>Ga0075424_100006160_pt1 | contig 11533 bp, 8 predicted proteins | sample SoiMethybrSBSTD3_FD_75301 | JGI IMG/M metagenome (GOLD analysis project Ga0075424, IMG submission 75301) | Bulk soil microbial communities from a Populus tree surrounding site in Tennessee, USA - Soil MetaG P. TD hybrid SBSTD3 | ecosystem: Environmental > Terrestrial > Soil > Tree plantation...
TGCAGGTAGGGCGTGTCGCGCGAGTCCGAGGTCGCTGCGAACCAGACGCGCGGCGCAGTCGGGGCGCACCCTCGAACCGGCGATTCAAAACCGACAGGCGCGTGACGCCGAACGGCGTGCCCCGCCGGGCGCGGAGGCTTGTCCCGTGATCAAATGCACTTGGCCGAGCACTCGGTGGGGCTGTTCGGCGGCAGGACCCGCGTCTGACACACTAGAAATCGCACGCGCAGCGTCATTCCGGCGTGACATACGCTGCCGTGATCCCGCCGTCGACGAGGAAATCCGTTCCCGTGACGAAGGACGACTCGTCGGAGGCCAGGAAGAGCGCGGCCTGCGCGATCTCGCGCGCGCGGCCGAACCGGCCCATCGGGATGTGCACGAGCCGCCGCTGCTTCTTCTGATCCGTATCGAGAAACTTCATCAAGAGCTCCGTGTGCAGCGGCCCCGGGCACAGGGCATTCACGCGAATGTTCTCGCGCGCATGGACGATCGCCAGCTCTCGCGTGAGCGCCAGCACCGCGCCTTTGCTCGCCGTATAGGCAACTTGCGGCGTCGCGGCGCCGAGCAGCGCGACGAACGAGGCGGTGTTGATGATGCTGCCGCCGCCGGCGCGGCGCAGCGCGGGGATGCCGTGCTTGCACCCGAGGAACACGCTCTTCGCGTTGACGTTCATCGTCCGGTCCCATACCTCCTCGTCGGTCGAAACGGCATCATCATCCGCGCTGTCCATGATGCCTGCGTTGTTGAACAGCACGTGAAGGCGGCCGAACTCTCGCTCCGCCGTCGCGACGATGCGCGCGCAGTCTTCGCCGCGGGAAACATCCGCGGCGGTGAACACGGCGCGCCCTCCTGCGCCGTTGATCGCAGCCGCAATGGCGCGTCCGCTCTCGTTGTCGCGATCGACGACGACGACCGACGCGCCCTCGGCCGCAAACAGCAGCGACGCTTCCTTGCCGATGCCGCTGCCTGCGCCCGTGATCAAGGCGACTTTTTCCTGAAGCCGATTCGGCATGGGTCAAATCCGTTCGAAGTAGCGGCGCCGCTCCCAATCGGTCACGGCCGCTCGGTAAGAACTGTCCTCGGTCCTGAAGAAGTGGGTGTAGTGCTCGATCACGTCGGCGCCGAACGCGCGTGCGGCAAACTCGCTGGCCGCGAACGCATCTGTCGCCTCTCCCAGCGTGTACGCGACGCGCGGCAGGTGCCGGGCCGCATAGATGTCTCCCGTAAAGCAGTCCGGAGGCTCGATGCGATTCGTGATCCCGTCGAGCCCTGACGCGAGCGACGCGGCAAACGCAAGGTAAGGATTGCAGTCGGCGCCCGGAATGCGGCACTCGATACGGAGGCTGGATTCGTTGCCGACGACGCGGAAGCCCGCGGTGCGATTGTCGTAGCTCCACGCAAGCCGCGTGGGTGCCCACGACGCGTCCACGAAGCGCTTGTACGAATTGACCGTCGGCGCGTAGAACACCATCACGTCCGGCGTGTGCGAAATCCACCCGCCGAGGAACCAGCGAAATACATCCGAACACGTGACCGGACCAAGCGTAGACGTGCCGGCGAATGCATTCGTTTTCTCGCGCCAGAGGCTCAGATGGATGTGGGAGCTCGAACCGGCGCGGTCCTGCGCGAACTTCGCCATGAATGTCACCGAGATCCCCATGCGGTCGGCGGTTTCCTTGAGGCATTGCTTGAAGACGACGTGCCGATCGGCCATCTGCAGCGCCTCGGCGTAACGGATGTTGAGCTCGTGCTGTCCGAGTCCCCATTCACCCTTCGAGCTTTCGACGGGAACCTCCGAGTCCTTCAGATGGCGTCGGACCGCCGACGTATAGGGCTCGGTCCTCGTGCCTTGCAGGATGTTGTAGTCCTCGAGATACCAGCCTGCCGGCTGCATGCCCCGGTAGTCCGACTCAAACGCCCGGCGGTAGCTGTCCTGGAACACGTAGTACTCGAGCTCCGAAGCGCCCATTGCGGTGTAACCGGATCGACGCGCGAGATCGAGCTGACGCTTCAGGATCGCGCGCGGCGCGACGGGCGCGTCGACGTCGCAGAGCACGAGCGCCGTCTTCTCGAGCCACGCGGCGCGCCGGAGCGTGCTGATGTCGGGCACGAGATGGAAATCGCCATAGCCCTTTTCCCAACTCGCGAACCGATAGCCGGCCACGGGATCCATCTCCATGTCGGTCGTGAGCAGATAATTGCACCCGTGCGTGCCGTCCGCCGCAACCGCATCGAGAAACATGTCCGCGGCGTAACGCTTGCCCATCAGGCGGCCATAGTGGTCGGTGAATGCCACGATCACCGTCTCGATGTCGTTGCGATCCACGAGCTCACGCAGTTGTTCCACTGTCACGTGTCCCTCCGGACAGGGAATGCTACCATCCGCGATGATGCCGCCGATCACGATCGAACGAGTTGGAAAAGATGTCGGGCGGGAGGATCTCGACGGGTTGGTCGATCTGTTGTTCGACGCCATCGACGACAATGCGGGCGTCAGCTTCATGCCCGGGCTCACACGCGCGGATGCGGAAGCATGGTGGGTGTCCGTTCTCGTCCCGCGGCGGGCGATCGTACTCGTCGCGCGGGACGGCGCCGGAGTGGCCGGCACCGCGCAGATCCAGCCGTCGTGGGCGCCAAACCAGCCGCACCGCGGTGACGTGGCGAAGCTGATCGTGCACCGCCGCGCGCGGCGCCGCGGCATCGGCCGTGCGCTGATGGAGGCGCTCGAGCAAGAGGCATGCGCAGCCGGTTACACGCTGCTCCTGCTCGATACTCGCAAGGACGATCATCCGGAGCGGCTCTATGCGTCGATGGGATGGATCCGGGTGGGCGAGGTGCCGAACTTTGCGCTGAATCCTGACGGCTCAATCTGCTCGACCGTGTTCTATTACAAAGAGCTGACCGCCTGAGCGCCTGCAGGGCGGGGCCTTCAGGCCCCGCCGAAATTCAGAGGATCCGGCGGAGCAACTCGCCGGTCAACACCTTGGCAATCAGCGATCCTCCCCGCTCTCCGTTGGTCATGATCACGAATCCCGAGCCATTCTCGACCGACGCGAGGGCGTGCGCGTGGAATCCGGTGTTATCGCCGCCGTGATTGATGACGCCCGACTGCTGCACCTGCCATCCGAGCGCCCACGAGCTGGCGAACTCGTCGTTCGTCTTGACCTGCGGCCGCAGCATCTCCGCCACCGTCGCCTTTCGCAGCCGGAACGGTCCTGTCGCTTTCGGCGCGATCACGTCGATCACGAACTTCGCATAGTCGTTCGCCGTGATGAGCAGGCCTCCCGCTGCGGCGTATCGGGCCGCGTCGGTCGCGGTCGGCCTGATGCGGTTGAGTGGTTGCCCGCTGCTTCCGTGCGGCCTCGCCAGCCGCTGATCGAGCGACTGATTCCACACGTAGGTGGCAGATGTCATCCCGAACGGCGCAAACAGATGCGACTTCATGTATCCGTCGATGTCCGTCGCGCACACCTGAAGTCCCGCCTCGTATCGCGCACACGCTGTCCGGTCCACGCGCCCTGTCAGATGCGTGACGACAGACTGCAGGTAGCTGTATCCCTCGCCTGAGTACTGGAATCGCTGGCCCGGCATGAAATGGATGCGCAAGGGATCCGTGTCGGAGCGCCAGTTTTGAAAGCCGGTCGTGTGGGACAGCACGTGCCGCGCGGTGATCGAACCCAGACGCGGATCGTCCTTCAGGTAGCGTTCCGGCGTGTACTTCGTCAGCGGAGTGTCGAGCTCGATGACGCCTTTATCGGAGAGCTGCATCACCGCGTACGCAAACACCGGCTTGCTCATGGATCCCGCGGAGAAGATGGTGTCTGATGTAACGGGCGCTTTGGACACGGAGTCTGAAACGCCGAAGCTCCGCTGCCAGACGGGCGCGGCGTCCCGGATGACGACCGCTGAAGCGCCCGGCACCGCGTGCTGGCGCATCAGCTCCGAAATCTCCTTCTCGAGATCGCCGATGGCCGTCCGCCAAGACGGCGTTCGCTGCGCGGCCGGCGCGAGACACAGGCCCAGCGCGGCGCGGCCGGCGCGCGCGAGGAACTCTCGCCGCGCGACGCTGGGGACGCTCAGTTCGCGGGAGTGATTCGCAGGTTGGCGAAATCTCCGTCGCTGTTGTTGCCGACCCACAGCCCAATCATCCCATGGTCGAGCGATCCGAGCTTGCGAACCTCGAGCGTCGGCGACTTCACCGCGCCGGCGTAGATCTGGACCTTCGCTCCGGTGACGACGACTCTCAGAGGCACCCAATCGGCGGGCGCTACCGAGGGATCGACAGGATTCTCGAATTCCTCGGGGAACTTCCCCCGCAGGTCAGGCCAGTCGAACTCGGGCACGACGACATACTGAACGGCGTGCTGCCGCCGGACCGGATTGTCGATGCGGAAATTGAATGGGCGCAGGTACACGCCCTCGTACGTCGCATCATCCTTCCGATGGAACGCGATGCCGAGGTAGCTGCGATCGACGACGTCCCGTCCCCGGACATCGATCTCGATCGTGCCTTGGCCGAAGTCGGTGCCGTCGATCCAGACGACGCCGGGTCCCGTCTTTTCGTCGAGGTGAATGCCTTTGCGCGGCCCCTGAAGCGGCGTGACGGCGCGATTCACGCCGCGCAGTTTGCCGGCCGCCAGGCGTTCCGCGAGATCGATCGGCTGCGGAGCGGCTCCGCCGGCGATCGCAGCGGCCGAGGGCGGCTTCGCGCCGAGCGCGCCGGCGAGGACCATGGCCGCGAGACAGACTGGCGAAAGGCGCATGACGAGACCTCCTGACGCATGGATTCTACTCTGCGCGGAGCGCCAGAACTGGATCGAGCCGCGCCGCCCGCCAAGCGGGGATGGCGCACGCGAGAAGCGCCGCCGGGATCAGCGCCGCAGGAATGATCGCGAACGCGGCCACGCTGAGCGGATCGGATTGATAGGTGAGCGATGAAGCGACCCGGGCGGCGCCCACGGCAGCGGCCATGCCAAGCAGGAGTCCCCAGAAGACGAGCCGCATGCCCTGTACCACGACCATCGTAATGACCGCGCCGCGCTCCGCACCAAGCGCCACGCGGACGGCGATTTCCTTCTGACGCTGGCCGACGGTAAATGCCAGCAGCCCGTACAAACCGACCACCGCCAGCAGCAGCCCGACGCCCGCGAACGCGGCGACGATCATCGAGCTGAAGCGCTGCGGCGCGACGGCATCGCTGATCTGCTGGTTCATCGGCGCCAGGCTCTCGACCGCGAGCTCGGGATCGAGTTCCGAAATCTGCTGGCGAACGAGCGGCGCGATGTCGCTCGCGCTCCGGTCGGTCAGGACCAAAGCCTTCACGTCGCGTCCGAACTGGTTTGGCGCGCCGTTGAGAAAGAAGTCCGGAAACTGCCGGAACGGCTCGTACGCATGGACGCCCGGCACGGCGCCGACCGGACCATCAACCACATTGCGAATGACGCCCACGACCGTCAGCCACGGGTTCGGGCTCGCCGCCGGTCCCCACTTGATTCGCTTCCCGACGGGATTCTGTCCAGGCCACGAGACGCTGGCCAGCCGTTCGTTGACGATCACGACGTTGCGAATGGTCTGGTGTTCATCGCTGTCGAAGTAACGTCCTGCCGCCAGCGTCACCCCGAGCGTCTCGAAATACGGTCCTGCCACAAAGCTCAGGTTTGTCGTGAGCAGTGCACTACCCGTCGAGGCTCCGCCTTCGGGAGTGAACGCTCGACTGTCGTAGGACGTGAGCGGCAGATCGGTGGCGATTGCGGCGCGTTTGACGCCTGGAATCGACGACAAACGGCTCGAGAGCGCAGCGTGAAAGCTGCGGATGCTGTCGGCCGTCGTATAGAACGTGCGCGGCAGCGTCATCGACGCGGCGATCACCTGAGACGGGCGGAAGCCGATGTCGGTCGACATCAGTGCGGCAAAGCTGCGCAGGAAAAGACCGGCAGCCGCGAGCAGCACGCACGCCAGTGTGACCGTCACCACGACGAACGCGCGCTGTACGTGGTGCTGCGACGCCGTTCGCGGCGACTCGTCGCGAAGCGTGTCGGCGGCGTCGCGGCGGTCGAGCGCCGGTACCGGCGCGATGGCGAAGAAGACGGCCGTCGCGAAGCAGACGAGGACGGTAAACAGCAGAACGCGGTAATCGATCGCGAGATCCTGCACGCCCGGTACCGTTCGCACGAGAACCAGCGGTGCCGCCTTGACGGCCCAGTACGCGAGCGCGACGCCGAGCGCGCCCGCGGCGAACGCAAGCAGCAGCGTTTCGCCGAGCAACAGATGGACCAGCTGCACACGCCGCGCGCCAAGCGCACGGCGGACGGCGAACTCGTGCCGCCGGCGGATCGCTCGGGTGAGCATGAGATTGGCGACGTTGGCGCATGCGACGATGAGCACCAGTCCGACGGCGCCAAACAGCATCCAGAGTGGACGTGCCACTCGTCCGGAAATCTCTTCGCGCAGGGGAGTTGCCGAAAGGGCGGGCGAGAATCCGGCCCTGATCACCACTGGCGGGTACGCGTCGGCGATGCGCCGGCCCACGACGCCGAGCTCGGCCCGCGCCGCCTCGAGCGAGACCCCGTCGCGCAGCCGGCCGATGACGCTGTTGTTCATTCCGTTGGCGCGCTCCAGCCGCTCACGCGGCATGAACGCGAGTGGCACCCACAAATCCGCCGGCTCGCCATTGAACTGCGCGCCCCGCCGCGGGAAGACAAAGCCGGCGGGCATGACACCGACTACGGTGTAAGGCTGACGATCGAGGTGGATCGCGCGGCCGAGGATCGACCGATCGCCGCCAAACTGGTTCCGCCAGAGCGCGTAACTGAGGACCGCGACGTTGACGCCTGGCCGACCCTCCTCGGCCGAGAACGTGCGTCCGAACAGCGGTGCGACGCCGAGCAGGCCGAACAGCTCCGGCGAAACCTTGGCTGCCGAGATGCGCTCCGGGCGGCCGTTCCCCGACATTTCGAGCGCGACGTTCCGGTACGCCGCGACCGCGGAGAATGATTGTTGGAGCCGGCGCAGGTCCTCGAAATCGAGCGCGCCGAACGGCAGTTGGTCGATGTGCACCTGCGCGAACCCTTCGTGGATCGCGACGAGCCGGTCTTCGGCGGCAAATCGGAATGGCCGCAGGAGCGCGGCGTCGACGATGGCGAACATCGCGGTGGTCGCGCCGATGGCGATGCCGAGCGTGAGCACGACCGTGACGGCGAAGCCGGGCCGGGTCGCCAGCGTCCGTGCCGCGAACCGGACATTGCGAGCCAACGACCCGAGGCGTGGGGCGAGGCTCCAGAGCTCCCGCAGATCCTCTCGAAGGCTGACGGGATTGCCGAACCGCCAGCGCGTCCGCACGTGGGCGGCCGCGTCGCCGCCACCGCGCAACGCGTCCTCGCGCATCGCCATGTGGAAGGCGAGCTCGTCGCCGAGATCCTTTTCGAGTTGTCGCCGCCTCAGAAGCGCGCGCACCCGAAGCCGCAGGCTGGTCAGCCACTCGGCCATGTCTTCCTCCGTTACGTCGCCTCGAGGACGCGGTTGATTGCGGTGCTGGTCCGCCGCCATGAGTCGGTGATCTCTTTCAATCGCCGACGGCCGATGGGGGTCAGCCGGTAGTACTTCGCGCGCCGGTTGTTCGCCGAGACGTCCCATTCGGCGGTGAGCAGGCCTCGCAGCTCGAGCCGGTGCAGCGCGGGGTACAGCGCGCCTTCTTCCACCGAGAGCGCGTCGGCGGAGGCGGCATGAATCCATTCGGCGATCTCATATCCGTGCTTCTCGCCGGATGCGAGCGTCCGCAGAATCAGCAGCTCGAGGGTGCCCTGAAGCAGATCGGCGGGTCTCTCCTGGTCCGTTCCCATAACGTCCTTAGGGAAAAGGGTCCCCTAAGCGCGTTATGGGTGTCAAGTGGAATCTTCCGCCCCGCCGGGGTATCGTGCCGCCAACCTCATGCATCTCGCGACGCTCGACTGGCTCATCATCGTCGCCTACTTCATCGTCGTCACCGCGATGGGGCTCGTCGTCGGGTATCGAATCCGGCGGACCGGCGAGTATTTCCTCGGCGGCCGCCGCTTCGGTCCCTGGCTGATGATGGGGCAGAGCTTCGGCGTCGGCACGCATGCCGAAATGCCCGTGGCGCTTGCGGGCGCCGTCTATACGACGGGCGCGTCGGCCATCTGGTATCAGTGGAAGAACCTGTTCGTCACGCCGTTCTACTGGATCATGGCGCCGGTCTTCCGGCGAATCCGGCGGACGACGATGGCGGAGCTGACCGAGGACCGTTACGGATCCTGGATGGGCGGCGTGTACATCGTGTTCGCGCTGTGCTTCTTCGTCATCAACACCGGCAGCATGCTGAAGGGCGCCGCCAAGGTGATCAGCCAGGCGACCGGCGGTGGAGTCGACGTGAACGAGATCGTCGTCGCGATGACGGTCCTGTTCATCGTCTACAGCTTCGTCGGCGGGCTCGTCGCCGCAGCGTGGACCGACCTGTTTCAGGGATTTCTGATCATCATTCTCTCGTTCATGCTCGTGCCGCTCGGGTGGGACGTCGTCGGCGGGCTGGACGGGATGAGGGCGACGCTTCCGGCCTTTCACTTCTCGCTTGCGACGCCGGCCGGCATCGGTCCGTGGACGATCGCGATGCTGACGGTGAACGGGTTGATCGGCATCATCGCGCAGCCCCACATGCTCGCGACCGTCGGCACGGGCAAGGATGAACGGACCTGCCGCGTCGGCATGCTGTACGGCAACATGATCAAACGGGTCTGCACCGTGGGATGGGCGGCCGTCGGCCTCATTGTCGCCGCGATGATCGCGCAGGGGCGCACCGGAACCTCGTCACTCGCCGACCCGGAGAACGCGTTCGGCTTCGCGTGCCGGCACCTGTTGTTCCCGGGCGCGCTCGGTCTGATGATCGCGTCGATCCTCGCGGCAAACATGTCGACCTGTTCGGCCTTTCTCGTCGACAGCGGGGCGCTGTTCACCGAGGGACTGTATCGACGGCGGCTCGTTCCCGGTCGAGCGGACGGGCACTATCTGTGGGTGGGCCGCATCAGCGGCCTGCTGATCACGCTGGTCGGCGTCTTTTACGCGCTCTTCCTGATCGAAAGCGTGCTGTACACGTTCCTGCTGACCGAAACGATGGCGACGTTCGTCGGCATCAGCGTGTTTGGAGGGATCGTCTGGCGTCGGGCCAACCGGTGGGGAGCCCTGGCAAGCCTCATCGCCGCGTTCGCAATGAACTTCATCCTCTATTACCTCACCGGTCAGCGGCTCGATTACTGGGATCCCAACGTTTTTCTCGCGGCGCTCGCCGCAGGTGTCGTGGCGCTGGTTGTGGTCAGTCTGCTGACGTCGCCGGAGCCGGCGAAGGACCTTGCGTCGTTTTTCGAGCGCCTGGACACATCGAGCGATGATGACACCGCGAAGACACCGCTGCTCCTCGTCCATGCGCTGAGCCCGGGAGCAGGAGCGAAAGGGCGCGGCTGGCGCGCGTACCGGGAGGATCTCGGAGGATTCATCTTGGGCTGGATCGTGGTGATTGTACTCGTGGCGGCCACTGCGGCGCTTCTTGCCATGTAGCTTCGGAAATCTCCAATCCCCGATCGAGCGGTGTCGTGTCGACGAGCCATTCACTCAGATGCCGCGTCGCCAGCGCCGCGAGCGCGAGTCCGGCCGCGAGGCCTGACGCCGTCAATACTGCTGCGCGGCCGACGAACATCCGCAGCACCCGGCCGCGGTCCGCGCCGAGCGCGATCCGGACCCCGATCTCCGGCGTGCGCTCGGTTACCCAGCAGCCGACGACCGCGAACATCCCGACGGCGGCAAGAATTCACGATGCATACTGTCAATCCACGACAGCCGCTCGGCGCCTGCGGCGCCAACCACGGAGAAACGGAGAAACGGAGGAACGGAGGAACCGAGGGGCTTCGGTGGATTGCAAGATAAGAGGCGGCGCGGACGCGTTCGACTCGCCAACGCCGGCCTGCGGCCGGCGTCACGAACGACGCGCGAGATCGAGAAAACAAGCGGCCCCGTTACCCGTGGTTCCCGCCGGAGGCGGGCCGTCAGGCGTTCGCGTCCAGCACGTTGATGGGCCTACCGTTGGAACCAGTACGACAGTTTGATCACGAAGACATTGTCGGGCCTGGCGGTGAAGGTGCGTCTGACATCACGCCCGAGGACGAAGATGCCGGGATCGGCGAGGTCCTGACGCTGCTCGGTCCAGACGAAATACAACGCGGAACCCGGATGCCACTCCCAGCGGTAGATGGCGTTCAGCCGGAGCGACTTGAAGTTGAAGTCGGGATTGTCGAACTCGAATGGCTTCCCCCCGTCACCAGGCGTCACCCTGTACCGTGATGCGGCGGGGTCGTAGACGAGCGTGCCGCCGTCCTGGCCGAACCTCGTGAACTCGAAGCTGCGCGGGCGCGCGAGCTGCTTGAAGTCGCCGTAATCACCGACCGACACGAGCGGCTGCATGTAGACCTGCAGCGACATCTTTGGTGACAGCACGTAGTTGATGCGCGTCTGCAGGCTGAACTCTCGCTGATCGATCGTCGCGAACACGTATCGCGAGCCGAATGTCGCGGCGGCCGCCGGATCCGCATAGGTGTTGACGTATTGCGCGAGCGAGTGCGTCCGTCCGAAACTCGGCCCTGTCGAGATCTCGAGCGACGCGGCCGGACGGTACCGAATGTTGAGGCTCACGTTCTTGTTCCGTCCGCCGAAGGAGTTGGCCTCGAGGTTCGCCGTGCCATCCAACGAAACGCGCTGGCGGCGGTCGCTCTGGAAGCCCAGGAATCCGACGCGTGCGCTCGGCGAGGCCATCGACGGCCCTCCGCGCGTGCTGCGGTCGTCCTGCGTCGGTCGGAAATACAAGGCGTTCCCGAAGGCGCTCCAGTAGTTCTTGAATTCGATCTGCGCCACCGAGAAGTAGCCGTCGGTTTGCAGCTCGCGGGCGTAGTTCCAGGTGTAGAACTTCGCGGCCGCGACGCTGCGGCTGCGCGAGAAGCGGTTCACCTTCGGGTTCCTCCACTGATAGACCGCGTGCATGCCCGTGCGATCGCTGAGGAACGTGAACCCGACATCGCTCGAATCGAATCCAGGGCTGACGGCCCAGAGCGACGCGTTCACAGTGTGGACGCCGCTCTGACGGTTGAGGTTGACGCTGCCCGTCCAGCCACCGAGCGACGTCGCGTTGGGATCGAGCTCCACGTGCGGCGCATCGGGACGATCGAAATAGCGCTGCGATGCGCGCTGGAGACGCGTGATGGCGGGCACGCTGCCGGTGACGTGGCTCGTGGCGAGGCTGCCGTTGATGACCCAATCGCGCTTGCGATCGAGAAAGACGTGGCCGTCGATCCCGGTGGTATACGCCTGCGCGGGGAGCAGATCGCCGAGCGACGGCTCGCGCAGATCGCGGTTGACGGCGGTCGCCAGCATGCCGACCCCGACGCGCGGCGTCACGTCGCGCTGGACTCGCGCGACGATATAGTTCGACAGAGGCTCGACCTCCGTCTTGCCGCCGATACCGTTCGACACGGTCTTCGCG
>Ga0075424_100006161_pt1 | contig 11532 bp, 14 predicted proteins | sample SoiMethybrSBSTD3_FD_75301 | JGI IMG/M metagenome (GOLD analysis project Ga0075424, IMG submission 75301) | Bulk soil microbial communities from a Populus tree surrounding site in Tennessee, USA - Soil MetaG P. TD hybrid SBSTD3 | ecosystem: Environmental > Terrestrial > Soil > Tree plantation...
TCGGCGAGCGGCTCGTACTTCTGCTCGCCCGCGAGCGCACCGGAGGCGGCAAGCAGCAGGGAGAGGAGGATCCTCAAGCGAGCTTCTGCAGCAGGAGCGGCACGATGCCGGCGAGCGGCACGTCGGCCGGCTTCTCGTCGCGCCGGCCCTTGTATTCCGCATTGCCGGCAGCGAGGCCGCGCTCGGAGAGGACGATACGGTGCGGCACGCCGATCAGGTCCATGTCGGCGAACAATACGCCGGGACGCTCGTCGCGGTCGTCGAGCAGCACATCGACGCCGCGACTGCGCAGCTCCTCGTAGACCCTGTCGGCGGCGGCGCGCACCGCCGGCGCCTTGTGGTAGCCGATCGGCACCACGCAGGCGGCGAAGGGCGCGATGGGCGCCGGGAAAACGATGCCGCGCTCGTCGTGGCCCTGCTCGATCGCCGCGGCGACGATGCGCGTCACGCCGATGCCGTAGCAGCCCATCTCGAAGGGTTTTGATTCGCCCGCTTCATTCAGGAAGTGCGCCTTCATCGCCGCCGAATACTTGGTCCGCAGCTGGAAGATGTGGCCGACCTCGATGCCGCGCACGATCTCGAGCTTGCCCTTGCCGTCCGGGCTGGGGTCGCCGTCCACCACGTTGCGGATGTCGGCGACCTGCGGCTCGGGCAGGTCGCGTCCCCAGTTGACGCCGGTGAGGTGGAAGCCTTCCTCGTTCGCGCCGCAGACGAAGTCGCTCATCAGCGCGACGCGGCGGTCGGCGACGATCTTCACGCTCCTCGCTGCGACCGGGCCGACATAACCTGCTTTCCCTAAAGTTCCTTCAATCTCTTTCTCGGTCGCGAAGCGAAATGTGCCGATGACCTTCTGCGCCTTGATCTCGTTCAGGGCGTGGTCGCCCCGGACCAGCAGCATATGAACCTGGTCGTCGTGCATCACCAGCACGGCCTTCACTGTCTTCTGCAGCGGAAGCTTCAGGAACTCCGCCACCTCCTCGCAGGTCTTCTTTCCAGGCGTTGCGACTTTCTGCATGTTTTGCGAAGCGGGTTTGCGCTCGCCTGGCGCAACTGCCTCTGCCAGCTCGACGTTGGCGGCGTAGTCCGACTGCGGGCAGAAGGCGATCGCGTCCTCGCCGGAATCGGCGAGGACGTGGAATTCGTGCGAGCCCGTGCCGCCGATCGCGCCGGGGTCGGCCGCCACCGCGCGGAACCTCAGGCCGAGGCGCGTGAAGATTCGCGTATAGGTGTCATGCATCACCCGATATTCGCGCTGCAGGTCTTCGTAAGTGGCGTGGAACGAGTAGCCGTCCTTCATCACGAACTCGCGGCCGCGCATGATGCCGAAGCGCGGCCGGCGCTCGTCGCGGAACTTGGTCTGGATCTGGTAGAAATGCGCCGGCAGGCGGCGATAGCTCTTCAGCTCGGAGCGGGCGAGGTCGGTGATCACCTCCTCGGAAGTCGGCTGGATCACGAAGTCGCGCTCGTGGCGGTCCTTGAAGCGCAGCAGCTCCGGCCCGTATTCCTTCCAGCGCCCCGATTCCTGCCACAGCTCCGCCGGCTGCACCACCGGCATCACCAGCTCGACCGCGCCGGCGCGGTTCATCTCCTCGCGCACGATGGCCTCGACCTTGCGCATCACCCGCGTGCCGAGCGGCAGCCAGGTGTAGATGCCCGCCGAGAGCCGCCGGATCAGGCTCGCGCGCAGCATCAGGCGATGGCTGACGATCTCCGCCTCGGCGGGGACTTCCTTCTGCGTCGCGATGAAAAAACCGGAGGTTTTCATGGGGCCCTGCGGCATTGTCTTTGCCGTTGGCCTGTGGAAAAATCGATTCGCGCATTCTACTTTAGGCGGTGTGCGGCCATGCTCGACAAGGAAGGCTACCGTCCGAACGTCGGCATCATCCTTGCCAACCAGAGAGACGAGGTGTTCTGGGGCAAGCGGATCCATCAGCACGCCTGGCAGTTCCCGCAGGGCGGCATCCAGCACGGCGAGACGCCGCTGCAGGCGATGTTCCGCGAGCTGGAGGAGGAGATCGGCCTGGCGCGCGGCCACGTGCGCATCCTCGGCCGCACGCGCGATTGGCTGCGCTACGAGGTACCGGAGAAATGGGCGCGCCGCGCGCAGGACACGAGCAACGGCGGCGGCTATCGCGGCCAGAAGCAGATCTGGTACCTGCTGCGCATGGTCGGACGCGACTGCGACGTGCGGCTGCGCGCCAGCGGCCATCCCGAGTTCGACGCCTGGCGCTGGCACGACTACTGGGTGCCGCTCGAGGCGGTGATCGACTTCAAGCGCGAGGTCTACCGCCAGGCGCTCACCGAGCTGCACCGCTACCTGCACGCCGACCGCGGCACGCGCGGCCGTCGCCCGCAGCAGGTGGCGTAGTGGACCGCGAATACCAGCCGCTGCCGATCCGCGAGCTCGGCGTCGCCGCGGGCTTTCGCCGGCCGACGCAACCGCAAGCCTCGCGGGTCGACGTCGAATCCCCCGCCCTGCAGGTGATGACCGATCTTTCGCGCGTCAGCCCGGCGACGATCCGGCCGCAGGCGCCGCTCGGCGGCGCGAACCAGTTCATGATCGCGCGCGGCGTGCGGCTGCTGCTGGTGGTCGACGACGCCGAGGCGGTGCTCGGGGTGATCACCGCCACCGACATCCTCGGCGAGAAGCCGATGGTGGTCGCCACCGACCGCGGGCTGCGCCGCGACGAGCTGACGGTGGCGGACGTGATGACCCCGGCGACGCGGGTCGAGGTGATCGCGCTCGCCGACGTCGAGTCGGCGCGCGTCGGTCATGTGCTCGAGACCTTGCGTCGCGCCGGGCGACAGCATGCCCTGGTGACGGACTTCGAGCGCATGGTGCGCGGCATCTTCTCGGTGTCGCAGATCGCCCGCCAGCTCGGCATTGCGCTTCCCGCGGGCGCGGAAGTTGCGCGCACCTTCTCGGAGATCGAGGCCGCAATTAAGTAGCTCAATCGTTCGAATTAGCAATATCCATTTGCTCTATTGCTACCGGAAGCCTAGCCTGTCGCCTCTCCAGAGGAGAATCCCATGAAAGCGCTCAAAGGTACGAAGACCCACGACAACCTCAAGGCCGCGTTCGCCGGCGAGTCGCAGGCGAACCGCCGCTACCTGTACTTCGCCGCGAAAGCGGACGTCGAAGGCCATAACGACGTCTCCGCGCTGTTCCGCTCCACCGCTGAAGGCGAGACGGGCCACGCTCACGGCCATCTCGAGTACCTGGAGGCGGTGGGCGACCCGGCAACCAACCTGCCGATCGGCCGCACGCGCGAGAACCTGAAAGCGGCGGTGGCTGGCGAGACGCACGAATACACCGACATGTATCCCGGCATGGCGAAGGCAGCGCGCACCGAAGGCTTCGCCGAGATCGCCGACTGGTTCGAGACGCTCGCCAAGGCCGAGCGCAGCCACGCCAACCGCTTCCAGAAGGCGCTGGACCAGCTGAGTGATTGAAAGGGCGTCCCTGCTGTCCCTCGAGGCCTACGCCCGGGAGCGAGCGAGCTTCCGGGCGAAGGTCATCGAGCACAAGAAGCGCCGCACCGTGGCACTCGGCGAGCACGTCACGCTGCAATTCGAGGACGAACTGCTGGTCCGCTATCAGATCCAGGAAATGCTGCGCATCGAACGGATCTTCGAAGAGGATGGTATCCGGCACGAGCTCGAGACCTACGGCCCGCTGGTTCCGGACGGCAGCAACTGGAAGGCGACCATGTTCGTCGAGTTTCCCGATGAGGCGGAACGCCGGCGGATGCTCGAGCGTTTGAAAGGCATTGAGCGGCGCGTATGGATGCAGATCGCTGGTGGCGGGCGGATCGCCGCCATCGCTGACGAGGATCTGGAGCGGGAGACCGACGAGAAGACGGCTGCGGTGCACTTTCTGCGCTTCGAGGTCGATGCCGCCGCAGCCTCGCGTCTCAAGCGGGGCGCAAGCCTCGCGATCGGCGTCGATCACCCGCAGTACCGCGCGCTGCTGGACCCCGTGCCGCAGGCCATTCGCGCCGCGCTCGCCCAGGACCTCGCCTGAAGCAATTTGCCCTCGCTCTCACGCTGGGCGCGCTGCTCGCCGCGTGCGCGGACCACGGCGGTAGGAGCGACTGGGAGCGCAAGAACGAAGGCCTGCTTCCCGCGCAGAGCGACGAATCGCTGCCGCCTGCCCCGGCGTTCCCGACCGAACGGACGTTGCTGCCGGTTGAAATCCGGGTGACGAGCCCGTTCCGGTACTTTGTCGACGGCGACACGCTGGGCGTCGACCTGAAGACCGGCGTCGTCCGTTACACGCTGGTCGCACGCAGCCCAAGCGGAGTAGAGAACGTCACCTACGAGGCGATCCGCTGCCCGAGCGCCGAGTATCGCGTGTACTACCTTGGCCGCCCCGACCGGACCTGGGGCGGGCGTTCCGGGGGCTGGAGCCCGATCACCGAGAGCCGCCAGGCGCACTATCGGCCGCTCTACCGCGACTACTTCTGTCCGCAGACCAATCCGATCCGCGACGCAGAAGAAGGCCGCCAGGCGCTACGCCAGGGCGGCCACCCGTGGGCAAAGGGATTCAGCGGCGACGCCCTTCGCGGTAATTGAGGCGGGTGGCTACGCTTTGACGGGCACGCGTCGCAGGTCCGCGAGCCACGCCGAGGGAGCCGCATCCGACGGCGCGCGCCAGTCGCCGCGAGGCGAGAGCGACCCACCCGAGCCGACCTTGGGCGCATTCGGCGCAACGCTGCGCTTGAACTGGCTGGTCATGAAGCGCTCGAGAAACACGCCGAGCCACTTGCGGATCTCGGCGAGCGAGTACTCGTCCTTCCAGGCGTTCCACGCGAGATAAGCCACTTTGGTCGGCGCGTAGCCGAAGCGCAGCGTGTAGTAGAGGTGGAAGTCCTGCAGCTCATACGGCCCGACCTTGGCTTGCGTGCTCTGGCCGCCGGGCACGAGCTCGGGCGTGATCTCGGTCTCCAGCACGCGCCGCAGCGCGCGCTTCACGTCGTCGTTGAAATCGCCCGACTCCGCCACCCAGCCGATGAGGTACTGGATGAGGGTCTTCGGCACGCTGGCGTTGACGTTGTAGTGCGCCATGTGGTCGCCAACGCCATAAGTCGCCCAGCCGAGCGCGAGCTCCGAGAGGTCGCCGGTGCCGACCACGAGGCCCTGATGCAGGTTGGCGAGGCGGAAGAGATGGCTGGTGCGCTCGCCGGCCTGCACGTTCTCGAAGGTGATGTCGTAGACCTTCCGTCCCTTGGCGAAGGGATGGCGCAGGTCCTTCAGCATCTGCATGCACGAAGGCCGGATGTCGATCTCCTCGGCGGTCGCGCCGACCGCGCGCATTAGCTGCCACGCCTGGTTGCGGGTGCGGCTGCCGGTGGCGAACCCCGGCATGGTGTAAGCGAGCACATTGCGCCGCGGCAACCCGAGCTCGTCCATCGCCCGCGCGCAGACGATCAGCGCCTGGGTCGAGTCGAGGCCGCCCGAGACGCCGATCACGAGCTTCTTCGTCCCGGCATAGCGCATGCGGGTCGTCAGGCCTTGAACCTGGATGCGGTACACCTCGGCGCAGCGCTGGTCGCGATCGGCGGTGTCGCCGGGAACGTAAGGGAAGCGCTCGATCCTGCGCTCGAGCGGCAGGCGTCCGGTGGGCAGCGGTACGGAAAATTCGATGGTGCGGAAGCGCCGGACCTCTTCGGCATGGCGCATCGCGGTTGCGGCGAACGTGTTCTGCCGCATCCGGTCGGCGGTGAGGCGACCGAGGTCGATATCCACCACGGCGAGTTGCGGCTCCGCCGAGAAGCGCTTCGATTCGCCGACGAGAGTGCCGTTCTCGTAGACCATCGCATGCCCGTCCCAGGCGAGATCGGTGGTCGACTCGCCCGGTCCGGCGGCGCTGTAGAGGTAGGCGGCGATGCAGCGGGCCGACTGGTTGGCGACAAGCTGGTGCCGGTAGCCCTCCTTGCCGATGACGACATTCGAAGCCGACAGGTTGGCGATCACCGTCGCGCCGGCGAGCGCGGCGAATGAAGAGGGCGGCACCGGCACCCAGAGGTCTTCGCAGATCTCCACGTGGAGAACGAAATCATGCTGTCGAAACAGAAGATTCGCGCCGAACGGCGCCGTCTGCCCGGCAAGCTGGATCTCGGTACGTCTTGCGGCGTCTCCGGGGGTGAACTGACGCGCTTCGTAGAACTCGCGGTAGTTCGGCAGGTAGGTCTTCGGCACGACGCCGATCAGGCGACCCTGCGCGATCAACGCGGCGCAGTTGAAAAGCTGGCCGTCGACGGCGACCGGCAAGCCCACCAGCGCCGCCAGCGGCAGATTGCGGGATTTCCTGAGAAGCGCGACGAGCGCTTCCTCGGCGGCGTCGATCAGCACCCGCTGGTGAAAGAGGTCTTCACAGCTGTACGCGGAGAGGCCGAGCTCCGGGAACACTGCGAGCAGCGCCTTGCGGCGCGCCGCCTGGCGCATCAGCGCCTCGGTCGCGGCGAGGTTGTGCGCCGGATCGCCGACCCGAACCTGCGGCGTCGCCACCGCGAGCCGGACGAAATCGTGCGAATAAGGGTTGAAAAACGCCTTCACATCGACATTCTAGCGCACCTCTGTTATGGTATCGTAAGCCATATATGGCGTTGCTGCTTCACGAGCGCGTAGTCCTGCAGGACGCGGTCCTCGAGATCGAGCTGCACGACGACCTGCGCTACCGGTTGCGCTACGGCGACGTGGTGGAGTACGCCGACGGCCGGCGGCGCGTGCGCGGCCGCAGCGCGCGCTACGAGTTCCGCTCGGTGGAGCAGTTGCGCTACGACTTCGAGCAGGACGTGGCGGCTCTCGGGGGCCGGCTTGGCTAAGGTGCTCGAGGTGCGGGTTGGTCCGCCGCGGGACGCCCTGGATCGCTTCGAAGCCGTATGGAACCGCGCCGCTGAGGGCCGCCCCGTCACCACGTTGCGTGTCCTCACCCTGCGTGATCTCCCGCTGCTCTTGCGAACGCTCACGCAGGCGCGCTGGGCCCTGCTCGAGCGTCTGGCGAAGGAGGGCCCGCTATCCGTGTACCAGCTGGCGAAGCGCCTGGAGCGCGACTACAAGAACGTCCACACCGACGTGGCACAGCTCTCGGCGCTCGGACTTATCGAGCGGAGCGGCGAGGGCGTCGTCGTGGCGTGGGACAGGGTGCGAGCTGAGCTGTCGCTCGGCTAGAGCCAGCCGGCCTTGCGGAAACGCCAGAATAGCCAGGCGTCGATGCCGACCATCAGCGCGACGGCGAAGGGATAGCCGAGCGTCCAGTCGAGCTCGGGCATGTGCTTGAAGTTCATGCCGTAGACGCCGGCGATCATGGTTGGCACGGCGACGAGCGCGGCATAAGCGGCGAGCCGCTTCGTCACCTCGCTCTCGCCGATGGTGATCATCGCTAGGTTGACCTGGATCGCGGTGGTGACGGTGTCGCGCGCGGTGTCGATCGACTGGTTGAGGCGCACCAGGTGGTCGTGCACGTCGCGAAAGTAGTCCGACAAGCCGCTGCAGACCTGCGGCACGCGCCCGCCGAACAGCTTGCCGGAGTACTCCTGCAGCGGGCCGGTGGCATGCTTGAGCGTGGTCAGCTTCTGCTTCACGTAGTACAGCGCCTCGATGTTCGCGCGCGGCGCGGCCGCGGCGGCGAACAGCTGCTCCTCCGCCGTCTCGAGCTCGGTCTCCACCGCGTCGAGCACCGGGAAATAGCGGTCGACCACCGCGTCCATCAGGGTGTAGAGCACGTAGCCCGAGCCGTGGCTCAGGAGATCGGGCTCGCGTTCGCAGCGAGCGCGCACGTCCTTGAAGCCGCGCTCGGTGCCGTGGCGCACCGAGAGGATGTAGTTCGGCCCGGCGAAGACGTCGACCTCGCCGAGCTTCAGCTCGTCGCCCGCCACCTCGACGGTGCGCATCACGACGAACAGCGAGTTGCCGTATTCCTCGATCTTCGGCCGCTGGTGGCCATGGCGGGCGTCCTCGACGGCGAGCTCGTGCAGGCCGAATTCCTCGCGCATCTCCTCCAGCTCGGCCTCGGTCGCGTCGAGCAGCGCCACCCAGACGAAGCAGCCGGGGCGCGCCAGGTAGTCCGAGATCTCGCTCTTGTCGATATCGGCGAGCTTGCGGCCTTCCTCGTAGGCGACGCAGTTGACCAGCATGCGGCGGCATAATAAGCGCTTTTTCGGGGCATCCATGCCAAAAATCAGCACGCGCGCCGAGAGCCTCGGCACCGAAAACGCCTTCGTCGTGCTGGCGGAGGTGAATGCGCTCGCGCGCCAGGGCAAGGACATCATCAGCTTCTGCATCGGCCAGCCGGATTTCCCCGCGCCCGAGCACGTGCAGCAGGCGGCGATCCGCGCCATCAAGGGCGGCAAGCATGGCTACACGCCCTCCGCGGGAATCGACGAGCTGCGCGAGGCGGCGGCCGCTTATCTCGGCCGCATGCGCGGCGGCTTGCCGATCCGCCCCCAGGATGTGGTGGTGGGCGCCGGGGCGAAGCCGTTCATCGCCTACGCCATCCTTTCCACCACCGACTACGGCGCCGGCGATGAGGTGATCTACCCGAACCCGGGCTTTCCGATCTACGAGTCGCAGATTGTCGCCAATGGCGCGGTGCCGGTGCCGATCCATCTGCACGAGTCGCGCAATTTCGCCTTCGACCCGGGCGAGCTGGAAAAGCTGATCACGAAGAAGACCAGGCTGCTGATCCTCAACTATCCGCACAATCCGACGGGTGGTTCGCTTTCCCGCAAGACCCTGGAGGAAATCGCCTCGTTGCTGAAGAAGCATCCGCAGGTCTGGGTCTACGCCGACGAGATCTACTCGCGCCTCGCGTACACCGGGGACTTCTTCTCGATCGCCCAGGTGCCCGGGATGTACGAGCGCACCATTATTTCCGACGGCGCGTCCAAGACCTGGGCGATGACCGGCTGGCGGATCGGCTTCACCTCCAACCCGACGCTCGCCCCGGTGTTCACGCGCTGGATCACGAACACCGATTCCTGCGCCTCGCAGATCAGTCAATGGGCGGCGCTCGAGGCGGTTACCGGCCCGCAGGACGCCGCGGAGATGATGAGGAAGAGCTTTCTGGAACGAAGAGATCTGATTACAAAATTATTGAACGACGTACCTGGAGTGACGTGCCTTGTACCGGACGGCGCGTTCTATGCCTGGCCGAACGTCACCGAGGCCTGCCGGCGCATTGGCGCCGCCGACTCCGAGGAGTTCCGCAAGCGCCTGCTGCTCGAGGCCGGCGTGGCGGTGCTCGCCGACATCCATTTCGGCACGCGCGTGCCCGGCGAAGGCCAGCACGTGCGTTTCTCCTACGCCGCGTCCAGGCAGGCGATCGAGAAGGGCGTGGCGCGCATGGCCGACTTCATCCGCGCCAATACCCGCAAGGCGGCTTAGCGATGGTCTGGAAGCCGTCGGTGACGGTCGCGGCCGTCATCGAGCGCGACGGGCGCTTTCTTTTCGTGGAGGAGCGCATCGACGGTCGCCTCGTCCTCAACCAGCCCGCCGGGCACCTCGACCCGGGCGAGTCCCTCGTTGCGGCCTGCCGCCGCGAGGTGATGGAGGAGACGGCGCACCGTTTCGAGCCATCGGGGCTGGTGGGCGTGTATCGCTGGCACTACGCGGCAAAGGACGTGACGTTCCTGCGCTTTTGCTTCTTCGGTTCCCCGGGCGTCGACGAAAAGCGCCCGCTCGACAAGGAGATCGTCCGGCTCCATTGGCTGACGCTGGACGAATTGAAGAAAAGGAAGAGCGAGCACCGCTCTCCGCTGGTGCAGAAATGCGTGGACGACTACCTGGCCGGGCGCCGCTTTCCGCTCGGGCTCTTCTCGCCGGAGTTCGCGTGAAGGTGGTGGTCGGCATGTCGGGCGGCGTCGATTCGTCGGTGGCGGCGCTGCTGCTGAAACGCGAGGGCCACGACGTCGTCGGGCTCTTCATGAAGAACTGGGAGGATGACGATGACGACGAATACTGCTCGACCCGCGAGGATCTGATCGACGCCGCCGCAGCGGCGGACGTGATCGGCATCGATCTCGAGGCGGTGAACTTTTCCGCCGAGTACAAGGACCGCGTCTTCGCCGAATTCCTGCGCGAGTACTCCGCCGGACGTACCCCGAACCCCGACGTGCTTTGCAACGCGGAGATCAAGTTCAAGGCCTTCCTCGACCACGCCATGCGGCTCGGCGCGGAGAAGATCGCCACCGGCCACTATGCGCAGACCGACGGCGTGCGCCTGCTGAAGGGCAAGGACGGTTCCAAGGACCAGAGCTACTTCCTGCATCGCCTCACGCAGGAGCAGCTCTCGCGCGTGCTGTTCCCCGTGGGCACCATGAAGAAATCCGAGGTCCGTCGCCTTGCGCTCGAGGCGGGACTGCCCAACCACGCCAAAAAGGACTCGACCGGCATCTGCTTCATCGGCGAGCGCCCGTTCCGCGAGTTCCTTAACCGCTACTTGCCCAAGGCGCCCGGAAAGATTGTCGACGAGAACGGCAGGACCGTCGGCGAGCACATCGGGCTCGCCTTCTACACCATCGGCCAGCGCAAGGGCATCGGCCTCGGCGGCCCTGGCGAGCCCTGGTACGTGGCAGAGAAGCGCCTCGCCGAGAACGAGCTCGTCGTCGTGCGCGGTCACGACCACCCGCTGCTTCTCAAGAAGTCACTCGAAGCCGCGGATGCAAGCTGGATCGCCAGCGCGCCCGCCGAGGGAGTGAACCTTTCGGGAAAAACCAGATACCGGCAGGCCGACTCGCCGTGCACGCTGAGCCGCGTCCTCGATTCGGCGATCAAGGTCGACTTCCCCGCGCCACAGTGGGCCGTGACCCCCGGACAATCCGTGGTGCTCTACGATGGCGAAGTCTGTCTCGGGGGAGGGATCATCACGTGAGCACTGCCGCGAACGTCATGGTGGGACTGGTTGCGCTCCTGCACCTCTATTTCCTGGTGCTGGAGATGTTCCTTTGGACCAAGCCGCGCGGGATGCGGGTCTTCGGCACCACGCCCGAATACGCCGCGGCTTCGAAAACGCTCGCCGCCAATCAGGGCCTGTACAACGGCTTTCTCGCCGCCGGGCTGATCTGGGGATTCTTCGCCGGAGACCCGGTGAAGGTCTTCTTCCTGGCGTGCGTGATCGTCGCCGGCGCCTTCGGCGCGGCGACCGTGAACCTGAGGATCCTCTGGGTGCAGGCGCTGCCGGCGGCGATCGCGCTGGCGCTGGTGCTTATTTCGTAGGCGCGGGGACCTGCGGCACGGTCTCGGCGAAGGCCGGCCGCTCCATCATCTTCTTGTAGTGCTGCGCGAGCGGTGCGTACTGCTGGCACCAGTCGACCTCGCCCGGCTTGCGAAAATCGAGCCAGCCGGTGCAGCAGCCGAGCGCGATGTCGGCTAGGGAGTAGCGATCGGCGTGGCAGAAGCTCTTCTCGCCCAGGTCTTTCGCGAGCTGCTCCATGCCGCGGTGCATGCGCGCCACCTGCTTGTCGACCCAGGCCTTGCTGCGCTCCTTCTTGTCGCGCAGCCCTTCCGAGCGCACCAGGATGCCGGCGTCGA
>Ga0075424_100006162_pt1 | contig 11531 bp, 4 predicted proteins | sample SoiMethybrSBSTD3_FD_75301 | JGI IMG/M metagenome (GOLD analysis project Ga0075424, IMG submission 75301) | Bulk soil microbial communities from a Populus tree surrounding site in Tennessee, USA - Soil MetaG P. TD hybrid SBSTD3 | ecosystem: Environmental > Terrestrial > Soil > Tree plantation...
GTCGAGCATGCACACGGTGACCGAGGCTCCCGTGTAGCCCGAGTCGTGGAGCGCCGGCACGTGGAGCCTCGAGAGCTGGCCGAGCGTCTGGCCATAAAGCGCCTGGAGCGCCGCGGGGCTCGCGCGGGGGGCACCCGGCGCGGGGGCTCCGGGCCCTTGCGCCGCCGCCTCATCGGGGTCGGCCGGCAGCTCGGACACCGGCTCGCGAGCGCGCGCCATCGCCCGCTCGACGGGCGCGACGCGGCGCACGAAGGGCATCGCCGCGAGCTCTCCGAGGACGGGTCCGCCGGCCCGAAGCGCCACCCGGTTGAACCAGCGGGACTGGCCGTAGAGTGCGAAGCCCAGCCGCTCGAGGCCGGAGAGATAGGCGGGCTCGAGCGGCAGATCCAGGTAGTCCACCAGCGGACGGACATGGGCGCGGTCGCGGCGGCGGCGGCACTCGGGCGTGAGGTCTCGCGCCGCCGCGGCGAGTCGATCGGCGAGGTCGCCCGGGCCCTGCTCGCCCTTGTCCGCGAACTCCACCCACACGGCGACCGGCTCCGCCCCCGGGAGCGCCGCCGCCGCGAGCCGTGGATCGAGGCGGAGATGCGATCCGGCGGGGAGCGACGACGCGGAGGGCGCCGGATCGTGCGCGAGAAGGCATGCGGCGAGGGGCAGAGCGGGAAGTCGCATGGGCGAGGATTCTACTACCGCTCCTCGAGCGGCACGCCCGGGGCAGGATCTCGGCCCGCGTCCTTGGCGGGCGCCCCGGGCCCGCCCGGAACCGGGGCGACGCGAGGGCCGCTCCGGCTCCCTCCCGAACCGCCTCCCGCCGGCGCGCTCGCCGCGGATTCGACGTTGCCCTCGAGCCAACCCACCGTGTGCCCGGCCGCGTCCTCGAGCGGCGGCCTGCGGTGCGCGGGAAGCCCTTCCACATGCTCCGAGGTCAGGACACCGAGCGTGCGCAGCAGCTCGACCGCAGCGGGACCCATGGCGCGCATGGCGCCGTCCTCGCACTTGATGGCGATGCCGCGCGCTTGATCGGGTACCGCCACGAGCAGCAGGCCCTCGGCCCCGCTCTTCGCCACGATGCGGCCGCGTGTGACGAGCATGAGATCGGTCGCCAGGCGGCCGTTGCCCTCCACCGTCACGGGATGCGCGGCCATGGCCTTGCCGATGCGCTGCAGCGCCCGCGACCGGGCGCCCTTCGCGCCGGGCCGCCCCCCGTCACGCATTGCCTCGGCGAGGCGCGCGTAGCCGACCGCCATCGCCGCCAGGGGAATGCCGAAGACGGGCACGCTGCAGCCGTCGACGCCGAGCCGCACGCCGTCTGCGGGAACGGCGCAGCACTCGGCCACCGTGCGAAGCATGAGCCGTTGCAGCGGATGATCGGCGCGCTCGTAGCCCTCGACCGGCCAGCCCTCGGCCTTCGCCAGCGCCAGCATGCCGGCATGCTTGCCGGAGCAGTTGTTGTAGAGCGGGCTCCGCCGCGCGGGATCCCGCCGCACGTCCTCCAGCGACTCGGCGTCCATCGGCTCGTGATACCCGCACGCGAGATGCGCGGGCGTCAGGCCCAGGCGCGCGAGCAGCCCGCTCACCAGCGCCAGGTGGGCCCGACTTCCGGAGTGCGACGCGGCCATGATGGCGAGCTCGGCGTCGCTCGCGCGCAGCGCATCGGCGTGCCCGCGCTCCACCAGAGGCAAGAGCTGGAACGGCTTGGCGGCGGAGCGGAACGAGGTGACGCGGTTCGGATCGTCGGTCGCGGCGAGGAACGTTCCGGCGCCGTCCACCACGGCGCATTGCACGCGATGCCGCGATTCCGCGATGGCGCCGCGGACGACGAGCACTTCGGCTTGCAAGCGCATGCGGATCCCGGTCCGGGGCGATGGACTGACCGCGACGGGCACGGGCCAGGGACCCCCGGGGGTCCCTGGCCCATGCGCCTCAGCGGATGACGACGAGGCGGTTCTGGAAGTGGAACGACCCGGATTCGATCCGGTAGACGTAGATGCCCGACGCCACCTCGTTCCCGGAGGCGTTCTTCAGGTCCCAGCGCTCGAAATCGCGGATGCGGTCATTGTGCTGGAGCTCGCGCACCAGATCGCCCGCCACGGTGTAGATCCTGATTCTCGACACCGACGGCAGGTTGATGAAGTGCACCTCGCCCCGGCCCGGCGGGTCCCAGACCTCGTGGCCCCGGTAGGGATTCGGCACGGCGAGCACGCGCTCGAGGTTCGCGGTGGGCCCGCCCGTGGGCTCGATCGGCGACGTGAGGTTGCGCAGCTTGTGGTTCAAGTTCGGGCAGGTTCCCCGGTCCAGCGGGTTCGTGCAGCGTGCGAAGCTGTCGAGCGTGTCGGGCAGGAAGAGGTCTTCGTAGTCCGGATCGGTGGTGTTGCGCTTCTCGTAGGTGATCGAATACCAGGTGAGAAAACCGTCGTGCGGGCCGGGCGGGGCGATGAGGACGAAGACGGAGTCGCCGGCGCAGCGGCCGTTCAGGATCTGCCGGCACACCTTCACGTACTGGCCGATCGAGTCCGGGTCCACGAACGTGAGCGTGCTGTCGTCCACCACCGCGCCGCCGCAGATATAGGGCAGCCGGTAGGAGAAGTCGGGCACGATCAGGTCCGGCTTGCCATCGGCATTGAAGTCGCCCGCGGTGACGCCGACGGGCCCCACGCCCGCGTCGGCGACCGCGCGGACGGGGAACGCGCCCGTGCCGTCGCCGTCGAGGATGGACACCGTGTTGGAGCCCTGGTTGGCGACGGCGAGATCGGGTTTCCCGTCGCCGTTCAGGTCGGCGACGGCGATGCCCCGCGGGTTGGTCCCCGTGGGCACGTCCGCCACCGGTGCGAACACACCCAGGCCGTTGTTGAGCAGGACGGTCACGGTGCCGGAGCCGCCGTTCGCCACCAGGATGTCGGGCTTGCCGTCGCCGTTGACGTCGCTCAGCGCCAGGGCGGCGGGGCTATCGCCGGTCGGATAGTCCACTCGCCCGCCGCCGAAGTTGGCGGGGCCGAGGCCGGTGAACACCGAGACGTTGTTCCCGCCACGGTTCGCGACCACCAGGTCCAGAACGCCGTCGCCCGTCACGTCCCCCACGGCGAGCGCCGACGGGCGAGAGCCAACGGCGAGGAACGTCTCGGCTCCGAAGTCCCCGCTGGGGGTGCCCAGGACGATCGCCACCGAGTCCGAGGACTCCCCCGCCACCAGGAAGTCGGGCCGCCGGTCCCCGTTCAGGTCCCGGACCAGGAGCGCCGACGGGCCCGCGGCCACAAGCGTCACACGTGGCTGCTCGAAGGTCCCGCCCGGACCCCCGAGCAGTACGGCGAGCTCGCGGGTGTCCGCGCTGGCGACCACGATGTCGGCGAGCGTGTCCCGGTTGACCGTGTCCACCGCGACGGCCGACGGCGCGAGCCCCACGGCCACCTCGTTGTTGAAGATCGTTCCGCCCGCGCCGTTTCCGATCGCGATCGTGACCGAGTTGCTGCCCGGGTTGGCGACCACGAGATCGGGCTTCCGGTCGCGGTTCAGGTCGGCGAACACGATCGCGCTCGGCGTCACGCCCGAGCGCACCTCGACGCGCGGCAGGAACGAACCGGTTCCGTCGTTTATGAGCAGCGAGATGTTCGACGTCTTCGTGACGCGGGAGGCGTTCCAGGTGAGCTCGCTGCCGGTATTGAGCGAGAAGCGGCGAATGAGCAGCGCCTTGGTCGAGTCGGGCGAGTTCGACATCCGGTAGATGCGATACCCCCCGAAGTCCGGGCGCGCCTCCGCCGAGCGGTCGCGCAGGAACCGGACCGTGATCGTGCGCGGCTTGGCCTGGATGCTCTCCGGCAGCGGGGCCTTGAAGCTGCCGACGCAACGATTCGGCTTCACCAGCGAGCTGTCCCGCCACCCGCCGACGATCGACCACAGCGGAATGTCGGGAAAGCGGGAGGCTGCGCCGGCGTCGTGCGGCCGCGAGAAAGCGAGGGCCGCGACGACCACCAGCACGCTGGCGCGACCGGCGGCGCGGAGCCCGCCGCCGGTCACGTTACTCGTCATGGGGGGCATGGATCACTCCCGCGTGGTACCGGGGCGCGCCCGAGGGCCTGCGGGCCTCGGGCCGGGAACGACCGTGCGCACGGAGGCACCGCCCGGGCTGCGGCTGAGGGCCGTGGAACCACGATCGATGCTGGTTCGCTCCAGGCCCCAGAGGTCCTGCAGCACGAAATCGATCAGCGCCATGCAATCCTGGCGCTTGTAGAGCCACGGGGCGAAGCCGCTGAACACGAACTGTCGCACCTGGTTGCCGTGGTAGTAGGTCATCGTCGGCGCAGGGACCTGGGACCCGTCCGGCTTGTTGAGCAGGATCACCGTGCCCTGGGCCATGTACAGCGTGTCCAGGACCGAGATCTCCCTCGCCACCTCGGGATCGGGGTCCACGTCCTCGATGATCGCGTTCAGGTCGCGGATGTACTCGCAGGGGTAGACCGGCGAGAAGGAATAGCTCGGCGAGCGCGTCGCGGGGACCGGATCCGGGTCCTCGCCGAAGGGGTCGCCACCCTTGCCGCGCATCGTCGGTGGCAGCTTCGAATACTGCACCGACCGCAAGGTGTCGGTGGTGGCTCCCGGCGCGTGCCAGAAATGGGACCAGCCGGGCGTCACGGTGTACTGGGTGGAGTCCAGCTGTCCGTCCGCGTGCTTGAAACGGACGTAGTAGTCGTTGCGGAGGGTCCGGATCCCGCTCTTCACGACCGCGATCTGGGACTGCCAGTGTGCTGCGTCGTACATGAGCCGGCTGGGGGCCAGCTCGCCGAACTGCGCTGCGCTGGAGAACACCGTCGTCTGGCCCGAGTTGTTCCCCCGCTTGTCGAACTGGATGAGCGAGGCGTACGCCGCGCCGCCGCCGCACAGCCACACGCGGCCGCCGAGCTGGGTGTAGGCCGCGAGCGTGCTCGCCAGCCCGGGCCCGCTCATCGCCCACAGCGCCGTGACCGGCTGGATTCGCTGGTCCAGGTGGAAGTCGTACTGGGCGCCGAGGGGGTCCACGAACCAGACCAGGTTCTTGTAGCGACCGATCCTCGACAGCAGCACCCCGTTCGCCGGCCGCTCGAGCCCGAGCCGCGTGCCGAGCGTGTCGTAGTCGTAGCCCGCGAACAATCCCGGCTGCGAGGTGACCACCGCGGGCGGTGGCGGATTCCGGGTGCCGCGCCAGACGAAGCCGCCCCTCGCGAACATGAACGTGTCCAGCTCCGTCCGGGCGGGCCAGTCCGACGTATACGGATCCGGCTGCTTGAGGTTGGGGTCGCGGACGAACTTGTCCACCTCGAGCCGGGTGTCGTCCACCACCAGCAGGTTCCTGTCGAACGACGGCGTGACCGCGGTCAAGCGTAAGATCCCCAGGCTCTTCTGGTTGTTGTTGTCGCCGCACTCCAGGTAGAAGCGGTGCACGCCGTCGGGGAGCGGCCGCAGCGTCACCGAGTTCGGTCGCGTCGGGTCGGCCGTGGACCAGTGGATGTAGTCGAACTGGTCCGAGCGCTGCGTCTGGTCGTTGATGTTGCCGTCCACCATCCAGCGGAAGAACTGGATGTTGGAGCCCGGCACCGGCGTCGCATCCCAGTTGACGGTGATGTTCACCTTGGTCGGGACCTCGACCGCGACCTCGCGCAGCGGGTCGGCCGAGTAGCCGGCGCTCTGGTACGTGAAATCGATGAACTCGTTGAAGAAGCGGATAAACGGACCGTTCGAGCTCGCGTAGCCGGCCTTGAACTGCAATACGTTCGTGTTGAGCGTGAACACCGGCGAGTAGGCGCCGGCCTCGTCGAAGCCGATGAGCGCGAACAGATAGTGCTGGCTGGGCGTGAGGTTCGTGAACTGGACGAACTGCGTGTCCGCGGTCGTCGAGTCCCAGCCCGCCCAGTTCGTCGCCACTTCCCGCCGCCGCAGCGAGTCCGGGTCCGACAGGAACACACTGTTCCCCGGGATGCCCATGTTGAGGAGCTTGAACTTGTACTTGATCGGCTTCGTGGTGAACTGGCCGTCCACGTCCTGGCCGTTCCACTCGATGCGCACCGACGGCGTCACGCTGGCCTCGAGCAGCGGCGTCGGCACCGGGTTGGTGATCTGCACGCTGGGCGCGATCGTGTACGAGTAGAACGCGCGCGCCTTGCGCTCCGATTCCGCGCCGTCGTTGTCCACCGCCTTCAAGACGAACACGTGGAAATCCGAGGCGGTGGGCGACTGCCTGGGCACGATCGGGTCCGGCTGTGAGGCGCGGAAGAACACGATCTCGCCGTTGCGCGGCGTCTTGATCCACACCGTGTCCCTGGCCGTGGGATCGACCGCGTACTCGTAGTGATCCACGCGCCCGTCCGGATCGTAGCCCGACCACTCCACGCGGTAGGCGTAGAAGTAGGGATTGCTCCGATCCGGCGCGACCGGCGCGTTCGTCAGGTCCACCGAGGGCCGCTGGTTCGGCAGCAGCAAGCCGCCGGGCCGCTTGGAGCAGCCGATCACGGCCAGCAGGCCCCAGCCGGCCAGCGCTCCCGCAAGCAGCGCGAGGCGCAGGGTCTTGGAGTTCATCGCTGCCTCCTGTCGGGCGCCGGCGAGGGTCCTGGTCGCTGGGTCGCCGTCGTGCCGCCGTCGATGACCGTGCCCGGCTCGGGAGCCTGGAGCACGCACGGGATTGCCGTGTCCACGCAGGTGCCCTGGCTCGGGCTCGCCTCGCGGCCCACGAACGCCGGGCACGTCGCCGGGGCGGGCTGCGCGTCGCACTGGAGGCAGTCGCACAGGCGAACGATCATCGTGATGTTCCCGTTCGCGATCCAGGGTGGGATGACGATCTGCTGCAGAGGATTCTGGACGTTGATGTCGGGCGCGATAAAACAGGTGTCCCGGGTCGGGTCGGCAGTGTACTTACCGATGATCGCGACCTTCGCCCGCAGGGTGATGGGGTTCTGGCCCGGGCCGCCCACCTTGTTGCCGATCGCGAGTGGATCGAGCGGGTCGTCGTCCGATCCGATCAGGTTCAGGTTCGGGCCTTGTGTGAGGAAGCGGCTGTTCAAGACCTGGTTTCGCGTGGGACGGAACTGGGAATTCGCCGTTTCCAGCACGGGCGGGTGATTCACGTAGAAGGTGATGATCTTGGCTCGCAGAGCAAGGTCCTGCGGCGAGCCGGTGTTGGATTCGACACGAGTGACGACGCCCACGGCGTCTTGCAGGCGCTGCTCGATCCGTTGATCCACGGTGTGGTCCCCGTCTTCGGAGCGGACGACGGCGTAGGCGCGACCCGCGGACGTCAGCCCCTGGTACCCGTTGATCCACGGCAACTCCCCGTTGGCGAGCGGGTCGAAGACCGGATAGGGGGCGGACTCGGAAGGATTCGTGATCTGCCCCGCCGCGTCCTTCACCTGGACCCTGACGTGGAACGCCACCGGCGAGCCGTTGGGTAGGCCCGGGGTGAGCACGGGGTAGTGATGCACCGCGACCGTGTCCAGCAGGGTGTTCACGTGCACGTTGTAGGGTGAGTCCCGATCGAAACCGCCGGCCGGGAAGATGACCCACGAATTGAGGTGGACGGTGTCGCCCTCCTGTCGCAGCCACAACCGGTCGCTGTAGATCTCGAGGAACGTCCTCCGCTCCGGGCGCAGCGCCGGGAACACGAAGAAGGAGTCCTGGCTCAGCATGGAGTTCGGGACCCCCCGTCTCCAGGACGCCTCGGTGGGGAACGGGAGGTACTTCCCTGGGAACCGCCCGGTGGCGGTCTGCCAACCGGCGGCGGGGTCGCTGGGGTCCGGGCCGGCGAACCAGGAGTCGGGAGCAAAGTTCATCTGGAACCAGCGCGTGCTCTCCCCGCGCCAGCCCGACTGGCCGATCGCGCGCAGCGTGAAGATCTTCTGCCCCGAGCTCACCTTGTCGAGGCCGACGCCCGTGTTGTAGTTCACCTCGTGAACGGACGAGTCCGCGGTGTTGAAGGCGGTCTCGTCGAGCTTGTAGCGATAGCCCGTCACGACGGTGCTGGGAATCGTGGGCACGCCATGCCAGCGCATGTGCAGGCGCGCGTTGGAGCTGACTGTGTCACGCGGGAACGGGTGCGCGTTGCTGGCCGCCTCGTGGAAGTCCGTGACGAAGTAGGTCTTCTCGACCGGCGCGACGACGCCCGGGGACACGAAAACATACTCGAAGCCCACGGCCTTGCACTCGTCGATGACCGCCTCGGGGGGGAAGCGGTCGTACGCGCTGAAGATGAAGCGCGCGGGGGTGGGGTCGGGGCGGCCCTTGTCGTCCACCGCGTAGATGTAGAACGCGTGCTGGCGCTCGCTCAACTGCTCCGATGCGCTGAAGATGAAGATGCTGTCCGTGGCGGTCGTGTAGTGATAGTCGCGCGCCTTGGGTCCCGGAAGCGAAGGGACGTTGGACTGGCCCTCGGGCGGCAGGGGCAACGTCTCGACCACGGCCCAATAGAAACCCACCACGGCACCGTCGCGATCCGAGCCTGCCCAATACATGTGGAATCGCACCGGAATCTTGTTGATGCCCGGGCGAATGGGCCTGCCGTTGCTATCTCGGACGGTGATCGTGTCCTGCGGCGCGGCGACGATCCAGGTTTCTGGTGGCTGGTTATCGAGTGTGGGCGCGAGAGCCTTGCGGCAACCGACACCCCAGAACGCTAGGAAAAGGCAAAGCACAGCCCCGACACGTAAGCGCATTCGCGCCCTCCAGCACGCCCAGTCGATGTAGGAGGAAGTGGACGGAGGCTAGCAATGGCGCGCTGCCAGCGCAAGCCAAAACCCGACTGTGGTTTGCCGCTCCGGCAAATGCGTTACAGGGAGGGCCGGCCATGGACTGGCCGGCCCGAGCGTTGCCCCGGTTCGCAGCCCCCCGCCTCCGGGACCCGACCGAAGTCCGTCGCAGCCAGATCGGAGTTGCCACCGAATACAAAAACGAAGGGGCGGGGATCGCTCCCCGCCCCTCCGTCGTCAGCTCTTCGGTTTCGACTAGTTGTTCAACACGATGATGCGACCCGCGTCCTTCTGCACGCTGCTGCGCACGAAGTACACGCCACGCGCCACCTTGTTGCCAGCGTCGTCGGTACCGTTCCACTGCAGCGAGTGCTCGCCCGCCGGGAAGATGCGGTCGGCCAGGTTGCGGATCTTACGACCGGTGACGTCGTAGATCGAAACCTGCACGCGGCCGGCCTTCGCCACACCGAAGCGGACGAACGACGTACCCTGCTTCATGACCGAGTTGCCGATCTTCATGAAGTTGGCGTACGGATGCTGGCCCTGCGGCGTATCGAGGACGACCGACGGAGATCCCTGGATGGTGCAGATCGCCGCGAACACGTTGCTCAGCGTGTAGTAGTACCAGGCGATGCGACCGTTGTCGGTATCGCAGTACCTGCTGAGCAGGTGCTCGATGTCGTAGCCGGCCGTGACCGCCACCCAGTTATGCGTGGCGCTCGCCGTGTGCACCATGTCCGAAATGTACGGCTTGTTGAGCCCGACCGGCTCGTAGAATCCACCCTCCGTCGCCTCGGGCAGCGCCGCGTTCCGGTTGAACACGTCGTTGCCGAAGAAGCAGAAGTTCGAGGAGGCGTAGATGTCGTTCCGGCCGGTCAGGGCGACCTGCGCGAGCAAGTCCGCGCAGTCGTTCTGGTTGCCCGAGAGCGACTGATAGGCCGGCGAACGCAGCGTCAGACCCAGCCTGTCCGTCAGGAAGGCGGGGTGAGACGGATCGGCACTAGCGGCCGCCGCCTCGCCCTGAACCATACCGTCACCCATGATCAACAGGCCCTTCGGCGGCGCCGGACTGATGTTGGCGTCGAGGAAGCTGTTGAGCAACGCGATGTCGTTCTGGCCACGGTTGACGTACGGCCCCATGATGCCGGAGTTCAGGTCGCCCGTGAGGATCGCTACGACCTTGTAGTAGGTCGACAGCATCAAGGGCGTCGGGCCCAGATAGGACTCCCTGCCGAAAGCGAAGTCCGTGACCGTCGGCCGGGGATTGAGACGATCGCCGACAGCCCCGGCGCTCGTCGTCAGCGACTCCGAGGCCTTGACCTGGAACATGTCGTAGTGCGTGCCAGGCTGCGCGTTCGTCTGGACCGACACGCCCGGAACGTTGGCCGGGTCGGTGATGTCCACCGTACCCGCCGCGTGCCAGCCGTTGTGAGCGCCGTACTTCTCGGCAGCAGTCGCACCGATCGAGTCCATGGCGGACACGAACCGGCCTTCGTTGCCACGGCGATCGTTCCAGTCGATGTACAGCATGCAGGCATTCCCCGCTCCACCGTACGCGCTGTCCTTCCAGCGATCCGGAAGAATCGCAAGCGTCGACCAGCGGTGCTGATCGGTGTTGCCCTCATCGTTCTGAGGCGTGATCAAGCTCGTATCCGGGGCCATCGCGAAGGTGATCCCGGCGTGCGGCGTGATCAGGGACTTGCGGAAGAAGTACTGGACGTGCGAGCCCGGCGTCAGCAGCCCGTCGGGGATGATCTTCGTGAACTCCTTCGTGACGTTCGAGCCGTTGTAGCCGGTGCGGCTTTGGGGAACGATGGTCAGATAGGCCGGCACGGTGCCGCCACAGACGGTGTTCGTGCTGTTCGTCGTGGTGCTGTTCGTGTCGTTCAAGAAGCACTTGAACTTGTTCGTGCCGAGGGTCGCGAACTTCGGCTCGACACCGCCCTCCGACCCGTCGTAGATGGTCGTGCACCACTGGCCGACGATCGTGGGCCACTGCGAATCACCCACGACCTGGTTCCGGATCAGGTCGTCCGGGAAGATGGTGATTTCCGTGGTGTCCATGCGGCAGCTGTTCCACACCATCGGATCCCACCGGTTCCCGGGGCCGTGAACGCCCTTGTGGAAGAGACCCGGGTCGGCCATGTACTGGCCCCAGTACGAGCCGTCGCCCGAAACGGCGAGCGCGGCCTGGTTCGTCGGCGACTGGAGCAGATCGCCGTTCACCTGCTGGTGAACTGCTGGCGGTCCACCGGTGTAGGTGATTGAACGAGCCGCACCGGTGATCTTGTAGTTACCCGGACCCGGCAGGATGCGGAAGATCAGATCCATGCGGACCGAGATGTCATCCAGCGGGTTGTCCGACGTCGCGTCCGGGCCGTCCACGTACGTGGAGTCGAGCGGCAGGTCGAAGCGCAGCTTGGTACCCGTCGTCTGGGCGCCGTTGAAACCGTCGCGAATCAATGCCGTGGTGGTGTCGAAGTTCGCGGTTCCAGGAAGCCCAGGCGTCTCGTTCTTCGGGAACGCGTCCTGCATCAGCGACCAGTCCGCACCCGGGATGCCCACGCCACCCAGCGCGAAACCGCCGCCGCCACCGCCGCCACCGCTAGCATTCACGAACGCAACGGAGACGTTGTCGAAGTACGCGCCCGCGTCCGTGTTGCAGCCGAGCGAGATCGTGAACCGGTAGCACTGCTGGATGTTCGACATGGCGATGCGGATCGAGTCCGGCGTGCCCGCGTTCGCGGTGCGGAACGGGATGCCGTTCGCTGCAAACGGCTCGATGTCCTGGAGGCACTGCGGGTCCGGATTGAAGATGTTGAACGGCTG
>Ga0075424_100006163_pt1 | contig 11531 bp, 10 predicted proteins | sample SoiMethybrSBSTD3_FD_75301 | JGI IMG/M metagenome (GOLD analysis project Ga0075424, IMG submission 75301) | Bulk soil microbial communities from a Populus tree surrounding site in Tennessee, USA - Soil MetaG P. TD hybrid SBSTD3 | ecosystem: Environmental > Terrestrial > Soil > Tree plantation...
GCCCGGGCCCGGGTCCGGATCCGGCCCATCGAGCCCACGCTGGAGGACGTCTTCGTGCGGCTCACGAAGGTCCAGAGCCAATGACGGGCTTCGCGGCCGTCCTCCGCAAGGAGGCGATCCAGATGAAGCGGGACTCGGGCACGCTGCGCTTCGCGCTCATGGTGCCCGTCTTCCAGCTCGTCCTCTTCGGCCTCATCGACACCAACGTGAAGCACGTCCCCACCGTGGTCCTGGACCAGAGCCACACCGCGCAGAGCCGCGAGCTCATCCGCGATTTCGTCAACACCGGGTACTTCGACGTGGTCGAGATGGTCCCGTCGCGCGCGCTCCTGCGCGAGCGGATCGTGGCCGGACGGGCCTCGGTGGGCCTGGAGATCCCGCCGGGCTATGCGCGGGCGCGGCTGGAGCAGAGGCCGGCCGACTTCCTGGTGCTGATCGACGGATCCGATTCGACGGTCTCGGGGGCCACCCTGGCCGCGGCCAACGGCGTGGCGCTGAACCGCTCGCTGGAGGAGATGCGCTCCCGCGTGGGCGCTACCGACCCCCCGCTGCGCCCCTTCCCCCAGCTCCTCTTCAACCCGGACTCGCGGAGCGCCAACCTTCTGATCCCGGGCCTGGTGGCGATCCTGCTGACGTTCTCCGGGACGCTCCTGGCCGCGTTCTCGATCGTCCGCGAGCGGGAGCGCGGCACGCTGGAACAGCTCATGGTCACGCCCGTCTCTCCGGTGGCCGTGATGCTGGGCAAGCTGCTGCCCTACCTGGTCCTCGGCTTCGTCCAGCTCCTGGTCATCCTGGGCCTCATGACGACGGTCTTCGGGGTCCCCGTCCACGGAGACGTCCTGCTGCTGCTCGGGCTGTCCACGATCTACCTGTTCGCGCTCCTCTCGCTGGGCCTGCTCGTGTCCTCGCGGGCCCGCACGCAGATGGAGGCCATCCAGATCGCCCAGATGTTCCTCCTGCCCTCGATCATGCTCTCCGGCTACATCTTCCCCCTGGCCTCCCTGCCCACCCCGCTGCGCGTCTTCGCGCGCTTCCTCCCCGCCACCCACTACATCGCGATCTCGCGCGGGATCATCATCAGGGGGGCGGGCTTCGTGGACTTGTGGCCGAACGTCGTCGCCCTGCTGGCCATCGCCGTCGTGCTGGTGGCCGGCAGCGCCCGCGCCTTCCGCAAGACGATCTCCTGACGCTTCCCCTTGCCCCCGGGCGGCCGTTTCCCTAGTATCTCGGCGTCCCCTGGAGGTGCTCATGCGCCGCTCCTGGTCCGCCGCCCTCGTCCTGCTCCTGGCGGCGTCCGTCCCCGCGGTGGCCAAGTTCGGGATCAGCAAGACGAAGATCACGCTGCACCGGTCGCGGCCGCCCGAGGTCCCGCTCGTCGGCGAGACGGTGGCGGTGGAGGTGACGGCCACCTCCCGCCGGATCTCGGACTCCCAGCTCGCGCAGATCCAGGCCCGGGTGGAGGACGCCCTGCGGGGCTGGAAGCTCTTCTCCGTCATGGACAGCCCGAAGGGCGCCGAGACCGTGGTCCGGATCTCGGTGGAGGACATGGAGGCGCGCATCCGGGAGACCGTGGAGTACGAGGAGAAGTACGTCCAGATCGGCGAGCACCAGGAGTGGAACGACAAGAAGAAGAAGTACGAGACCAAGACCGACTACGGCAACCGCAAGGAGCCGGTCGAATTGACGGTGGCCTCGGGCAGCATTACGGCGCGAGTCAAGGTGGACACCCCGCTGGGCCCCCACAGCGCGGACGCCAGCGCCGCCTACGACGAGCAGTTCAAGGGCGCGGGCAAGGTGCCCGCGGAGGCGCGCTCGGAGGAGGCGCTGGAGCAATACCTGGTCGAGCGGGCGGGCGCGCAGGCGGCGGCGGTGGTCACCTTCTCGCCGGATCCCGTCGAGGCGCTGCTCGCCGTGGACGGTGAGCTGAAGGCGGGCAACCGGCTGGCCGAGGCCGGGCTCTTCCAGCAGGCGCTGACGGAGTGGAGCCGGCGCACGTTGAAGGGCGACACGGAAGCGGCCCGGCTGCACAACATCGGGGTGGCGCACGAGGGCCTGGCCTACGAGCTGCCACCGGACGCGCCGCAGCACCGCGCCGAGCTGGAGCAGGCCAGCGAGCACTATCGCAAGGCGCTGGCCCTCGATCCCGGCGAGAAGTACTTCGCGGAGCCGATCCACCGGATCGAGACCAGCCTGGCCTATGCCGCCGGCGCCGCCGCCTTCCAGGCCGAGCGGGAGAAGTTCTTCGCCGATGCCAGGAACCACGGCCACGAGGCCCGGCGCGCCGCGGCGGCGGCTCCGCCGGCCAAGGTCCCCGCCGCCTCGCCCGGCTCGCCGCTGCGCAACGGGTCCTTCGAGTCGGACCTTTCTTCCTGGACCCTGACCGGAAAGGGATCCGTCGTGCGGGAAACGGGACGGGGCATGGTGCTGGAGATCTCGTCCGACCGCGCCGCCGCCGTCGTCGAGCAGAAGGTGGACGTGGACGTCGCGGGCGGCGACGCCAGCCTGAGCCTCGCCTACCGCGTGGCCAGCGGAGAGGGCCGCATGCGCGTCCACGTGGTGTACGGAGACGCCGGGGGGAAGGAGCGCACCTCCACCCTCGAGGTCACCGCGGGCGAGGGCCCCGGCGAGTGGTCGGAGTGGACGAGCGACCTGGCCGCGCTGCGGCCGCGGCCGTCGCGCGTGCGGCAGATCGGCGTGGCCGTGGACGGCGGCGTCGTCCGGCTCGACAACCTGGCCCTGACGGTGCATTAGTGCGGGTCCTGTCCACGCGCCGCGTGTACGAGGGCAAGGTCCTGTCCCTCGACGTGGACGAGGTCCTGGAGCCCGAAGGCGTCCGCGCCACGCGCGAGGTCGTGCGCCACCGCGGCTCGGTGGCGGCCCTTCCCGTGCACGAAGACGGCCGCATGGTCCTGGTGCGGCAGTACCGCTACGCGGTCGACGCCCTGGTCTGGGAGCTGCCCGCCGGAAGGCTGGACCCGGGCGAGACGGTGGAAGACGCGGCCCGCCGCGAGATGGAAGAGGAGGTGGGCCTGCGGCCGCGAGGGCTGGAGCCGCTGGCCACCTTCTACACCACGCCCGGCTTCTGCGACGAGCGCATGCACCTCTTCCGGGCCACCGGCCTGGAGTCCGTGGCCGCCCGCCCCGAGGCCGACGAGCGGATCGAGTCCCGCGCGTTCACGCGGACCGAGGTGGAGGAGATGATCCGCCGGGGCGAGATCGCCGAAGGGAAGACGCTGGTGGCCCTGCTGATGGAGAGGGCGCGGGCGAAGGGCTAGCGGGCCCCGCCCATCAGGGTCTTCCCTTGCCGGTGGGCGTCCCTCTGCGCCAGGTCCACCGGCACCTCCGCCGACGCGTCGAACTGCTCCTTGAGCCGCGTGTACATCTCCAGCACCCGCGGGACGTAGGTGCGGGTCTCCGCGGCCAGCGAGCCCGCGCCGGCCCTGAAGTAGCCGGCGTTGAGCGGGCCGCCGTTGTATTCGGCCAGGACCAGCTGGGGATCGCTGTACGTGGAAAACAGGATGTCCAGGTAGAGCGCCGCCGCCATGGTGTTCTTCTCCGGGTCGTAGAGCGAAGTCTCGTCGTACTCCCAGCCCAGCGCGCGCAGGAGCAGCCGGCCCGTCGAGGGCCAGATCTGATAGAGCCCGCGCGCGTCGGCGTGGCTCAGCGCCTGCGTGTCGTAGCGGCTCTCCACGCTGCCGATGGCCAGGAGCAGGAGCGGGTCCACCGCGGGGTACTTCTCGCTCGCGCCCAGGGCCAGGTCCGCGTAGCGGAAGGCGTCGCTCAGGCTCACCCGCGGGTTCACCTTCAGGATGTGGTCGCGCATGGCCAGGAGCAGGCGGCGGCGCCGGGAATCGAACGGGATGCCCGACTCCAGCTGCTGGATGCGGCGCTCCACGCGCACCATGTTCAGCGAGGCCTCCTGGTTCTGGCGGTCGATCCCGCGCAGGACCTCGTGCCCCAGCATGACGATGCCCAGCAGCAGGAGGCAGAGGCACAGGAAGGCGAGAGACTGCCACCCGCTCCCCTGCCGGATCACGATCGTGCGGGGCCGCGACGTCTCCCGCACGTGCGCCATGAGCGGACGCGGCCGCTCCAGGGGGCGCTCCCCCACCTCTCGCGACACGCCGGCGGGCTCGTTACCGATCATGCAGGGTCCCCCAGACCGAGCCGCTCCTGGCCTCGGAGACCCGGAAGGCATTCCGGGCGCGTTATCGGGACGGCCCCTCGAAGGCCGGAAGGGACGGCAGCGGCGGAAGCGACGGCAGGGACGGCTCCTCGGGTGCGGGCTTCGACGGCAGGCCCAGCGTGATGGCCTGCGCGTGCAGCTGCTGGACGCGGACCAGCCGTTCGGGCGGCAGCCGGCGGGCGCCGCGCGCCGTCAGCCACATCGCCTCGTTGTCCTCGTAGGGGAGCATGGCCTCCCCCGCGGCGACGCGCTCCAGGTAGCGGCGGAGGCTGGCGGCCTCGGACTCGTTCAGCTCGCCGAGCAGCGCGGTCATGTGGGAGTCCAGCTCCCCGGAAGCGGTGGGGGCGAGCGCGGCCTTGCCCTTGGCCGTGGCCTCGGCCGCCCGCCGGAAGACCTCCGTGGGAGCCAGCGCCATCGACCCGCTGCGGGTCATGATGGCCTCGATGGTGGTCGGGGTGAGCTGCGGGAGCTGCTGCGTGGCCGCCTCCAGCGCCTCGCGCGAGGCCTGCGGCGGGGCGTAGCGCGCCTTGAGGTCGTCCATGCCGGAGAAGAGCCGCATCGTGGTGGCCATGGCCCGCGGGAACCACACCTTGTAGTTCTGGACCAGCAGGACGATCACGACCAGCAGGATGGCGGTGACGGTCAGGCTCTTGACCCACGCCCATCCGGTGGCGATGCCGTCGCGCACGCGGCTCATCGGCCCGTCGTCGAACTCGTCGTCCTCCGGCTCCGGCTCGTCCATCTCCGCCAGCTTGATCACGGGAAGGTCGTTGAACTGCGCCGGTGGCCGGGCGGCCGGCGCGGAGGAGCGCGGGATCTCCGCCAGCCGGATCGGCTCCGCGGGAGCCAGGACACGGGGGGACTCCGCGATCCGGATGGGCTCCGGCGCGGGCGCGCGCGCTGGCTCCGCGCGGGGTGGCTCGGCGATGCCCGTGACCTCGAGGCGCGGGGCGGGAAGGGCGGCCGGCTCAGGGGCGGGCTCCGCGGGTGTGACCACGGGTGCTGCGCTGGCCGATGCGGCCGAGCGCGGCCACTTCAGACTGGGCAGCCGCGACAGCGATTGCCGCGCCGCCGCCGTCACCGGCGCCAGCGCGGCCGACGCGCGCGCGACCCAGGCCTTGGGAAGGGTCGTCCACGGCTGCGACGTCTTCGCCGCTGCGGGCGAGGCCGGAGCCGAGGCCACGTCCACGGGCCGGGGCGAAGCGGCCGCCTCGCGCCGCGCGCGCACGCGGGAAAGGACCCAGCTCTCGCACCGCAGCACGAACGGGCTGATCCCGTCGAAGACCCAGGCGATGCGGGATTCGAACTCCGACATCGCCGCCGGGCCGTCCCAACCCCCACGCTCGGGGTCGGCCTCGCTGGCGGGCACCATCGGGATCCGCTTGAGCTGGGACTCCACCTCGTACAGCGGCGACGAGTCGTCCATGCCCATGGCGACAGGGCCGAGGGAGATCTCCGGACCGCCCGGCTCGAGCGGGACTTCCGGGCCGCCGGGCCCCTCGATATCGAACGCGGCCAGCGTGCGGCTCCGATCGGCCGCCGCCGAGAGGCGCTCGCGCTCGGCCCGCGCCTGCGCGGCCTGACGCTCGAGCGCCCGCTCCTGCTCCAGGGTCTCGCGCTCCCGGGCCGCCCGCTCCTCGGCAACACGGCGTTCGTCCGCGGCGCGACGCTCCTCGGCCGCCTTGCGCTCCGCGGCCGCCTTGTTCTCGGCCGCGGCCTTCTTCTCGGCTTCGGCCCGGGCCTCGGCGGCCTGGCGCGCCTTCTCGGCCTCCGCCTCCAGCTCCCGTGCGGCCTTCTCCTCCGCAGCCTTGCGCTCGGCCGCGGCCTTCCTCTCCGCGGCCGCCCTATCCGCCGCGGCCTTCTCCTCCGCCGCCTTGCGCTCGGCCGCGGCCTTCCTCTCCGCCGCCGCCTTCTCTGCCGCCGCCGCCTCTGCTGCCGCCGCCTCCGCGGCGGCCTTCTCCGCGGCCGCCTTCCGGTCCGCCTCGGCCTGAGCCTCCGCGGCCTTCCGCGCTTCCTCGGCCCTGCGCTCCTCGGCGGCCTTGCGCTCCGCCGCGCCCTTCTTCTCGGGCGCGGCCTTCTTCTTCGCCAGCGTCTTCTTGTCGGCCGCCTTCCTCTGCGCGGCGGCCCGGTTCTCCGCCGCAGCGCCCTCTTCCGCGACCCGCCGCTTTTCCGCCTGCGCCTCGGCCGCGCGAATCTCCTCGGCCGCCTGGAATTCGGCGTCCACCTGCTGCTCGGCGGCGCGCCGCTCCTCCGCCGCCATGCGCTCGCGGGACGCGGCCTCGTCCGCGGCCTTGCGCTCCTCCGCCGCGCGCTGCTCTTCGGCCGCCTTGCGCGCGGCCTCGGCCTGCCTCTCGGCCACGCGGCGCTCGATGGCCTGGTGCTCGGCGGCCTCCCGCTCGAAGACCTGGAGCTGGCGGACCGTAAACCACTGTGTGGTGCCTTGGGGCTGGATGCGGGCGCTCTCGTCCATCAGCCTGCCTTCCAGCCACGTATGCAGGCCTTTTTCGTCGACGGCGAAAGTAGTCCCGTCGCCGAGCCGGAGCTTGTAGCCCTGGGCCATCATCGGTTCCGCCCCACGTCCGTCCGGGCGACTCCGGACGGGATAGTAACGCAAACGGCCCTAGCGCGCGATGCTCGGCCCAGTGCCGCGGGCACCCTAACAGCCGTGGCTTCGAGGCCGCGTGACCTGGCTCACACGCCGGAGATCAGAACGGCTTCGCCGTCGAGAGCCAGAGGATCACGGGCAGGCCGAGCCCCAGCAGCGGCGCGGCGATGGCGCGGACCATCTCGTCGACACCGATGCCGCGCTCGAGGTCCCTCGGAAACGCCGCCGCGCTCGCGCCGCGCAGCGCGCGGGCCAGCCACACGTGGCAGACGTAGGCGTGGAATGCCTCGAGGGGGACGACCAGGAAGGCCACCAGGCCGAGCTTGAGCGCGAGCCATCGCGCGTGGCCGAGCCCCCAGCCGTGCAGGCGGAGGAGGGCCACGCCGGAAAGGAGCGCCAGCGCCAGCGCGGCGTGCTCGCCGACCAGTATCGGGTGGAGGCGCCGGCGCGCGCGGATCTCGGGCTCGCGTCCGCCGCGCCGCGCGAGGGAGAGGACCACCTGCGCGCCGAGGGCCGCGGCCACCCAGGCCGCGACGGCGCCCACGTGGAGCGCCGTCAGGAAGGCGTCGATGGCGCGGCCGCCCCGCGGAGGCCCGTCACGTCGTCTCCTCCATGACCAGGATGTAGTTGATGCTCACCCACGGCACCAGGTACTGGCTCACCATGTTCTCGATGGTGCCGCCCTCCGATACCGTGCGCTGCACCTCGAAGACGAGGCCGACGGTGTCCGAGTGCAGCACGGCGCAGTTCGTGTACACGGTGTCCTTGGTGCCGATCTCTTTGACCCGCACGCCGACGGCCAGCGTGGTCATGGCGCTCCTCCTCGAGTCCGGCCGGCGCGCGGCCGCGGGCTAATCGTAGTACTCCAGGCCCAGGTGGGTGATGAGGTCCTCGCCGCGCAGGTGGCGCAGGGTGTTCTTCAGCTTCATGAGCTGGATGAAGAGGTCGTGCTCGGGGTACAGGCCGGGGGCGGTCATGGGGCTCTTGAAGTAGAACGACAGCCACTCCTGGATCCCGCTCATGCCCGCGCGGCCCGCCAGGTCGAAGAACAGCGCGAGGTCCAGCACGATGGGGGCCGCGAGGATGGAGTCGCGGCAGAGGAAGTCCACCTTGATCTGCATCGGGTAGCCCATCCACCCGAAGATGTCGATGTTGTCCCAGCCCTCCTTGTTGTCACCGCGCGGCGGGTAGTAGTTGATGCGCACCACGTGGTGGATCTTCCCGTAGAGGTCCGGGTAAAGGTGGGGCTGCAGGATGTGCTCCAGCACGCCGAGCTTGGAGACCTCCTTGGTCTTGAAGGACTCGGGGTCGTCCAGCACCTCCCCGTCGCGGTTGCCCAGGATGTTGGTCGAGTACCAGCCGTCCATCCCCAGCAGCCGCGCCTTGAAGCCGGGGGCCAGGATGGTCTTCATGAGGGTCTGCCCCGTCTTGAAGTCCTTGCCGCCGATGGGCGAGCCCGTCTTCTTGGCCAGGTCCATGAGGGCCGGGATGTCCGCCGAGAGGTTGGGCGCGCCGTTGGCGTAGGGGATCCCGGCCTTGATGGCGGCGTAGGCGTAGATCATCGAGGGCAGGATGTCGGGGTGGCTCTCCTGGAGCCCGCGCTCGAACTTCTCGATCGTGGAGTGGACCTCGCCGGCCTCGCGATAGACCTCGGTGGAGCCGCACCAGACCATGACCAGGCGCGACAGGCCGTTGTCCTTCTTGAAGCGCTCGATGTCCGCCGAGAGCTGGTCCGCCAGGTCCCGCTTGTTCTTGCCCTTCTTCACGTTCTCGCCGGACAGCTTCTTGACGTAGACGGGATCGAAGACCGCCGGCATGGGCTTCACGGTCTCCAGGAAACCCTTCAATGCGGCGAGGTGCTCCGAATGGAGGACGCCCGCCTTCTTGGCGGCCACGTAGGCGTTGTCCGTGTAGATGTCCCAGCCGCCGAAGACCACGTCCTCCAGGCGCGCGATGGGCACGAAGTCCTTGATCAGCGGCGAGCGGTTGTCCGTCCGCTTGCCCAGGCGCACGGTGCCCATCTGCGTGACGCTGCCGATGGGACGCGAGAGCCCGGTCCGTATCGCCTCCACGCCCGCGATGAACGTGGTGGCCACCGCGCCCATGCCCGGCAGCAGTACGCCGAGCTTGCCCGTGGCGGGCGCGATGTCCCGGCCCTTGTCCTTGCTCATGGAGGTCCCTTCCCGGCGTCGCGTACGTCCGGCCGTGAAAAACGAAATGCTACCACGCGCCGGAGCAACGAAGCATGAGGAGGGTGGGGTGGGGGTCGAAGAAAGAATCAGGAGGCGACGGAGGCCAGGCGGCCGGCGCGGGTCAGGAAGTCCAGGGCCGCGGCCGTCAGCTCGCGGTCGTGCCGCGGGCCCACGAAGCGCCCCTCGCCCAGGTGGTAGTGGAGGATGCCGGAGCGGGCCAGGTGCTCCTCGGTCTCGAACGAGTAGAACATCAGGATCCGGCTGTCCCGCGGGAGCCCGCTGTCGTCGAAGAAGCCGAAGCTGAGGTTACGCATGGTCACGAGCGATCAACGGGAGAAGCCGTCATCGAGGAAGCATCTGCTGAAGTCACGGAGCGTTGAGGAACTCTAGAGGCCGGCTGGGACCTGTGTCAAGAATTAAATTTCCCACGCGGACGTGGGCGGGATGAAGGTAGGCCTCTGGAATGCCCGTCCCGCGGTAGTTCTAGAGTGGCCCAGAATTCTGCGCCTCGGGCGCGAGGTCGATCACGGTGGCGCCCCATCCTCCCGCCGCCGGCGGCGCGTCCGCCACCGAGGCCACGCCGGGCAGCGAGCGCAGCGTGCGGCGCACCTCCGCGCGCTGCACGCCCCGGCCGCGGCCGTGGATCAGGCGCACACGCAGGATGCCCTTCTCACGGCAGGCGCGGACGTACTCCGCCACCACGTCCGGGATGTCCCGCGGCGCAAACGCGTGGAGGTCCAGCTCGCCCGTGATGGGGACGGCGAAGGGCTCGCCGTCCTCGGCGCTCAAGGCGCGACCTGGGCGGACTCGGTGTCGAACACGGGCGCCAGCCACCGCTCGACCTCCGCCGTCTCGGCGCCCTTGCGCCGGCGGTAGTCCTCGAGCTGGTCGGCGCCGATGCGGCCCACGGTGAAGTAGCGCGCCTCCGGGTGGGAGAAGAGCCAGCCGCACACCGCCGCCGCCGGGTACATGGCGAAGGTCTCCGTGAGGCGGATGCCCGCCGTCTCCTCCACCCGCAACAGGTCGAACAGCCCCCGCTTCTCCGAATGGTCCGGGCAGGCCGGATAACCCGGGGCCGGGCGGATGCCGCGGTAGCGCTCGTGGATCAGCTCCTCCGGCGTGAGCCGCTCGTCCTTGCCGTAGCCCCAGTCCGCGCGCGCCCGCTGGTGGACCAGCTCCGCGAAGGCCTCGGCCAGGCGGTCGGCCAGGGCCTTGGCCATGATCGAGCTGTAATCGTCGTGCTGCGCCTCGAACTCCTGCACCAGCGTCTCGATGCCCACGCCGGTGGTCACGGCGAAGGCCCCGAGGTAGTCCGGCCGGCCGCTCTCTTTCGGGGCCACGAAGTCGGCCAGGGCCTGGTTGGGCTGTCCCTTCGGCTTGTCGTTCTGCTGGCGCAGGGTGTGGACCACGCGCAGGACGCGCGCCCGCGCATCGTCCCCGTAGATCTCGATGTCGTCGCCCACCGCGTTGGCCGGGTAGAAGCCGTAGACCGCGCGCGCCGTGAGCCGCCCCTCGTCCACGATGCGGGCCAGCAGGGCCTGCGCGTCGTCGAACAGCTCCTTCGCCCGCGCGCCCCACACCTCGTTCTCGAAGATGCGCGGGTACGTGCCCCGCAGCTCCCAGGTGGCGAAGAAGGGCGACCAGTCGACGTAGGGGACGATCTCGGCCAGCGGAAACCGGTCGAGCACGCGCGGACCCGTGAAGGCCGGCACCGGCGGGGCGTAGCTCTCCCAGTCCAGCCGCGGACGCCGCCGGCGCGCCTCTTCCAGGCCCAGCAGCGGGCGCTCGGCCGTCTTCTCGCGGTGCTTGAGGCGCAGCCGCTCCTGCTCGGCCCGGTTGCGGGCGTCCAGCTCCTTGCGCTGCTCCGGGTTCTTGAGGCTGGCGGCCACGCCCACCGCCCGCGAGGCGTCGAGGACGTGGACCACCGGGTGGCTGTAGACGGGCGCGATCTTCACCGCGGTGTGGGCCTTGCTCGTGGTAGCCCCGCCGATGAGCAGCGGCAGGGTGATGCCCTCGCGCTCCATCTCGCGGCCCACGTGGACCATCTCCTCGAGCGAGGGCGTGATGAGGCCGGAGAGGCCGATCATGTCCGCCTGCCGCTCGCGCGCGGTCTCCAGGATCTTCGTGGCCGGCACCATCACCCCGAGGTCGATGACCTCGTAGTTGTTGCAGCCCAGCACCACGCCCACGATGTTCTTGCCGATGTCGTGGACGTCGCCCTTCACCGTGGCCATCACGATGCGGCCCTCGGTCCTCCGTGAGCCCGCCACCTTCTCCGCCTCCAGGAACGGCTGCAGGTAGGCCACCGCCTTCTTCATGACGCGGGCGCTCTTGACCACCTGGGGCAGGAACATCCGCCCCGACCCGAACAGCTCCCCCACCACGTTCATCCCGTCCATCAGCGGACCCTCGATCACGGCCAGGGGTCGCCCGTACTTCGCCCGCGCCTCCTCGGTGTCCGCCTCGATGTGGTCGACGATGCCCTTGACCAGCGCGTGGGAGAGCCGCTCCTCCACCGTCCCCCGGCGCCAGGCGTCCTCCTCGACCG
>Ga0075424_100006164_pt1 | contig 11528 bp, 11 predicted proteins | sample SoiMethybrSBSTD3_FD_75301 | JGI IMG/M metagenome (GOLD analysis project Ga0075424, IMG submission 75301) | Bulk soil microbial communities from a Populus tree surrounding site in Tennessee, USA - Soil MetaG P. TD hybrid SBSTD3 | ecosystem: Environmental > Terrestrial > Soil > Tree plantation...
TTGAGCGCCGTGTCGTTGAGACCGTGGAACATCAGCACCGGCGGCTTGACCTTCGGCGGCTCGGGCAGGGGCGGCGTATCCGCGCCGGCTGTGCGCGGATAGTTGCGTTTGTAGTAGTTGAGCATCGCCTCGAAGTCGGACCGCCCGAACGCCTCCACATACCGCTTGCGCGCCTCCGGATCGCGAACCCACCCGGCCAGGTTTTCGGCCGTCATCGGCCGCCCGAAGAACACAGTCGGATCGCTGGGTGACTTCGTCTGGAAGTTCCTCGCGTACTCGCTGTTCTTGATCTGCGCGGTGTTCGATCGCAGCTCGCGGAGCAGCCCGTTCGGGTGCGGCAGGTTGAGGATGATCAGGTTCTCCGTCATCTGCGGCAGGTTGATCGCGAACTGCCACGCGACCACGCCGCCCCAATCGTGTCCGACGATCGTCGCCTTGTCGCGCCCGAGATGGCGGATGACCGCCGCGACGTCGCCGACGAGCAGCCGGACGTCGTAGTTCTCGATGCCTTTGGGTTTGTCGCTCAGGTTGTAGCCGCGCTGATCGATGGCGACCACCTGAAAGCGATCCGACAACGCCTCCATCTGATGACGCCACGAGTACCAGAAGTCAGGAAAGCCGTGGATCATCACGACGAGCGGGCCCTCGCCGAGCGACGCGTAGTGAATCTTCACTCCCTGCGATTCGGCGTAGCCGTGTTTGACGCGGTCATACAGATCGGTGTCGCCTGCCATAGCGCTCCCTACGAATCCGAGTCCCAACGCAAGAGCGAACGCGAGTGCAGTTGTCGTTTTCCATATCGTCATCGTCCGACTCCCCCGTTTTGATGAGGATAGTACATCAGTGGTCTCCTCACGGGTCCTTGCCACTCAGTCTTTAGGTCGCCGTGGTAGCGTAGTTGTGAGGCACCGTGTGACCCTCTCCAGCTCGTCGGCAATCATCGCGGCAGCGGCCCTGTTTGCCGTGTCAGTTCCAAGCCTCGGGTCGGCGCAGCGAGACACGCCGCGGCTCGATGGCCGATGGACGCTCAATCGAGCACTCAGTCAGATTCCGCGCGACGTCGGATTCAGTCTCGAGGCTCTGTCGCCCGCCGGCGGCGCTCGCCCCGGGACGGGAGGCGCGACGGGAGGCGGCGGGCGGGGGCGGCGCGGTTCGTCCGGTGGTGGCGGCGGCGTCACCGGCGATCCGTACCGAGGCCGTCCGCAGAGCGCCGACGACGCCAGCCGTGTGCGACAGCTGACTGCGGAAGTGCGAAACCCTTCGGCGCACTTGACCATCACCGAGTCGCAGGGCGCGGTCACGATCGCCGGCGATCGAGGCCAACCGCGAACATTCCGGCCCGACGGCAGGGAGACGGCTCTTCAGCTCGACGACGTGCCGGTCCGCGTGACGTCCATATTGGAAGCCGGTACGCTTGTCGTCGTGTACCACGTCGAGCCGAATCATGACCTTCGCTACAGCTACGCGACCACGACGAGCCCCGCGCAGCTGATCGTCGACATCCAGTTCGTCGAGCGAGGCGGCGGGGACAGCGTCCGGCTCGTCTACGAGCCCACTCGCGACACCGAAAACGCCGCGCCGGCGCCGGCCGCACCACCGTCGAGGGGCCAGGCGCCCGCGTCTGGGGGGCAGCCCGCGGCGCCGCCCGCGTTCAACCAGCGGCCCGATGCGGAGCTGAGCGGGCTCAACGCGCTTGGCATCGTCGTCGAGGAGCTCAGCGCGCAGGCGACCGCCTGCGGCTTGGACAAAGACGCGATCGAAACCGCCCTATCGGACCGCCTGTCGAAGGCTGGCTTCAAGGTCCGGCGCAACGCCGATGAAGACACCTACCTGTACGTGCACGTCATGACGACCGGGCCGTCGAACGGGCTGTGCGTGTCGCGCTATGACGCTTTCCTATACACGCATACCACCGCGACTCTGTCCTATCAGACGAAGCCGGTGCTGGTCCAGGTGGAGTTGATGCACAAGGGCAGCATGACCGGCAGCGCCCTCGCCAGCCACTCGGGCAGCGTTCTGCGGGCGCTGCAGGAGTATGTCGATCAGTTCGCGACGCGAATCAGCAACGCGAACAAGTAGTCAGCGGCCTCCAGCAAACCTTTTCCGCGCTCATTCCGTCCAATCAACCGTATATAACGTCGCATTATGCGGAAGCCACGGCTGCCGGAGATCACGCACCTCCAGTTTCTCGTTCTCGCTGTGCTTCAGGGCGCCGAGCGGCCCGGCCGGACGGTGCGGAAGGCCATCGGACACTACGGCGTCAGGCGGACGGCGGCCGCCTTCTACCAGATGATGGCGCGCCTGGAGCGCGACGGCCTGGTCGAGGGCTGGTACGACCAGATCACCATCGGCGATCAGGCGGTCACCGAACGGCGGTATCGAGTGACACCGGCAGGTGCCAAGGCGTGGGAGGAGACGCGCGCGTTCTATGAGAACGCCGGCCTCGCGGTCGCACGGGAGCGCTGGTCCGATGCGTGAGGTGTTCGATCCCGCACATTCCGATCTTCGGATTGCCTATCTCGAAGCCCGACGCCGCACACGCTCCCCACTGGCGCGCGCGGGGCTTGGCATCCTGTACGCCGTGCGCGTCCTGCTGCTCGTGCTCGATTGCGGGCGCGTCGTCCTCGCCGCCACGCTGGCCTTTCATCGTTCGCGTCTACGAGGCGATCGCCATCCTCAGGAGCCGTTCACGATGCTGCTGTACTACACCCGTCATGCGCTGCGTCTGCTGGTCCGCGAGCCTGGGTTCACGATAGCCGCCCTGCTGACGCTGGCGCTCGGCGTCGGCGCCAACGTTGCCGTGTTCGCGGTCGTGGCGGCGGTGCTCCTGCGGCCACTGCCGTACGTCGACGCTGACCGTCTGGCCGTCGTCAAGTATCGCGATCAGCGCACGGGCTTCACCAAGCAGGACGTGGCGATGGGCGACTTCGTCGATCTCGCTGCGCGTCAGTCGGTCTTCGAGTCGATGGCGGGATACGGAGGTGGTCAGGGGCTGGTGTTCGGCTTCGGCGATCCCTTTTCCGTGTCGGTGCTCGGCGCCGGGCCCGGCCTGCTGGACACGCTGCGCATCCGCCCCGTGCTCGGTCGCTTGCTGCAACCCGAGGACTCACGGCCCGGCACTGCGCCGGTGGTCGTCCTGGGATACGAACTGTGGCAACGCCGCTTCGGATCGGATCCGAACATCGTTGGCAGAGGCGTCAAGCTCGGAACGCGCGAGAGACAAGTCGTGGGCGTGGCGCCGGAGGGCTTCCGGTTTCCGCCGGCAGCAACGGTGGACGTCATCGTGCCGATGACGGTACCAACCACCGCGCCCGCGGCACGGAAATCCGGGTGGCCCTACGCCGTGGCGCGCCTGAAGGCGGGCACGTCGATCGAGGATGCCAACACCAACCTGTCGATCCTCTCGAGTGCGCTCCAGCAGGAGTACCCGCGCAGCAATCAGGGGACGGAATACTTCGCGCTGCCGCTGCGCGACGCGGTGGTTGGCGAAACGAAACCGGCGCTGCTGTTGTTGCTGGCGGCGGTCGGTGTCGTCCTGCTGATCGCGTGCGCAAACGTCGCCAACCTGATGGTCGCGCGATCGCTGGCCCGGCGGCGCGAGATGGCGGTCCGGATGGCGCTCGGCGCGGGACGGGCACAGCTCGTCGCGCAGCTCCTCGCAGAGAGCGTGATGCTGGCCCTGGCGGCGGGATGTGCTGGCGCGCTCGCCGCGATGTGGGGCGTGCGGGGACTGGCGGCCCTGCTCCCCGTGTCCGTCGCCGCTCCGGGTCTGGCAGACGTCCGGATCGACGGCCGCGTGCTCGCGTTCACGCTCGGTGTCAGCGTCGCGACCGCGCTCCTGTTCGGCCTCGTGGCGGCGCTGACCGTCAAGAGGGAAAGCGCGTCGGCGGCGCTCGTTGCGCCAGGCCGCGTCACGATGAGCCGAACCGCCCGTCGCGCGACATCGGCACTCGTCGTCATGGAGATCGCACTCGCGATCGTGCTGCTCGTCGGCGCTGGTTTGATTCTGCGCAGCTTCGTCCGCCTGCTGGCGGTCGACCCCGGATTCCGGGCCGAGCGAGTCATGACCATGGGGATCGCCGTGCCACCGGACCGGTACAAGGATGCGGATTCCCGGCGTGAGTTTCATGACCGTGCGTCGGCCGCGTTGCGTGCGCTCCCCGACGTTCGGGATACGGGCACTGCCGTCGTCATGCCGCTCACCGGTAACAACTGGACCGTGGCCTTCGAGCGCGTCGACCAACCCGTCGGTGGCGGAGCGCGGCCGCCCGATGTCGGATGGCAGGTGGCGTCAGGCGGCTACTTCCGGGCGCTGCAGATTCCCCTGGTCGCGGGCCGGCTCTTCGACGAAACCGACACACCGCACACCCGGCCGGTGGTGATCATCAGCGAAGCCGTTCAACGGCGCTTCTTCCCGCACGAGAGCGCGATCGGGCGCCTCATCAAGTCCGACGATGGCCCAGCGGAAATCGTCGGCGTGGTCGGCAACATCCGGCGCGCGGACCTCCGCGACGAACCGCGCGCCGATCTGTATTTTCCGGCCGAGCGTGGACCGGGCGGCCAGATGACGCTGTTCGTGCGAACGACCTCTGATCCAGCCGGCGTGCTGCCGTCGCTGCAGACGGCGCTGCGAGCGATCGAGCCGAACATCGCGTTCCTCGAAGCGCGCACGCTGTCCGATGTGGCCGCGGCGTCGATGCAGGTGACGCAGTTGGCGCTCTGGCTTCTCGGCCTCTTTGCAGTCATCTCCATTTCGCTGGCAGCAGTCGGTATCTATGGCGTGATGTCCTACGTCGTCCGCCAGCGCACGCGGGAAATTGGCACACGGGTCGCGCTGGGGGCCACGGGATCGGACATCGCGTGGCTGGTGATGCGGCAGGGCGCCGCCATCGCTTCCTTGGGGACGGCACTTGGACTCGCGGCAAGTCTCGTCGCGAGCCGATGGCTCGCAGCCATTCTGTTTGGCGTATCGACGTCGGACCCGGCCACGCTGGCGGTGTCGGCTGGTGCGTTGATCTCGGCAACGTTCGCGGCGTGCTACGGCCCGGCGCGCCGGGCCGTTCGTGTCGATCCGGCACGGACGCTGGCGGATCAGTAGTCCACTTCTTCAGCGGCGGCAGGCAGATGCGCCAGTCGATACATTCCGGGTCCGAGCCTCATCGCGTACGCTTCCGCGACAAGCGCGTGGTTGCCAAGTCCCGCGTCCGGCCTCGACAAACCCGTCACGCGTGCAAGCTCGCCGGGGACCGTCATGCCCGCTCCAGTGAGAAAACACCGGGCGACCTCGCAGAGCGCCGTCTGCCGTCTGACACGGCGGAGCAGCGGTTCGGGAAACCGGCCGACGCCGAGCGTCCAGATGTAGGTGAACTTGGGTTGATAGAGCACATCGCTCGGCACGACGAGCATCGCCGCCTGCAGCTCGTCCAGCGCGCGGCTGAAGGCGTGCCGGTTTTTGACGCCGGACTCATCGCGCAGGTCGGACGTGGCCATCTCCCACTCGTGGCGCAGCACCCGCAGGAGGGCTCGCGCCTCTGTCGTCAACCGCCGCTTTTCTTCCGATCGACGCACGCCCCAGAGGGCGTGAAAGTACGGAATCATCCGCGGCGCGAGGAACGTGGCCTTCCCGCGCGCCAGCTTTGCGTAATAGACCTTGCCGCGCCTGACGAGCTCGTCTTTCAACTGCCACGTCAGCGACGCTTCGAAGTCCTTCTGCACGTTGCGCGGCATCACCGCGTCACGGCGACCACAGACCGCCACGAACAGTGAAGGCCCTGGCCGCCGTGAGTCGGTGAGACAGCTCGCGAAGCCGGTTTGGTCGATAAAGCGTTCGGCGTCGAACGCCGTCTCGATCTGGCGCGTCCCTTCACGGCACCAGCGTGCATCCCGATACTCTTCAATGTCCGGTGGCAGGTGCGGCTTCGGCCTCATTCAGACCAATCCCTGAATGGCTTGCAGACGGCGGTCGGCCGTGGACGAGAATGCCAGGCATGCCTACCTTCGGCCATTCGATGCGTGAACACTGGCTCCTCGATCCGGACGTAACCTATCTCAATCACGGCACAGTCGGCGCTCCGCCGCGGCGGGTTCTCCGGAAGCAACAGGCCCTGCGCGACGAGATGGAGCGCCAGCCCTCGCGGTTCATGCTCCGCGAGCTGCATGGCGAGCAGCCGATGCCGTGGCGGCTCGAGTCGCGGTACCGCGAAGCGATCGCGCAGATCGCGCCGTTTCTCGGGGCGCGTCCCGACGATCTCGTGTTCGTCCCCAACGTGACGACCGGTCTCAACGCGGTGCTTCGCTCCGTCTCGCTCGGTCCCCCGGACGAGGTGCTGATCTCCGATCTCGCGTATGGTGCGATTGCGCGGGCGGCCGATGTCGTGACACGCGAGCGAGGAGCGACGCTGCGAACCGTTGAGATGCCGTTTCCGCTGCGCAATTCCGGTGACGTCGTCGAGGCGCTCGTACGGGCGCTCACGCCTAGGACCAAGCTGGTCGTGGTGGATCACGTCACCGCACAATCGGCGCTGGTGCTTCCTGTGGCGGCGATTGCGGCCGAGTGCCGCGCTCGCGGTGTGGCTGTGCTGGTTGACGGCGCCCATGCTCCCGGGTCGATCGCGGTGGACATTCCCGCCATCGGCGCGGACTGGTACGCGGCCAACCTGCACAAGTGGGCGCACGCGCCCCGATCCTGCGGAATCCTCTGGTCGAGGCCCGAGCACCAGACGACGCTGCATCACCCGATCGTGTCCTGGGGCTCCGGCCGCGGTTTCCACGCGGAGTTCGAACACCACGCCACCTGCGATCCCACGAGTTATCTCGCTGCACCGGAAGGCGTGGCGCTCCTGCACGAATGGGACTACGACGCGGTCCTGTCGTACATGCACGGCCTCGCCGCGGAGGCCGGACGCGTGCTGGCCGATCGATGGGAGACGACGCTCGACACCCCGGATGACATGAGAGGCGCGATGATTACCGTCCCGCTGCCGGAGGACGCCGGCGCGACCCCAGGTGACGCGACGCGCCTACGGCTGTCGCTGCTCGTCGACGAACGGATCGAGGTGCAGGTTCACGCATGGCGCCGCCGATTGTGGGCCCGCGTGTCGGCCCAGGTCTACAACGACCGTGCCGACTTCGTCCGGCTGGCAGACGCCGTATGCGCCTCCGTGCGCGCCGGAACGATCGCGCCCGCTTAGGCCAGCGCCGCCAGCGCCGTCTTGAAGCATCAATGCGATGACCGAATCGCGGCCGTCCACCGTCAATTGTACGCGGCGACAGTCCCGATGTGAGGCTGTTATGCTGACGATCGGTGGAACGCATTCCGGTGGTCGACTCGAAGACTTACGGACGCCGCCGACGCGCCGCAGCAATCGCCTGCGCGTCGCTCCTCTGCCTGGCCGCAACGGCGCTGGCCCAGCGCGAGTTCGGCGATTTCGGATTCCAGCGCGGGCATCTTCAGGTTCAGAAGAACATTCCCTACGACGGCCGGTTCACGTTCGTCCGGATCAGCTACGAGACGGCCCCCGGCGGCTACTGGGCCGGCGGACGGCCGTCGTGGTCGCATGGGTATCCGCTCGCTGAGCGGAACCTCATGAAGATCATGAACGAGCTCAGTTATCTCGGCGCGCACGACGAAGAGATCAACACGCTGGCGCTGGACGATCCTGCGCTCGCCAGGTACCCGATTGCCTACATCATCGAAGTCGGCTGGTGGACACTCACCGATCGCGAAGCGGCGGCCTTGCGCGCGTACATCTTGAAAGGCGGCTTCGTCATCGTCGACGACTTCAAGATGCCCGGCTGGCGCGGTATCGAGGGCGGCGGCTGGGAACCGTTTGCGGAGAACATGAAGCGGGTCCTGCCCGAGGCGCGCTTCGTCGAGATGCAGGCCACGCATCCGATCTTCCACGCGTTCTTCGAAATCAACGCCCTGGACAATTTTCCGCAGGCCTACAACAGCGGTCAGCCGATCTTTCGCGGCATCTTCGAAGACAACGATCCGAACAAGCGTCTGCAAGTGATCGTGAACTACAACACCGACATCTCCCAGTACTGGGAGTGGTCCGGCCGGGGACTGCGGCCGTTCGACCAGACGAACGAAGCCTACAAGCTGGGCGTGAACTACCTGGTTTACGGCCTGACGCACTGAACAGAACGGCCACTGCCCATATCGCCGCGGGGCGGAGGCGCCGGCGTTCCCCCTGCGAGCGGCGCTGCAGCGGGCGCCGCGGGATCGGCCGTCCACTTGCCGGAAAAGTCGGGCGCCTGGAACGCCAGGATCGCCGACACCCAGCCAGCGACGACGAGAGAAGCCCCGGACATCATTCGTGCTGCCCTGGTTCGATCGTGGAGACACGGGAGCCCGAAAGTCCGAGGCGCATCAGGTCTTCGCCCCAGATCACCTTGCCATCGAAGACCTGCTGAATCTCGTGGACGATTTGTTCGCGGATTTCCGGCTGGTCGATTTGAGCGAGGAGATGTGTCAGCACGAGGCCGGTCGGACGTTGCTCGTCTGCGGCAGCGGCCGCAGCAGGCGTCGAGACCGGGAGTGTGCCGATGAATTCTCTGCGGTTCACAAAGGCACCTCTGGTCGTCTGGCCTCAGGACACACGCCTGAAGTGCTTCGAAACGCGCTGGCCCGAGTCGTTCCTGTAGTAGACGATGACGGTCGCGCCCGGATCGCCGGCGGCCTCGGCCTCGTTGGATAGCCGGAGCGTCTGAATGCTATCGTCCGGCAGCCTCACAGATATCGTCCGTTCGCCGAGATTCAGGGCGACAACCGAGCCCGACACGTCCTTGACGCTTTTCGCCGCGTCGGACACGACGACCCGCGTGCCTTTCTTCAACCCGCCGAGCGCTTCCTCGCCGGCGGCGTCGCCGCTCGGGACCGTGCTTTTTCCGTTCAGATGAAGCACGCGCTTGACCTTGCCCAGAATGCCATGGCCGGCGGCGGTCGTCTCGTCGATGCTGGTCTCGGTGGCTATGGTGCCCGTTACGCCCTGTATGGGTGGCGGTTGCTGCGCCGCCGCCTCGGCGACCCAGATCACTTTGACGGTCAGCAACGCGGCGAAGCCGACGGTTTTCACGAGCGCCTTCTGCATGTTCATGTCCACCCTCGAGGTTGATCCATGCCTGTTGACGCAACGGCGATGCCACCGGGCAGGTGAGAAGCTTAGCGATTCCTGACGGATTTTGACAGCGCGGTTGGCTGCAGCGACCTGGAGGGTGGACGATCTGACCTGAAGCGGGGCCAAACGCCCGGGTTGCGCAGGCGCGTTATTTCGACGAGACGGTGTAGCGCACCAGAATGTCTTCGACGAAGTCAGCGGTAATCCGCTGATCGTCGACATCGAAGCTCACCGTGGTCAATACGAGCGTTCCTTCGATTCGCTTCGAGGTCTCGGTGGGCCGGCCGAAGGCGCGCTCGGCCTCGGCTCGTGTCATCCCTTTCCGCAGCGCGGTGATGTCGCCGTTGGGAGGCGGCGCCTGCTCTGTGCCCGCGCCTCCGCCGAAGTCCACGAACCCGCTCAGTGCCGCAGCGACGTCCTGCGGCCGGATGCCATCTGGCACTCGATTGTCGTACCGCAGGTTGAAGCGCGAACCGCCCCGAAGACGCTGTTCGGCGACTCGAACGCGCTTGGCCTCGGACTGGCGCTCGCGTTCGGCGGCGATTCGCCGGTTCTCGCGTTCGCGCCGATCGCGCAGATCGTCGAGCTCGCGCTCCATGGCGCGGCGGCGGTCGCGATCGTGTTCGTCGTCGATCCGGTTCTCGAGGTTCTTCTCGCGCTCGGTTTTTCGCGCGTCCGGGATGGAGACCGATGTGCTCGTGTCGTCGCCAAAGGTGCCGAATCCGCCGCCTGCGAGTTGGACCTCGATGAGGTCTTTCTTCATCTTTACCAGCGTGACGGTCACCGAATCGCCCGCGCGGATGGCGACGCCATAGCGCTTCAGGCGGTCGCCGTATTCCTTGTAATCGAGCGCCTGGCGCGCGTCGCCATGCACGTCGACGCCGTCGGACGTGCCTGGCATGTCGATCCGGAGCGTGACGCGCTTTCCCTCGAACGCCGCTCTCAACACCTCTTCCGTCTGGGCGCCGGCAGGGGAGGCGATCGCGAGCAGCGTGGCAACCGCGAGCGCACGCGCAGATGGCAGCATCGAGGCTCCTGTCAAAGGTCCTGCTTCCGTATCGGCGCCAGGGGCGTCACTCTGCAGTTTTCGAGCGAACGAGGAAGCAGTCAGTGATGCTGGTTACCGCAACCGCGGCACCGAACCGGCGACGACCAGCGCGATGGTCGCCGCGGCCTTGTCGCACGCACTGGCGACCGACGCCGCGCGCGCGCGCACGTGATCCGCGGCGACGCGCTGGATTGCGGCGGCACGCAGCGGCTGCACGACGCCTTCGAGGCACGAGAGCGCGATTACCGCCGGCACGAACGAGGCCGGGAGCGCGAGTCCGGCGATCGCAACGGTGGCTCCCAGGCCGCCGAGGACCATCTGGCTCCGGACGGACGGAGCGAGACGGGCCGCAACGGCTGCGCCGATCGCCTCCGCCAACGTGATCACCGCGACCAGCATCGTCATGCGTCCCGGGTCGGTTTCGCCGGAGGTCTGAGCCACGAACGCCATCGCGCCCGTGGTGGCGCCGAGGAGAGCCGCTGGCGCGATCAGCCTCAGGAATGTGTCCACGTTCAGCGTGGACAGAGGCGACGACCGAGCATCCGCGGACGTGGCGGCGTCGCCCGCCGACTCACCGACGCCAGGCGGAGGTTCTCGCATCGCCCACGCGATGGCGACGCCAACCACACTGACGGCGGCCTCGGTCATCCAGCCGGCCGCAAAACCCCACGTCTCGACGATGGCGCCGCCGGCCAGGATGAACGCGACGAGGGCGACGAGCTGCAGGCTTCGCGATCGGGACTCGATTCTCTGAAAATCCGGCTCGCGCTCGAGCGCAAGGCAGGATCGATAGAGCAGCGCCTGATCGGCGCCCGACCGCAACGTGTCGCCGAGCGCGACCAGCAGGATCGCGGACAACAGTCCGACGACACCTTCGCCGAGCCAGCAGAACACCATGCCTGCGGCCTGGGTGAGCGATCCCGCAATCAGACTGACGCGATGTCCGAACCGATCGGCCAGCCAGCCGGTAGGAATCTCGAGCGCCGTGATCGCGAGATCGCCGGCCGCGAGGAGCACTGCGACGACCGCCACGGGGACATGCTTCTCCTGTACCCACCAGAGCAAGTACAGGCCGTGCATGACGCCTTCGACCGTGACGATGTGGTAGACGGGGTAGAGCGTGAGGTTTCGACGAAGTCGGGATCAATTCGGGGGCACATCCACGATTGTACGCAATGTTTCGACGGATCCTCGGCCAAATGACGACGGCGCTCGTCAGAAATGAAGCCTGAACGAATGATCCTGGCGGTCAGGGACCCGAATCGATTAGAGCGACTCGTGCCGAACGAGTGTCCCGTCGCCGTGGATCGTGGCATGAGTCCCGAAGCGCGGCGCCCGGATGGCAAGGCGCGACGACG
>Ga0075424_100006166_pt1 | contig 11528 bp, 10 predicted proteins | sample SoiMethybrSBSTD3_FD_75301 | JGI IMG/M metagenome (GOLD analysis project Ga0075424, IMG submission 75301) | Bulk soil microbial communities from a Populus tree surrounding site in Tennessee, USA - Soil MetaG P. TD hybrid SBSTD3 | ecosystem: Environmental > Terrestrial > Soil > Tree plantation...
CTGGCGAGGATCTTCCTGGCCGGAATTGGGATTGGCCCAAAGATACTTATCTCCAACGCCGGTTGAAGACCTATAAGTTTTGCGGCCAATGGAACACTCTAAACTGAATTAGTGTGCCGCTTCCCGCGCTGCCTCCTTCAGCACAGCTCCCACGGGATAGCGGCTGCCACTGAGCCCCCCGTCACGTTCAGTGGCAAGAGGCCAGACTTCCAAAAGTCTGGCCTCTCTTTTTTAGTGAACACATCGCGAGAGTCCAAGTTCCCCACACCCTTCACCAACTGATCATTACGTTTTTCCTCGGACGTAGTGCGTTGCTAAAAGAGGGACTGCGCCTCGATGAAACTTTGATCCACGGAAAAGCTAACTGCCACTTTGCACGACATAAACGAACTTGATAAGCACCAGGCCGTTATGGAAATTCGTCGATTCATCGTCGCTGCCCTGCTTTTGAGTCTCTGGGTAATCCCTGCCAGAGCGCAAGAAAAAGTAATTGTCGGGCACTCGGCCCGTGCCGCTTTGTCCATCGGTCCTCTCCTATACGGCATCGACCGTGGCTTCTATCGCGATGAGGGAATCGATCTCGTATACGTCTCCATTCGCGCCGATTTGGGCATTAAGGCTTTGCTTTCCGGAGATATTGATTACAGCTACAGCACGGGCACGATAATTCGCGGCGCCATTCTTGGAGTACCAGTAAGAAATCTTTCATTTGATTTCTCGCGCGTGCTGCACGCCCTTATGTCACGGCCGGAAATTCGCAATGCGGCTGCACTGAAGGGGAAAAAAGTGGGCGTGAGCTCCTTCGGTGCGACGGGCGATCTTGCCACCCGGGTTGCCTTACGTTCCCTCGGTCTAGATCCTGAAAAAGACGTGACGATTATTACGCTCGGCAGTGACACTCTGCGCCATGCGGCGCTGCTCGCAGGCACAGTCCAAGCGACGCACATGCCGGTGCCACTCAACATTCAGCTCAAGAAAGAAGGTTATCACGAGCTCGTTTATGCCGGCAAAATTCTTGAGCGCCCACTGACGGGACTGGCCACGAGTCTTGAGAAGATACAAAAGAATCCCGGTCAGGTGCGGCGCATGGTGCGTGCGTTTCTGCGCGCCACTCGTGCCTTGAAAACGGAGCGAGCCGGTTTCATCGCGTTTGCGCAAAGGAAGTACGGCTATTCGAAAGACGTTATGGAAGAAGCCTATAATTATCTCGCCGACGCGCTCGCTCAGGACGGTTTTGTCGATGACGCCGCCCTGCAGGCGGCGATCGATGAGGCCAAAACTCTGGCGAAAGTCACCAAACCGATCAGCCAAACGGATGTGGTCGACTACAGTTTTCTGCGAGCCGCGACAAAGAAATAGGGGTTACTTGCGCTCGATCCGGCTATACGGACCAGCCGTGTAAACCACCCGCCCACCGACGATCGTCAGGATCGATTCGAGAGCGGGAATCTGTTCCTCGGGGATTGTCAAATAGTCGGCGCTCAACACGGCCAAGTCGGCAACTTTGTCGACCTCGATCGAACCTTTACGTCGCTCTTCGGCGGTAAACCAGGCGTTGCCGATCGTGTGCGCGCGCAAGGCTTCTTGCCGCGTAAGATTCTGCGATGGGAAACGAACTGGCGACCGCGCGAACGTCTTACCAGTAATCAACCACCACAATGACAACATCGGCGAGAACGGCGCGGATTGAAAAGCGCTCGTGCCGGCGCCCAAAGGAATACCGAGCTCGACGATTGTCTTCAAAGAAAGCGCCTGCCGTGGGTTTTCCACTTCCCAAAGCTGTGGATTGCCGGCTCCCGTAAGGGCCAGACGATCGTCCACGGTAATTCCAGCTCCGATTTTTTTTATGCTCGACAAGATCTCGGGCGTCGCCCGGTCGAGGCCGGTAAAGCCGACCCGCCGCGGCCTCAATGGTTTCGAAGATTCTGTTTGCTCCAGAAGATCGAGCAATCGACGCGCTGTCTCGTCCGACCTTACGTTGACCTGAAAATTATAGCCGGATTCTGCAAAGGAGCGCACGGCCTCCCGAAGCTGCTCTTCGTTTTGGGGCGTCATCGAGACGGCGCCAGGCCCGAACAAATCATCGTTGATTCCAGGAACCAGCGGTCTGCTGAAACCTGCAAAGCGAAAATTATCGTTCTGCGCCAAAGTCTTGATTTCTTCCAAAGCGCTTCGAAGATACTCCCTTGGCGCGGATGTCGAGCCGGGAACCAAGTAAAAATTTATTCGCAGCGGCAATTCGCCGGTCCGCGCCATGTCACTCAGCAACCTACGATGCGCGAAACTCACCTCGTTTGGTTGAAAATCGTTGATGGAAGTAATTCCAGAGCGGCTCAGCTCGTAAAAACAATTTTTGAAGCTCTGCCGGATCTGATCGAGAGGAAGCAGGGGAATCTTTTCATAAACGGATTTCCAGGCCGGCACACCCTTGAGCCATCCGGTAAGCTCTCCTGTTTTCGGATTGCGTTCAAATTGTCCGCCCGGGGGTTCCGCAGTCCCGGGCTGGATGCCGGCGACGCGCAGCGCGGCGCTGTTTAGCAGCGCACCTTCACGTAAATACTGAACATAGACCGGATGATCGGGCGCGATCTGATCGAGCTCGGCGCGCAACGGAAAGCGTCCCTCGACGAACTGCGTCGGCGCCCAACCACCGGCGACAACGATCCAATTGCCCGTTGGCTTCGTCTTTGCCGCCGCAGAAATTTGTTTCAGCGCCTCTGTTAGCGAGCGCATTCGCTCCCAGTGTATTTCAGCATCCCAGCTCAGACCGGCAAGGGTGGCATAAATGTGCCCGTCGATCAGTCCAGGAATCACCGTCCGTCCGGCAAGCTCGATGACGCGCGTTTGCGGTCCAATCAGTGGTCGCATTTCCCGATTGGTACCTACTGCGATGAAGTGCCGGTCGCGAATGGCCACGGCTTCGTGGATCGAAAAATTACTGTCGACTGTGACGATTTTACCGCCCCGCAAAACCAAATCTGCGGGCGCTTTCACCGCCAGAGAACGAGCGAAGTCCACTTCCGCGCCGCTGCCGCACGCAATTACACCAAACAAGAACGAGATGATCGCGATCTGTTCGCAAAAAGTTTTCATTCGTCGAAATCCCGAAATTTATTACATATAGTGATCCGCGGTTTTTTACCGCATCGCAGCGATTTGTTGCACGCCAGTCTTGGCGTGCAGTTGCGTTGCGCCGAGCATTAAAGTTATATCTCTAACAATCAAATTGGCACATCGTCGAGGTAATGATGAAACCGGTGCAACTTTTCTGCTGGCATTTTATGGCGTATCCATATCTCGACAAGGACTTCGACAAGAAAGAATCCAGTGGCTGGGTGACCGTGCCGAATCGTCTTTGGGACAATACCAGATCGAGAGGACTTTACCAGGAGTATATCGACCAGCTTGCCTATGCGGATCAGCTTGGCTTCGATGGAATGGTTTTGAACGAGCATCATCAGAACATCTATGGCTTGATGCCTTCGCCAAACATCATCGCGGCCGCTCTCACACAGAAAACCTCCCGCGGCAAAATCGTTATCTTGGGAAACCTCTTGCCGCTGCACCTCAATCCCATGCGGGTTGCAGAGGAATATGCAATGCTCGATCAGATGAGCAACGGCCGCCTGATCGCGGGTTTCGCACCTGGCGGCGGTCCGGAAACTTTCAATTACGACGTCCCGTCGGCGAATACGCGCGAAAAATTTTGGGAGGCCGCAGATTTGATCGTGCGTTCGTGGACTGAAGACGGCCCGTTTGCGCACGAAGGCCGCTATTTTCCATTGCGCTATGTAAACCTGTGGCCAAAACCGCTGCAAAAGCCGTTTCCGCCGGTTTGGATTCCCGGTTCGCGCAGCCCTTCGACGATGACCGAAGTGGCCAAACGTGGTTATTGCTATTTCCTTTCCTCCCGCAGCCATGGCGGCGAAACGCATCGAGCCCAGCAGGAATTTGCCGCGGTCTTGGAGAAGCACGGCGATCGATATCACCCGTTTCGCTTCGGCATCTTGATGTCCACCTACGTCGCCGAGACCGATCGGCAGGCGCGCGAAGAATGTGAAGAAGGAGTTTGGTACTTTTTGAAAAACTGTCTCAAGGGCCATCTGCGCCGAGAGGGACGCCAACTTACCTATGGTCCGGGCGTGCCATACATTCCAGCTGCGGCCTGGCGCGAGTATCTGAAGGGCTACACCCCTGGGCGAAAGCTTTTGGGTGATGTCGAAAACTGGGAGGAACTCGACGCCTCGCAGTCGATTATCGTGGGCAGTGCCGAGACCGTCACTCGCCGTATTCAAAGTCTTATCGAAAAAGCCAAAGTAGGGAACTTATTAATTCAGTTCCAGCTCGGCAATATGCCCGATCGGCTGGCTCGGAAAAGCATGAAACTTTTCGCTGACCAAGTCGCGCCAGCGCTGCGTCACGCGTCTCTGAAACAGTTCACAGAAGAATATGCCGGCTTCGACTTGGAAGCGTCCGCCGCGGAGGCACTGCATTGAGCGGCGCGGTAGTTGAGGTCCGCGGTCGTCAAGTTCAAATCTCCGAAAGCGGCAGCGGTGATCCGCTGCTTTATCTTCACGGATTTGCCGATGTGCACTCGGTCAAAGAAGGTTGGCTGCCGTTTCACGAGAAACTCGCTGAGCACGCTCGATTGATCGCGCCCGCACACCCGGGCTGCGCGCGAACCGGCGAGAACAAAGATATCGATACGATCGAAGATGTGGTCTTTCATTACTTGGAAGTTCTCGATGCTCTCAACCTCGCGCGCTTTGATCTGATCGGGACGTGCGTCGGCGGCTGGATTGCCGCCGAGATCGCGGTCCGCCATCCGGAAAAAGTTCGCAGGCTCGTTTTGATCGGCGCGGCCGGTCTTTTCGTCGAAGGCGCTCTGATCGGGGACGTCTTCATGATGGCGCAGCCGGAGTTCGGCTTCAGCTATGCATCGCTGCGCGAAATGTTGTTCTCGAACGCCAATCACCCCGATGCTCTAGACATGTTTCCCGACGGGAAGGGTGAACTGGAAGATGAGGTGCGCCGCTACCAGATGCTGCGGTTCAGCTCGCGGATCGGTTTCAAGCCGCCTTACTTTTATAACTACGCATTGCGCAATCGTCTCCATCGCATCTCCTCTCCGACACAGATTATCTGGGGAGAAAACGATAAATTCGTGCCGCGCTCGCACGGCGAGACTTATGCAGATCTAATCGCAGAAGCCGAATTGAAAATTATTTCAGGCGCGGGCCATAACGTTCACGTCGAAAGGCCGGAACAGACTGCGAAAGTGATCTTGGGCTTTCTCAACGATTAACGTTAAATATCGTTTTGTCCCTCTGGCCAAAACGAAACACCTTCGCAATCTCCTTTTTGCTGCTTTAAGGGCAGGATTTATTTGAAGCGGAACTGGATCCGTATCAGAAACTTCGCGTATTTTTGGCCGAGCAGCCGACGCGCTTTGAACTGTTGCGATAGCCGCTTACAACGCACGTTTTGCCTCTTTCTTCCAATCAGAGTCCTGCTTGCATTTGCTCACTTTCTTCCAAATTCAAAAACAACCCGGACATCGCCGCTGTCAGGGATGGTGATTTCCTGAGTTCTGATCCCGCCGTCTTCATGCCAGGCTTTTAGGACGTAGCTGCCTGACGGCAGGTCGGAAATAGAAAACACCCCTTGCTCGTTCGTCACGGCGAAGAACGGGTGGTCGAAGACGTGGACAAAACCTAGCATCCACGCGTGTGTGTCGCAGACGACTTTCATAATTCCTACTTCTCGGATCTTCGCGGTAGCATCGATCGTGGTATTTTTAAATGGCAGAGAAAGATTGAAGACCGTTCTTTCCCCTAAGTATCCGTGCGGGATGTGAAGCTTCGGATCATGACTTCTTACGCGGAGCCTTTCTCCTTTTTGCAATGCCAAAACGCGAGGCGCGTAGCGGCAGCCGTCATTGTAAAGAAAATTCTCTTTCTGTGGATCAGCCGCTTTGCCGTTCGGAGCAGACTCGACAAAGACGACGACGTTCTTTAGCCCGCCAGCAGCTTCGACCAAATAGGTTTCGTTGGGAAGACTCTCACCGCAGTAATCCTGATCTTTGGTGACTTTAATGGGCACGGGTTTCGGCAGGCTATCAACAAACTTAACCTCACCAGTAATCGTACCGGCACCGATAGAATTCGCAGTGCTAAAGAAGATGCTGAAGAGAGTAGTCAGAAGCAGTAGTGTTGGCATCATTGTTGTTCGAATCCTCTCGTTGCATTAGCGAATAGCTGTAATAAAGCGATCTCGAATCGATTCGACAAACCTTCATATACTCCACGCGGCAAAAAAACGCGCCACCGTAGTCCCTCTCTACACGGTTGTCAAACAGGCGCTGGAATCCTAATCCCAAAAAGCGCACGGTGTGCGGTCCTGCCGCATTAAAGGAGCTAAAACCACCCCCAGTCTTTGTCCCTACTGCTCCATCGGCTCGCGCCACTCTGGTGAGCAGCATCGACGGAAAGATCGTGAACATTGAAGGCGACCCGCGAAGTCCTCACAATGAGGGCACACTCTGCCCGAAGGGCGGGCGATCTTTCAGCTCCACGTCAATCCGAATCGTCCGACTCAAGTTCTGCACCGCGCGCCGGGGGCGGCCGACTGGGAGATTTGGGACATCGACCGCGCGATGGCCCGGATTACCCGAGCTCCTGAAGAAGACGCGCGACGATACCTTCATCGAGAAGCTTTCCAACGGCAAGATCGTCAATATGACGCCGGCGATCTTCGCGCTCGGCGGCGCCACCCTCGAGATCGAGTTCAATCAGATTTGCCAGAAGCTCATGCGTGGCCTCGGCATCGTCGCGATCGAGAACCAGGCGCGGATATGACATAGCTCCAGCGTCCCCGGTCTGGGGACACGCTTCGGCCGCGGCGCGGCGACTCTCTATCCGCGGAGCATGTACGATTCCGACTGCGTCGTTGTCATGGGCTCCAACATGGTAGAGAACCATCCGGTTGCCTTTCCCTGGCCGACAAAGGCCAAAGTCGAGCGCGGAGCCAAGATCATTCACGTCGACCCACGCTTTACTCGGACCAGCGCCGTCGCGGATATTTATGCTCCGGCTCCGATAGCGCCTTTTTGGGCGGGGTCATCAACTACGTCATCAATAGTGAAAAATGGAAAACCGATCCGTTTTTCAAGACCTTTGCCGTTACCTACACCAATGCCGCGACAATCATCACCGAGGATTTTAAAGATACCGAGGATATGTACGGAGTTTTTTTTCCGGGCTGTTGGAAACCAAGGGCGACGTGAAGGAATGGCCGTTTAACGGCTTTATCAATCAGTACGACGGCGCGACCTGGCAGTACGCGCGGACCAAGATTGGCGATCAGGGACGTACGGCGAATACCGCACAGTCCGGCGAAACACCCGGGACCAAATCAGGTCAGCAGCCGCACGGCGCGCCAGGGACAACTCCAGGCACGAGTCAAGGGCCGCCCTTCGACAATCTGGTGAAGTCGCTCGTTAAGCCCGCACCCCTCCGCGAATACACTTCAGAATCCGAGGGCAGTTTTCCAAATCCTCAAGAGACACGACTCACGTTGCGCGAAACCAGTTCGGCTGGGACTGGCATCGATGAACGCTGATGCTTGAAAGGGATGTGCGTCGGTCAGAACCCCGCCACATCGCTAAATGCCAGGCTTGACCGCAGCGCGCTCGGGAAGCTCGAATGGCTCGTGGTCAAAGACAACTTGCTGACCGACGGCTATCTTCTGGAGGAACGCGCCCGAGATCAAGAACGGCCAAATAAAAACTGCGGATATCAAGACAGAAGTGTTCTACCTGCCGGCTACGCAAGTCGCCGAGGTCGAGGGCACCTTCACCAACTCGCAGCGAATGCTGAAGTTCCATCACAAAGCCGCCGAGGCGCCGGCGACTGCCGGTCCGACACCTGGTTTTACTACGAGCTCGGCAAACGCTTGAAGAAGCTTTATGCGAATACCACCCAACCTCGCGACGGAGCTTTTAAACATATGGTGTGGGATTACGAGCACGAGGACGAAAGCGAGCGGAAAAAAGGCGAGCCCTCATCAGCGAGGACAATATTTTCGATGCTACCACCGTTTTGGAGATGAAGCGGCTTCCCGTTTCGATGGTAGTCATTGGCGGCGGTGTCGTCGGATCCGAGTATGTCTGTCTCTTTTCAACGCTCTTGGCGTCAAGACCACGCTGGTTGCATCCCAAGCCGCGAGCAATGGATTCCCTGCTCGACGGCGAGATCGGGGAAGAATTCATGAGCCGTATGCGCCGCGACGGCATCGAACTGCGTATGAATGAAAGTCTCCCCGACACCACAGAAGACCCGGCAGCGGTTGTCTCCGAAAACGGTCACCGTAAATGTCAAGCTCAGAGCGGCAAAGTTCTGACGACGGACGCGGTCCTCTATGTCCTCGGCCGCGACGGCAATACTGACGACTTGGGACTGAAGGAGTTGGGCATCCCGATCAATCAGTATGGTTTGCTGATGAAGAAAGGTTCGGATCCCACGCGCGAAAGTCCCGACGGGTTCGATCGGATCACATTTCAAACCAAAGTGCCGAGTATCTATGTCGCTGGCGACGTGATCGGCGTGCCGGCTCTGGCCAGCACCAGCATGGAGCAGGGTCGTCTGGCCATGTGCCACGCCTTCGGCCTGCAATACAAGACAAAGCTCGCTCCGATTCTTCCAGCCGGCATCTATACGATTCCAGAGATCTCGCAGGTCGGCATAACCGAGGAAGAATGCAAAAACGCAAATATTCCGTACGTCGTCGGTAAGGACAAATACGGCAATCATGCGCGCGGCCAGATCATCGGTAACACCGAAGGCATGATCAAAATGATCTTCGAGTCTCCCGGCGGCAAACTCCTTGGGGTGCATGTCATTGGCGAGATCGCGAGCGAGCTCGTTCACATCGGATTGGCCTGCCTGAGCTTTGGCGGCGGCATAGATTTCTTCATCCACACGGTATTCAATTATCCGACGTTGGGAGATGTGTACAAATATGCGGCGTACAATGCCCTGGGCAAATTGAACAAAGCCCGCGAAGCGGCCGCCAAACAAGAGGGCTGAGATATTTCGCCGCAAGACCCCGATCCAAATTCGTGGCGCGCGGAATCCTATCGACCGAAGCGCGCACGAATTGACATGACGTGTTCTTGTCGGATACGCTTAACCTTGCGATCGAAAGAATGCGCGAGCTGGAGGTTTTTTTAATCTCCGCTCCGAAATGAAACTATGCCAAGCGAAGAAGTTCGCCGTCTCCTGAAGCTCTTTGGTGTTGCCGTTACCGAGCTCGAAGATGCCGTGCATCAACGTGCAGGGGCGGATGAAATCCGCAAATGCGATGCCGAGGTGCGTTCCCGTCTCGAGGAAATCGAATCACTGCTCGAGCGCCTGCGTCGAAGAGCCACCGAACAATAGATTACGTCAGCGTAGCTGCCCGCCTTCAATGTGCACGAACGCGCTCATCTCGTGCGCACTCGTAACCGGTTGCGTCTTACAGATATAGCTCTGAGTAATGTGATCGATTCGAGTAACACCCAGAAGCGCCATATCGACAATCAATTCTTCCTCGAGTAGCTCCAGAACCCGAACCAGACCGGCCTTCCCGCCAGCGCCCAAGCCCCATCCCTGCAGTTTCCCAATCGTCACCGCGTTCGCGCCGAGTGCCAACGCCTTGACGATGTCTGTGCCGCGGGTAATGCCGCCGTCGAGCACGATTTGCGCCTTACCCGCTGCGGCTTCGACGATCTCCGGCAGGGTCTCAATCGTTCCTCTGCCATGATCGAGCTGCCGTCCGCCATGATTCGAGATGTAAATGACATCGATCCCATGTTCCACGGCAATTTTCGCGTCTTCCGCCGTCGCGATACCTTTGATGATCAACGGCATGCCTGCGATCTTTTTGATCGCATCGGCCATTTCCCATGTGAGCATTGCTTGGAAGATTCGTCCAGTTTCGGTTCTTCGGCTCGGCGGCTGCCAGCGATTGAGCAGCGGCCGCTCACGCCGGCTGTAGTGCGCCGTGTCGACTGTAAGACACAACGCCATATATCCGGCTTGCTTCACTCGTCCGATGATTTCCGCGCACCAATCGAGACCGCCGCGAATGTAAAGCTGAAAGATCTTCGGATGATTGGTGCTGACGGCGATCTCTTCCAGAGTTGGTTGGGTCACCGAGCTGACAAAGTTCATGGTGCCGAACTCAGCCGCCGCCTTGGCCACAGCAATGCCGCCCTCAGGCGTAATTGTCTGTAACGAGCCGATAGGCGCGAGCATCACCGGGATCCGCAACTTCTGTCCCAAAAACGTCGTCGAAGTATCGATTTTCGAAACATCGATCAGCACTCGTGGGCGCAAGGCAAGACTATCGAAGCCCAATCGGTTGCGCCGCATCGTCGTTTCGGACTCCGCGCCACCGGTAAGATAATCCCATACATCCTGAGGCAAGTTTCGGCGCGCCGCCTGAATGATTTCCTGATTGCTGACATAATCGAGGCTCATGAAGAATTCTCCTGTTGGAGCTTTTAAAATTTTTACACCGCGCCGCAGCTTATCGAATGGCGCGACAAGCTGTCAAAGGTTTGCATCAAAAAGTTGCTTAGGCCATCTCGGGATTGCGCTACACCTTGATCAGGATTGACGCGATCTAAAGCAGTGTGAATGGCTTGAAAAACGAGTTGGCCAGTTTGAACGGTTTGAACGCAGTCCTTACTTGCAGCTCATCGGCGGCTTGTAAACCTGGTGGATTATCGAACCGTTGCTACCGCCTTGCGCCGTCCCGCCGCCCGCCTTTGATGAAAGCTATCCCGTCACTCCATGTATCGGGATCGGCATATCTTCCAAGCGATACCGTTGATGGTCACAGGATTATAATATCGGCCAACGCGGTCATCCGCAGGAACCTCGTTCATCGCCGCTCTCATGCAAACCTCATCGCGTCACCGCCCCTTCCGACGCGGATGAGACGAGCTTGGCGTATTTCGCCATCACGCCTGTTCTGTAGCGCGGCTCCGGTGCTTTCCACTGGTTGAGACGCGCTTTCAATTCTTCTGCGGCAATCGCGACATCCAACCTGCGCGCCTTAATATCGAAAACGATCGTATCGCCGTCGCGCACCGCAGCGATCGGACCGCCGTGGGCTGCTTCCGGCGCCACGTGTCCAGCCATCAAACCATGCGTCGCCCCGGAGAAGCGGCCATCCGTAAGCAGCGCGACGGAATCGCCCAAACCGGCTCCGACCAGCGCCGCAGTCACGCCGAGCATCTCACGCATCCCGGGGCCTCCCTTCGGCCCTTCATAGCGAATCACCACCACGTCGTTGTCTTTGATCTTCCCGGCTTGCACAGCTTGGAATGCGTCTTCCTCGCGATCAAACACGCGCGCCGGACCCTTGTGAATCATGCGCTCGTGCCCCGCCACTTTGACCACACAGCCTTCCGGCGCCAGATTGCCTTTGAGAATCACCAAGCCGCCGGTCTTTTTTAGGGGCCGCGACATCGGCCGCACCAC
>Ga0075424_100006170_pt1 | contig 11526 bp, 7 predicted proteins | sample SoiMethybrSBSTD3_FD_75301 | JGI IMG/M metagenome (GOLD analysis project Ga0075424, IMG submission 75301) | Bulk soil microbial communities from a Populus tree surrounding site in Tennessee, USA - Soil MetaG P. TD hybrid SBSTD3 | ecosystem: Environmental > Terrestrial > Soil > Tree plantation...
GTCGCAGCTTCTGCGCAGTCCGCACCGCGCGTGAGCGTGACGTTTCCGCAGGAAGCCAGCGCAGAACCGCTCGACGGCCGCCTCATCGTCGTTTTCTCGCCAGGCGGCGAGCAGGAGCCGCGATTGCAGGTGAGCTGGGACCAGGACGCGATCCCGTTTTTTGCCATGGATGTGGCCGGCTGGAAGCCCGGCAAGAAGCAGGTGCTCGACCGCAAGGCCGCGGGATTCCCGATCCAGTCGATCGATGCTCTGCCGCCGGGGAACTATCGCGCGCAAGCGGTCCTGAATCGTTACGAGCGATTCACATTTGGTGATGGGCGATCGTTGATGCTGGCGCCGGACCAGGGCGAGGGCCAGGCCTGGAGCCGCAAGCCCGGAAACCTGTACTCCAAGCCGGTCGCGGTTCGCATCGAAGCCGGTCGCCGCGCCCGGCTCGCGCTCGTGCTCGACCAGAAAATTCCTGCGGTGGCAGCTTTCGATTCGAAGCAGACGGAGTACATGCGCTACCTGCGTATCCGCAGCGAACGCCTCTCCAAGTTCTGGGGACGCGACATGTACCTTGCCGCGTGGGTTCGCCTGCCCTGGGGTTACGAGGCTCACCCCGAGGCGCGGTATCCGCTGGTGATCGCGCACGGTCATTTCCCGGGCGCGCCCGACGGGTTTCGCGAGAGTCCCCCGGATCCGGACCTCAAGCCGGATTACAGCAAGCGCTTCCAGCTCGAAGGCTACAACCGCATCCAGGAGGAATATGCGTGGCAGGCGCAGCAGGATTGGGTGACGCCCGGCTTTCCTCGCGTCATCCTCGTGGAGATCCAGCACCCGACGCCGTTCTACGACGATTCATACGCGGTGAATTCAGCCAACAATGGTCCCTACGGCGACGCGATCCAGTACGAGCTGATCCCGGCGATCGAAAAGCAATACCGCGCGCTCGGCGCTGGCTGGTCACGCTTCGTATACGGCGGCTCGACCGGAGGGTGGGAAGCGATGGCCGTGCAGATGTTCTATCCGGATGACTACAACGGCGCCTGGGTCGCATGCCCGGACCCCATCGACTTCCACCATTACGGCGTCGTCGACGTCTATTCGGACAAGAACGCTTATTACGCGTCGAACGCATACAAGCACACACCGCGGCCGGCACACCGCGATTGGCTTGGCCACGTCGACGCCACGATCGAGGAGCAGAACCGCTACGAGTCGACGCTCGGGACGCACGGCCGATCCGGCGACCAGTGGGACGCCTGGGAGTCCGTCTTCTCGCCGGTCGGCCCGGACGGCTATCCGCGCCGCATCTGGGACCGTGATACGGGCGAGATCGATCCCGTGACCGCCGAATACTGGCGCGATCACTACGACCTCGCGCACATCCTGCGGCGCGACTGGGCGACGCTCGGGCCGAAGCTCCGCGGGAAGCTCCGGATCTATGTCGGGGACATGGACAACTACTACCTGAACAACGCGGTATACGGCGTCGAGCAATTCCTCAAGGGCGCGGATCCGCCGGCCGATGCCGTCGTGGACTATGGCGATCGCGCCGAGCATTGCTGGAACGGCGACCACACGCGCGCAAACGCGTATTCGCGGCTTCGGTACCCTCAGATGGTCTTGCCGTGGGTCGTCGACCGGATCCTCGACACGGCGCCGGAAGGAGCCGACGTGGACAGCTGGAGGTACTGACGTGAATCTGAATTTGCGACAGACCTGGCTTGCGGCGGCACTCGCGGCGGCACTCGCGGCCTGTGCGACGAACCCGGTGACCGGAAAGAAAGACCTGATGCTGGTGGGAGAGGGCGAGGAGCTGTCCATCGGCCAGCAGAACTACGCGCCGATGCGCCAGTCCGAGGGCGGCGATTACGTGATGGACCCGGCGCTCACGAGCTACGTGCAGAAGGTCGGCAATCGCCTGGCCGCCGTCAGCGACCGAAAGCTTCCCTACGAATTCCAGGTGCTCAACAACAGCGTCCCGAACGCCTGGGCCCTGCCGGGCGGGAAGATTGCGGTCAATCGCGGCCTTCTTACGGCGCTCAAGTCAGAGTCCGAGCTGGCGGCGGTACTCGGGCACGAGATCGTACATGCGGCGGCGGGCCATTCCGCGCAGCAGATGAGCCGCGGCATGCTCGTGCAGGGTGGGCTCCTGGCGGCGCAGGTTGTCTCGAGTTCCAGTGCCTACGGCGATCTCTACATGGCCGGTGCCGGCGTGGCGTCGCAGCTTGTGACCCAGAAATATGGTCGAAGCGCCGAGCTCGAGGCGGACCACTACGGAATCGACTATATGGTTCGCGCGGGCTACAACCCACAGGGCGCGGTCTCCCTGCAGGAGACGTTCGTGCGCATGAGCCATGACAAGAGCAGCAGCTGGTTCGAGGGCCTGTTCGCGAGCCACCCCCCGTCACAGGAGCGACTCGATGCGAACCGCCGCCACGCCGCGAAATTCCCGGCCACCGGCGAAGTCGGCGTGGAAGCATTTGCTGCGGCCATGGCGGGGACCATGAAGGCAAAGCCGGCGTTTGAGGCATACGAAGAGGGTCGCAAGGCGCTCGACCAGAAGAACTTCGACCTTGCCCTCACGAAGGCGGACCAGGCGATTAAGCTGGCGCCGGGCGAGGGCCACTTCTATGCGCTCAAGGGCGACGCCTTCCTGCTGCAGAAGAAGTACCCGCAGGCCACGCAAGCCTATACCGACGCGATTTCGCACAACGACGGCTTTTTCTACTATTACTTGCAGCGTGGGCTGATCGAGAACAAGCAGAAGCAGGACGGACTTGCGAAGTCCGATCTCGAGACCAGCGTCAAACTGATGCCGACGGGCGGCGCCTACTACGCCCTCGGCAACATTGCGGCGCGCGCAAACGATGTCGGCGCGGCCAAGAAATACTATTCCGTGGCCGCCGGGTCGGAAGGTGAAATCGGCCAGGCCGCGACTCGCGAGCTCATGAAGCTCGATCTGCCTGACAATCCGGGCAAGTACATTCGCACGCAGGCGGGGCTGGACGGCTCGGGCATGCTCGTGGTCGCCGTCGGCAATCCGACAAACGTGCCGGTCACCGGCATCACGATCGCCATTCAGTACGTGGATGCCCAGGGCCAGACGCGCGAAGTACAGCGAAAGCTGAACGGCACGCTGGCGGCCGGCCAGCAGTCGCAGGTTTCAACCGGGCTCGGGCCCTTCCAGAGCAACGAGCAATTTCGCGTCGCGCTGGCGTCGGCGCGGATTGCCGAGTAGTTCGCGGAAAACGCTCGCCCGCCGCCGCGGTGGTTGCCGCGACGGCGGGCGCCGTCCGAGCTGGTGCCAGCCGGGATCAGGACTGGGTCAGGACCAGCTCTCCATCCTCGACGGGGATGCGCTTGCCCGGATCACGGTCCATGCGCACGACTTTCTGCTGTCCGTCGAGCTCGTACGTCACATCAAACCCCGCATCGACCGAGGCGGTGTCGTAGACGACAACGCACTGCGGTGTCCCGGACTCGCCTGGCTTTGCGTCCGGCTTCGCCAGGGCAGCGTTCGCCTGCGTTTCCGACAGCGCTGCGTCAGCGGCGGGCGCAGTCGGCGCCGGGCTCGACGCATCGGGGGTGGATGGCGCAGGAGCTTCGGGGCCCGCCGTCGCGCTGGCCCGGGCCTGGGCCTGCGCCTGAGCGAGCGTCGCCGCATCGCCGCACACCGGTCGCGGCGTGCGCACCGTATCGAACGCCGGTTCGACGGACACCACGGTCGCGTATTTCTGCAGCGGGTTATAGCCGCTGTTCACCATGACTGCGCCGGCCGCCGCGAGCACGACGGTACCGACGATGATCCCTGATAGAACTGTGTTGTTCACTTTTGTCTCCTTCCTTCTGCGGTCCTCACCTGCCGTGTGTTCGGTTCGTGCTAGAGATAACGCCGGACGATCATGGGCGTTACTTCGGCGCGTCGCGCAACGGCGACGTGGAATCGGCACCTACGAAGGCGGCGTGCTCAGCAGCCGAGCGTTTTCCGGAATCGCGCGTGCCCGAGCAGCTGGCGAAGGAAGATGCGCTCGCTGCGGCCAAATTTCGCGTCGATGAGCCTCGCCAGCTCACGGCGATCGAGGCTACTCCAACCGCGCTGTCGGGCCAGCGCCAGCACGCAACCCGCCCACTGCGACAAAGCCCGTGCGTCGCGCACCTGATAGCCGCCGGGCTTTAGCCAGGCGCGCGCCGCCTGGACAGCGGCCAAATGCCGGCACTTCGCGTCCGGCTGCCCAAAGCACCTTAGTTCCCGTGTCGCAGCTTCCAGGATTGCCGCCGTGCGCGGCAGGGACACGGGGATCGTCCCGTCAACCGCAAAGAAGAGGTGATGCTTCGCGAGCGCCCTCAGCACCCGCCGCGGACTGCGGTAGCGCGGATTGCGGGTGAATCGGCGTTCTTCGCGCGCCGCAATGCGCCGGACCTGCGGATCGCGAGGCCGGAACCCAAAGCGACGGTAGAACCACCACGCGCCGGATGCGATGCCCTCGTCGTTCCCTTCGCCGAGCTGGTAAGGCTCGATGCTGAAACGGTCGCAGTGAAAGACGTGGTGGACCATCGCAACGAAGCGCGCGAACACGACGGCGGCCGCGCCGTCGCGAAAGGTTTCGAACTGATTGAATGAGAGTTCGGCGTGGCGGCCGAGCACGTCGACCTGTACGTAGCCGATTGGGACGCCATTCTGGAGCGTGATGCCGCCGTAGGCCGCGGCGAGCGGCAGGCGGCGCTCCGGTTGCATGCCGGCCAAGGCAAATGCGAGCCCGCTGCCGTCGTCCACCACGAACGCGTCGCGCTCATCGGCGAACTGGAAAACGGCCAGGTCGCGCTCCCGCGTCGCCATGGACGTGCGAGCGAGGTCGATCAGCTCACGCGCCCGCCGGGCGCCCAGTTCGGAGACGCGGCGAGGAGGCCGGCGCAGCTCGCGGCGAAGATCGGGCCGTGGGCGACGCAAGGGCTCGCGTTGGGCGTGGAAGCGGGCGAGATCGAGTCGGGCGGTCGTTCGCTCCGGCGTGGAACTTTCGGAACGCAGGATGAAAGGCGCATCGATGCGGTCGAAGAAAGCCTCGCGCGTCACGTCGTCGCCCGGCATCGCAGAAACGAGGCTGATGAAATAGTCGGCATCGCCGAGTCCGTGCGGCCGTAACCGGTCGAGTGAGTCGAGCGTCGGATGTGGCACCCGACGCTGGAGTTCCGCCTGCGCGGGATCGAGCAGCAGAGGCAAGGCATCGACCAGCGCCTGGACCTGCTCCGGGTCGTCGCGATCGAGTCGCAAAGCGCCGGGCCAGCGATCCGACAGCCAGCGAGCGGTCGGCCAGAAGAAGCGGTAGGGGGTATCCGTGCCGGCGATTCCGCTACCGGACAATGCTGCGCGATGGCGACGCAGGTCGGCCCGTCGGCGAAAGGCGAGCAGCATTCGCCGCACCCGGCGACGCACGCGTCGGTCATCGGGATAGGCGTCGAGGAAGCACAGCAGCTCGTGCAGGCGGCGCACGTTCTCTGCGGTGTCGAGGCGGGAGCGCGCAAGGAGTGCAAGCAGGACAAGCTTGCGCGACGCGAGCCCGGATCCGTACTGCCGGCTGAGCCGCGTGAGCGAGGCGAGCGCGGCAGCCGCGAGCGAACGTCTCACGCCTCGATCCTAGCAGGCCGGCTGGGATAGAGTGGCTCCGGTGCATCGGTTGATTCAATCAAGCCTGCTGATTGCGGCTCTCGTGGCGAGCCCAGCGGCGGTATCGACGGAATCATTGCTCGATGCCGCGGCGGCTGGCCGGTTCGCACACCTCGCGCTCGCCTGCGTTAATCGGGAATACCCGAACAAGATCTCCCACGTGCTCTCGGGCGACGCGGACGTGCAGGCCCCGCGAAGCCTCACGCCGGTTTTCTACGGCTGCTTCGACTGGCATTCCTCGGTCCACGGCCACTGGCTGCTGGCACGGCTCGCCCGCGAATACCCGGATGCCGAGTTCGCGGCGCCTGCGCGTGGTGCGCTGGCGGTGAGCTTCACGCCGGAGAAGGTCGCGCGCGAAGTCGCTTACCTCCAGGATCCCGGCCGCGCATCCTTCGAGCGGCCTTACGGGCTCGCCTGGCTCCTGCAGCTGACGGCGGAGCTTCGCAGCTGGGACGATCCGGATGCGCAGCGATGGGCCGGCGTGCTGCAACCGCTCGAGGCGGCAGCCGTGGCAAGAATTCGCGACTGGCTGCCGAAACTGCATTACCCGATCCGCGTCGGCGAGCACTCACAGACGGCGTTCGCGTTCGGGTTGATCCGCGATTGGTCGGTGGTCGCCGGCAACGAGGCCATGCGCTCGCTGATCGACGAGCGCAGCCGCAGCTATTACCTGGCGGACATCAATTGTCCGCTCGCCTATGAACCGTCGGGCGAGGATTTCCTGTCGCCGTGCCTCGCCGAAGCGGACTTGATGCGCCGCGTCCTCGCTCCAGCCGAGTACTCCCGCTGGCTCACGGCATTTCTCCCCGGCATCCCGCACAAAACGAATGGTGACTGGCTGCAGCCAGGCGTCGTCACCGACCGCCAGGACCCGAAGCTCGCCCATATCGACGGGCTCAACTTGAGTCGCGCCTGGATGCTTCGGGGAATCGCGGCCGGCCTTCCGGCTGGCGACTCGCGGCGTGCGGCCCTCGAGGTCGCGGCTTCGCGGCACGCGGAAGCGGCGCTTCCCGCGGTCACAGGCGAGCACTACGAGGGCGGGCACTGGCTCGGAACATTTGCCGTCTACCTGCTGGGGGGCTCCGGGCGCGGCAATTCGAGGTGAATGACCGCGACTTACGGAGCCGCAAGCCACGGTATTGAAAGCCGGACTCGGGTTGAGGTGACGGCTGCGCCTGCGGTATCATTCGCGCCGGTCGGGGGCTCGGGCTGAGCCACCGCGCCTTGGGCAGCGAGGCCCGGTCGCGGTCCCCCGGAACCGAATGGTCGTCCAGAAGGCCCCCTCGCGGGGCCTTTTTGTTGCGGCCGGGTCGCCGGGAAATGGGCCTCGTGCCCATTTTTTGTTTCCGCGGCGCGAGGAGGCCGGGTGAAGGACCGATTGTTCGGCCTGCTCGAGCCGGTGGTTTCAGGCTTGGGCTACGAGCTCGTGGAAGTTGAGTTCGCCTCGGCCGGACGCCACTCGGTGGTGCGGGTGTATATCGACCGGACCGACGGCGGTGGCGTCGGGCTCGACGATTGTGAGCGTGCGAGCCGCGCGATCGGTGCGGTGCTCGATGCCGAAGAACCGATCGGGCACGAGTACCAGCTCGAGGTCTCGTCACCCGGTTTCGACCGGCCGCTTCGGACGGTGGCGCATTTCGAGCGCTTCGCCGGTAGCGAGGCGCGCATCGAGCTCGCGGCGCCGCTCGAAGGTCGGCGGCGATTCCGCGGACGGCTGGGCCCGGTGGCGGACGGAATGGTGACGATCGAGGTGGACCGGAAGGAGTGGAAGCTGCCGCTCTCCGGAATCAGCAAGGCGCGATTGGTGGGTTGACCATGAACAAGCAGATACTGGAAGTCGTCGAAGCCGTCTCCAACGAGAAGGGCGTCGCGCGCGAGATCATCTTCGAGGCGCTCGAGGCCGCGCTCGCGTCTGCGACCCGCCGCAAGCATGGCGAGGACATCGACGTGCGCGTCGAGATCGACCGCAAGAGCGGCGAGTACAAGACGTTCCGTCGCTGGAAGGTGTTCGCGGACGACTCGAACGAGCTCGAGTTCACCGAGCGTGAGCTGCGGCTCGACGACGCGAAGGACGTCGACGCCAAGGCGGAGATTGGCGGCTTCGTCGAGGTGCCGATGGAATCGGTCGCCTTCGGGCGCATCGCGGCCCAGACGGCGAAGCAGGTCATCGTGCAGAAGGTGCGCGAGGCCGAGCGCGCTCAGGTCGTCGACGAGTACAAGGACCGCGTCAGCACGCTGGTCTCCGGCATCGTCAAGCGAGTCGACCGCCACGGCGTCTACGTGGATCTCGGCGGCAACGCGGAGGGATTCGTGCCACGCGAGCACATGATCCCGCGCGAGATGGTCCGGCCGCAGGACCGTATCAAGGCGCTGCTCCGCGAGGTTCGCTCTGAGGCGCGGGGCCCGCAGCTGTTCCTGTCGCGCACGTCGCCCGATTTCCTGATCGAGCTCTTCAAGCTCGAGGTGCCCGAAGTCGGCCAGGGCCTGATCCAGATCCTCGGCGCGGCGCGCGATCCGGGCGCACGTGCCAAGATCGCGGTCAAGAGCCTCGACCCCCGCATCGACCCGGTCGGCGCCTGCGTCGGCATGCGCGGCTCGCGCGTGCAGGCGGTCTCGAACGAGATCGCGGGCGAGCGCGTCGACATCATCCCGTGGGTGGAAAACCCGGCGCAGTTCGTGATCAACGCGATGCAGCCGGCGGAAGTGACGTCGATCGTGATGGACGAGGACGCCCACTCGATGGACATCGCCGTCACCGAAGACCGCCTGTCGCAGGCGATCGGCCGCGGCGGCCAGAACGTGCGTCTCGCGAGCGAGCTGACCGGCTGGCGCCTGAACGTCATGTCCGAGCAGCAGGCGGCCGAGCGCAGCGACGCGGAGTCGGGCGAGCTCCGCGAGATGTTCAAGACGCGGCTCGACGTGGACGAAGACGTCGCAAGCGTGCTGGTGCAGGAAGGCTTCTCGACGATTGAAGAGGTCGCCTACGTGCCGACCAGCGAGCTCCTCGGCATCGAGGAATTCGACGAGGAGATGGTCGAGGAGCTCAGGAACCGCGCGCGCGACGTACTGCTGACCCAGGCCATTGCAAGCGAGGAACAGATCCACGAGTCCGGCCCGGCGGATGACCTCCTCGAACTCGAAGGCATGGACAAGGAGCTCGCCTACGAGCTGGCCTCGCGCGGCATCCGCACGCGCGACGAGCTCGCGGACCAGTCGCTCGACGAGCTCGAGTCCGTGCCGGGACTGGACCCGGAACGCGCCGGGCAGCTCATCATGGCGGCACGCGCGCACCTCTTCGAAAACGCGGGTCAGGCCTGAGGCCGGACGGAGGGTCCCACAGATGTCCGACGTCACGGTCGAGCAGTTCGCGGAAGTCCTGAAGGTCACGGTCGACAAGCTGCTGGCGCAGCTCGAGGAAGCCGGCATCAAGTCGCTCGGTCCCAAGGACCGCATCAGCGAGGACGCCAAGCACGAGCTCCTGACGCACCTCCGTAAGGCGCACGGCAAGGCGGAGGACGGCGGCGCGCCCCGCAAGATCACCCTGCGGCGCAAGGCCCAGAGCGAGATCAAGGTTGCCGCCCCGATGGGCAAGGCGCGCACCGTCAGCGTCGAGGTGCGGCGCCAACGCACCTACATCAAGCGCGACGTGCTCGAAGAGCAGGCGCGGGTTGCCCAGGAAGCGCTGGATCAGCAACGCGAGCAGGAGGATGCCCAGCGCGCTGCCGTCGAGGCGGAGTTGCGCCGCGAAATCGAGGCGCGCGACCAGCAGCGCCGCGAGCGTGAGGAGAGCGAACGCCGCACCGCCGAGGAAGCCACCCGGCGGCAAGCCGAGGAGCAGGCGCGTCGCGAGGCGGAGCAGAAGGCGCGCGAGCAGGCCGATAAGGAACGCCGGGCACGCGAAGAGAAGTCGCGCAGTGCGCCCGAAGACGACAAGGGCGCGCCATTCAGGCGTCAGGAACTGCACATCGCCGGCGGGCTGTCGGCTCGCCACAAGAAGGGCCGCGCCCGGCCTGAGACCCGGCGCCGCGCGGCGACGGTCGCCGCCGACCGCAAGCACGGCTTCGAACTGCCGACGCAGCCGATGCAGCGCGAAGTCGCGGTCGGTGAAACCATCACGGTCGCGGAGCTCGCGCAGAAAATGGCCGTGAAGTCGAGCGAGGTCATGAAGACCATGCTCAACATGGGAGTCATGGCGACCATCAACCAGCCGGTGGACCAGGACACCGCGGTGCTCGTGATCGAGGAAATGGGCCACGTCGCGAAGGTCCTGAAGGCCGACCAGGTGGAGGAAGCTCTCCAGGCCGGCATGGAGGCCTCCGATCAGGCCCTGCCGCGCCCGCCGGTCGTGACGATCATGGGCCACGTCGACCACGGCAAGACGTCGCTCCTCGACTACATCCGCCGCACCAAGGTCGCGGCCGGCGAGGCGGGAGGCATCACGCAGCACATCGGTGCCTACCACGTCGAGACGCCGCGCGGCGTCGTCACCTTCCTCGACACGCCGGGCCACGCGGCCTTCACGGCGATGCGCGCGCGCGGCGCCCAGGTCACGGACATCGTGGTGCTGGTGGTCGCGGCCGACGACGGCGTCATGCCGCAGACCAAGGAAGCGATCCAGCATGCCAAGGCGGCGAACGTGCCGATCGTCGTCGCGGTCAACAAGATCGACAAGCACGACGCTGACCCGGAAAAGGTCCGAAACGAGCTTTCGCAGGAAGGGGTGATCGCGGAGGAATGGGGCGGCGAGAACATCTTCGCGCCGGTTTCCGCCAAGACCGGCGAAGGCGTCGACAAGCTGCTGGAATCGATACTCCTGCAGGCGGAGGTGCTCGAGCTGACGGCCGTGCAGGATGCACCGGCGATCGGCGTAGTGCTCGAGGCGAGCGTCGAGCGTGGCCGCGGTGCGGTCGCGACCGTGCTGGTCAAGCGTGGCACCCTCAAGATCGGCGACTCGGTGGTGGCGGGCGAGCAGTTCGGCCGCGTCCGCGCCCTGTTCGACGAGCGCGGGCAGGAGATCGACTCCGCCGGTCCATCGATACCCGCACAGATGCTCGGGCTTTCCAGCCCGCCGAACGCGGGCGACGAGCTCCTCGTCGTCGACAGCGAGCGCAAGGCGCGCGAGGTCGCGCTCTACCGCCAGGGCAAGTTCCGCGACGTGCGCCTCGCCCGCCAGGCGGGCATGAAGTCCGAGGACGCGTTTGCCCAGCTGGGCGAGGATTCGAAGGGCACCGTCAACCTTCTGATCAAGGCGGACGTGCAGGGATCCGCGGAGGCGCTGCGCGAGGCGCTGATCAAGCTTACGACCTCGGAGGTCGCGGTGAAGGTGATCTCGAGCGGCGTCGGCGGACTCACCGAGTCCGACGTCATGCTTGCCGCGGCCTCGCGTGCGCGGATCATCGCGTTCAACATCCGCGCCGACGCCGCGGCGCGCGACGCGATGCGCGACCAGAACGTCGAGGTCCGCTACTACAGCGTCATCTACGAGGCGATCGACGACATCCGCGCCGCCCTAACCGGCATGCTCGCGCCGGAGGTCAAGGAGCAGATCGTCGGACTTGCCGAGGTGCGCGAGGTGTTCCGCTCGAGCAAGTTCGGGACGGTGGCCGGCTGCCTCGTGGTCGACGGCTACGTGCGCCGCAACAACCCGATCCGCGTCCTGCGCGACAACGTCGTGATCTTCCAGGGCGAGCTCGAGTCGCTCAAGCGCTTCAAGGACGACGCCAGCGAAGTCCGCGCGGGGACCGAGTGCGGCATCGGCGTCAAGGGCTACAACGACGTGCGCGTGAAGGACCAGATCGAGTGCTTCGAGCGCGTCGAGGTGGCCCGCCAGCTCGGCGCCTGAGGCCGTCGCCATGCCCCGCGAATATCCGCGTGCT
>Ga0075424_100006172_pt1 | contig 11525 bp, 9 predicted proteins | sample SoiMethybrSBSTD3_FD_75301 | JGI IMG/M metagenome (GOLD analysis project Ga0075424, IMG submission 75301) | Bulk soil microbial communities from a Populus tree surrounding site in Tennessee, USA - Soil MetaG P. TD hybrid SBSTD3 | ecosystem: Environmental > Terrestrial > Soil > Tree plantation...
AACGCGCGCACGCTCTGGGACAATGGCGTCGTCTACGGCTTCGGCACCGACACCGGGTATCTGCCGGTGAAGGGCCTTGCACAGGAGCTCAAGACGCTGAACCTGATGTTCTCCACCAAGGATCTCGTGAAGCTGATGGGTCCCAACAGCGCCGCCTTCGTGCAAATGAGCAACGACATCGGCACCCTCGAACCCGGCAAGCTCGCCGACATCGTCGTCTTTCCGGCCAATCCGCTCGACGGCTACTGGAACATGCTCAACGCCACAATGGTCATCAAGGGTGGGGAAGTGGTCGTCGATAAACGGACCGCCAGGCGCTGACGGCGGTTTGCAGTAGAATCCCGCCTACTTTGCCCATGAGAGCAGCGGCGGCCACGGCCAGTCTCGCGACGGAAGCCTACACCGTGGTGCGCCAGCGCATCGCGCACGGCGAGCTGGTGCTCGGTCAGGCGGTGTCGCGCAGGCAACTGGCTGCCGAACTCGGTATGAGCTTCCTGCCGGTGACCGAGGCGCTCCTGCGGCTCGAGTTCGAAGGGCTGCTCGAAAGCCGGCCCCGTGCCGGGACCCGCGTGCGAATCCCGTCGCCCGAAGACGTCGAAGGCAACTATGTCGTCCGGCAGGCGCTCGAGACGCAGGCGGCGATCCTTTTCTCGCAGGTGGCAACCGCCGCTGAACGTTCGGCGCTTCGCCGGCTCGCTGCCCGAGTCGACGCGCTGTCGACGAAGTCGGATCGTTCGATGTATGTGACGGTTCATCTCAAGCTGCATCAGCGGATCGCCGAAGGCGCGCGGTGTGACGCGCTGAGCGAGGCCATCGAGCGGACGCACGCGATGGCGCTGATCTGGTTCTGCGTGATGCGCAAGCCGTCGCCGGACGATTCGCCGCGGCGGCATCAGGATCTGGTCGAGGAGATTCTCGGGGGCGACGATCGCCTCATTGCCGCAGCCGTCGCCGAGCATCTTGCCGTCGGCAAGCGCCACACGCTCGAACTGCTCGAGCCGTACTTCCGGCTGCAGCAGAGCAGCCGTTTTTCACGATCAGGTATATCAGTTCGCCGCTGACGCCTTTCCGAGCTGCGTCCCGACCACATACCGCAGCGAGAACATCGCGATGGCCGAGATCGCCGCGGGAATCGACGCGGCGAGGAAGATGTCACGCGTCGACCAGTGCGCGGCCATGAACACGCCGCCAATCGCCGGACCGACGATCGCGCCGATGCGGCCGACGCCAAGGCCCGCGCCGATGCCCGTAGAGCGGATGTAGGTCGGGTAGTACGCGCCCGACAGCGCGTTCAACCCCGGCTGGCTGCCCACCACACACCATCCGGCGATAAAGACGATGACGTAGAGGAGCGCCAGCGAAACGGACGGCTGCCCGATCGCCGCCACGCTGATCGCGGCGATGACGAACGTCACGCTCATGATGCGGACGAACCCGGCACGCGCCACGAGCCACGCGAGCCCGACGGTACCGAGCGTGCCGCCGACCTGCAGCACCGTGCCGACGAGTACGGCGGTCTGGCCCGAGTAGCCCGCGTCGCGTACGACGGTCGGCAGCCAGCTCGCCAATGAATAGAGATTCAGCAGGTTCATGAAATTCACGATCCAGAACAGGATCGTCGGCACCGCGCGCCCTTCGCGGAACAAATGGGCGATGGGTACGCCGGCCTTGTTCTCCTCGCGGACGACGAATGCATCGTGTGCCGTCGCTTTCACGGATGGATCGACCTGATTCAGCCACCCGGCGAGCTTCGCGGGGTTCTTGCCGCGGAGCGCCATGAACTGCAGCGACTCGGGGAGCGCGACGAGCATGACGAGTCCGATGACGAGCGGAATCGCGCCCCCGAAGTAGAAGACCGATTGCCAGCCGTAGGACGGGATCAAGGCCGTCGCGACAAAGCCGCCGAACGCGGCGCCGCCCGTGAAGCCAACGCCGGAATACATGATCAGCGTCGCGCGCATCCGTTTGGAGCCGTATTCGCCGACCAGTGAGCTCGCGTTCGAGACGATCGTGCCGAGGCCGATGCCCGTGAGAAACCGCATCGCGAGGAGCTGGGGCACAGACGTCACGCGACCCGTCAGCATCGTCATCACGCCGACAAACAGCGCGGCGGCGACGATCACGGGGCGCCGGCCGATCCGATCGGCGAGCATGCTGATGAAGAGCGCGCCGAGCAGCACGCCGAAATTGGCGGCGGCAAACACCGGGCCGAGCACTGCCGGCGCGACTCCCCACTCGCGCACAATCGACGGCGCGGTATAGCCAAGCACCTGGACATCGAACCCATCCATGACGAGGCACGCCATGCAGAGCGTGAACGCACGCCAGTGGAGCGGAGTGAAGGGCGAGTGGTCGACGAGTTCGGTGACGTTGATGGTGGCGCGGACGTTTTGTGCCATATCAGTGTTGAATCAACGGTCGGCCGCTGAGTATACTGCGCCGTTCGATACACCATCGTGAAACTTGCCTTGTGGAGGATCTTGATGCGTCGGTTTGTGAGTGAGTTGCGTATTGCGGTCGTAGTGCTTTCCGCCCTCCTCTGTGCCGCCGACGTGCTGGCGCAGGGTGGGTCAACGGCGCAGATTTCGGGCACCGTGAAAGATGAGAGCGGCGGCGTCCTTCCCGGCGCCGACGTCACGGCAACTCAGACCGACACAGGCGTGATGCGCAGCGTCGTCACCGACGCCGACGGCGCGTACGTGCTGTCGAACCTTCCGCTCGGCCCGTATCGCCTCGAGGTCAAGCTCTCGGGCTTCCGCACCTACTCGCGCACGGGGATCGTGCTGAACGTCAACGCGCAGCCGGTCATCGACGTGGCCATGGCGCTCGGCGACTTGAACGAAACGGTCTCGGTCGTCGGCGCGGCGCCGCTCGTCGAGACGCGCTCGCCGACGCTCGGTCAGGTCATCGAGAACGAGCGCATTCTCGAGCTGCCGCTCAATGGCCGCAATTCGGCCGACCTGATTCAGATCGCGGGGCCCGTCGTGTCGCAGGGGGTGTCGTCGAGCCGCAGCATGCAGGGCGGCGTCGCCTACTCGGTGGCTGGCGGCCAGTCGTTCGGCGTCGCATATCTCCTGGACGGCGCGACGCACAACAATCCGTACGACAACCTGAATCTGCCGCTGCCGTTCCCCGACGCGCTGCAGGAGTTCCGGGTCGAGACGAGCGCCCTGTCGCCCCAGGCCGGCATGCACTCGGGCGCATCGGTCAACGCGGTCACCAAGTCGGGCACCAATGCCTTCCACGGCAACATATTCGAGTTCGTGCGCGACCGCCGCTTCAACGCGAAGAGCCCGTTTGCCGCCACTGGGCCAAACGGCAAGAAGCTGGATGACGGCTTGAACCGCAATCAGTTCGGCGGCACGCTCGGCGGCCCGCTGAGGCACGACAAGATCTTCTTCTTCGGCGCGTATCAGGGCACGCGGCGCCGCCAGGTGCCGGTCGACAACATCTCGTTCGTGCCGACGGCCGCGATGCTGGCAGGTGACTTCACACAGCTCGCATCACCGGCGTGCAACGGCGGCCGCACTGTGGCGCTGCGCCCGCCCTTTGTGAATAACATCGTTCCGCGGACGGCGCTGAGCCCGGCGGCTCTGGCGATTACATCCAAGCTTCCGCAGTCGACCGATCCGTGCGGCCGCGTTGTCTACGGTCTGGCAACCAATTCCGATGAACTGCAGACCGTCGGCAAGGTTGACGTGCAGCTGTCGAACAAGCAGTCCGTGTTCGGGAGATACATGGCAACCACCTATGTATCGGACCCGCCGTACCTCAGCTCCGAAAACCTCCTGACGACGCGCATTGGCGGCCGCGACAACCTGGCGCAGTCGTTCACGGCTGGACACACGCTGATCCTGAGCGGCGACACGGTCAATTCCATCCGCTTTGCATTCAACCGGACCGCCGTACACCGGACCAACGCGGACACCTTCGGCGCGCAGGATGTGGGCATCAATATCTACAGCTACATGCCGAAGTACTCGCTCGTCACGGTAAACAATGCGTTCCAGATCGGCGGTGGCACCGAAAACGAGGCCAGATTCGATACCAATACCTATCAGTTCAGCGACGATCTGACGGTGGTGCGCGGCGCGCATCAATTTGCTTTCGGCGCGAACGTCGCCCGGTGGGACTCGTTCAGCCAGGCGAACGTACGCTCGCCGGGGCAATTTACCTTCGATGGTTCGGTGACCGGGGTTCCGCTCGCCGACTTTCTCACAGGCAACCTGAGCCAGTTCCGCCAGGCGGCGCCGAACACGCTGGACATGGCGCAGTGGTACGGCGGCGCGTACGGCGCCGATACATGGCGTCTCGGGCCACGCGTGACGTTGAACTATGGCGTCCGCTGGGAGCCATACCTGCCGCAGTCGATCGCCAACGAAGCGGTCTTCACCTTCGATGTCCAGAAGTTCCTGCACGGCGAGCGCAGCCCGCGATTCGCCAACGCGCCCGCCGGCCTGGTCTATCCGGGTGACCCCGGCTTCATCGGCAAGTCCGGCATCAACAAGAGCTGGACGAATTTTGCTCCGCGCGTCGGCATCGCGTGGGATGTGACTGGTGATGGGCGCACGTCGATTCGTTCTTCCTACGGCAAGGCGTTCGACTTCGTTGATGGGCAGTTTCTGATCAACACGACGGTCGCCCCACCGTGGGGCGCCGAAGCGATTATCCCGACGCCCGCCGGCAAATTCGAGAACCCATGGCTCGGCGTCCCGTCCGGCAACATATTCCCGGTACCGGAAAATCCGGGCAAGGACGCTCCGTTCCCCTCTGCAGGATCGTTCCTGCCCGTTCAGCCGGATCTGAAGACCACGCAGATTCATTCGTGGAACGCGACGGTGCAGCGGCAGTTCGGCGCGGACATCGCGGTATCGGCAGGCTACATCGGCAGCTACACCAGCCACCTGTGGAACGTTCGCGCGATTAACCCGGGTGTCTATTTCCCGCAGGCGACGTGCACGCTGCCCGATGGCCGTGTCTATACGCCGTGCTCCACCAACACGAACCTGAATTCGCGCCGCCTGCTCAGCATGCAGAACTGGAAGGACGGCCAGCTCCTTGGTCCGCTCGATCTGTATGACGACCAGGGACACCAGACCTACAACGGCATGCTGCTGACGTTCCAGCGCCGCAGCGTGAACGGCTTGAGCATCAACGGCAACTACACGCTGTCGAAGTGCATGGGCCATCCAACGCAGGGGGGCGGGACGCCAAACGTGAGCAGCGGCTATGCCGATCCGAACAACATCGACTACGACTACGGGCGCTGCAACGCCGATCGGCGCCACATCTTCAACTTGACCGTCGTCGCGGCGACACCCGACTTCACCGGCGCGATGGGAGCCGCGTTGTCGGGCTGGAGACTCTCGGGCAGTTTCCGCGCGTTGTCGGGGGCGCCACTGAACATCCTGGTCACGGGCGATCCGGCACGAACGGGATTGACGAACCAGCGGCCGAACCTGGTTTCCGGCGTGGATCCTTACTTGAAGCAGGGGATCCGATATCTCAATCCGGCTGCGTTCGCGATCCCGGATGTTGGCACGCTCGGCAACATGCCGCGCAATTCGATCGTGGGCCCCGGAACGCGAGTCGTCGACCTCGCGCTCGCGCGCGCGTTCAAGTTTGCAACGAGCCAGACCATTGAAGCGCGCGTCGAAGCGTTCAACGCGTTCAACTGGTTCCGTCCCGCGGTGGACAACACACCGTTGCAGGCGCCCATCGTCACGGTAAACAGCCCGACATTCGGACAGATCCTCGAAGCTGCAGAACCACGTATCATGCAGTTCGCGGTGAAGTTCAGCTTTTAGTCACAGGGGTTCGCATGCGGGTGTGTCGCTTCGACGAGAACAGGCTCGGCATCATTGAGGGAGACTCCTCGGCCGGGCTCGGAGCAGGAAACGTCCGCGACGTGACGGCGGCGCTCGAAGTCCTTCCTCAGGTGCGGTATCCGCTGCCGAACCACGATCCGTTGATCGCACACCTTCCGCAGGTGCTGGCGCGCGCGCGAGCGATCGCTCCAACCGCGCCGGCGCTGTCGCTCGCCGGGCGACGGCTGCTCAGCCCCGTCGCAAATCCTGGAAAGATCGTCGCCGCGCCGGTGAACTACCAGACGCATCTCGACGAGGTGCGCGCGGACAAGAATCTGCATCACAACACGGCCGCCCACACCGTCACCATCCAGACCGCCGGGCTGTTTTTGAAAGCGAACAGCTCGCTCGTCGGGCCCGGCGAGGGCGTGATCATCCGCAAGCCCGATCGCCGGACCGATCACGAGGTGGAGCTGGTCGTCGTCATCGGCGAAACCGCGAGCCACGTCTCGCGCGCCGACGCCCTCGATTACGTGGCGGGCTACGCGATCGGTCTCGACATCACCATCCGCGGCACCGAGGACCGCAGTTTCCGCAAGTCGGTCGATACGCACTCGGTGCTCGGGCCGTGGCTCGTGACCGCCGACGAGATTCCCAATCCGGGTCAGCTCGATCTGCACATTGCGGTCAACGGCGAGCAGCGCCAGCAATCCAACACAAGCCGGTTGATCCTCAGCGTGCCGGAGCTCATCGAGCTCGCCTCGTCCTTCTACACGCTCTATCCCGGCGACGTGATCTTCACGGGCACTCCGGAAGGCGTGAGCCCCATCGAAGCGGGCGACGAGATTGTCGCCACCATCGAAAAGATTGGAACCATGCGCGTCCACGTGCGAGCGGCGGAGCGGGCGCAACGCGCCGTGTCGGACGTAGAAGCGGACCTTTCCGCCTCCGCTAACGCTACGGGTGGACCCGCCGCAGCATTGCGCGACGGCGGGCACGTCCGCCAGGGGGCGTAAATGCACGAAACAGCTTCGTTCGTGGTCAAGCCGGAGGCCTCACCCGAGCGACAGGCCTTCTACCAGAAGCTCGATCAAATCGACACGGCGCCTCTGTGGGAAGTGCTGAACCGTCTGGTCATGCCAGAGCCGCAGCCGGCGATTGTGCCCGCGCTCTGGAAGTACGACGATGTGCGCCCGCTGCTGATGGAAGCCGGCCGGCTGCTGACGGTGCAGGAGGCCGAGCGCCGTGTGCTCGTCCTCGAAAACCCCGGCATCCGGGGGATGTCGCAGATCACCCAGAGCCTGTACGCCGGCCTGCAGCTGATTCAGCCCGGCGAAGTTGCGCCGAGCCATCGCCATGCCGCCTCCGCGCTGCGTTTCATCGTCGAAGGCGATGGCGGAGGCTACACCGCTGTGGACGGCGAGCGCACGGCGATGCACACGGGCGACTTCGTGCTGACGCCGTCGTGGACGTTCCACGATCACGGCAACCCTGGTTCGTCGCCGGTGATCTGGATGGACGTGCTGGACGTGCCGATCGTCAACATGTTCGACACGAGCTTTGCCGAGCACCATCCGCAGGAGACGCAGCCGATTGCGCGGAAGGACGGCGACGCGCTCGCGCGCTTCGGCGCGAACATGTTGCCGGTGGAGTACCGATCAGTACGCGGTGCGACGTCGCCGTCGCCGGTCTTCAACTATCCGTACTCGCGCAGTCGTGACGCGCTGCATCAGCTATACAGGAACGGGCCGGTCGATCCCCATCACGGCGTGAAGCTGCAGTACGTCAATCCGGCGAGCGGCGGCTATCCACTGGCGACCATCGCCGCGTTCCTGCAGCTGCTGCCGAAAGGGTTTTCGGGCAGGTCGTATCGGTCCACCGACTCGACGATCTACAACGTCGTCGAGGGGCGCGGCAAAACGCGGATCGGATCGAAGACGTTTACGTGGGGGCCGCGCGACATCTTCGTGGTGCCGTCCTGGCAGCCGGTGTCGCACGAGTCCGGCGACGAGGCGGTCCTGTTCAGCGCTTCCGATCGCGCAGCGCAGAAGGCGCTCGGCCTCTGGCGCGAAGAGGTCGACGCCGCGTAGGTGCAGATGAACGCGCCGCGGACCTACCGCATCGGTCAGATCGTGCCGAGCTCCAATACGACAATGGAGACCGAGATTCCGGCAATCCTGCGGGCCCGCGAGACGGTTGCGCCGGAGCGGTTCACGTTTCACTCCAGCCGCATGCGGATGAAGAAGGTGACGCGCGAGGAGCTCGCCGCGATGGACGCCGACTCCGACCGCTGCGCCGCGGAGCTGTCGGACGCCCGCGTCGACGTCATCGGCTACGCGTGCCTGGTGGCGATCATGAGCATGGGACACGGCTATCACCGTGTCTCGCAGAAGCGGCTTCAGGACGTGACGCAGCGCGAGACCGGCGGATGCATTCCCGTCGTCACGAGCGCGGGGGCGCTCGTGGACAGCCTCAAGACGATGGGCGCGAAACGCATCGCCATGGTCGCGCCGTACGTGCAATCGCTGACGTGCATGGTGGCGGAGTACATCGAGGCGGAGACCGTGAAGGTTGTCGATCGCATCGCCCTCGAGATTCCCGACAACCTCGAAGTCGGGCGCCGCGATCCGCTGGTGTTGTGCGACATCTACAAGGACCTGCGATTGAACGATGTGGATGTCCTCGTGCTCTCGTCATGCGTGCAGATGCCGTCTCTGGCAGCGGTACCGATCGTCGAGCAGGAGTGCGGCCTCCCGGTCATCTCGGCCTCGATCGCGACGACCTATCAGATGCTCAAGAGGCTCGGCCTCAGCGCGGCCGCTCCCAACGCGGGTGCGTTGCTGTCCGGCCGGTATTCATAGCGAGGCAGTATGAACATCCGTCGGCACATCGCGATCGCAGCGGCGCTGCTGGCCGTGGTCTCGGCGGCACCCGCGTGGGCGCAGGTCGATTTTTCGGGCGAATGGGCGCCGCGCTTCTGGGAGGATCAGCCGGAACGCGTGCCGGGTCCGGAGCTCGGCAACTATCTGGGCATTCCAATCAACGCCGCCGCGCGGATGCGTGGCGACACCTGGGACGCCGCCATCCAGACGCTGCCCGAGTGGCAGTGCCGCCCGCACATGGCCGATTACATCTGGCGCGGGCCATCGAACCTGCGCATCTCGAAGGAAGTCGATCCGGTCTCGCGCACCGTCACGGCGTTTCATGCGGAGTGGCTGCGTTCGGTCGATCGCGTCGTCTATCTCGACAACCGCCCGCACCCGCCCGAGGGCGCGATGCATACGTGGGCGGGCTTCTCGACCGCGAAATGGGACGGCGACGTGCTCACCGTCACGACGACGCACCTCAAGGAAGGGTATCTGCGGCGCAACGGCCTGCCGCGCAGCGATAAGGCCACGCTCGTCGAGCACTGGATTCGCCACGGCGATTTCCTGACGGTGGCCGCCATCGTCACCGATCCCGTGTATCTGTCGGAGCCGTTCATCCGCACGACCGACTACGAGCTGGACCTGCATCAGCAGGTCCCACCGTATCCATGCGGCGTTGTCGCAGAGGTCGATCGCCCTCGCGGGGTCATCCCGCATCTGCTGCCGGGCACCAATCCGTATCTCCACGAATTCAGCATGGACTATGCGATTCCGTACGATGCCACCCGCGGTGGACCCGAGACGATGTATCCGGAGTATCGGGAGAAGCTGAAGGCGATGCCTCCTCCCGCCAAGCCTGCGCCACCGGCACGTCAGGGAGCGAGCAATGCGCGCTAGCGGCGCGGCGATCGCGCTCGCATCGATTCTCGCGGCCGCGCCCACGACCGCGCAGGTCGTCAGCGGAGCCCTTGCGGGCGCAGGCACGATTCCAGGAGTAAACCCGAACTCGCCAATCAAGGTGTTGCCGGTGCGCGGCAACATCTACGTGCTGATGGGCGGCGGCGCGAACATCACGCTGTCGGCCGGTCTCGATGGCGTGTTCATGGTCGATTCCGGATCCGCCGAGATGAGCGATCAGGTCATCGCGGCGATTCGCGCGGTTCAGCAGTGGGTGGAAGCGAAGACCGCGGCTGCGGCGCCGCCTGTGAGCTACGGCGCCGAGACGCGCAATTCGATCATCGAGGCGCGGCGGGCCGACATGCCGCCCAAACCGATTCGCTTCATCGTCGACACGAGCATCGCACCAGATCACACCGGCGGCAACGCGGCGCTCGCCAGTGCGGGCAAGACATTCTCGGGCGGCAATGTTGCGGGGCAGCTCAGCGACGTCGGCCAGGGCGCGGCAATTCTCGGACACGAGAACGTGCAGAACCGGATGGCCAACCCTCGAGCGGGGCAGCCGGCGTTTCCGACCCGCGCGCAGATCACGGATACCTATCCGACCGACGCGATGAAGCTGAGCAACTTCTTCAACGGCGAAGGCATCGTCCTGATGCACCAGCCGGCGGCGTTCAGCGACGGCGACACGATGGTCTACTTCCGCGGCTCGGATGTCATTGCCGCGGGCGAGATCTATCGCACGACCACGTATCCCGTGATCGACGTCGCCAGGGGCGGCACGATCAACGGCGTCATCGAGGGGCTGAATCACATCATCGACCTGTCGGTGCCGGAGTTCCGATCCGAAGGCGGCACGATCATCATTCCGGCGTACGGCCGCATCAGCGACATCGCGGACGTCGCGTACTACCGCGACATGGTGACCATCCTGCGCGACCGCATCCAGGACATGGTGAAGAAGGGAATGACGCTCGAGCAGGTAAAAGCGGCGAAGCCGACGGCGGATTACGACGGGCGCTACGGCGCGACGAGCGGTCCGTGGACGACGGACATGTTCATCGAGGCGACGTACAAGACGCTGCCGCGCGGAGGGACGAAGTGAGGCTGCGCGCGCGGAAACGAACCACGGACGCACGGAACAAAAAATTTTTCCGTGCCTTCGTGTCTCCGTGGTTCGTGATCTTGGCGGTTGTCGCGCTGTCGCCGATCGCGTTGTCGGCGCAGCGCGGGCGCGGCGGCGCGCCGCCCACGTCCGGTCAGGCGGGCGCGGGTGAGGATCTCACGGGGTATTGGGTGTCGCTGGTGACGGAAGACTGGCGCTGGCGGATGATGACGCCGCCGAAGGGCGACTATCCGAGTGTTCCGCTGAATGCGGACGGCAAGCGCGTCGCGGACGCGTGGGATCCGGCGAAGGAGACCGCGGAGGACAAGTGCAAGGCGTACGGCGCGGGCAACATCATGCGCGTGCCCACGCGGCTGCACATCACGTGGGAAAACGAGAACACGCTGAAGGTCGAAACCGACGCAGGGCAGCAGACGCGGCGGTTCACGTTCGGGCCCCGGCCCGCCATTGCAGGCGCGGCTGCGACTGACGGTGGCTTGCAGGGTGTTTCGGTGGCGACGTGGCACTACGGCGGCGGCCGAGGTCCACGCGCGGGAGGACCGGTTCCGCCTGCGGACCTGAAGGTCGTCACGACGAGCATGCGTCCGGGATGGTTGCAGCGGAATGGCGTTCCATACAGCGCAAATGCCGTGATCACGGAATACTTCAATCGCGTGGCCGAACCGAACGGCGACGCGTATTTGATCGTCACTACCATTGTCGAAGACCCGCAGTACCTGAACACACGCTACGCGCGCAGCTCGCATTTCAAGCGCGAGCCGGACGGATCGAAGTGGAAGCCATCGGCGTGTGAGTAGGGCGGGTAGGGCAGGTGGGGCGGGTAGGGCA
>Ga0075424_100006176_pt1 | contig 11523 bp, 6 predicted proteins | sample SoiMethybrSBSTD3_FD_75301 | JGI IMG/M metagenome (GOLD analysis project Ga0075424, IMG submission 75301) | Bulk soil microbial communities from a Populus tree surrounding site in Tennessee, USA - Soil MetaG P. TD hybrid SBSTD3 | ecosystem: Environmental > Terrestrial > Soil > Tree plantation...
GTCGACGAACCCGTTGACGGCGCACGACTTCCTGTACCTGGCGTGGGAGCGGGTGCAGGCGCCGAACGGGACGACGAACATGGACTTCGAGCTGAACCAGTCCTCGACGCTGAGCTCCAATGGCGTCACGAATGTGCGGACCGCCGGCGACATCCTGGTCAAGTACGACCTGTCGCAGGGCGGGACGAACCCGGTGCTCGGCTTCCACCGCTGGGTGCTGAGCGGCGCATGCGAGAAGAAGAATTCCGCGCCGTGCTGGGGCCCGGTGATCTCATTGGCGGGGAACCCGAACGTGGCTGCAGCCATCAACCCCGGCTCGGTGTCGGATCCGATCAACCCGAACGCGCCGCGGTCGCTCGACGCGTTGACGTTCGGCGAGGCGCGGATCGACCTACAAGCGACCGGCATCTTCCAGCCGGGGGCTTGCGTGAGCTTCGGGCGGGCGTACCTGAAGAGCCGGTCCTCGGACAGCTTCACGTCCGAGATCAAGGACTTCATCGCCCCGATTCCGATCTCGGTTTCGAACTGCCAGCCGCGGAACCTGCCTAACACGGCGTTCGCGCGGGCGTCGAACTTCGCCCCGCAGGGCGGTGCGCTGAACGACTGGATTTCCGACACCGGATTGATCCGCGTGACGGAGCCGCAGAGCGTCATGGGTCCGACGCTCACCACGCCAACGAATGTCCGGCTGGCCCTGCTTCCGGCCAGTGAGAGTGAGTTCGTCCCGGCGCGGCGCCGTGACGAGCGCTCCGAGGTGCCGCAGCGCTCCGGCACTCCGTGGCCCCCGGCAGTAGGATCGGACGACGCCTGGTGGCGGAAGGTGATTACCTAACCGCGGATCGTTAGGCGAGCCCCAGCGTAATGGGGTGTTTGCCAGGAGGGCCCGGCTCGCGCCGGGCCCTCCTTTTTCTTTGTACTGCCCGACTTCTGACGGTCAGCGACGCTTCATTAGTGTAGCCTAACCAGAGTCTAACCAGTTGCGGTTAACGTGCTCTCACTACAGCAAGAGTGACGTAGATCACGCCAGTGGTTGGGCGCGCTGCCGCCCACGATCGCTTGGCGTGACAGGGGTGCGTCTCTGGCACACCCAATCCTTTGACTCTGGGGGAACGGCATATGGACTGTCGCACGCCCAACATGCGTCGTCGCACGAAGACGTTTCGAACGCGGCGATCCAACGGGTTCACCAGAGCGGCACGCGCAGCCCTGGTAGTGGGAGGGGTTGGGTTTTTCGCGGTTGCGTGCGGACGCGACGACGGCGCTCGGACGCCGACGGTCCCGGTCATCGGACCGAATTTCGGCGTGACCGACCCTGCAAACGGGCCAGGCGCATGCATGGGTGATGACTCGTTTGCCAACCCGAAACTCACCCCTGGCCTGTCGAGCGCCAGCGGCCTGAATTGCACGTCGAACGACATTGACGTGGCGACGGCCGATATCACCCAGTTCTCGTTCGACGGTATCAGCTTCACCCCGCTCCCGCCCGGCAGCCGCGTCCAGTGCCAGCTGGGGGACACCGTTTTCGTCGAGACCGTCGCGCATCTCCAGAACAACGCGACGTCGCGGTGGGACATCGGCGTCTGGCTCGCGGCCAGCGACCAGAATCCGTTTTACGAACAGAAGGACGGATCCACAAAGTTCTTCACGAACGCACTTACGGGCTCCTGCACCCACTACAATCTCACGAGGGACAGCGTGGGCGTTCAGAACTTTGACGGCGACGCGTGCGGTGACATGTCATCCGGTACGCAGACCGCCCTCAAGCTGGACGTGCTGAAAGTGGCGTGTGTGCCTGACGCAAATGGCGAAGTGTCCGTCGGCGCCTGCATCGGCTGGCAGAACTCAGCGAACACGAACCTCGGCGCCGCCCGCTTTTGCGCAGACGGCGGCACCGCCTTTGACTTCCGCAAAAAGACGACGCCCGACAACAAGGCGAAGTGTAACTGCAACCCGATGGTCCTCCCCATCGACCTCCTGGGGATCCTGCGGGTCAAGAAAGTCACCGTGCCGAGCGGCGATGCGCAGGCATTTACGTTCACGCCCACGGGCTGGAACGGCGGCAACACCTTCACCCGGACGGACGCGCAGGGCGCCTTCGACGCCGGGCCGCTGGCATCAGGTTCGTACTCGGTGGCCGAGACGGTTCCCACCGGTTGGGATCTCACGGGACGATCGTGCGTGGTGACCGGGACCAACACGCCCGCGACGTTCTCCAACTCAGGGGCGAACGGTGTCAGCGTGACCTTGGGCCAGGGCCAGGACGTCACCTGCACGTTCACGAACACCAAGAGAGCCACCTTGGTGATCCGCAAGACCACGGAGTTTGGCGTCGGCACGTTCAACTACTCGAGCACGGGCGGCCTGCCCGCCCCGGCCAACGGCCAGGGTGCCTTCTCGCTCACGACGGTTGCGGTGAACACACCCGTCTCGGCGACCTTCAACAACCTGACTCCCGGCGCGTTCTCGGTGACCGAGACGGTGCCCACTGGCTGGACCCTGACCGACCGCACATGCGTCGAGACAGTCGCCGGCGCGGGCGGGAGCACGTTCCCGGGCTCGGGCACCTCGCCGACGGTGAACGTGACGCTGGCTGCGGGCGCGACGATCACGTGCACGTACACGAACAAGAACCCACCGATCCTGAGCATCACCAAGACGCCGGACATGCCAGCCGGTACCTCGATCAACCCCGGGCAGACCGCGGAGTTCACGGTGACCGTGAACGCGTCCGCGAACGGCGGGCCGGCCACCGATGTCGTGCTCACCGACACCCTGCCGGCCGACGTGAACGTTCCGAACACGAACACGAAGGGGTGGCTGAAGTTTTCGGAGACCCCCAGCGGGTCGGTATGCTCGATCTCGGCGTTCACCGACACGCAGCTCCGGCTGCTCGTCTGCAACATCGGCACGCTGAACTCGGGCGCAAGCTTCACAGTCGTTGTGCGGGCGACGGTGCCGAACGACTTCCTGCAGACCCCGCCGGACCCGAACGGGCCGACGGCGGCGATCGAGATCGACGGCAACCTGGTCGACGACGCCGCGAACGGGAAAGACTGGGCGACGGCGGGCCTCATCAGCTGCACGGGCACGATCAAGGGCTGCGACATTGACCGGCCGACGGGCCAGACCGACAACTCGTTCGGCGGCGGTACCTCGGAGGATGACGCGGTGCCGAAGGTGGTGACCGGGTCGATCCCGAACAACAAGAGCGACTTGCTGCGCTTCTATGTCGCGAACGAAAGGGTCAACGTGTCGACGAACCCGTTGACGGCGCACGACTTCCTGTACCTGGCGTGGGAGCGGGTGCAGGCGCCGAACGGGACGACGAACATGGACTTCGAGTTTAACCAGTCCACGACGTTGAGCTCCAACGGTGTCACGCCGGTGCGGACGGCCGGTGACGTCCTGGTCAAGTTCGACCTGTCGCAGGGCGGAACGAACCCGGTGCTCGGCTTCCACCGCTGGGTGCTGAGCGGCGCATGCGAGAAGAAGAATTCCGCGCCGTGCTGGGGCCCGGTGCAGCAGCTGAGCGCGGCCCAGGGCGTTCTGGCAGCGATCAACCACGTGCCGGTGCAGGACCCGATCGCGCCGAACGCGCCACGGACGCTGGACTCGCTGACGTTCGGCGAGGCCCGGATCGATCTGCAGCTCTCGGGGATCTTCCAGCCGGGGCAGTGCGTGAACTTCGGGCGGGCGTACCTGAAGAGCCGGTCGTCGGACAGCTTCACGTCCGAGATCAAGGACTTCATCGCGCCACTTCCGATCTCGGTGTCGAATTGCCAGCCGCGGAACCTGCCGAACAACGCGTGGGTGAAGGCATCGAACTTTGCACCGCCGGGCGGGCAGTTGGGTGACCCGATCGGTGATTCGGGGTTGATCCGCGTGACGGAGCCGCAGAGCGCCATGGGTCCGACGCTCACCACGCCAACGCAAGTCCGACTGGCCCTGCTGCCGGCCAGTGCGGGTGACTTTGTGCCGTCGCGGCGCCGTGACGAGCGCTCCGGGGTGCCGCAGCGCTCCGGGACGCCGTGGCCACCGGCGGTAGGATCGGACGATGCCTGGTGGCGGAGGGTGATCACCTAACGGGGTCGTTAGGCGCGCACCAGCCGAATGGGTGTTGACAAGAAGGGCCCGGCTCACGCCGGGCCCTTCTTGTACGAGTCGCCTGCAGTTCAGGGCTCGTTCCGCGTCTAGAACTTCGTGATCTCCTCGTACGCGGTTTTGAAATCGTCCACCTGCGGCAGGATCGCGTCCTCGAGCTGCGGTGCATAGCCGACGAACGTGTCGGTCGAGCCGATCCGCCTAACGGGCGCATCGAGCCATGAGAAGCAGTCGTCGGCGATGCGAGCTGCGATCTCCGCGCCGTACCCCCACGAGATTGAATCCTCATACGCCACGATCACTCGGTTCGTCTTTCGCACCGACGCGTACACTGTCTCCTGGTCCCACGGCGACAGCGACCGCAGATCGATGACTTCGACGGAGATGCCCTGTTCCGCAACCTGATTCGCCGCCGCGAACGCGCGCTGTACCGTCGCGCCGTACGTCACGACGGTCACGTCCGTCCCTTCGCGGACGGTTTTCGCCTTTCCGAACGGAATCATGAAGTTCGGGCCGGGATACGCCGCCTTGTTGTACGTCTGGCGGTACAGGTGCTTGTGCTCGAGGAAGATCACCGGATCGTCGCAGCGAATCGCGGTCCGAAGCAGCCCGTTCGCGTCGAGGGCTGTTGCCGGACACACCACGCGCAGCCCGGGGCAGTGTGTGAACAACGATGCGCCGGTCTGCGAATGGTAGATTGCTCCGCGAATGTAGCCGCCGTACGTGACCCTGACGACGACCGGCGACGAGAAGTTGTTGTTCGACCGCCAGCGCATCGTCGCCAGCTCGTTGCGGAGTTGCATGTACGCCGGCCAGATGTAATCGAAGAACTGAATCTCGACGACCGGCTTGAACCCGCGCACCGCCAACCCGATCGCGCGACCGATGATGTTCGCTTCGGCAAGCGGCGAGTTGTATACGCGGGTGCCGCCGAACTCCTTTTGCAGCCCCCACGTGACCTTGAAGACGCCGCCCTTGCCCTTCACGTGGCCGAGGTACTCCTCGCGCGATACGTCGGCAACGTCCTCGCCGAAGACGATGATGCGTTCGTCGCGCCGCATCTCGTCCTTCATGCACGCGTTGAGCAGGTCGACCATCGTCGTCTCGTTGCCCGAGAACTGCGGATCGTCCTCGGTGTCGAACTGCTCGCTCGTCGGATCGACGTCGGGCGAGTACACACCGAAGTAGACTGAATCCACCCCAGGCTGCGGCTGGCCTAACGCGTCGTCCGTGGCGGCCAGAACGATCTCGTCCACCTCCTGTCGAATCGACGCGATCTCGTCATCGCTCGCGTGGCCATGCTCGACCAGCCAGCGCGGGAATACCGTCACCGGGTCCCGTGCCGCGTCCGCGTCGCGCTCGGTCGGCGGGCGGTACATCACCTCGTCATCCGAGAGCGAGTGCGAGTAGGGACGGATGACGTGCGCATGCACGAGGGCGGGGCCCTTTCTCGCGCGAGCGTAGTCGACCGCCTTTGACATCGCTGCGTGACTCGCGAGGAAATCGCACCCGTCGACTTCCTGGACCAATAGCCCCGGAAAGGAGCTGACGAGTTTGGAGATCGATCCACCCGCGGTGTTGACTTCGACGGGGACCGAGATCGCGTACCCATTGTCTTCGACGAGGTATACGACCGGCAGCTTCAGGTTCGCCGCCGTGTTCAGCGATTCCCAGAACTCGCCCTCGCTCGTGGTGCCATCGCCGGTGGAGACGTATACGATTTCGTCATCGCGAAAGCCGTTCGTAATGTCGAGCAGCTTCGCGCGAAGCGTCGCCTCCGCCGCGCCGACGGACTGCAGGAACTGCGTACCGGTTGGCGACGACGACGAGACGATGTTCAGCGCCTTGTGCCCCCAGTGACTCGGCATTTGACGGCCGCCGGAGTTTGGGTCGACCGCCGCGCCGACTGCCTCGTAGAGCATCTCCGCCGGCGTCATGCCGAGGGTCAGGCAAAGGGCCCGGTCACGGTAGTACGGAAAGAACCAGTCATACGACGGGCGAAGAACCAACCCGGCCGCCGCTAGTACGGCCTCATGGCCGGCTCCGGAGATCTGGAAGAAGATCTTGTTCTGCCGCTTGAGCTGGATCTCCTTGTCGTCGAGCTTGCGCGACAGAAGCATGGTCCGGTAGGCGGCAACCAGCTGGTCTCGGCTCAGGCCGGCCAGCCCCTTCTTCTCGCCGCGCGTCTGAGTGGCCAAGGCGATCTCCAGAATAAGGTGTGCGGGTGCATATCCGACGAATCGCCGCCGGCACGAACTGCAACAATGCCGTACCCTCGGCGCGCGAAAGATACTCGGTCGGTCGGACCGGCGCGCACCCGGCGGCCGCATGACCAAGCGGCGCGGGCTATCCATGCGTTTACACGCGGAAGCCGGGAATCGTTGTGCTGGTGCTGCGGCGCCGATGCAACTGCGTGTCGAACGTCGGTCCCGCGATCGGCTGCCGGAGGGCAAGCTCGTTGGCACCACTGGTGCATGCTTCGTTTGGGTCCCTCTCTTAGAGACATGCATGTCCAGGACTGCTGCTCACTGCATCTTCTGCGACCTGATTCAGGGCGCCGCCGAAGTGTCGGTCTGTTACGAGGATTCCCAAGCGATCGCGTTCATGGATGTTCAGCCGGTGAACAGCGGTCACGTCCTGGTCGTACCGCGAGACCACTACGAGTCGCTGTGCGACGTGCCGCCGAACGTTGCCATGCATCTGTTCGACGTCAGCATGCGTCTCGCGCCGATCATTCGCGACGTGTCCGGCTGTGGCGACATGAACCTCGTGGTCAATAGCGGGGAAGCCGCGGGACAGAACGTGTTCCACTATCATGTGCACCTGATACCGCGACGGAACGACGATGGCTTCGACATTCCGCTGCCATTCCCGGGGTCTCAGATGCCGGACCGCACGTTCCTCGACGCCATGGCAGCGAGAATCATCGCGGCGCTCCGGGACCCGGCACGTCGACTCGGAAAGCTCGCGGCCGCAAGCTGACGTCTGGCGCGTAACCTGGAACAATGCTGATGCGTCGATTTTACAAGAGATGAGAGAGTCAGGGCTTGCGCGGTTGGCACATTGACTGCACTCATGTGACTGCGTGAAGCTCACAGACTTCAGGGCCGCGGAGGCCGATGAGCGATCGACGCAGACAACCATTGTCTAGACCGGGGCCGCCAACGAGTACGCAGCGGCACGCGCCACCGAGTCTCCGCTCCCGCCACCCCGCACGGGCAACTGCCCCGTCGCGGGGCTTTTTCTTTTACAGCGAGGTGCAATGTCTCGACGTGGTCTCCACCGAGTCACGCTCCCCCGCACACCGCGCGGACTTTCTCGCCGCGCGCGGCACTTCCACGACACCGGCATCAAGCGTGCGCTCAAACACGCTGCCATGCGCGATTGCAGCCGACGCTGCGTCTACTGCGCCGTTCCGCTGGCGCTCGACGTCGCGACGCTGGATCACGTATACCCGGTCTCGCAGGGAGGCCCCCATACTCCGGGCAACCTGGTCACGGCGTGCGCCCCGTGTAATCGTCTCAAGGGCGATATGCTCCCGCACGAGTTCTTCGGGCGATATCCGTGGGCGGGTGCGAACTTCGTACGCTACGCTCGAGCCGTGCACAGAGCTTTGAAACGAAACGCTCGACGAGCCGTGAGTCTCGCGTTCGCTGCATGACCGCCGGGGGCCGTGCGCAGGCCCCCGGCGGGTAGGGAAGGCCGACGTTAGGCGCCGCGGCGAGAACGACTCGCGGCGCCCGCGGAATGTTCACCCGGCGGCGAACGCGAACCGCCGCCCGGAGCTCTCCGGAATCGCGGCGGCCGGTCGTCCGGCAGCGGCAGCTGGCTCGTCGCCGTACGCAGCCGCTGTTTCCCGAAGCAAAAGCGCGACCTTTCGTGCGGCACCCCAGTGATAGCCGCCGAACGCGCCGGTCTTTCGGATCACGCGGTGACAGGGGATCAAATACGCAACCGGGTTGCGTGCGATCGCTGACCCGACTGCTCGCGTCGCACCAGCGCGTCCAGCGGCCGACGCGACATCCTCATATGTGGCGACCGCTCCGGGTGGAATGCGAAGAAGCGCCTGCCACACGCGCACCTGGAAGTTTGTCCCGCGAACCAGCAAAGACAGCGGTGTCGGCGACACGTCCACTCCGCCTGATGCCGCGTTCGGCTGCAGCCGGTCCCCCTCCCATGCCGCGAACACCTTTCGTACCGTGAGCCGCGTTGCGCGCTGATCCTCGACGAACGTGGCCCCCGGCCAATGACTCTCCAGATCGGCCATCGCCCCCGCCCGGTCGCCGTCCACGACGAAAGACAGCCCACAAATGCCACGATCGGTAACGCCGATGAGGCATTCGCCGAATGGAGAATCGTGAAAGCCCGTCCTGATCGTTAGGCCTGCACCGCCCGACTTGAATTCGCCCGGCGTCACGGCCTCCAGTGTCACGAACAGATCGTGAAGACGGCCACCGCTCGACAGGCCCGTCGAGTACGTCGTGTCGAGCACACTGCGAGAATCGCGCAGGAGCGTCTTCGCGCTCTCGATGGTCTGAAACTGCAGGAACCGCTTTGGGCTGATTCCGGCCCAGCGCGTGAACAGCCGCTGCAGGTGATGCTCGCTCAACCCCACATGCTCGGCCACCTCGGCGAGCGATGGCTGCGTCTCACGGTTCTTCGAGAGAAAGGCAAGGGCCGACTCGACCCGAATGTAGTCCTTGGTATCCATTGAGCCCTCTTCCATTGGCGATTGCAATAGGTGCTGGCTGAGATCTATCGATTCGCTGACCGGTCGCCAACCCGATTCTTGCGGCTCGAATCGACACACATGCCGACCTACTAGAAAACTAGTTGACAGACGAGCTGTCGATGCCTACTATCTACTAAACTTCTAGTAGATACCCATGCGCATCACCTTTACGGATCGCGAGCTCGACGTCATGGCCGTGCTGTGGGGTCGCGGATCGGCGACAGTGGCCGAGGTGCGCGAGCGCCTTCCCGACGACCTCGCGTATACGACCGTGCTCTCAGTCCTCCGCACGCTGGAGGAGAAGGGTCACGTCGGCCACCGCGGAGAGGGGAAGGCTCACCGCTACTTCCCGCTCGTGGAACGACGCGTTGCCGGTCGGAGCGCGCTCGCGCGACTGATCGACACCGTGTTCAACGGGTCGCCGGAACTGTTGCTGACACAGCTGGTGAGCGATCGGGATCTCTCCGACGACCAGATCAAAAAGCTTCGCCGGCTGATGGACGCGCGGCTGCGAGGAGACAAGCGATGATCGCCCTCTGGATGTCCTATGCCCTGATCGTGTCGCTTGCGCTCGCGGCCGCGGCCAGCGTGCTCGATCTCGCCACGAGTGGAGCGCTCCGACAGCGCCGCTGGATCTGGATGCTCGCCCTCACCCTCTCGGCGGCCATACCGGCCTGGCAGCTGGCGGCACCTCGGCTGGGCCTCGCCCAGGCCGCTGTCGCGGCGCGAGTCGGCGACGACGCCCGAGCACGCACCGGTGTTCCATCGATCTGGGTCGCGTCACAAACTGGCATCGCGGAGCTGATCGCCCGCGCGGAACCCAGGTCGTTAGGCACCGTGAGCGTGGCGCTCGGCTGGGCGTGGATGGCGGCCGTGCTCCTTGCGGTGACCGGTTATGTCGCAACCGCATGGGCGCTGGCTCGGCGACGCCGAAGCTGGCGAAAGGTTGTCATCGACGGGCAGCCCGTCTGGGTCGCCGCGGCAACCGGCCCGGCGGTCATCGGCGCGCTTCGGCCGAGCATAGTCGTGCCCGAGTGGTCCCTGACGCTGCCGCTGGCTCAGCGCGCGCTCATGCTCGAGCACGAGCGCCAGCACTTGCGCGCCCGCGATCCGTTGCTGCTGCAATCCGCCGCCCTGATCGGTGTGCTCATGCCGTGGAATTTTGTGGCGTGGTGGCTCGTCCGCCGACTGCGACTCGCCGTCGAGTTGGACTGCGATGCGCGCGTGCTGGCGGCCGGACGCGACTCGCGCGCCTACGGGAATCTGCTGCTGGACGTGTGCGAGCGCCGCCTGCGATCCGGCGTCCTGCTGGCGCCGGCGCTCTTCGAGCGAACGTCTTCACTCACGAGGAGAATCATGGCCATGCATCCTCATCGTCCGCGATTCGTCGGCGCCCGCGTCACGTTAGGTATTGCGGCGGCGCTCGCCGTCGTGTTCCTGGCGTGTGACATGCCGTCACCGGAAGCGGTCGCCCCCGACGGAACCAATCAGGCGACGAAGCGACTGTACGGCGAAGTCCAGACCGTCGTCGGGCCCGCGCTTGACGCCAAGGGAATGGTGTCCCGCTATTTCCCAGCGGTCGCGCGAGGGGAGGGTGGGCCCACAATCCTGTTCATCGTGAAGTCGGCCACCGGCGCGGTCGTGCTCACCGAGGCCAAACCGGCAGGCGAAGGCGGACCATTGAAGCGGCCAGGCGGAGCCCCGACCGTAGAGGACAAGGGCCCGGTGCGCGAGAGAACAGCCGCAGGGGAGCTCGAGAAGCGAGTGACGACGGGGACGGAGCTGCACGTCGCCGAGGTTCGACCGGCTGGTTCGGCCGAGCACAAGGTTGTCCTGCTCAAGACGCCATCCGCTCGGCCGCCGGCACTCCCCTCGGGCGTCGGGGCGCTGCAGCCTAACGACATCGCAACGGTTGACGTCTCGAAGCATGCACCGGGCACGCTTGCACCGAGTGCTGTCAGCATCGTGACGATCGTGCTCAAGCCCGGTGCAGCTGTGCCGACACCGACTACGCGGTGACGCCCTAGTAGTCCACCGGCCGCAAATACGATTCGCCGATCGCGGTGGGGCTGAGCATCGCGACCGTGGGAAGGCGCCGCTTCCAGTGCGTACTGGCGAGGCGCCGCTGAACCAGGGCCACCTCGGCCACGTCGAACCCGCGGCCGGCCAGTTCACCTGGCGTGTAGCCTGACAACAGCCAGTTCAGGATCTGGTCTGCCTTGGCGTAACTGATGCCGAAGTCGCCCTCGTCGGTTTGCCCGGTGATGAGGTCTGCCGACGCGGGCTTGGTGACGATGACCTCGGGAACGCCGAGATGATGCGCGAGTGCCCACACCTGGGTCTTGAACAGGTCTCCCAACGGGTTTATCGGCGGCGAATCGTCCGCGTGCCAGGTGAAATAGCCGAACAGTCGCTCGGTCTTGTTTCCGGTGCCGAGCGGCAGCGCACGATAGCGGGACGAGAGGTCGAACAGCGCGATCATGCGGACTCGCGCCATGACGTTTCCGCGTCGCGCCGGATCCGCATCGGGTTCGGTCGCCAGGTAGCCATCGACCGCAGTCGTGATATCGATCGTCCGGGCGTCGACGCCGAGGGCGTCGATCACCAGTTGCGCATGCTCGAGACTCGACGGATTCGAGGTGCGATACGGCAGGCGCACAGCCACGACGTTGGCTGGTCCCAACGCGCGT
>Ga0075424_100006178_pt1 | contig 11521 bp, 8 predicted proteins | sample SoiMethybrSBSTD3_FD_75301 | JGI IMG/M metagenome (GOLD analysis project Ga0075424, IMG submission 75301) | Bulk soil microbial communities from a Populus tree surrounding site in Tennessee, USA - Soil MetaG P. TD hybrid SBSTD3 | ecosystem: Environmental > Terrestrial > Soil > Tree plantation...
GCGATCGCCGCGGCGCGCGCCGCCGAGGTCTTGCGCGGATCCGCCAGCTCGGCGATCTCGGCCCGAATCTGATCGAGCTTGGCGAGGTTGGCGGGATCGGAAATGATCAGCGCGCGAATCGGCCGGAACTCAGTCGTACGCCCCCACGTCTCGATGCGCACGCGGTCGCTCGCCGTGGCGACCAGGGTGTCGAGATAGTGCTGCATGACTGCGTACATGGTGTGGTGGTCGCCCGCGGCGTAGCCGGTGATCGCTTCGGGGCGGGGGACGGCCTGGCGATAGGGGCCGCGGGAGTAAAAGTCGAACGGCTCCTGGGCGGTCAGGGACGTGGTCAGAGACACCCCGACTACCAACGCAACGAGACTCGGGCGCATGAGGTCTACCGTGAAGGGGTGAAAAACGAACTGCTACGACCGGCGGCGCGCTGCCGGTAATGCCTGGTCGAAAGAAGCGAACTCGAATGGCTTAGCGACGCAAGGCCGGCCGGTTCCGTCGAGAAAGCGCCGCATTTGCTCGTTCACGAGGTCGCCCGTCGTGAAAATCACGCGCTCGGCGTGGGTGGGGTCGTTGCTGCGGAGCCGCTCGTACAACTGCTCGCCAGACAGGTCGGGCATGCGCATGTCCAGGATCACCGCGTCGTACTTCGATGCCTTGAGCCGCAGCAATCCGTCCTCACCACTTGCCGTCGTCTCGACCTGGTGGCCCTTGGCGGCGAGATAGCGCTGCAGCGACACACGGACCGACGCCTCGTCGTCGATGACCAGCACGCGCAAGCTGTCGGCGCTCGGGCTTTCGACGTGAGCGACGGCGGTATGCTCTCCGGACGGCCGCGGCTCGGTGATCGGTATCTCGACCACAAAGCGCGCCCCACTCCCCGATTGTGACGAGTTCTCCGCCCAGATCTTGCCTTCGTGCTCGCGGACGATGCCCAGCGAGATCGAGAGCCCGAGGCCCGTGCCCGAGCCCGTCGGCTTGGTCGTAAAGAAGGGGTTGAAAATCCGCTCGATCAGATTGGCCGGGATGCCCGCACCCGTATCCTCGACTTCGATACGGATCGCGTCGCCGTTGCGGCGCGTGCTGACCGTCAGCCGGTGGTGACCTTCCTTCTGCTCCATCGCCTGCTCGGCATTGGTGATGAGGTTCAGGAACACCTGCTGGAGCTGATGCGCGTCGGCCATCGTATCCGGGATCGACTCGTCGTATTCGCGGCGCACGTCGATGCCGCGGACCCGGAGCTCGTACCCGCGCAGCTCGAGCGTGTCGTCGAGTACCTGGTTGATCGCCGTCGGCACCTTCTCGGCTTTATGCTGGCGCGCGAAGGTCAGCAGATTCTGCACGATACGGCTCGCCCGCCGCGCTTCGCTGTAGATCGTTTCCGCCGCCGTCCGCTGGTCGGGCGGGAACCGCTTTTCGGCGAGCAGCAGCTGGGCGAACGCGGAGATGCCCGCGAGCGGGTTGTTCAGCTCGTGCGCCACGCCGGAGACGAGCTGCCCGATCGCGGACATCTTCTCCGACTGGATGAGCTGTTCCTGGAGCATCTTTTGATCGGTGACGTCGCGAATGAGGCACAGCACCTCTTCGTCTTTTTGCGGCGTCGAATAGGTCACCGAGATGATCCGCGTCTCGCCGTCCTTGCGGTAAAACTGGGTCTCGAATAGCCCGGTCTCGCCGGCCAGCGCCTGCTGGAAGTGGCCCAGCGCCTTGGGCAGGTCGTCGTCGGGGAGCATGGGGGCGAACCACTGGCCCACCAGCTCCTCGCGCTTGTATCCGGAGATGTTCTCGGCGGCGTGGTTGACGGTCGTAAACCGGCCGTTGGCATCCAGTGTGACGATCGCGTCGGAGGCCGACTCCACCAGGTGGCGGTAGCGCGCCTCGGAACGGGCGAGCGTGTCCTGGGCGCGCTTGGGATCGGTGATGTCGCGCAGCGTGGCGACGGTCCCGATCAGCTCGCCATTGACGCGGAAAGGGCCGCTCGACACGGCCACATCGCGCTCTTCCTTGGTACGGTGATTGACGATTCGGGTTTCGTAGCGCTGCGGGTCGCCGGCGAGAACCTTGTCTTCACGAGACGCCACGTGCGCGCGCTCTGGCGGTGAGACATGATCGGCAATCGCCTGGCCGTCGTTCAGCTCCCAGCCCAGCAGCTCCGCACCCGCCGCGTTCGCCGCCAGAATACGGCGGTCCGTCCCCGTCACGACCACGGCATCGGGCAGGGCGGCGACGATATCGGCTGCCGCCTGCAGCAGGTCCAGCCGCGGACCCTTCGTTCCCGCAGCGTTTTCCCGAGTGCCTCGGGTCGGAGAGATGCGGCGGGCCTTACTCACGCGTGATAAGACGCCTCCATGGAGAAGCGCATCAGCTTGAGGCTCTCTAGCGCTGCGTCCGAGATCTTCTGCGGGTTAGCGCCGTCGCGCTTGACGCAATCCTTGATGATCTCGAGCGCGTGGATGGGATGCTCGTCGTCGTACTTCGCGTGCTCCTCGAGCCACCAGCGCCCGCGCGGCCCGATTTTTTCGTTCTTGGCGAGCCCGCGCAGAGCTTTTTCGGAGATCTTCTGGGCGACACCCTCGACCGCGTAATTGGTCGCCGCCACCGCCGTGCCGAACTCGGCGTTCCGGCACATCTCCGTTAGGTACGCGTGGAATTTCTTGGTCTCGGGCAGCATCGGCTCGGGTTCCTGGAAGCGCTTCTTATGTACGTTGAAGCCGTCCCCCATCGCCCGCCACATCGCGTCATGCCGGCGTTCCACACGAATGTTGTCCGTGAAGAACTCCCGGCCCATCGCCGGTGAGCGATCCAGCAGCATCTGCAGCCACTGGGGGAAGTCGCGGATGATCGGATAAAAGGCCACCAGGAAGTTCTGGATCTGCCCGTCGATCAGTTGATTCTCGGACGCGTCGATGATGACCGGCGTATCGAGGATCGCCTGACGGCTGGGCTCGAGCGTCCCATCCAGGTCCGCCACCCAAGCTGGGTGCGGGGTGATTTCGACTGCCATCGCTGCTCCTATCCCGGGCGCGGGTTGGGGCAACCAAGGGAATTACCGGTCCAAGCGTGGCCTCAATGTACGGGCGGGCGATGAACTTGCAAGCGTAAGTCGGATAGTGACTTGGCACACGGGACAAGGATGGCCTCTTGACAAGATATATCGTGTAGGAATATCGTGCCGTAACATCTAACATGAGGCAGAGATGGGCGGGAAGTCCGGATGGGAGGGGTTCGGTTTTGCGTTCGGTCCCCGGGCGTGGGGTTTTCGCGGCCGCGGACCCCGGAGTTGGCGCCGGCAGTGGTTCGGGTCCGGCGACATGAAATACGTGATCCTGAAGCTACTGCGTGACAAGCCTCGTCATGGCTACGAGGTCATGAAGGACCTAGAAGAGCGGATGCACGGCTGCTACTCGCCGTCGCCCGGTACGGTCTATCCAACCTTGCAGTGGCTCGAGGATGAAGGACTCGTGGTGGCGCGCGAGGTGGACGGCAAGAAGGTCTACGAAATCACCGACACAGGACGGAAATTCTTGGACGAGCACAAAGACATCGTCGAAGACATCTTCGATCGCGTGACGGAAACCGTCGAGCGTACGGTTGGTGGCTCGATGGTGGAAGTGAACCGGGCACTCGGCCAGCTCGTGAAGGCCGTCTACCGCACCGGCTGGAAGGCCGAGGGCGACGAGGCACGCAAACGCGTGGCCGAGGCGCTTGCGAAGGCTACGGCGGAGATTGAGGCGCTAGCGACGTCGGGCACGTAGCTCTTCGATGGCCCGCGTGACGTACACGCGGGTCATCTGTTTTCTCCACGACAGATCAAAATCGGTATTGTCCATCGGTTTGGACGGGCGATAGGCCGCCTCGGCGGCGGCCGCGATGGTTTCGTCTGACAAGGGCCGCCCGGCAAGGGCGGCCTTTGCTTCAGGTATCTCCTGCGGGTAGCTCGCGACCCCGCCCAACACGACGCGCGCGTCGGCGACGTTCTTCCCGTTCCATTCTATCCAGACCGCGACGCCGAGGACTGGGAAATCGAACGAGCCGCGGCGCCGCAGCTTGTGGTACACGGCGTCCCAGCCATCGGGGGCGGGCAGACGCACATCTACCAGGATCTCATCGGGTTGCTTGGTGAGATAATTGATCCCGTCATTGTGATAGAACCTGGCCGCCGGCACGACCCGCTCGCCCTGCGGTCCCACCAACCGGTATTCCGCACCGATCGCCACCATCACAGGCGCCACGTCCGATGAGCTCACCGCCCAGCAGCGCGGCGACGACGGCGCGACCCAGCAGATCTTGCCGTCTTTTTTCATGCAGAAATCGATCGACTTCCGCCATTCGTAGCCCTGGTTGTAGTAGTTGCAGCGCGTGTCCAGACAGAGATTGCCGCCGAGGGTGCCCATGTTGCGAAGCAGCGGCGTGGAGACGAGGGCTGCGGCTTTGCCGATGACGGCCGGACGGCCTGACGGCCGGACGGCCAGCTCGGTCAACGTCACACACGGTCCGACCGTCAGACCGTCCGACCGTCCGAGCTCGGGAATTCCCATCAGCGAAATGACCGTGCGCGGTTCCTGATGCCGGCGCTTCATGTTCGGATACAAGTCAGTGCCGCCGGCGACGAACATTCCTTCGGGACCCGCATCGCTCTTCATCCGCAGCGCTTCGGCGAGCGTCCGCGGCTGCAGGTATCGGAACATCGGAAGCCTAAGCATGCACGCTCTTCGCGGCTTTGCCGTCGCCGCCTTCCCAGGGTGTGGGGATGCGCGTGGGCTCCGGCCACGGGATGTCGGGAAAGCTGGTCGGGCCAAATCGTGCCGCTTCACCCTTCGCTTTCGCACGCAGGGCCTTGAGCACCTTCTCGGGTGTGATCGGCACTTCATCGACGCGCACGCCGACGGCGTCATAGACGGCATTGGCGACCGCCGGCATCACCGGCAAGAGCGGTCCCTGGCCGACCTCTTTCGCCCCGAACGGGCCGTTGGGGTCGGGATCCTCGATCAGATAGGTGACGACGTCGCACATCTCGAGCGTCGTAGGACTCTTGTATTCGAGCAGGGAAGGGATCTTGTGGACCACTTTGAGATCGCCGCGGTAGGCCATCTCCTCCATGAGCGCTTCGCCGAGACCCATGTAGATCGAGCCCTCCACCTGGCCGATCACGGAGGCGGAGTTGATCGACCGCCCGACGTCGTGCGCGATCCAAATGGTCGGCACACGCACGATCCCCGTCTCCGGATCGACAAAGACCTCCGCGACGCAGGCGCTGTAGGAGTAGGCGGGCGAGGGGCCGACCCCAGCGCCGCGGTACTTTCCCGCGCTCTGCGGCGGCGTATATGAACCCACCGTCCCGATGGTTCCTTCCGACGCCTCCGCCAGCTGCACCGCCTCGGCGAACGCGATGCCGCGCTTGCGATCGGTACGCTCGAACACGCGGCCCTCGGCGAAAGTCAGCTGGTCGACGGGCACGCCGAGCTTCTTCGCGGCATGGAGCGCGATGATCTGGCGCGCGCGCTCGGCCGCTTGCAACGCGGCATTGCCGGTCATGAGCGTGACGCGGCTCGAGTAGCTGCCGAGATCCACCGGTGTGAGGTCGGTATCGGCGGTGACGACGGCGATGTCGAAGGGATCGACGCCGAGGACCTCGGCGACGATGTAGGCGAGGATCGAGTCCGATCCCTGCCCGATCTCCGTCGAGCCGCAAAACACCGTCACGCCACCCGAGCGGTCGCATTTCAGCTGCACGCCCGAGTGGGGCATGTTGTTCCAGTAGATCGGGAGCCCGGCGCCCGAGATGTAACTGGAGCAGGCGAGCCCCACGCCGTGCCCCTCCGGGAGTTTCCGGAACTTCTGCTTCCAGCCGGAGCCCGAGACGACTTTCTCGATGCACTGGCCAAGGCCCATCGAGCCGACGCGCAGGTAGTTCGCGGTGAGCGAGTTGGGAGGCACGAGCGTCTTGAGCCGCAGCTCGGCAGGATCGATGGCGAGCTGCTCGGCGATCTTGTCGATGTGGACTTCGAGCGCGAAGCGCGGCTGGGGGGTGCCGTGCCCGCGCTTCGGGCCACACGGCGCCTTGTTCGTGAAGGCGCGCGCGCCCTGGAAGTGATAGCGCGGGACGTTGTAGGTCACGGTCTGGAGCGCGCCCGTGTAGTACGTGCTCGCCACGCCGTAGGAGCCATAGGCCCCGCCGTCGAGCAGCGAGCGAAAATGCATCCCCGTGATGGCGCCGTCCTTGGTGACGCCGGTCCGCACCCACATGAGCGTCGGGTGGCGGCCGCGATGGCAGTAGAACACCTCTTCGCGCGTCAACGTGATCTTCACGGGGCGGCCCGTGATCATCGCCAGCTTGGCGACGGCGATCTCATGACTGAACGGGTCGCTCTTTCCGCCGAAGCCACCGCCGTTGGGCGTCGCGATCACGCGAATTCGGGCGGCGGGCAATTCCAGCACCTTGGCCAGGGCGCGATGGACGTAATGGGGCGTCTGGGTGGATGACCACAGCGTCAACTTTCCGTCCGGTGACCATGTCGCGACGGCGGCATGCTGCTCCATCGGCAGGTGCGTGTTCCCTTCAAAGAAGAAGAGATCCTCGCGCACGAGGTCGGCTGCCGCAATCGCTTCCTCCGCGTCGCCGAACTCGAGATCGATGAGCTTGTGGAGGTTACCGCTGTCGCCGTAGTCGTGGATGCGCGGCTCGGGATGCGCGATGGCCTCTGCGGCGGAGTCGAATGCCTTGAGCGGCTCATACACGACCTTGATCAGATCGAGCGCCGCCGTTGCGGTTTCTTCCGTCGTCGCCGCCACGGCCGCCACGGGATCACCGACGAATCGCACCTTCTCGACACAGAGCGTGTGCTCGTCCTGGGAGACGGGCAGAATCCCGAACGGAATCGGCAGGTCGGATCCGGTGAGCACGGCGTGCACGCCGTCCAGGCGTTTCGCCGCCGCCGTGTCGATCGATTTGATGCGGGCATGTGGCTCGGTGCTGCGCAGGAGCTTGCAGTACAGCATGCGCGGGAAGGCGAGATCGTCGGCGAAGCGCGTGGCGCCGGTCACCTTGGCGACCGCGTCGACTTTTCGCAGTGCCTTGCCGATGACCTTGAAGTCGCTCACGCGCGCATCCGTTCGGCCGCGAGCTCGACCGCTTCGTAGATCTTGATGTAGCCGGTACACCGACAGAGGTTTCCAGCTAACGCGTCCTTGATTTCGTCGCGCGTGGGCTTGGGATTGGACTGGAGGAGTGCTTCAGCGGTGAGCAAGAACGCCGGCGTGCAATAGCCGCACTGCGCGGCGCCCAGGTCGGCGAACGTCTCCTGCAGCGGATGCAGCTTGCCGCCCTGCGCCATTGCTTCGACCGTGCGCACAGCTTGCCCCTCGCACGCGAGCCCGAGCACGAGACAGGATAGCACCGGCGTTCCATTCAGCAGCACGGTGCAGGTGCCACACTCGCCGAGCTCGCAGCCGTGCTTCGTTCCGGTGAGTCCCAGGTCTTCTCGCAAAACTTCGAGCAGCGTCTTGTGCGGCGCGAACGCCACCTCGGCGGGCTCGCCGTTCACGGTAAACGCGATTTTGACTTTCGATTCGTTGCCCATGGGCACGAGGTAATCTAGCTTTTGGGCCGGAAAGCGAGGGACGAATGATGGAAAGATGGAATGATGGAACGTGGGTGTGGCGGAGCGCGTGGATGGGGGTGGTTATTCTTTCCATCATTCCATCATTCCAACTGTCGGCCCAGGATTACCGAGCGCAAGCCATCCGCATCCTCAAGACCGTCCCCCTCATCGACGGCCACAACGACATCCCGGATGCGGTCCGCGAGCGGGGCGGCGTCGATTCGGTCAATTTCGCCGTGAGCCAGCCGAGATTGATGAGCGACGTCCCCCGGCTGCACGCCGGGCATGTGAGCGGACAGTTCTGGGCGGCGTACGTGCCGGTGACCACCATGGATTCGGGTCAGCACGCCGCCGTCTATGCGCTCGAGCAGATCGATCTCGTGCGCCGGCTGTGCGCCAGGAATTCGCGCAGCATGGCGATGGCGTACTCCGCCGCCGACGTCCAGCGCAACTTTGCCGCGGGCAAGGTGTCCTGCCTGATCGGGATCGAAGGCGGCCACGCTATCGAAAACTCGCTCGGCGCGCTGCGGATGTTCGCCGAGCTGGGCACGCGCTACATGACGCTGACGCATTGGCGGAGCCTCGATTGGGCGACCGCGTCGACCGACACCGCCCGGCGGGGCCTGTCGCCCTTCGGGAAGCAGGTCGTCCTGGAGATGAACCGCCTCGGCATGCTGGTTGATTTGTCGCATGTGAACGACCAGACGATGTCCGACGCGCTGCATACGTCGCGGGCGCCGGTGATCTTCTCCCACTCCTCAGCCCGAGCCCTCACCAATCACCCGCGCGACGTCCCCGACTCGATTCTGAAGCTCGTAGCGGCGAATCGGGGCGTCGTCATGGTGAACTTCAATCCGGGCTTCGTTTCGGAAGCCGTGCGAGTCTACGGCGACACGGTCAGCGCGCGGCTGGACCGCCTGCGGGCTGCCGGCGCGGATTCGGCGACTCGCGCGGACTCGCTCGCGGCGTGGACCAAGGCGGGGCCGCACGCGACCCTCGCGCAGGTCGCCGATCACATCGCGCACATCCGTCAGGTCGCCGGGATCGATTGCGTCGGACTGGGCTCGGACTTCGACGGCATCACGGAAGTCCCGGTCGGCCTCGAAGACGTGTCCAAGTTTCCCGATCTGATCGCCGAGCTGCTGCGGCGCGGCTGGAGCGAAACTGACATTCGGAAGGTGGCTGGACTGAATACGCTGCGGGTGATGCGCGAGGCGGAGCGCGTCTCGCGTGAGATGCGCGCGACGAAAGTCCCTCGCTAGTTGACCTGAACGATCTTCAGGCCGCCGAGCCCCGCCGCGACGATGAGGACGCCGGGATTGCCGGGACCGCCGGCGGAGTAGGCGACGTGGTTCACCGACTGAAGGCTTCCGAAGCGGAGCTTGCCGCGCATGGTGATCGTCTGGGCTCCCGTGCCACTCGTCGAGAACACCTGGCTCCCCTGCGCGAGATAGACGCCGGCTTCACCATTCGAGATGAACATGAGGTCCTGATCGATGGCGACCGCGTTGGTCACCACGACCGAGGAGCTCAGGCCCAGAGAGTCAGGATTAGGACGCGGCATCTGGCCGATGGATGCGCCCGTCAATGGATTCAGGACCTGCACGCCGCTGTCACCAGCCGCGATGAAAGCCTTCCCGCCGACCAGCTCGGCTTGTGATTTCGATTGCGCGATGTCGGCACCTTTGAACGTCCACGAGCCGACCGGGGCCATGCTGCTCTCAGTGTAGACGGCCAGCTTGCCTGGCGTGCCTTGCACGACCGCAACGATTCCTCCGCCGACGGCGACCCAGCGCGCATCGTGCAGCGGAATCGAGCTCGTCACGGCGAACGTCGCAGGATTGAGCATGAACAGAGCGCCGGAGTCACCAGAGGTCGCATACACCCGGGTGCCGGACGCCACGCTCGTCGCGGCGAAGCTGCTCAACCCGGTGCGCGTGTTGCCACTGAGCACGAGCTGGTTACCCGACAGATGCAAGACTTCGACCACGGCTGGAGACACGAACCCGGTATCGCCGGTCGCCTCCGCGAGATAGACATTCGTCCCGGACAACGTCACCGCGCTGACATCCGTATTCTGGAACAGCGCCTCCGACCTCAAGACCGGTTGGTTCCTGTTGGTGAAGTCGATGACGTCAACGCCACCCAGATAGGGATTGCCAACCATGTTGTAGCTCACGACGGCGAGATTGCCGACGATCGTAACCGACGTCGCCTGTAGCATCTGGCCAGCGATGGACGGCGGTGCCACTTCGGCCTTCAGGCTCAAACTGGGCGAGCCCTGGCTGGCGGTGCTGCTGCGGCTCACGCCCGCTGATCCGAACGGCGTAGGCGCAGACGGGTAGCCGACGCCGACGCTGTCGATCGGAATCGAGTCGTTGAAGTAGGTGACTCGCGAAGCCAACACGCCCGCATCGTTGGTGATGGAGATGCGCCCGTTCGCCTGGTTCCCCGGTCCCGATGCATCAGAGCAGGACCAGTCGACCAATGCGGCGACGAAGATCAGCGCTATCGCGAGCTTACGCATGCTCTAATGCCGTCGGAGCAGCCTGCAATTGCAAGAGCCTCAGTCACCTTGTGATAATGGTCACGCCGCCACCGTATCACAGCCCGCGCTCCAGGCCCAGTGACACGCCGTTTCGCGTGAGAATCGGGCGCGACCGAACGCCGCTGACGTCGAACCGGATCGTCGTCCGGGTGCTTGCGTTGTAGCGAATACCGGCGACCCCGGACACCGTTTTCAGAGACTGGATCGTGCCGGCGACGAGATAACTCTCCCGGCCGGCCCCGCCGAGTAGAGACAGCGTCGTGCGACGCGTGACCGCTCGCGTCATGCGGAGGTAGGCAGCGGCGTCCGTGCGTTGCGATGGATTGCGTGAGACGAAGCCGCGCAGGGTCCACGACGTGCGCGGCGATTCGATGGTGATGTGCGGCATCACGACGTCCACCGCACCAACGTCGTAGTTCCAGCGCCGGTAGCCCACGCCGGCCGATACGCGCGGCGCGACGAGCGCCGCGGCATCCGCCTCCCAGGTGTTGTGCGGCGTGAATGCCGGCCGCAGCGACGTTCCCACTTCGGCCGTCAGCCAGACGCGTGACGTGGGGTGGAAGACCGCCCCGATCCGCTCGGCGACATCGCGCTCGCCGTAACGGCCGAAGAATTCCGCCGCGACCCATCCTGCATGACCGCGCGCCGTGGTGAGCGTGAGCTGCGCGCCCAGCGTCGTCCAGTCCTGACTCCCCGACACCGACTCGAAGGAGCTCCACGCATTGACCCGCGTCGTCTGGCTGCGGCAGGGAGTCGCGAGGCACAGGACGAGGAGGGCCGCGACGGTCGGCTTGCCAAAACCTTTGCGCGCCATGTCGCCCCAGACGTGCACGCCCTTCGCGGCGTTCCGGAACGCCTTGAGCCGCCACCACACGGTCATCTGGCGATAGCCGAAGTTTTCCAGCGACGCGAAGAGCAGCATCCGAAACAGATCGCCAAATCGGCGATAGCGGCGGAAACTCACTTCCTCGAGCACCACGGCCCAGATCGAAAGCAGCATGCCGTATCCCCATGCGACGAGCACGAACAGCAGCGCGAACGAAACGTTCACGAGACCGAACGCGAGTCCGAGTACGGTAATGAGATACCCGAGCAGCTCGACGACGGGGGCCAGCATTTCGCCGAACGTGAAGAACGGCATGGCGAGGAGCCCGACTTTGCCGTAGCGCGGATTGAAGAGCATGCCTTTGTACTGCCACATCGCGGCGATGAGGCCGCGGTGCCAGCGCTCGCGTTGCCGCGACAGGACCGTCAGCGATTCCGGCACCTCCGTCCAGGCGACGGGATCGGGGATGAACGGCATCTCATAGCGGATCTTGTTGTGCCGCAGGTACCGGTGCATCCGCACGACGAGGTCGAGATCTTCGACGATGCTGTT
>Ga0075424_100006179_pt1 | contig 11521 bp, 13 predicted proteins | sample SoiMethybrSBSTD3_FD_75301 | JGI IMG/M metagenome (GOLD analysis project Ga0075424, IMG submission 75301) | Bulk soil microbial communities from a Populus tree surrounding site in Tennessee, USA - Soil MetaG P. TD hybrid SBSTD3 | ecosystem: Environmental > Terrestrial > Soil > Tree plantation...
ACGCGACTGCCACGAGCAGGTCGCGTTCCTGCTACGGCACATGCCGCCGTCGCTGCAGATCGTGCTCATCACCCGGGCCGAGCCACCGCTGCCGCTGGCCCGGCTGCGCACGGCCGGGGAACTGGCCGAGTTCCGGGCGGCCGAGCTGCGTTTCTCGGCCGGTCAGGCGGACATGCTGCTGCAGTCCGTCGCCGGTATCCAGCTCAGCGAGCCGGATACCGGCGACCTGGTGGCGCGAACCGAGGGATGGCCCGCGGCACTTTACCTGGCGGCGCTCTCGCTCCGCGGGCAGCGGTCACCGCACGTCTTCATCCGCCAGTTCACGGGCGACAACAGGTTTATCGTGGACTTCCTGGCCGAGGAGGTGCTGGGCCGCCAGCCGCGCGAGGTCCAGCAGTTTCTCGCCCGGACCGCCATCCTCGGCCGGTTCTGCGCGCCGTTGTGCGACGCCGTCACCGAATCGGCCAGTGCGGCGGACCTGATCGAGGTACTCGAGCGGGAAAACTTGTTCATCGTCCCGCTCGACGACACCCGGCAGTGGTACCGATACCACCACCTGTTCGCCGAGGTGCTCCGGGGCCAGCTCGCGCAGACCGAGCCCGACCTGGTGCCCGAACTGCATCGGCGGGCCAGCGCCTGGTACGCCGAACACGGGCCGGCGGACGAGGCGGTCAGCCACGCGCTAGCCGCGGGCGACTTCGGCCAGGCCACCAGGCTCATCGCGGACCACTGGTTCGGCTACGTGAGCACCGGCCAGGTCGCCACGGTGCTCGGCTGGATCCGATCGCTCGGGAATGAGCAGATCGCGGTCAGCCCGGTGGCCGCGCACTGTGCGGCCTGGGCCGCCGCGCTCTCCGGCGACCGGCAGACCGCGCGTGGCTGGCTCCCGGTCATCGACTCGGCGCAAGGCACCGAGCCGCTGCCGGACGGGATGCGGTCGCTGCGGTTCTCCGCCGCGCTGCTGCGGGGGGTCTACGGCTTCGAGGGCCTCAAGGCGATGCACGAGTCAGCCATGGAGGCCACCGAACTCGAGCCGGACCCCGCATCGCCGTGGTACGCCCTGGCGAGGGGCGCGCTCGGGTTCAGCCGCTACATGTGCGGCATGCCGGAGAAAGCGGCAGGGCCGCTGCGGGAGGCGGCGTACAACCCGGTTTCCCTGCCACTGACGCGCATCGTGGCCCTGTCAACGCTGTCGCTCATCGCGGCCGAGGACGGCAGGCTGCCCGAAGCACAGGAACTCGCGCAGGCGGCCCGCGACATGGGCCAGCGCGACGAGTTCCGGAGAACACCGTCGGCGACCCTCGTCCTGGTGGCCGATGGCGCGGTCCACGCCGCGCAGGGACGGCTCGGCAAGGCCCGTGCCGACCTCGAGCGGGCCCTGGAGTCCCGCCAGCGCATTACCGGAACCAGCCCATGGCCCACCCTCAAGGCCACCCTCCTGCTTGCCCAGGTGCTGCTCGACGCCGGGGACCGGGACGGGGCCACGGAACTGGCCGGTGAGGCCAAGGAGGTACTCGTCGCGTTTCCAGACGGCGCCGAATCCCTGCAGGCCCGGCTCGACGCGCTGGAGCAGCGGCTGGCCGCCCCGCCGCAGGACGGCCTGCTCGCCGAGCCGCTCACCGAACGCGAGCGAGCGGTGCTGCACCTGCTCGGCGGCACCCTGTCGCTCCGCGAGATCGGGGAGGAGATGCAGGTGTCGGCGAACACGGTCAAGACACATACCGGGGCGATCTACCGCAAGCTCGGCGTCTCTGCCAGATCCGACGCCGTCGAGTCGGCGCGGCTGCTGGGCCTGTGACGCCCGCAGCACACGCAGGGCGGCGGCGCCCGGCGGTCACGATGCGTTGTGACGGGCATCACTCCAGGCGGGTGATGCCGGGCCATCCGGGTCGGCCGACTATTTGCCGGTGCTCCACGTCAGGATCGCCAGCCCGCCGGGCCTGACCGAACGCTTGCTGCAGGCGCTCACGACGGACGGGGTCGAGGATCTGGTGGTGCTGCAGGCCCGGCGGCCGGACGGCGACGTGGTCCAGTTCGATCTCCCCCGGGGCTCCGCCAACGCCGTCTTCCAGCGACTGCGCGATCCGCAGCTCGCCGGTTTGCGCTCGGTCATGATCGAGGCGGTGGACGCCAGCCTGACCGAGCCGGAGTCCGCGAGGCCTGCGTTCCGCCGGGACGCCCAGCACGGCGAACTCGCCCCAGTGTGGGAGATGGTGGAAGCTGGGATCCGGGCGGGCGGGATCTACCCGCCGAGCTTCTTCATCCTGCTGGTGATCGCGGCGCTGATCGCCGGCGTGGGGATCTTGACCAACTCGCAGATCCTCATCGTCGGTGCCATGGTGGTGGGCCCCGAGTACGGCGCGATCATCGCGGTCGCCCTCGGCATCGAACGGCACCGGGCGCGCCCGGTACGGCAAGGGCTCACCGCCCTGCTGGCGGGCTTCCTGATCGCGATAGCCGCGGCGGTGATCTTCGGGGCGGCCATCCGGTGGTCCGGGCACACACCATCGGCATACGAGCAGGGCATCCGCCCGGTAGCCAGCCTGATCGACTCCCCGAACCTCTTCTCCGTCATCGTGGCGGTGCTGGCCGGCGTCGTGGGCGTCGTCTCGCTCACCCTGTCGCGGGCCAGCGCCCTCATCGGGGTGTTTATCTCGGTCACCACTATCCCCGCGGCTGCGGCGCTGGGCCTGGCGCTTGCGTACCAGACCTGGGCGCGCGCCGGAGGGGCGGCGCTGCAACTGCTATTGAACGCGGGCCTGCTAATTCTGGTGGGTGCGGCCACGCTCCGCGTGCAGCGGTGGATCTGGCACGGCCCCGTCAAGGTCTAGATGCGGTGGGCGGCCGTCATTCGCTAGCTGCCACGCTGGTTTCTGAGCCGTTCTGCCAGGCGCCGGCGCCCGCGAGTGCCGCGGCTTTGGCGCGGGCCCACTGCTGCCTCGCGAGCTCGGACGGCGGCACCTCCATCTCGCCGACCCATTGCCGGGTGGCCGCGAGCAGATGTGCGCCTCCGACCGTCACTCCCGCCAGCACGAGCATGACGCCCGCGCCAGCGAGGATCCCGCCGACGATCAGTGGTCCGGACCTTAGCTGAGGCAGACTGCGGCGATGCGTTGCGTCAGTCATGACGACCGTCCTCAGGGGCGAGTCAACGGTTTACGGTTGCTCACGCCGGGCCAGCGGGCATCCCCCTTACCGGGTGATTGCGGCCCGTGCCGGCCTGGCCGCGTCACATTGGATCCTACTTCGGCACAGGCTGCGGCAACGAGGCCGGATGCCGCTAGGCCAGGCCGTCGCCGGCCAGCACCTCGGCGATGACGTGCTTGGTCGCGAGGGCGTCCGCGGGGTCCTCCCGCAGCGCATCGACCAGGACGATCATGGCTTTCCACAGCGCCCAGCCGCGGCCCCGGGCCCACGTCCCCCGGTCCACCGGAAGGCGGGACTGGAACACGCGGCGGCCCTCGCCGGACAGGAACGTCCAGGCGATGACCGTGTCGCAGGCGGGATCCCCCACCGCCGAGCAGCCGAAGTCGATCACGGCACTCAGCCGGGCGCGGTTGACGAGTAGGTTGCCGTCGGCCACGTCGCCGTGCACCCACACCGGCGGGCCGTGCCAGGGCGCGGCGAGCGCCTCCGCCCACACCTGCGCCGCGCGGACGGTGTCGATCTCGCCGTCCAGGTCCTTCAGTGCCCTCCTCACCTGGGCGTCCCAGACGGTCAGCGGCGCGCCGCGGAAGCAACTGTGCTCCCCCGGCGGCGGGCCTCCTGCGGTATCGATCCGGTACAGGGCGGCCAGGAAGCCGGCCAGGTCGGCCGCGAAGGCGGCCCGGTCAGCCGGGCGCGCGGTGGCCGCAGGCTCGCCGGGCAGCCACCGGTAGACCGACCACGGCCACGGGTAACCGCACCCGGGAGCCCCCATGGCCACGGGCACCGGGATGGGCAGCGGAAGCTGGCCGGCGAAGCCAGGCAGCCAGCGGTGCTCCTTCTCGACCTGCTCGGCGTACCCCGGGCCGCTGGGCAGCCGGACCGACATGTCCGGGCCGAGGCGGAAGGTGATGTTGTCCCAGCCGCCCGGCTCGACCCGCCGCACCGGAAGGCCGGCCCACCGCGGGAACTGCGCCCCGACTAGCCGGGACACCAGCTCCGAGGTGATCGCCGTTCGGTCCACGGACGGCATCATCCCCCAGGGGCCGGCGGGTGCGACACACATTTTCCGTCAGTGCATGGGCACCAGCACCTTGTTGATCACGTACACGGTCGCGTTGGCGGTCTGGATGTTGCCGCAGATCACGTTTGCCTTGCCGATCTCGTAGACGGTGCCCATCTTCGCTCCGGTCAGCGAGCCGCCCTCCAGCGTGGTCAGCGCCATCCCGCTGGCCAGCTTCGCGGGCGTCACCCGGCCGCTGACGATGTGGTGCTTGAGGATCTTGGCGAGTTCCGCGCTGCTGTGCATCATGCTCATCTCGGCATGCGGCAGCTTGCTGAAGGCGATGTTGGCCGGGGCGAACACGGTGAAGGAGTGCATCGAGTTGAGATCGCTGACCAGGCCCGCCGCCTTGACCTCGGCGGCGAATGAGGTCAGCAGCGGGTTGTGCGACGCGGCGGTGACCACCGGGTCCATGGCCATGCCGTGGAAGCTGCCCATCCCGGTGGCGGGGACCATCCCGCAGTCCGGCCCGAACCTCGCGGACTCGGTCATCGCGTGCGAGTGCGAGGCCATGGCGTGATGGGTGGCGGCCGCGCCGGAGGCCGTGGACGTGGTCCCGCTGCTGCCGCACCCGGCGGCCGCAAGCGCCAGGACCGCGGCGCCCACACCCACCGCGAGGACGCCTTTCCCCGGTGATCCGTCGACAGCTACGGCTCGCATGGCTTCTCCTTTTCCTGAGGTTGACGGGCTTCCCGCAATCCACCTGGAATTCGGCACCGGCCCGGCGCCTCATTGGCCGGCCAAGACACCGACGGCCGCGCGACGAATCAAGGGCGTGGAGACAGGACCGGGCCGCGTGTCGCCGCCGCGGAGGCCATGGGCCGAGGCCCCGGCCGGCACCGATCATGCGGACCTGGCCGCGTTGCTGGCCCGGGTGGCCATCGGCGATCGGGCCGCGTTCGATGCGATGTACGACCGGGTCGCCGCGCCGGTGTTTGGCACGGTTCGCGGCGTGGTGCGGGATCCGGGGCTGAGCGAAGAGGTCACCCAGGAGGTCTTCGTCGAGGTCTGGCGGGCCGCGTCCCGGTTCGACGCCAGCAAGGGCAGCCCCATGGCGTGGGTCACGACCATCGCGCACCGGCGCGCGGTGGACCGGGTCCGGTCGGAGCAGCGGTCAGCGGCCCGGGACCGGCGCGCCGCGTCGCCCATGATCGCCTATGACGAGGTCGCCGAGACCGTCGAGGACAACCTCGACAGGGATCGCGTCCGCCGCTGCCTGGGCACCCTCACCGACCTGCAACGCGAGGCGGTCACCCTCGCCTACTACGGCGGCTATACCTACCGGGAGGTGGCGGGCCTGCTCAGGGTACCGGCCGGCACGGTGAGCACCCGGATGCGCGACGGCCTGATCCGCCTGCGGGACTGCCTGGGGGCGGGCCGATGAGGGTCCGGCGGCCCGAGCCGCACACCTTGGCGGGCGCCTACGCGCTGGATGCCCTGGACGGCCCGGACCAGGCTCGGTTCGAACGGCACGCGGCGCGATGCCAGGAATGCACCCGGGAGGTCACCGGGCTGCGCGAGGCCACGGCGCGCCTGGCCGCGGCGGCAGCCGCGCAGCCCCCGCCCGCGCTGAAGGAAGCGCTGCGCGCCGAGACGGCGCGTACCAGGCAACTGCCCCCGGTCACCCGCGACAGCCGGGCCACCGACCGCGCCCGCCTGCGGGCGGGCGGGCGCCGGCCGGGCGGGCGCCGGCCGGGCGGGCGCCGGCTGGTGCTTGCCCTGGGCGGGGCCGCCGCGGTGGCCGCCGTGACGGTGTGGGTGACCGCGAGCCCGGGGCCGCCGGGCGGCCAGCCAGCCGCCAGCCAGGAGATCGCGACGGTCCTTACCGCGCCGGACGCCGTCACGATGACCGCGCAGGTGCGGACCGGGGGGACCGCCACCATCGTCATGTCCCACCACGACGGGATGCTGGTCTTCACCGCCGCTGGGCTGCGCCAACTGCCCGCCGCCCAGCACTACGAACTGTGGGTGATCGGGCCCGGCCGGGACCGGCCCGCCGGGCGGCTGCCGATGCTAAGCCACGGCATGGCCGGCCCGGTGGTCGCGGCCGGCCTGCGCTCCGGTGACCGGCTCGGCCTGACCGTGGAAACCGCCTCAGGGACCCGCCGTCCCACCACGCCGATGATCCTCGAACTCACCCTCTGACCACCGGCAACAGCAGCTCGGTCGCGCGATGATTTCCCGCTGCCGCGGCCGTCCTTTCGGGAGGGATCGCCTAGCACAGACCGGCCCTGGTCATAGTGGCCGACGATGACGAGGTCCGGCTGGAACACGCCATCGAGGCCTACCGGAGCCTGCCCGCCGCCGAACTCGCCGTGGTCCCGGGTACCTCGCACGGCCTGCTGGTGGAAAAGCCGGGCCTGTGCAACCTGCTGATCACCGAGTTCCTCACCAAGGAGCCGGTCCCGACGTTTGCGCCGATCCGCCGGGCCGCGCCGGAAACCCGGTGACCGCACGAACCCGGCAGGGGTGTTATTCGCCCGCTTCCCGGGGCCAGGCCTGGGCGAGCTCCTGCAGTTGCCGCGCCGATTCGGGCAGCGGCAGGCCCTGGCCCACCGCGATGCCCAGCAGGAATGCCGTCAGCGGGGCCGCGGGCCGGTCCACCCGGTGGGCCGCGACGCGGGCCAGGTTGAGTACCGTCTTCATGTAATCGCCGGGGGGCTCGATGCCGAGTTCGGCGCTTGCCGCCGCGGCCCAGCGATCGAGGGTGTCCGGTGCGTTCTCGGGCCGCTGCTGGCGCCTGGGGTTCTCGTTCATGTCAGCAGCCGAGACTACCCGGCCAGCTGCCGTGCCTGGCGGGTCCGGTAGGCGGCGACGTTCGTGCGGTTGGCGCAGGACACGCTGCAGAACCGCCGCGACCGGTTCTTGGACAGGTCGACGTGCACGTTGTCGCAGTTTTCCGCGGCGCAGATCCGGAGCCGGCCGAGCTGCCCGGAGCGGATGACGTCGGCGAAGGCCATCGCGGCCTCCACGGCCATCCGGTCGGCCAGCGGCGCGTCGGGCGAGGTGGCGTGCAGGTGGTAGTCCCAGCTGTCGTGCTTGACCAGCTGCGGCAGCGCGCTCGCCTCGCGGAGCAGGGTGTTGACCAGCTTGGCCGCGGCGTCGGGGTCCATCTCCCACAGCCGTTCCAGCCTGGGCCGCAGCCGCCGGACCGCGTTAAGCTCCGCCTGGTCGCGCGCCCGCCCGCCGGTCCATCCCCAGTCGGCCACGAACTGATCGAGGGCGGCCAGGTCAACAAGCAGTTCCTTGCCGCTGCGGCCGGTGTTGACCAGGGCCGCGGCGCTGGCCAGCGCTACCTCGGTGTCATGGGCAAAAATCATCTTGACCCCTTTCACCCTCTCTGGGTAGCGTCACTAGCGTAACCTATTTTTACCACTTACAGGGAGAGCAGCAGTGACCGTCCTGGGGACCCGCGCCGCCAGGGCTGCCACCGGCAGCGCTGGCCTGGCTCTTGCCGTTCTGTCGGCCGCGACCTTCAGCACTTCGGGGACGTTCGCCTCGGCGCTTTACGGCTCCGGATGGAGTCCCGGCACCGCCGTGCTGGCCCGGATCGGCCTGGCGGCGGCGATCCTCACGGTCCCGGCGGTGATCCAGCTCCGTGGCCGGTGGGCGCTGCTGCGGCGGAACGCGCGCGGCGTCGCCGCGTACAGCCTGCTCGCGATCGCCGGCCCGCAACTGTGCTTCTTCAACGCCGTCGCCCGGATACCGGTGGGCATCGCCTTGCTGCTGGAGTACCTCGGCGTCGTGCTCGTGGTCGGCTGGCTGTGGCTGCGCCACGGCCAGCGGCCGCGCCGGCTCACCGTCGCCGGGGGCAGCGTGGCGATCGCCGGGCTGGCCATGGTCCTCGATCTGGCTGGGCCAGGCGGGATCAACCCGGTCGGCGTGGTGTGGGCGCTGCTCGGTGCCGTCGGGCTCGCGAGCTTCTTCCTGCTCTCCGCGGGCGGCGAGCGGGAGCCGCTGCCCCCCATCGCCATGGCGTGGGCCGGGATGTGCGTCGCCACGGCTGGCCTGGCCGCCGTGGGCTGGAGCGGGTTGCTGCCGATGACCGTCAGCACGAGCAGCGTCCCCATGCTCGGCCACCGGGTGAGCTGGATCGTGCCGGTGCTCGGGCTGTCGCTGCTGGCCGCCGTGATCGCCTACGTCGCGGGCATCAGCGGCGCCCGCCGGCTGGGCGCCAAGCTCGTCTCGTTCGTCAGCCTGTCCGAGACGCTGTTCGCGATCCTGTTCGCCTGGCTGCTGCTTGGCCAGTTGCCCTCGGCCATTCAGTTCCTGGGCGCCGCGTTCATCCTCGGCGGCGTGGTCATGGTCCGCCTCGACGAGCTCCGACCGCCCCCTGGTGCGGCCAGCCGCGCGCGGCGGCCCCCCGCGCAGCAGCCTGACTTTGCCCCCGCGCGAACCGGCGGCCGCTGACCCCCGGCGGGGTCAGTGCCCGGCCTGCGCAAGCTCGAGCAAGGCGTGCAGGTCCTTGGCCGCCTCGACCGCCGAAGCCCCGGTGAGCAGGACAATGAGCACGGCGGCGGCCAGCAATAGCGCCCGCGAGCGCGGTGGCGGCCCGAGCAGGGCGGCGACCCGGCGGGGAACCGGCCCGGCCCAGGCCAGCGACACCTGGCGCGAGCCCGCCCGGACGATGCCGAGGGTAGCCGCTGGCAGGCGGCCCGGGGTGGCGAGCATGGCCACCCGGCCGATGGTGACCGCCACCAGGCGGCGATCGCCGGTGACCCGGGCGGCGTGCTCGTCGGCCCAGCGTTCCACGGTGTAATCCACCGCGCGGGCCAGCGGGAGCAGGACCGGGTTGGCGGCGGCGGCCAGGTGCGCCACCGTGGTAAACAGGTGATGCCTGCCCGCCAGATGGGCCCGCTCGTGCGCGAGCAACGCCGCGCGCCCCGGCTCGTCCAGCGCCTCCAGCAGGCGCCCCGAGACCACGATCCGGCCCGGCCAGCCGGGCAGCGCGTACGCCTCGACGGCCGCGCCGCGCTGCACCACCACGGTGCCGTCCTCGTGCAGCCGCGCCGCGCGCCGGTAGGACTCGGCCAGGGCGCGGGCCCGGTGCCGGAACGCGACCGCGACGGCGACCGCGGCCATGGTCAGCACGACGGCGGCCACCGTCCCGGTAACCGCGGAGGCGGGATCCTTGTGGTGGATCACGCTCTGCGAATAGTCCCCGAGGTCGGCGAGCATCGGTATCTGGGCGACGGCCGAGGCAGCAAGTAGCGCCAGTGCCACCGTGCTGCACCCGGCCAGGGCCACCGCGGCCATGGTGAGCAGCCACGTGCCCTGCCGCGGTTCCAGCCGGGCGGCGAGCGGACGGGCCGCGACCGCGGCCAGGGCGGGAATCAGCAACGGCAGGTACACGACCAGCAACACCGGCTATCCCCCGTCCTCGCCGGCGTCCAGCAGGTGACGTAGCAACCGCGCATCCCGGCCGGACAGGCCGGATACGAACCGGGTCAGCACCGCATCGTGGTCGGCCCCGTCCAGCGCCCGGTTCATCTGCCCCGCGGCCAGGCTGGCGTCATCCACCGGGGTGTAGGCGAACCCGCGCCCGGCACGCTCCCGGGCCAGCAGCCCCTTGGCGTGCAGCCGGGACATGATCGTGACCACGGTGCTGTAGGCGAGTTCGCCCCGCTGCCGGGCGTTGAGCCGCTCACGGACCTGGCCCGGGGTCAGCGCCGTCCCCGCCGCGCGCAGCACGGCCAGCACTTCGGCCTCCAGCGACCCGGCCGGCCGCCGTGGCTCCGGGTACTCCGCTGACGGGTGGCCGGGGCCCTCCTGGTGCACGCTGCGCCCCCTCCCCGCCCGGATAGTGTCTGCACCCCGTAGATGTTCTACAGCACATGTAGAACACCGACGACTTCGAGTATGCCATGCCGCGGGCGGGTGCGCGGGGTCATCGGCCGGCCCGGCCGAGCAGCACCTGCGACCGGGCGGCCTCCAGCCTGGCCAGCGCGCGCAACGCCCCCGGAGCGAGCCTGGACAGCGCGTAGGTGACCCTGGCCTCGGCGTTCACCGGGACCACCGGCCGATCGCGCAGCACCGCGCGCATCACGGCAAGGGCAACCTTCTCCGGCGAGAACCGTCGGCGGCGCAGGGCACGGACGATGTTCTCGCGCACCTGTACCTCCTCCCCGCGTGCAGGCCCACATACCGGGCGGCGGGATCCAATGTTACTCGTGAGTAGCCAGCTAGGGTGAACGAGCCCTGTCACCCGGTGCGCAGCGCCAGGGTGACGGTGATCATCGACTGCCCGCCGATAGTGCCGACCGCGGTGCAGGTGGCCGGGACCGGGCACGACACGGTGAACAGCTCGGTCAGCACCGTGCCCGGGGGGACGGGGGTGGCCTGCAGCCGCCAGCGGGTGCCGTCCCACGTCTCCGCGAACCCGCCTGGGGGGGCGAAGTCGCTCGCCGCGTCCACGCCGACCGCGGTGCAGGACCGGGGCGATGTGCAGGAGACGCTGTTGAGCTGGTTACGTCCCCCCGGAATGGGGTTCGGGGTGGCCTGGGCCCGCCAGGCAGTGCCGTTCCAGACCTCTGCCAGGTTCAGCGGGCCCGCGTTCTGGCTGAAATAGGAGCCGGCCGCGGTGCAGGCTCTGGCCGAGGTGCACGACACCCCGTCGAGGGAGATCACCTGGCCGCCCGCGGGCGTGGCGAACGGCACGAAGCGCCAGCTCGTGCCGTTCCAGATCTCGGTGCCGTAGCTGCCGACGGCGACGCAGGCGCGCGGCGTGGCGCACGACACCCCCAGCAGGAACGTGTTGCTGGCCGCGCCGGGCAGCGGCTGGATCGTCCAGCGGGCGCCGTTCCAGGTTTCGGCGAGCGCCACCGAGCCGGACTTGGTGAAGTACTGGCCGACGGCGAAGCAGCGGTGCGCCGAAGGGCACGACACCGCGGACAGTTCGCTGCCCTGCCGGGCCGCAGCCGGGCCGGGCACCGGCTGAACCCGCCAGCGGGTGCCGTCCCAGCGCTCGGCCAGCGCCAGTTCCCGCTGGCCGCTGCTGAAGAACTCACCCACGGCGGTGCAGGCACGCGGCGACCGGCACGAGACACCGGACAGCCCGGCGGAGACGGTGCCGGCCGGGACCGGAGATGGCTGGATCCGCCAGTGGCCGCCGTCCCAGCGCTCGGCCAGCGTCGTGGACTCCCCCGTGGCGGCCGTGCTGAACCCGACGGCGGTACAGGTGCGCGCCGACGCGCACGACACCCCGACCAGGCCGTTGGCGGCCGAGGCACCGGCCCGGGCGGGGGTGGCCTCCCGCTGCCAGCTCTTGCCGCCCCAGGACGCGGCCACCGGCCGGCCGAGGTGGCTGGGCGTGTC
>Ga0075424_100006181_pt1 | contig 11518 bp, 9 predicted proteins | sample SoiMethybrSBSTD3_FD_75301 | JGI IMG/M metagenome (GOLD analysis project Ga0075424, IMG submission 75301) | Bulk soil microbial communities from a Populus tree surrounding site in Tennessee, USA - Soil MetaG P. TD hybrid SBSTD3 | ecosystem: Environmental > Terrestrial > Soil > Tree plantation...
AGTTGTCGCAGCCACCCCTCCTCTGGAGGAGGGGAATGACAGGAGCGATTTAATCAATGCAGAAATTAGCCGACATCAGTTTACGGCGTCCGATTTTTGGAACAATGATCGTCCTGGCGCTTGTCGTGATAGGCGCCGCGAGTTATTTCCGACTCGGCATCGACCGCTTTCCTTCCCTTGATGTTCCCCAGGTCAATGTGCGGACGCAGCTTCCCGGTGCTGCTCCGGAAGAAATGGAAACCACGGTTTCTCAGCCCATTGAGGAAGTCGTCAACACGGTCGACGGAATCGACGAACTTCGAGGCTGGACGACGCTGGGAACTTCTAATGTCCAGATCGCATTCGATCTGAGCCGCGATATCGAACTTGCGCTGCAGGACGTTCGTGACCGTGTATCCACAGTACTGCGAAGGCTACCTCGCGAAGCGTTTCCCCCGGTCATCTCGAAAACCAGTACCGATCTCGATCCGATATTGACGATTGGTGTGGCCGCGGATCGTCCGCTGCGCGAACTCACGGAGATGGCGGACAAGCTCGTGAAACCGCAACTCGAGCGTTCGACCGGAGTCGGCAGCGTCACGCTAAACGGCGGATTAAGCCGCGCGATCAACATCTGGGTGGATGCCGATCGTCTGGCTGCTTACCAGATGGATGTGAGCACCGTGCGTGAAGCGCTGGTCCGCCAGAACACGGATACCCCCGGGGGCAACGTTACGGATGCAACATCCGAAACGGTTCTTCGGACCATGGGCCGTATTGTGAATCCACGGGACTTCAACGACGTCGTCATAACGAACGTCAATGGCACTCCGATTCGGATTCGCGATATCGGCTATGCAGAAGATGGTACGAAGGAAGCAAGAACTCGAAGCAGACTGAACGGACAAACCACCGTCACGCTCGACGTTCGGCGCCAGCTCGGTGCCAACACCGTTTCGGTCATCGAGGGTGTGAAGGCGCAGATGGCTGCGGTGCAGGCGCAGATACCGCCGGACGTGCATCTCCAGGTGCTGAGAGATCAATCCGGCTACATCTACGAAGCGCTGCACGAAATCAACGTCCATCTTATCGTTGGAAGCATTCTCGCTTGCCTGGTTGTTTTCCTTTTCATGAGGAGCTGGCGCTCTACGATCATTGCGGGCGTCGCGATTCCCTGCTCTCTGATTGCGACGTTCGGCATGATGAAAGCATTGAACTTCACGCTGAATAGCGTGACGATGCTCGCGCTCGTTCTGATGGTCGGCATTGTCATTGATGATGCGATCGTCGTCCTCGAAAACATTTTCCGTTTTGTCGAAGAAAAGAAGCTTCGTGCCGTCGATGCCGCTCGCGAGGCCACCAAAGAAATCGGAATGCCTGTGCTTGCGACGACTTTGAGCCTGGCAGTGATCTTCATTCCCGTTTCTTTCATGTCGAGCGTTTCCGGACGCTTTCTTTTCCAGTTCGGCATTACCGCCGCCGTAGCGGTCCTCGTCAGTTTGCTCGTCTCTTTTACGCTGACTCCCATGATGAGCGCTCGCCTGCTGGATGCCGAAACGAAGAAGCACCAGCACTCCAACGAAGCCGCATCGCGCAAGGGCTTCTACCGATACATCGATGCCGCTTACACGAATGCACTGGCCTTCTCGATGAAGCACCGAATGCTCGTCGCAGGTGTGGCAGTGGCGGTCATCCTGTCCTCGATTCCGCTGTACAGGATGGTCCACCAGGAGTTCATACCCGGCAGCGCGGACGATGGCGAATTCAACGTCGGCGTGACGGCTCCGGAAGGCATAAGCATCGCCGCGATGGACGAGGCGATGATCGGCATCGAAAACGATGTCCGAAAAATCCCGGGCGTGGCGCTTGCGTTGTCATCGGTTGGCGGCGGCGATTCCGTCAATTCGGCTTACATCTACGTCAAGCTCATTCCGCATGATGAACGGGTACTGTCATTCACACGGTTCTTCACCGCTCTGCTGCAAGGCCATCCGATGAATGCCTTCCGCAACAACATTTCGCAGCGCGAAGTCATGGCGGCTATTCGCAAGGACGTGTCAAAGTACCGCGACCTTCGATTCAGAGTCTCGCCACAGCAGACGATCAACATCGGTAACGGCGGCCAGGATATCAACCTGACTTTCCGTGGACCGGATCTTGAAAAGCTCTACAACTACGCGGAACAACTTCGGGTCCATGCCCCCGAATATCACCTGGTCGATGCGGACCTCAACACCCGTCTCGACAAGCCTGAATTGCACGTTGAAGTAGACCGGGAGCGAGCAGCGGATCTTGGTGTGGACGTCGATCGCATTTCTTCCGCGCTGCGATTGATGGTCGGAGGTGAACAGCAAGTCTCGCTATATCACGATCCGGGAATCAACTTCGATTACGACATCGACATTCGCTTGAGTGAAGCCCAGCGGCAGGATCCGGACACCATATCCCGGCTGTATGTGCAGAGTCAGCAAGGGAACATGGTACGGCTCGACAACCTTGTGAAGATCCTTCCATACCGCAACGCGTCAAAGATCTCCCGCCTTGACCGCCAGCGTTCTGTCACGTTCTGGGCGAACGTACCGCCGGGATATGCCCTCGGAGATCGCCTGGATGTGGTTCAGGACGCCGTTGCAAAGCTGAACATGCCGCCGGAATACAGCGCGGCGATTTCGGGACAGGGCAAAGAACTGGCGCGGACGTTCCGAGAGTTCATATTTGCGTTTCTGCTTTCCGTCGCTTTCATGTACATGATCCTGGCGTCGCAATTCGAAAGCCTCGTCTATCCGCTAATCATCCTCCTCTCGTTGCCGATTTCCGTGCCGTTCGCATTGTTTTCCATGTGGCTGCTGGGAGGAACGCTGAACCTCTATTCCGCTCTCGGCATGCTCGTGCTTTTCGGCGTGGTGAAAAAGAACTCAATTCTTCAGATCGACCACATGAACGGACTTCGCGCGAAAGGAATGGAACGGTTGCCGGCCATCATGCAGGCGAATCGCGACCGCCTCCGGCCGATCCTGATGACAACGATGGCTCTGGTCGCCGGCATGTTGCCGATGGTGCTGGCGAGTGGTCCTGGTGCAGAAGAGAAAAGAACGATCGCGATTGTAGTCATTGGCGGACAGACGCTCTCGCTCGTCTTGACGTTGCTTGTAACTCCCGTGGCTTATTCCCTCTTTGACGATTTGGCTGTGGCGCTTGGACGCACCGTGAAGTTTGAGCCGAAAGAGGTTGTGAATTATGAACACTAGAAAGCTCTTTATCTTTATTTTCCTGATTACATTTGCCACAAACGCATTTGCCGGCAGGTCGTGGGTTGAGGATTTTCTGGCGAGATATCGCCCGGCGGTGTCATCGGAATCGCAGGCGATTGCGGCTTTCGCGCAGGGTGGTCCCGTCCCGCTTGGCATTAACGACCTGCTTCATCTCATGCTTGAGAACAACCTTGATATAACCGTGAATTCGCTGCCGCCGCAGACAGCGCAGTTTTTGATCAACACGTTCTTTCAACCATTCGATCCAACACTGCGCATTTCAGCGACGGCATCTCGTAATACGACTCTCGGTACTTCGTCTTTGAGCGGCGCGCCTACGCTTTCCGTCCTGTCGCACACGTACAGCGTCGGGTTCGGGCAGACATTGCTGACCGGAACATCCGTTGGCGTGAACTGGTTGATGACCCGCAGCTCCTCGAATAACACTTTCCTGCTGTACAATCCCGCCTACAGTGGTTCTTTGCAGTACTCAGTAAGTCAACACCTCCTCCGCGATCGTTCTCGGGACACCAACGCACGTCAGATCCGCGTCGCTCAAAACAACCAGAAAATGTCGGACATTCAGTTCGAGCAGCAGCTGATCGACCTCGTCAGCCAGGCGCAGAACACGTATTGGGATCTCGTGTATGCGCAGGAGGACATCAAGGTGAAAGCACGCTCGAAGGATCTGGCGGAAAAAACGCTGGAAGAAAACAAAATACAGGCCGACGTAGGGACAATGGCGCCTATCGATGTCGTGCAGGCAGAATCCGAAGCGGCGTCGAGAGAAGTCGATCTCATCACGGCAACCTATTCCGAAACGCAGGTCGAAGACCAGGTCAAGAAACTCATCACGAATCATCCGGATCCGGGAACTGTCGTTTCTTCGCTGCACCCGATGGATTCGGTTCCACTTCCGTCAGCGAATGACGTCATGGCGCTTCAGGAGGCGATACGGTACGCGCTCGAGAATCGTCCGGAGATGCGTCTGTTGGATCTTCAATTAAAGAATGCGCAAATCGACGTGGATTACACGGCAAATCATCTGAAGCCGATACTCGACATCAACGCGAGCTATACGCAGAACGGAACCGGTGGCGTGAAGAATGTCAGGGCCGGCGGAAACAACACGCCGATCATCGCCGTCGTTCCGGGCGGACTCGGTGATGCGCTGGGGCAGATGTTCGGTTACAACTTCAACGGCTACGCGGTCGGTTTCACTCTGCAGGTTCCGCTGAGCAAACGCGCCATCAGCGCAGATCATGACCGCGCTCTATCTGCGCAGCGCACGTCGAAGGCACAGGCTGACGCTACGGGGCAGAAAATTGCATTGGAAGTTCGGAATGCCCTTAGCCAGGTGGAGATGAGCCGTGCGCAGATCACGGCGGCGCAAAAGGCGCGGGAACTAACGGAACAACGGCTCGATGCGGAGCAGAAAAAATTTGAACTCGGGGTCTCGACGATCCGGTTTGTGCTCGATGAGCAGCGAAACGTCGCCGCGTCGCAGGAGACGGAACTTCAATCAACGATCAACTACACGAAGGCTCTCGTGCAATTTGATAAGGCAATCGGCCGAACATTGAAACGAAATAACATCCAGATCGAACAGGGACAGCCAAAACCGGCGAGCGTGGCGAGTGTTGGAAATTAGCTAATTGCCGGAGCCCAGCGGCGCTCCTTGTTGAGCTTCCTGGAATTTGAAATTGGAAACCGCGGCAATGCGTGTTCCCGGCGTGTCAATGCGGGTCGTCGTCTTCCCTCGCGTGATGATCAACTCCTGTCCCACGATGCTGATGGACTGCGGCCCCGGACGGATATCGATCGTGAACGACTTCGCAGACATCGGGGTCACGAACTTGTCGATTTCCGCTTTGCTGGCCTTCACGATCGCTTCGTGAAACTTGTCGCCCTCGTTGATCGTGTCTGCGATGGTGTAAACGCCGATGCTCGTCGTGCCTCCGGTAAGGACTTCAACCACCGTCGTCACTTCGGCCGGCAGCCCGAAGTCTTCCGTTATGGCAATGCGATGATGAAGATCGAAACTGAACTTCCCGCCCTTCTTTGTGTAAGGAAGTTTGATCAGCACACCCGCGCTCGGCTGATGCGTGATGACAACGTCGTAGTACGCCGATCCGCTGGTGACGCCTTTCCCCATTAAAAGGTTCGCCCGCGCGCGAATATCAAACTGAAGGTCTTTCGCCGCCTGGGCAAATGGAGTCAGCGCCAGAAGTAAGGAAATAACTGTGGTGATCACGGCCTAGACTATAGCATGAACCTCGACGTCGAGGACCTCGCCATCAACGATCCGAAAAGCCGCAGCCTGCGGCCGTTCGCGATCGGCCAGTGAAACTATGAAATGAACAGCTTCGGGGTAATAGGCCCGTTCGATATCGCTTCTTGATGGCCTCGCAGGTCCATGTGGATGCGAGTGATAGATCGCCACCAGTTCCTCACCACTGCTGCGCAGATCCCGCAGCGTGGCGATCAGTTGCGCTGGATCCATTTCATACGCGTTCGAACTGGCAAGCGCGTTTGTCATCGGAATAAAACGATCCGCGGAGTCCCGGCCCACGAGCAGCCCGCAGGCTTCCTGCGGGTAGTGTCCCCTGGCATGCTCAAACACACGATCCAGCAGACCGGGTGCAATAACAAGTTTCACGAATACATTATGGCCGGGAAAGCGTGTAAACGGTGACGGGTTCTCGAACGCCGCGTATCGCGACCTTGCGCTCCGAGTGAAAAACCAGCCGGGCATCGTTGGGAACAGCATCGCGCACCGCTTTGGAGACGACGATCGAAGTGGCCTCAGCCTGACCGCAAAGGCGGGCAGCGAGATTGACTGCATTTCCAATCGCGGAGTAATCGAGGTGCTCCGGTGAACCGATGTTGCCGATGATGGCACGGCCAGTGTGAATTCCGATTCCGAACCGGCGGATATCTGCAGCGATCGCGGCGTTCTGAATTCCTTCACTATCCAGCATGTCGAGAGCGCAGACACAGCTCTGCATCACCATGTCGGGCCCGTCGAAAATCGCCATCATGCCGTCGCCTCCAAACTTGTCGACATATCCGCCATGCTTGTGAACGATATCGACCTGTTCCGCAAGCAGAGAGCTCACCAGCTCGAAGAGCTTGGTCGGTTCCATGTCTTCCGCAAAAGCCGTGAAATTACGCATGTCGGTAAAACATATTGCGATCTCGCGCTCTTCCGGTGGCGGCAAAGTTCCAGTGAGGGACGTGGATTCGACGACTTCGAGAGTGCGCTTCGAGAGGTACTGTTGCAGGACTTTCCGCGCACGTTCGAGATGCTGGAAATACTCCATCCTCTGCAGATGGCCCTTCAGCCGAGCGCGGATGACGTACACGTTCGGCGGCTTGGTGATCAGATCGTCGGCGCCGGCATCGAACGCTTCCGCGAGTCCCCAACCTTCTTCAACTCCGGTTACGAAAATGATGGGTGTGGTCCCGTAATTCCCGAGTTTTCGAATGGCACGGCATACCTCGACGCCGCTCATGCGAGGCATTTCCATATCGAGCAGAAATGAATCAATGTGCCTGCTGGTGGCGACGGCGATCGCTTCCTCACCCGACGCAGCTTCAAGAGTGTCGTATCCGGCAACCATCAACACTTCGGCGAGTGTCTGGCGCACGCTCTCGTCGTCATCAACTATGAGAATGGTTCGCTTCATAAATACAGCGGCACAACTCGACCCTCACCCGGCGCTTCGCGCCACCCTCTCGCAGAGGGAGAGGGAATGGCTTCAGGGCTGTCCCTCTCCCTCTGGGAGAGGGTGGCGCGAAGCGCCGGGTGAGGGTCGAGTTCACTGCGACCCTCAATTCGCCCGGTAAGTTTACTTCTGTAGACGTCGAAGGAAGGCGGGAATTTCAAGGTCCGGCGCCGGAGTCGGACTGTGAACCACGGTCGGTGCCGGGGCTGCAGCAGCGGCCGCCGCGGCCGCGAAGGCCGGGTCGGCTTTGCGCTGGAAGCCGGTGGCAATGACTGTAATCTTCACCTCGTCCTTCATCGACTCGTCGAGGACCGCCCCAAAAATAATGTTGGCATCGGCATGCGCGGCATCGTGAATGATGGCCGACGCCTCGCTGACCTCGTGTAATAGGAGGTCGTTGCCGCCGGTGATATTGAAGAGCACGCCGCGCGCACCCTGCATTGAACCTTCTTCGAGCAGCTTGCTCGAAATGGCCCGCTTCGCGGCTTCAACGGCGCGGTTCTCGCCCGTCGCGGTACCGGTGCCCATGAGGGCCATGCCCATTCCCGACATTACCGCTTTTACATCAGCAAAATCGAGGTTGATCAGGCCAGGCACGACAATCAAATCCGAAATACCCTGGACCGCCTGGCGAAGAATGTCGTCTGCAATCCGGAATGCATCGAACAGGCTTGTGCCGCGCTCGAGCGTGAACAGCAGGCGCTCGTTGGGAATGGTAATTATGGTATCCACACACTCCTGCAGGTCGGACATGCCGCGCTCCGCCTGCATCATGCGCTTTTTGCCTTCGAAGGCGAACGGCTTCGTGACAACGGCTACCGTCAGCGAGCCTAATTCTGCAGCAAGGCTCGCCACGATTGGCGCCGCGCCGGTACCCGTGCCGCCGCCCAGACCGGTCGTGACGAAAACCATGTCGGCGCCTTCGAGATTCTCGATGATCTTTTCTGTATCCTCGAGCGCAGCCTGCCGGCCGACGTCCGGATTCGCGCCGGCGCCCAATCCCTTGGTCAGCTTGTCGCCGATTTGGATTTTGACCGGCGCTTTCGACTGCCGGAGCGCTTGCACGTCCGTGTTCGCGACGAGAAAGTCCACTCCGCCGAGCCCGGCAGAGATCATGCGGTTAACGGCATTCGAACCGCCTCCGCCCACACCGACAACTTTTATAGAGGCGCCCGTCCGGAGGCCCTCATCGAATAAAAACCTGATTTCGGGTTCGGCAGGCATGTCCAGGGGGAGCATTTCGACCTTTTTCATAGCAAGAAACTCCTGAATTTGGTTACGAGTTTTTTGAAACCTGAATTCGAGGTTTCGTGAAAATCCTGGGTCTTCCATCGCCGTTCGCCGTACAGCACGAGACCGGCAGCCGTAGCAAACTCTGGCCCCATGAGGCGGGGCATCTTTTCGAGCAACTTCTCACCGAAGCCGGAAGCGGTACCGATCCGTACTGGCATGTCGAGAATGCCTTCGATCAGTTCGGGAAATCCCCTCAGCATGGCGCCGCCGCCGGTGAGCACAATGCCGGCGCCGGCCTGCTTTTCGAAACCCGCATTCCGGATTTCATTTCGAACGAAGTGGACAATTTCTTCCGCGCGCGGCTGAATGATGTCGCTGAGCACCTGCTGTCCGATGGTGCGCGGCTGGTGCGATCCGACACCCGTCACTTCGAAGACGGAATCGCCTGCGGCCATCGAAGACAGCGCATAGCCCTGATCTCGCTTCAGCCGTTCTGCCTCGGGAATCGATGTGCGCAGGCCGACGGCGATGTCGCTCGTGAACAACTCGGCGCCGACCGGAACGACAACCGTGTGCCGTACGGCTCCGCGATGGTAGATGGCAATGTTCGTCTTGCCTCCACCAATATCGACCAGCACGCATCCAAGTTCTTTCTCGTCTTCCCCGAGAATCGCCTCGCCGACCGCGATCGGTTCGAGAACCGTATCCGCCACAAGATGACCGCTGCGATTCACGGCGGTGATGGTGTTCTGCGCCGCCGTCGTCGAACTCGTCACGATGTGTACATTGACTTCCAGCCGCGTGCCGAACATACCGAGCGGGTCCGCAATGCTGCGCTGATCATCGACAGTAAATTCCTGCGGAAGGATATGAATGACCTCGCGATCCGGCGCTAACGCGACGGCGCGGGCTGTTTCAATGACACGCCTTACATCATCGGTATTGATCTCGCGCGATCGCGTCGGAATGGAAGTGACGCCCAGGCTGTTGAAACTCTTGATGTGGCCGCCGGCCAGACCCACATAAACGGTTTCAACTTCGCAGCCGGCCATGTCTTCGGCGCCCCTGACGCTCTTTTTGATCGAATCGACAGCAGCCTCGATATTGACGATCGAACCTTTTTTTATTCCCTTGGATTCTGCATAGCCCACACCGATGGGATTGAGCTCTGCATCCGCGATCACCGTGCAGACCTTGGTGGAGCCAATGTCCAGGCCTACAACGATTTTTTCTCTACGTCCCATGTAAATTTCTCGCCGGTTTCGTCATCTTTCATCCTGACGATGACTTGATTTCTAAAACGCAGGTCGACGCGAACGGCCTGCGGATACTGCTGCTGAATCTGCGGCCGGAGCTGGAGGTATCGAATCCACCGGGCTCGATAATCCGCGGTTCCAAGGCTGACCATCATCGGATCACCCGCTTCGACAACGGACACTTCATCGTTATCGCTGATGTGTATTTCCGATAGCGACGTGTCGGCGATGTCCTCCAGGACTTTTCGATACAACTCGACCTTCTTCACGTTGCGGGTCGTATCAGCGCCGAGGCCATCGAGTATGGGGGAATTGGTGCCGACGGTCGGGTCAGGATCGAGAATCACTGCGTCAGCGTCGAACTGGTAGATTTCGCCATGAATCCGGCCGAGCCCGATGGGCTCACGTTCGACAACCTTAATAATGATTTGATCGGGCAGCACGCGCTCCACCAGGGCGTGACGCACCCATTTAATCTGCTCTACGCGTTCGCGGATTTCTCTCAGGTTGACATTGAACACGTTCGTGCCAACCTCAAAGCCAGCTTTCGCGAGAACCTGATTGTCATCAACGCGCCTCAAACCGGAGACCGATAACTTCCGGACTTCGAAGCGGGGTGACGCCTTGACGTAGAGAACGACGGAATAAGCGCCCCAGCAAAGCCCGCCGAGGACTGCAAGGCCGGCCACAAGTTGTAAGCAGCGAAAAATTTGTTTCTTTCCTGTTGTCATGCGGTCCTCGAAAAGCGTTGCGAAAGAGTGTCCGAAAGCTTCGTCACGCTGCCTGCACCCATTACGACTATGGCGTCGCCTTCCTTCGCGTTCGAGATGACGTAGGACTCGATCGTGTCGAAATCCGGTGCGTAGATCGCGTTCTTGTGCCCAAAACTTTTTATTTTTTCGACCAGCGCGGGCGTGTTGATGTTCTCGATCGGACGTTCTCCCGCCGGATAAATATCCAGAATCAAAACAACGTCAGCCAGATTGAAAGCACGCGCGAAATCGTCGAAGAGATGACACGTTCTCGTATATCGATGCGGCTGGAACACAGCAAAAATGCGGCGAAAATCGCCCGATTTCGCAGCGGCAAGCGTCGCGCGGATTTCTGTGGGGTGATGCGCATAGTCGTCGATGACGGTGATGCCGTCATGCGATTTGACCTGGAACCGGCGATCGACCCCGTGAAAACTCTCCAAAGCCGTGGCGATTTCGCGCGGGTCAATATCCATGTCGTGCGCAGCTGCAAATGCTGCTGTTGCGTTCAGAACGTTGTGTATGCCGGGTACGTTCAGTTTCATAGGTTGTCGGCTGCCACCGTCGAACCTTACCGTGAACGAGGACCGAAGGTGGTCCGTATTGATATCGAGAATTGAAACGTCAGCCTGCGCCGCTGTGCCGTAAGTGATCATGCGGCGCTTGACGGCGGGGATCAGCGATTGCACGACTGGATCATCGAGACACAGAACCGCTGCGCCGTAAAACGGAACCTTGTTGATGAACGATGCAAAGGCGCCCTTGATATCGTCGAGATCGCGATATTGATCGAGGTGGTCGGCCTCAATATTAGTAACCACGGCGACCGTCGGCGACAGGAGCAGGAATGACCGATCGCTTTCGTCGGCTTCTAGAACGATGAATTCGCCTTTTCCAAGCCGCGCATTGCTGCCGATCGTATTCAGCAGACCTCCGACCACGACCGTGGGATCGAAGCCCGCACGATCGAGAATGGTTGCGATCATGGAGGTGGTTGTGGTCTTCCCATGTGTGCCGGCAACGCTGATGGAATATTTCAAACGCTCGAGCTCGGCGAGCATCTCGGCACGGGAAATGACCGGTATCTTGCGGCGATTCGCCTCTTCGATTTCGGGGTTATCCGGGCTCACGGCCGAGGACATCACGACGACATGCGCGCCGAGGACGTTCGCTGCAGCGTGGCGCGGATAAATCGTGGCTCCGAGTTGTTCGAGCCGCTCGGTGATCGGGGTCGAGCGCACGTCCGAACCGCTGACCTTGTATCCGAGGTTCAGCAGCACCTCCGCAATGCCGCTCATGCCGATGCCTCCGATACCTAC
>Ga0075424_100006185_pt1 | contig 11516 bp, 7 predicted proteins | sample SoiMethybrSBSTD3_FD_75301 | JGI IMG/M metagenome (GOLD analysis project Ga0075424, IMG submission 75301) | Bulk soil microbial communities from a Populus tree surrounding site in Tennessee, USA - Soil MetaG P. TD hybrid SBSTD3 | ecosystem: Environmental > Terrestrial > Soil > Tree plantation...
CTGCATTCGCCGCACTGCCTGCCGGATCGATCTTCGCCACCAGCAAACCCTGATCGTCGGCATCCAAACCGAAGTGGGAGGCCGACTCGGGAGTGAGTGGTTGAACTGATAATCCGTAACGTTCATTGCCGCCGCTGCCACCCATACCGCTGCTCTCCTCGCTGTCCGCTGGTGCTTGACGATCGGGCAATTCCGCCAGGGCGACGTTGAAGTTCTGATCGCGTCCGTTGCGGAGCGCGGTGACTTCGGCAGTCGAGCCCGGCGCCAGGCTGGCGACGAGGTTACGCAGGCCGTTGTTGTCGACGACTTGCTGTTTGTTGATTGCAGTGATCACATCGCCGCGTTTGAGTCCCGCTTTTTCCGCCGGACCACCAGCCTGAACAGTTGTGACAATTGCGCCCCGTGCTGCAGGCAGGTTCAAACTCGCAGCGAGATCCGAATCAACCGATTGAATCGTCACACCGAGCATGCCGCGACGGACTTTGCCGGTCTTCAGTAACTGGTCCATCACGGCCTTGGCCATGTTTGACGGAATCGCGAAACCGATTCCGATGTTGCCGCCGGAAGGCGACAGAATCTGTGAATTGATACCGATCAGCTCGCCGGATGTGTTGACGAGCGCGCCGCCGGAGTTGCCACGATTGATGGCGGCGTCAGTTTGCAGGAAGTCTTCGAAACTGCCGTCGCTCAGGCCAGTCGCTCGACTTTTTGCGCTCACGATGCCCGAGGTTACGGTTTGACCAATGCCCAGCGGGTTGCCGAGCGCCAGTACGGGATCGCCGACGCGGACTTTGTCTGAGTCGCCGAGTGAGAGTGTCGGCAGGTTTTGCGCGTCAATCTTCAGCACCGCGAGGTCGCTCGGCGGGTCGGAACCGACCAGCTTGGCTGTAAAAGTGCGGTTGTCCGTCAGTTCGACTTTGATCTCGATCGCGCCGTCAACTACGTGATGATTCGTGAGAATGTAGCCGCCGGAGTTAATGATGACGCCGGAGCCAACGCCCTGCACTCGTTGGGGCGGCTGTTGCTGCTGCGGCATTCGATCGCCGAAGAACTCGCGGAATGTCGGGTCGTCCATGAATGGAAACTGCTGTGGCGCCCGGGCACGCTCGGTGGAACGGATGGTGACAACTGCGGGCGAAACTCTGCTAACGAGATCCGCATAAGAACCCTGCAAACCCACCCCTCCCGAATTTGAAACCGGAGGCGGCTGCGCCGGCTGAGCGGGCGCCAAACCCATCAAGGTGCCTTGACCACTACACGAAGCGAAGGAAAAAACTACCAACGCGAGACCTAAAAGTATGTTTGCTCGTTTCATCTCCAATAATTCTCCAAGAGTTATGCATTTAGGATTATGAACTTTTTGATTCAAAGAACTCGCGTTCGGTTTCCCGTCACCACGAAGCCACAAAAATCGTTTGTGCCTTTTGTGCCTTTTTGTGGCATACTTCGGCCCGTCAAACGCCAGCAATTCCGCAGCCTGTAACCGTTCGCCCCCGGTTTTTCCAATCAAAACACGGCAGCAGTTCGAGGTAAAGCTCTGGTGCACGCGATAGAGATCTCCAACGGTCACGAAGACAATTCCGTTCTCATCGTCAACGACGAGCCTGATCAACTGACCCTCATGGGTAATCTGTTGCACAAGGCTGGTTATTCTGTGTTTACGGCTGAAGACGGTTATGAGGGCCTGACTCTCGCGCGCCGCGAGCGGCCAGACCTCGTCATTAGCGACGTTTCCATGCCGCGCATGAACGGTCTCGAGTTCTGTCGCGCCATTCGTGCCGATTCAGAACTCAAAAGCGTCCCCATTCTGCTCATCAGCGCGTTACAGAAGGATACCGAGAGCGTCGTCGCGGGATTACGCGCCGGCGCTGACGACTATCTCGAAGTTCCTTTTGACTCGACCCGGCTGGTTGCGAAAGTCTCGCGGCTACTCGAACGCTCGCGCCTCGAGGCGAGTTACCGTGACCTCGTCGAACAAGCCAGCGACATGATTTTCACGCAGGACCTCGCGGGCAAAGTCACGAGCATGAACCTCGCCGGGCAAAAGTTTCTCGGCCGCAAACCTGAAGAAATCATCGGCAACTCATTTTTCAATGTGTTTGGCATTATTCCGGAAAGTAACGGTTTCGCCGGCAGTCTTGGCCGGCCGCAGGAAAAACGGGAGTTCCGCCACCAGTTTGTCGCCCGCTCGGCCGCCGGCGAGGATCACTGGCTCGATCTGATTATTTCTCCTATTAAGGACAAGGCTGGGGAGACGGTCGGCTTCCGCGGGCTGGCGCGCGACGTCACCGAACGAAAGCGTTTTGAAGAAGCGTTGCGCGACTCCGAAGAACGTTACCGGCTGTTGTTCGAATCCACGCCACAACCAATCTGGGTCTACAACGAAGACACGCTTTCGTTTTTAGCCGTCAACGAAGCTGCCACCCGAACCTACGGATACAGCCGCGACGAATTCCTCTCGATGACCATCGACGATATTCGGCCGCAGGAAGATATTCCGACGTTGATTATCAAAAACATGGCCGATCCGAACGATTTGGTGATCTCGAGCCCGTGGCGTCATAAGACGCGGACCGGCAAAACGATCTACGTCGAGATGAGTTCGCATCCCGTGATCTTCGATGGTAAGAATAGCCGGCTCGTAATCGTCAACGACGTCACCGAAAGAAAACTGCTCGACGAGAAACAACAACGGCTGCACGCGTCGCTGCAACAGTCGGCCATGGAGTGGCGCCAAACGTTCAATGCGATCGATTTTCCGGTGCTGATCGTCGATCTTGAAGGGTCGATCAAGCGATCGAACCTGGCCGCGGAACAGATCATCGGAATCGAGGCGGAACAGATCCTCGGCAAGATGATCGGTCAGCTCGGTGACCGCCAACCATGGAAAAAAGCCACCGAACTTATTGACTACATTCGCGACACGAACGCTCCGGTGGCAGAGGAAGTCAAAGACGAAGCGACCGGGAAAACGTGGGCCATCACGCTCTACAACATCAACGAGTTTGGTTCATTCGGTGAGCGCGCAATTCTGATCGCGCAGGACATCACCAAGCGTGCGGAACTCGAAGCGTCGCTGCGTCAGAGTGAAATGATGTCGCTGCTGGGCTCACTGGTGGCGGGCGTGGCCCATGAAGTGAGAAACCCGCTCTTCGGTATCTCCTCAATTCTCGATGCTTTCGAAACAAGATTCAGCGACCGCACCGAGTACCTCCGTTATACCAAAGTGCTGCGCGACGAGATTGGGCGTCTCACAATTCTCATGGAAGAACTGTTAGAGTACGGCAAGCCTTTCCGTGGCGACCTGTACCTCGTGTCGATGGAAGAGATGATCGCGCGTTCGATTCGCGCCTGTTTGCCGGGGGCTGAAGTGGCCCAGGTAAAACTCGAAAGCAGAATCGCAGAATCGTTACCGAAGATCAGGATCGACCGGCGCCGGCTCTCAAAGGTCTTTGTAAATCTGATTGAGAATGCTATTCAACATTCGCCCGCGCAAGGTATGGTTGTCATCGAAGCACGCCGAGTCGTCGACGGTGGCGGCGAATGGCTCGAATGTGCAATCAAAGACTCCGGCAACGGCATTCTGCCCGAAGACATGCCCAAGATTTTCGAGCCTTTCTTCTCGAAGCGCCGCGGCGGGACCGGTCTTGGTTTAGCCATCGCACAGCGCATCATGCAGGAACACGGCGGAAAGATGATTGCGGGCAATAATCCCGAGGGCGGAGCCTGTATGATAGCGAGATTCCCGATACCGGCTGAGGTAGATTCTTAATGTCCAGGAACAAGGTCTTGGTCGTTGACGACGAATCAGGAGTCAGATTTGGTATCCGTGATTTTTTGGAGCAGCACGGTTACGAGATCGACGAGGCGGAGAGCTGTCAGGACGCCCAACACCTGTTTCGCACCTCCAGACCGGACATTGTCATCGCTGATTACATGCTGCCCGACGGCACTGCGCTCGATCTGCTGCCGCGTTTGAAAGATATCGACGCCGCGATTCCCCTGTTGGTTCTCACCGCGCACGGTTCGATCGATCTCGCTGTTAGGGCGATCAAAGAAGGCGCGGAACAGTTTTTAACCAAGCCGCTGGAACTTCCGACGCTGCTGGTCATCCTCCAAAGACTGCTGCAAAAACAGCGTAACTATCACAAACAGCTCGCCAGCAAGTCGCGCCAGGTGCGCCTGGCGATCGATCCGTTTATTGGAACCAGCGCCGCGATTCGGGCGCTCGCCGACCAGGCCCGGAAAATCTTATCGACTGAAAGCCCGGTTCTGATTCTCGGCGAAACTGGAACCGGAAAAGGCGTACTTGCTCGATGGCTACATGAAAATAGCCCTCGCGCTGACGAGGCGTTTGTCGATCTCAACTGCGCCGGCCTGACCCGGGAACTCCTCGAGACGGAGCTTTTTGGACACGAGAAGGGCGCCTTCACCAGTGCGACTGCTTCGAAACAAGGACTGTTTGAAGTGGCCCACCGAGGCAGCATTTTTCTGGACGAGGTCGGCGACGTCGACCTTCAGATACAGCCGAAATTGCTGAAGGTTCTCGAAGAGAAACGCTTCCGTCGTTTGGGCGACGTCAGAGACCGCCAGGTCGACGTGCGACTGATTGCCGCGACCCATCAGGACATCGGCCAGCTCGTGCGCGAGCGCCGATTTCGCGACGACCTATACTTTCGCATCAGCACCATCCCGCTCTCATTCCCGTCTCTGCGCGACCGAATCGAAGACATTCCGACCTTGGCCCAATACCTCCTCGATAAGGTATCGGCGGACGTGGGTCGCGGCGAATTGATGTTGGACCAGGGATGTATTCAAGCGTTACAGGCCTATTCCTGGCCCGGCAACATTCGCGAACTCCGTAATGTAATCGAACGGGCGGTCTTATTGAGTGACCAAAAACATATCACCTTAAGCGATCTTCACTTCGATGGTCACACACAGGTGGGAGCGCCCTTCCTCGACTCTCGTCTCACCTTGTTGGAGCTCGAGAAGCAACACATCGAGCGCGTTCTCCAGGAAGAAAAAGGTCGCGTCGAGAAGGCGGCCAAGCGTCTCGGCATTCCGAGAAGCTCACTTTATCAGAAGATTAAGAAGCACCAGATCCCCATGTCCAAAGTCTAGACTGAAGTCTGAATGCTGGACATCGTTGGACCAGCCGATTGGACCACTCACTTCACATCACCTGAAAAGCGCGTAGTTTCGGCAAGTATAAGAACAGCCAGATGTTGGCCCATGTTTTGCTTACGGAGGGGCACGTGCCAAGTGTAACTACTCTCTCGACCCGACCGAGAGGCTTGTCTGGCTGGTATTTTTGAGCGCGCACTTGCCCCGCTTCGCTCTCCTATACACGCCTCAAAAGATCTTGATCTGCTTCCAGGGCTGCGGTCTGGAAGTGGCGGAATTGTTCAATCCTAAGGAGACGTGAAATGCCCAGGTTTTCGAACCTCAAGAACCTATTGCTGCCCGTGGCGGTATTTGGGATTCTCGCCTTGACCCACGCAACCGCGAAGGCCGATCCGATTTCGGTATGTACCGGTCCCGGCTGCAGCACCACCAATGTTACTGGTTCCATCGTCGCAGGCAATGGAACGGTGACTATTACCCTTAACAACAACCTGACTAACGCCCAGGTTATCAGCGTTATTCAGAACGTTAGTGGCGTGTACTTTCAGGTAAGCGGCTACAACGGCGGCGCTGTTTCGCTGTCTGCCAGCAACAGCACACAGTCGACCAACATCGCCGCTAACGGAAATGCAACTTTGGCGGGCGCAGTCAATCCCACGGGATGGGCCGCTGGTCACAGTGGATCAACCATCACTGTCTGTGTGGTATGTGCCTTCGGCGTAGGACCGACGGTCGGACCAGAGCAGACGATCATTGGAGGTACCGGTAGCGGCGCGTATGCGAATGCAAACGGCAGCATCGCCGGAAATGACCCACACAATCCGTTTTTGGTCGGGACTGTGACTTTTACTCTCGTCGTTCCGGGAGTAACTGTTAATTCGACATTTAGCAATGTCGTAATCCAGTTCGGCACCGAGGCAACGCCTCCACAAACCCAACAAGTACCAGAGCCTGCAAGCATGCTGCTGCTGGGAAGTGGGTTGATTGGTGTGGCCGCTGGCTTCCGCCGGCGTCTCAGGAAGTCGTAAGTAGCTGAAAAGCTTTACCCTCAGCTTTCATAAAAACTCGAGCAGCGATGTTTCCACGTCGTCATTGCCGCGCCGATGTGGAAACATCAATCTTAAGTTGGGTGCCCGATTCCGAACGAGCAAGCGCTCGTTTCGCTCATCAGTTCTTAGTTACTGATTTAAAAAGGGGGATCAGAAAAATGGGCAGGATAATGAAGACATCTTTAATGGGTGTCCTACTAACTGCAATGGTGGCGTTCGCTACTGCTGAAGCAAAAGCGGATCCCGTCACGTTTAGCACCACTGGCGTGTTCAGTGTCAGTGGTACCAACGTCGTTAATTTCACGAATGGAAATGGAACGACGACGATTACTTTCAACGGCACCACTAACCCGGTGAATACGCCTGCCGGCACGAGCTTCGGCGACATCGTCGTGACCACGACGGTTCCCGCGAACCTGCTCGGTCCAACAATCGCGGGCACTTTCACCCTGAATATCATTCAGGTGTCACCCGCGGGAGCAGGAAGCCTGGTTGGAACGCTCTCTGGCACTCTCGGTTTTAATACCGGTATTGCCACGCTAAGCTTCTCCACCACGTCTCTGACCATCGGCGGCTTCACCTATACAGTGAACCCGAGCTACACCATCGCATTGCCGGTCACCGGCGTGGGTGGCGGCGCGGGAACAGGCACAACCACCATTCAAGGCACCGTCACTGGTGGCACCGTTCCGGAGCCAACCAGCATGTTCTTGCTTGGCACTGGTTTGCTGGGTGTTGCTGGTGCAGTGAGAAAACGGTTTAAGTCGTAGCCGGTAGATTCGATCGCTACTCCGTTCTGGACGGAGTCGTAGGTTGTCTGATGTACCAAGGGCGAATTTTCTGTGCGGGCCCCGGGGTAAAAGGGAGTTTGTGTGCATGTTTAATGAGCCAACGATTTTTCCCCTGGATGCCAATGGACGGATTTACGCGCTACAGGATGAAAAAGGAAACACGATCGGAACCGGCACTCGTGAGGTTTGTGAAGTTCTGCTTTACATCATCACGAAACCGGCTTCGCCCAGCAGTTCGGGACGAATGAGCGTCCCGCTAAAGCAGCGATCAAATGTGCGGGCTGCTATCTGTATCTAGCTTTCGGGTCGGGCAGCGACAGGCTTACCAGGTCTAAGAGTTGTCGTTGCCCCGCCATCATCGTTCTGGTGCGGAAGTAAAAAACGATGAGTTCGACGGGAGCTAAACCCTCGCGTATAAAACTTCATCCCCTTTTGGAATTTTCTCGGTGCCTACCGATCACCTCGCATTGTGTGGTGTGAGAGATGGTACCGCTTTAAGTGGATTCGTTACTCCCAGATTCTTGTCCCGGTGTGCCCGTGAAGCAGAGTCGATTCGGAACCCTCAAGAGAGTCTCTGGTAAATTGAGACAAATGTGGCTGGGCCGAGACGATAGATCTTTCCGTGAGACTCCACTGCCACGCTTGCTCGTGATCGACGACGAGGAGTCAATTTGCTTCTCGATGAGCGAGTACTTCTCTTTGCACGGTTACAAGGTTGATACAGCCAGTGAAGTCGAAGAGGCTGAGAAGCTGCTCGACTCGACCACCTACAAAGTCGTCATCCAGGATCTGCGCCTCACCATGACGAACAACCATGACGGCCTCGAGATGATCCGGCTCATCCGGGAACACGATCCGCAAACTCGAATCATCGTCCTGACGGCTTACGGTTCGGCTGAAATCGAAGATGAAGCGCGACGCTGTGGGGCCGACGCATTTCTACGTAAGCCCAAGCCGCTCTCGCAAGTCGCGCAGGTGGTCCAGGGCCTCATCGAATCTCCTCCACGCCACGCCGCCCGCCCTGCGTAGCCACAAAAGGTACAAAGAATTTAGTAGCCACAAAAAGGCACAAAAGGCAAAAAAGAATTCAGAAGAGGCTCCGCAGAAGAGGCTCCGCTGATTGACCCTTGAAATAAGCGTTCTGCATATAGTTTTATCTTTTGCTCCTTTTGTGCCTTTTTGTGGCTACTAAATTCTTTGTGCCTTTTGTGGCTAATGAAAGTCGTGGGAAGGGGCGGCGCTGACGGCGAAGGAGAGTGGCTGCACGTGGCTCGCTTTAACGGAGACAACGTTATCCTGGTTTTGTAGCGCCCCTTCGATCAGAAGAAAAGGATGGCCTACTAGTTCGAGCCGGTACTTGTCGAACAGTTGTGGCGTAACGATGATATTGCTTACGCCCGTCTCATCCTCGAGCGTAAGGAACATGAAGCCTTTCGCTGTTCCGGGTCGCTGCCGAACGATTACCCAGCCGGCCACGCGCACAAAAGTGCCATCACGCAATTTGCGAATGTCGATCGCCTTCAAAGCTTTGAGCTTGTTCAACTCGCCGCGGTGATGCGCGACCGGGTGCTTACCGATCGTCAACCCCGTGCCACGAAAGTCGGCATCCATTCGCTCCATCAAATTCATCTGTTGCAAGGGTGAGTTGCCGTCCTGTTCGAGTAATTCTTCATACAACTCACCAGCACTACGCGTCACCCGTTCAACCTGCCAAAGCGCGTCGCGTCGCGAAGAGTCTTGAATAAAATTCAATGCTCCCACTGTGGCTAACTTCCGCAATTCGTCTTTGCGAAGTTCAGGCACGCGATTGCGCAAGTCGTCAATGGCGGCGAAATCACCGGCGGCGCGAGCACGAACGATTGCCTCGCCCGACTGCTTGCTCAAACCTTTCACATATCGCAACCCAAGACGCAACGCGAGAGCACCGTCGTCCTGCTTCTCGAGCGTGCACAACCAATCCGAGCAAGTGATATTGATCGGCAAAACTTTCAACCCGTGACGTTGCGCGTCTTTAATGATCGTGAAAGGCTGATAAAAACCCATCGGCTGGTTGTTGAGAATTGCCGCCGTAAACGCTGCCAGGTAATTACATTTCAGATACGCACTCGCGTAAGCAATTAATGCGAAACTCGCCGCATGCGACTCCGGAAAGCCGTAAAGCGCAAACGAGCTGATTGCCAGCACGATGTCATCCTGCGTTTTGCCGTTGATTCCATTACGCATTAGGCCTTGACGCAGTTTTACTTCAATCGCTTTCATGCGCGCTTCCGAACGTTTGAAACCAAAAGCGCGTCGCAACTCCTCCGCTTCGCCTCCGGAAAAGTTGGCGCAGTCCATGGCCATCCTCAACAACTGCTCCTGAAACAGCGGCACACCGAGGGTTCGCGCCAGAATTGGCTCGAGACAGGGATGCGCATAAGTCACCGCTTCCCGGCCCTGCCGGCGTTTGAGATAAGGATGGACCATGTTTCCGACGATGGGTCCGGGACGAATAATCGCAACCTGGACCACGATGTCGTAGAAACACATCGGTCGCAGTCGTGGCAGGCACGACATCTGCGCGCGACTCTCGACCTGAAACATGCCAATCGTGTCGGCCGTTTGCAGTGCCTGATAAACTTTTGCATCGTTCTGCGGCAGATGACCCAGTTCAACTTCTTCACCGTACGAGTCGCTTATGAACTTGAGCGAGTCTTCCAGTACCGCCATCATGCCCAGTCCAAGCAAATCGACTTTTATCAATCCCAGGTCGGCGCAATCTTCTTTGTCCCACTGGACCACGACACGCCCGGGCATAGCGGCAGGTTCGAGCGGCACGATCGAATCGAGCTGGCCCTGACAAATCACCATGCCGCCCGAATGCTGGCCGAGGTGGCGTGGCAGATCCTGGACCAACTGGTAGAGCTGAAAAAATTTTTTAATGCGCGGCTGGTGCAGGTCCAAGCCCGCGTCGCGAAACTGTCGCTCGCTGGAATCTTTGGGATCTTTCCATTCCCAGGTGTGGACCAGTCCGGCGAGACGCGACAGCGTGTCCTCGTCAAAATCCAGAGCTTTACCGACTTCGCGCGCTGCCGACCGGCCACGATAGGTGATGACATTTGCGGTCATGGCCGCGCCCAGTTTTCCATAGCGCTCGTAAACGTATTGAATTGCCTGCTCTCGTTTATCTCCGCTCGGCAGATCGAGATCGATGTCGGGCCATTCACCTCGTTCTTCCGAAAGAAATCGCTCGAACAGCAACTCCATGCCGATCGGATCGACGGCGGTGATTCCCAGCGAATAACAGACCGCGCTGTTGGCCGCGGAACCGCGTCCCTGGATCAGAATGTTTTGCTGGCGACAAAACTCGACGATGTCCCAAACAATCAGGAAGTAACCTTCCAGCTTGAGTTTTTCGATCAACGTCAACTCGCGTTCGATTTGTCCGCGCGCTCTTTCGTAGGTGGGCATGCCATTCACGCCCGTGTAACGGCGGCGCGCGCCTTCTTCCGTGCGTTTGCGCAGGAATGAAGTCATCGTTTCGCCACGAGGCACGGGATATTTCGGAAACTCGTAGCCGAGATCTTCAAGCGTAAACTTCAGTCGTGATGAAAGCTCGGATGTATTCGCGATTGCTTCCGGCAGATCGGCGAAGAGCTTCTCCATCGTCGCGGCGGACTTCAGGTATCGTTCCGAGTTTTGGGCCAACAGGCGGCCGGCGGTTTCGAGACGCACGTGGTTGCGAATGCAGGTGAAGACGTCGGCAACTTCTCGCCGTGCGGGAAAGGCATAAGCAACGCCGTTGGTCGCAAGTAACGGCAGGCGATTCCGCCGCGCAATCTCAATGACGAGATCGTTGCGGGCTGCTTCCTCGCGATCGTAGTGACGCTGAAGTTCCGCGTACACATTTTTCTTGCCGAAGAGTTCGATAAGCCAGTCGGTGGCTTGCTGCGCGTGCTTTACGTTGTCGGAGTGGCTGCCGATGAGGGCAGTCGCGATTGGGCCATCGAATGCTCCCGTCAAACAGATCAATCCCTTTGCGTGTGCGGCGAGTTCGTCGGAAGTGACCACGCATTCGCCCGGCTTCGCGTGTTTCGGCACACGCAATTTCATCAACGTGATTAGACGGCAGAGGTTTTGGTAGCCGGTGCGGTTACGCACCAGGACGGGAATCGCGCAGGTAGTTTTAGTTGCTGGTTGTCGAACACTGATCTCGGCGCCGATGTGAGCTTTGATTCCATTCTTTTTGGCTGAGAGATGAAACCGCGGCGCGCCATAAACGCCATCGCGATCGAGTAAAGCTATCGCCGGTGTTCCCAGTTCGACGCCGGCGGCAATCAACTCCTCGGGCACAGAAGCGCCTTCGAGAAAACTAAAAGCCGATCGCGCATGTAGCTCCACGTACATAGTTGCCACAGAAGGCACAAGAAATTAAGTAGCCACAAAAAGGCACAAAAGGAGTTGGGTAGAAAAGCCCATCAGGGTTTCAATGATTAAATTATTTTGTTCCTTATGTGCCTTTTTGTGGCTACATAATGCTTGTGCCTTTTGTGGCTAATCATAATTGCCT
>Ga0075424_100006186_pt1 | contig 11513 bp, 10 predicted proteins | sample SoiMethybrSBSTD3_FD_75301 | JGI IMG/M metagenome (GOLD analysis project Ga0075424, IMG submission 75301) | Bulk soil microbial communities from a Populus tree surrounding site in Tennessee, USA - Soil MetaG P. TD hybrid SBSTD3 | ecosystem: Environmental > Terrestrial > Soil > Tree plantation...
GTCGCCCTTGTCGACCTTGAGAACCAGGTAGGTCATTTCCGCACCCTTGATGGTGCGGGTTTCGATTTCCTCGATGCGAGCAGCCCCATGGTGGGGGTAGACGACCGTGTCGCCGACCTTGAAAGTCATGTGGCACATACCCCTTCCGCTAGACCTATGCTACCACGTCGAACGCTGTCCAATGGCCGCGCTTGACGGTAAACATGCAGGTCAAGGACGCAATTAACGCATCTGAAAGTGATCCAATCCGGTCCGGGCGCGTATCGCGCCCGCGCCTGGAACTGGCTCAGCGCGTCTCCGGCGATGCCTCTGGCGGCGGCTGACCTTCGTACCTGCCATGACCAGGGGCCAGCCACCGGGGCCCCGGCAGCGCGGCGCCACGGGCGGACCGTGCCGGTTACGCCGCGTCCCGTGCTGGCTCATACTGGAGGGGAATCAGGCCGCTCGTGCGGGAGAGAGTACGCGTGAATGCTGGCGGCGACCCGGGGCGGGACGATTCTGGCCTGCCACCGGTCGACATTGAGGTGCCGGACGACGCCCGGGAGCTCGCCAGGGATGTGCAGGCATACCACCGCGAGCTGCGAGCGCGGCGCAGGCGGCACCTGGCCAAGCGGTTCTACGGCCCACTGACCAGGGATGGAATGGTGCTGCCCCTGCTCGCCGGGTGCCTCGCGCTGACCCTGCTCGCCGCCACGCTGCTCACCGTCTTCACCGCGCGGCAGGCCGCGATCAGCCTGCGGCCGCGCCAGCCGGGGACGAGCCCCGCCGCGGGGACCAGCCCCCCAGGGGCGGCGTTGCTCAGCGCGATACTGTTTGCCGCTGACCAACCAGTGCCGCTGGACAGCCTCCCCGGAACCGTGCTGGTGCTGGCCCTGGTTCCACCGAGGTGCCGCGACTGCCTGCGCGACCTGAGGCAGCTCACCGTCCAGGCGCCCCCGGCCGAGCTCTACCTGGTGGGGGTACGGGGCGCGCAGGTAAGTGGCCTGGCCCCGCTGGTGGGGCTGGGTGCGACGCGGGCATTGGACGACCGGAATAACGAGCTTCCGCCGAACTATCGCGAGGTAACGACGCTGACTGCCGTCGTGGTCAAGCACGACGGCTCGATGGTTCGCGTGAGCCAAGACCAGGGCCATGGGTTCAAGATCAGTGACGACGTGCGCGCGCTGAGCCCGGCCAGTACCGAGTCGCTGGTGCCAGCCACCGGAAAATCGGCCAGCCCAGCGGCGAGCAGTTCACCGGCCGGCTGAAGTCCGGCGGGATGAGGGCGGATCCGCCAGGGGCTGCCGTGACCCGCGCGGGGGCGAGCCGATACGCTGTGCCGCGACGCAGGGTGCTCGGTGACGCAGGGCCGCTCGAGCCGGAGGGGAGCACACAGTGATCCGCAGCAGGCGCGGCGTTCTGTCGGTGCGCGGCCTCGCGGCGGTGGCCGCCGCGAGCCTGATCCCCGCCATCGCCGGCTGTGAGGCCGGGGCCAACGCGCCCACCCAGCAGTGGCATCAGCCAACTCCGGGCGCGTCGGCGATCGTGAACAACACGCTCCTGATCAACAACATGTTCGTGCTCGGGCCCGCGCCCGGTTTCTCGCTGCCCCGCGGCGCCTCAGCGGGCATGTTCCTCGCCCTGACCAACGAAGGCCTCCCGGACCGGTTGATCAGCATCAACGCCCCCGACGCGGCCACGTCGGTCCGGGTGCCCGTCGGGGGGATTACCCTCGGCCACAAGCAATCGCTGTTCCTCACCGGGCCGTCCCCCAGGGTGCTGCTCTTGCACCTCACCCGCATCCTCAACGGCGGCCAGTACATCCGGGTGAACATGAACTTCCAGAACGCCGGCCATGTGTCACTGCTGGTCCCGGTGATGCCACGGGCCGCGTTCTACGGGACCTTCTCGCCGGCGCCGCTGCTCCTGCACCCGAACATCCCGGCGTCGGCTACGCCATCACCCACGGCAAGCCGGTAGCGGGCGCTCCCCGGGGCCCGCCCCGCGGGCGGTTCAGTCGCCCGGCTCGAACTTGTAGCCGAGCCCGCGGACCGTGATGATGTGCCGCGGGTTCCCCGGGTCGGTTTCGATCTTGGCCCGCAACCGCTTGATGTGCACATCCAGGGTCTTGGTGTCGCCGACGTAGTCCGCGCCCCAGACACGGTCGATGAGCTGCATCCGGGCCAGCACCCGGCCGACGTTCCGCAAGAGGACCTCGAGCAGTTCGAATTCCTTGAGCGGCACCTGCACCTGCTCGCCGCGCACGGTCACCACATGACGGTCCACGTCCATCCGGACCGGGCCGGATTCCATGACCGAGCCGCCAGGCTCGTCCGGTTCGCCGCGCCGCCGCAGCACCGCGCGCATCCTGGCCACCAGTTCGCGTGAGGAGAACGGCTTGGTCACGTAGTCGTCGGCGCCGAGTTCCAAGCCGACGACCTTGTCGATCTCGCTGTCCTTGGCGGTCAGCATGATCACCGGAACGTTGGACCGCTCCCGCAGCGTGCGGCACACCTCGCTGCCCGGCAGGCCGGGCAGCATCAGGTCGAGCAGCACCAGGTCGGCGCCGTGCCGGTCGAATGCCTCGATCGCGTCCGGCCCAGTGGGGCAGACCGCCACCTCGAAGCCCTCCCGGCGCAGCATGTAGGACAGCGCGTCGCTGAAGGATTCCTCGTCTTCGACCACCAGCACCCGCGTCACTTGACCGCCTCCCTGACGTGCTTCGCGGGACCGCTGGGCGGGTTGCCTCCAGCGGCCGGGGGTTTGCTCACGATGGGCATCTGCAGGGTAAAGGTGGACCCGACGCCTTCCTGGCTCCACACCGTGACCTTGCCGCGGTGCGCGGCCATCACATGCTTAACGATCGCCAGGCCCAGGCCGGTCCCGCCGGTGGCCCTCGACCGGGCGGGGTCCACCCGGTAGAACCGCTCGAAAATCCGCTCGAGGTCACGCTCGGGGATGCCGATCCCCTGGTCGGCGACGCTGATCTGGGCCGTGCGGGCGCGGTTGCGGGACGCGGAGACCACCACCCTGGTCCGCTCCGGGCTGTAGGCAACCGCGTTCTCCAGCAGGTTCCGCAGCGCCGTCACCAGCAGGTCCTCGTCGCCGAGCACGTGCACGCGCTCGTCGCACGCGGCCACGAGGTCGATCCCCCGCGCGCTCGCCTTCATCCGGACCCGATCCAGTGCTTCGGTCACCACCGCGGACAGGTCCACCGGGATCGGATCCGGCATGGGCTCAGCCGCCTGGATTCGCGACAGGGTGATCAGGTCCTGGACGAGGTAGGTCAGCCGCGACGCCTCCTGGCGCATGCGCCCGGCGAACCGGCGCACCGCGTCCGGGTCATCGGCCGCCTCCTCCATGGTCTCGGCGAGCAGCGCGAGCGCGCCCACGGGGGTCTTCAGTTCATGGCTGATGTTGGCGACGAAGTCGCGCCGGACCTCCTCCACCCGCCGGCTCTCCGTCTGGTCTTCGGCGAGCAGCAGGATGAGTCCATCGGGGCCGAGCGGCGCCACCCGTACCGCGAAACTGGTCCGCCGCCCGCCGAACGAGCTTCCGGAGAGATCGATTTCACCCTCGCGGGTTTGCCCGTCCCGCCGGACCTGGCGCACCAGCGCGAGCAACTCCCCCACCATGAGCTGGCCGTCCTTGACGAGGCCGAAGGCGCGCGCCGCCTCGCTGGCCATCAGCACCGTGTCGGTGTGGTCGAGCACGACGGCGGAAGAGGAGAGCACGGACAACACCGACGCCACTCCCGGAGGGAGCCTGCTGGCGCGCGGCCGATCCGTCGCTGGGTCTTGAGTAGCGACGCGCCCGCTGGCGGTCACCAGCGAGCCCTTGCAAAGGCGGGGCGCGGCGCTGGCACCCGGGCGAAACCAGGCGTCACGTGCACGCTCACATTCCGATGGTATGCGGAGAACGCCCAGGGCGCCTTAAGCCGCCTCCTCCCCATGGGCGTGTTACTCAGGTATTCATACAACAGTCGTTGACTGGTCATGACGCATCTTTCCTGATGTAACGCGTCAAGCAGGCTCGTCACCTTCCGCGCGGCAGCCCGTCACGGGTCATCGTCCCTGGTCACGGACTGCCTGAGTGGCGGCCACGGCCGCCTCCGGGTCGAGGTACCGGCCGCCGGGTAGGACCGGGCGGAAGCTCTTGTCCAGTTCGTAGACGAGCGGGATGCCGGTGGGGATGTTCAGCCCGGCGATCTCGGCGTCGCCGATCTCGTCGAGGTGCTTGACCAGGGCACGCAGCGAGTTGCCGTGGGCCACGACGAGCACAGCACGGTCGGCGGCGAGATCGGGCACGATCGCGTCGTACCAATACGGGAGCATCCGGTGCAGCACATCGGCGAGGCACTCGGTACGGGGCAGCAACTCCGGCGGCAAGTGCGCGTAGCGGGGGTCCCCCGCCTGTGATAGCGGATGATCATCGGGCAGCGGCGGTGGCGGGACGTCGTAGGACCTGCGCCACACCATGAACTGCTCGTCGCCGAACTCCTGCCTTGTCTGCGCCTTGTTCTTGCCCTGCAGCGCACCGTAGTGGCGCTCGTTCAGCCGCCACGACCTGACCACCGGCAGCCACAGCAGGCCCGCCTCCTCCAGCGCCAGGTTGGCCGTCTGGATGGCGCGGGTCAGCACGGACGTGTGCACGATCTGCGGGGCGAGCCCGTGGTCGCGGAGCAGCTTGCCACCGGCGACCGCCTCCCTGGCACCGGCGCCGGAGAGCCCGACGTCCACCCAGCCGGTGAACAGGCCCTCCGCGTTCCACTCGCTTTCGCCGTGCCGGAGCAGCACCAGTGTGGACATGGCCGAGAGCTTAGCCGCCCCGCTGCCGCTGGGAACACGCGGTGCGGCTGCGTGGTTGGCGTTGGCGGGATGCGTGATGCGGCCGGATGGCCGCCTGTGGGGAGGTGGATGCCCGTGCCGCGACGCGTGCCCAGACGGATCGCGACCATCAGCGTTCATACCTCACCTCTCGAGCAGCCGGGCACCGGCGACGCGGGGGGGCTCAACGTCTACGTGGTCGAGGTCGCCAAACGCATGGCCGCCCGTGGCGTGGAAGTGGAGATCTTCACCCGGGCGGTCTCCCGGGACGCTGCCCCGGTGCACGAACTAGTGCCCGGGGTCCTGGTCCGGCACGTGCCGGCCGGCCCGTTCGAGGAACTGGACAAGGCTGACCTGCCCGCCCAGCTTTGCGAGTTCACCCTCGGCGTGCTGCGCACCGAGGCCGCCTACGCGCCGGGACGGTACGACCTGGTGCACGGGCACTACTGGCTGTCCGGCCACGTCGGGGCGGTGGCTAAGGAACGCTGGGGTGTGCCGCTGGTCCAGTCCATGCACACCCTCGGCCGGGTGAAGAATGCCGCGCTGGCGCACGGGGACACGCGGGAGCCCGAGGTCCGGCTGCGCGGCGAATCGGACGTGGTCGCCTCGGCCGACCGGCTGGTGGCCAACACCGACGAAGAGGCCCGCCAGCTTGCCGGGCTGTACGGCGCCGACCCGGCCAAGATCTGGACCATCAACCCGGGGGTGGACCTGTCCATCTTCCGGCCCGGGCCGGCCGAGGATGCCCGGCGGCGCCTGGGCCTGCCCGCCGACGGCCAGGTGATCTTGTTCGCAGGCCGGATCCAGCCGCTGAAGGCCCCGGATCTGGTCCTGCACGCGGCCGCGGAACTCATCCGGTCGCACCCGGCGCTGGCGGAGACGCTCACGGTGGCATTCGTCGGCGGCCCCAGCGGCACCGGCCGGGCCGACCCGGACCAGCTCACCGAGGCCTCGCACGCGCTGGGGATCGCCGACATGGTGCGGGTGGAGCCGCCCTGCCCGCAGTCGGAACTGGCCGACTGGTACCGGGCCGCCACCGTGGTCATGGTGCCCTCGTATTCGGAGTCGTTCGGCCTGGTGGCGGTAGAGGCGCAGGCCTGTGGCACCCCAGTGATCGCGGCGTCGGTGGGCGGCCTGCGCACGGCCGTCCAGGACGGCGTCTCCGGCATCCTCGTCGAGGGACACCACCCGGCCGACTACGCAGCCGCGCTGCGCCGGCTGCTCGGCTCGCCCGAACTACGGGACCAGCTGGCGCGGGCCGCGGTCGGGCATGCGAGCCGGTTCGGCTGGGGCAGCACCGTGGACCGCCTGCTGAACGTCTACCGCGCGGCGATGAGCGCGGTGCCGGCCGGGAGTTACCTGGCCGCGGGCTGACCGGCCCGGGCCGCGACCGTGCGGGCGCAGGCTGGCAGGATGGGCGCATGAGGCGCAGGGCAGGGCACCGGTGACCGCGCCGCAGGATGGCCCGGCGCTGAGGCCGGATCAGGTGCATATCGCGGCCGCGGTTGAGTCTGCCCTGGACGCGCTCGGGCTGGAGCCGGAGAGCCCGGCCCCCGGGAGCTACCTGGTCCGGCTCGAAGGCCAGCGCAAGCTCGCGACCATGACCTGGCTTATCGTCGGCGTGCACAGTCTGCACGTGGAGGCGTTCTTCTGCCGTCAGCCGGACGAGAATCACGCCCGCTTCTACCGGTTCCTGCTCGAGCGCAACGGCAGGATGTACGGGGTCCACTTCGCCGCGGACCGGCAGGGGGACGTGTACCTGACCGGGCGGCTGCCGTTGTCGGCCGTTTCCGCCGAGGAGATCGACCGGGTGCTCGGCTGTGTGCTCAGCTATTCCGACGAAAATTTCAACTCGGCCCTGGCCATCGGCTTCGAATCCTCGATCCGCCGTGAGTGGGCATGGCGGATCAAGCGCGGCGAGAGCACCGCCAACCTAGTCGCCTTCGCCCAGTTCGGTCCCGCCAACGACGATCCCAGCTAACCTGCGTCGTCCGCTGACCCCGCACCCAGGGGTTGGCCTGGGAGCCGGTCAGGAACGGACCAGCCGGCTGATGGCTGCTGCCGCCTCGCGGACTGCTGGCCGATTGGCGCAGGCACCCGGCGGCCGGGCGGTGCCCGGCATGGCAGGCTAGCGGCGTGGAAACACGGACAGGCCCCCTACAGGGGGTCAAGGTGATCGAGGTGGCGAGCCTGGCCCCGGCGCCGTTTGGCTGCATGGTTCTCGCCGACCTGGGGGCTGACGTGCTGCGGATCGACCGCCCTGACCGCTCGGGGCGGCAGCAACTGCCGCCAGTGGACCCGCTGTCCCGCAGCCGCCGGTCGATCCGGATCGACCTCAAGAACCCGGCGGGCGTGGACATCCTGCTCCGCCTGGCGGCGGACGCGGATGTGCTGGTCGAGGCATTCCGGCCTGGCGTCGCGGAACGGCTTGGCTTCGGGCCCGAGGTCTGCGCCGAGCGGAACCCGCGGCTGATCTTCGCCCGGATGACCGGGTGGGGCCAGGACGGCCCGCTCGCCTCGACGGCTGGCCACGACATCGACTACATCGCCGTATCCGGAAGCCTGGACCCGATCGGCCGGGAGGGCGAGCGCCCGGTTCCCCCGCTCAACCTCATCGGGGACTTCGGCGGCGGCGGCATGCTGCTGGTGATCGGGGTGCTGGCCGCGTTGCTGGAGCGCGAGCGGTCCGGCCTCGGCCAGGTCATCGACGTCGCGATGGTGGACGGTTCGGCGATGCTCGCCTCGTTCCTCTACGGGCTGCTGGCGGCGGGCGCCTGGCAGGACGGCCGGGGCACCAACGTGCTGGACAGCGGGGCGCCGTTCTACGACACCTACACCACCGCCGACGGGCTGCACATGGCAGTGGGCGCGCTAGAGCCGAAGTTCTACGCCGAACTGCTGGCCCGGCTCGGCCTGGACGAGGCCGGACTTCCCGCGCAGTACGACCGGTCTGGCTGGCCGGAGCTGCGGGCACGGCTCACCGAGGCGTTCGCCGGGCGGTCCCAGGCCGAGTGGGTGGCGGCATTCGACGGCTCGGACGCATGCGTCGCCCCCGTGGTCAGCCCGCGGAACGCCCCGGCCCACCCGCATAACGCGGCCCGCGGCACCTTCATAGACGTGGGCGGCGTGGTCCAGCCCGCCCCCGCACCCCGCTTCGGCCGCACCCCCAGCGGCCCCCCGTCGCCGCCGGTCAAGCCGGGCAGCGACACCGGCGAAGTGCTCGCGGAACTCGGTCTGATCCCGGCCGAGATCACCGGCCTGCGCGACAGCGGCGCGGTGAGCTGACCGGCGACACCCCATGCCGACTTTCGCTCTCCGCCTGCTGCGTTTAGCCTTGATCTCGCAGCCGAGATGAGGGAGGTGCGGTCGTGCTCGGCGATCCATGCAGTACAAACACGGCGGGCGCGGCTATCACCAGGGGCCGGGCCGCCAGATGCTGCCCGTTCCGATCCCTACGCCTGCCGGGCCCTCCCGGGTAGACCACCCGGACTGGCCGGCGGTCCAGGAGGTTGCTGTGTCCGACCGGCGCTTTCTCTCCCGGAACCGAGAGCCCGCCCCGCGGGCCGATAACGGCCGCCGCCGTGGCACCCCTTCGCACCTGTTCGGGGCCTATTCGCAGCGGCTGACGACGTCGCGGCAGGTACGGCACAACATCATCTCGCTTGTCGGCCTGGACGGGTGCCCGGTGCTGAACCAGGCGGGCGAAGAGGTGGGGCGCCTCGTTGACATCGTCGCCCGGGTTGGTGGCGGCGACGATTACCCAGCGGTCACCGGGATCGTGGTCCGGGTCGGGCGCAGGCACGCCTACCTCGATGCCTCGGTCATCGACCACATCGACCGGCGCTCGGTCACGCTGAAGACCGCACGGATGGACCTGCGCGAGTTCCAGCGCCGCGAGGGTGAGGTGCTGCTGGCCAGAGACATTCTTGACCACCAGCTGGTGGATACCGACCAGGTCCAGGTGATCCGGGCGGCCGACCTCTACCTGGCCCAGGTCGGTGACCAGGTCCGGCTGGTCGGCGTGGATGTGAGCCTGCAAACCCTGCTGCGCCGGCTCGGCCCTAAGCGCTTCCGCTGGCACCCAACCCCGGACCGCGTGATCGACTGGGCCGCGGTCGAGTCGTTCGGCGAGGACTCGCCCGAAGAACCGGCCGCGATGAAGCTGCGGACCCCCAGTTCGGCGCTGCGGCGGCTGCGCCCGGCGGAACTAGCCGACGTGCTCGAGGGGCTGGGCCGGTCCGGGCGAAAGGAACTGCTCGCCAGCCTGGACCACGACCTCGCGGCCGATGCGCTGGAGGAGATGGAGCCGGACGAGCTGACCGCACTGCTCCGGGAGATGGAGCCGGCCCAGGCCGCCGACCTGGTCGCGGCGATGGAACCGGACGAGGCGGCCGAGGCGCTGCGCGAGCTGTCCGAAGAGGAGCAGGCGCAGTTGCTTACCCGCATGCCATCCGCCACCCAGCGGGAACTCGCCCGGTTGCTCGGCTACGCCCCGGACGAAGCCGGCGGCGTGATGACCACGGTGCTCTGCCTCGCCGAGCCGCACGAGACGGTGGAGGAGGTGCGGAAGAGGCTGGTCAAGCTGGCCAAGCACCAGACAGAAATCGACTCGGTGGCCGTGCTGGACGCCGATGGCCGGCTGATCGGCGACGTGTCCGCCTTCGACCTGTTGGTCAACAAGTCCGGCAAGCAGCTCTCCGACCTGATCGACCCGGAGAACCCGCCGGTCACGCTGCGGCCCGACGCTGACATCGACACGGTCGCCACCGAGATGGTGGAGTCGCGGCGCTCGTCCCTGCTGGTGGTGGACGACGACGGAAAGCCGCTGGGCCGGATCCTGTCCGACGACGTGCTCGATGCGCTCGTGCCCGGCCACGGCCGGTTGCACTTCCCGAGGCTGCTGCAGTGAGCTCCGGGCCGGAGGAGACCCGGCAGGTGGCGCCGGCGGAAGCAGCCGACGGCATAGCACCGGAGGCAGCCGACGGCACGGCACCGGAGGCAGCCGACGGCACGGCACCGGCGGCGGCCGACGGCACGGCGGCGCCGGATCAGAAGGCGGCGCGGGAGCGGAAGGCGGCGGCGGTCCGGGCGGCTCGGGCACGGCAGGAGGCGGACGCCCGGGCGACCGGCTCCAGGTCGGCCCGGTCCTGGTCCGGCCTCACCACACGCACGCGGATCCGGATCGGCGGGGTCCGGCTGACCCGGGTGCGCCGGAGCCGGATCTTCCTGTTCCTGGCGATCCTCGGCCCGGGCGTGGTGGCCGCCAACGCCGGAAACGACGCGGCCGGGATCGCCACCTACGCCTCCGCGGGATCCCAGTTCGTCTACCGGACCCTGTTCTTCATGGTGCTGGTCACCGTGGCACTCGTGCTCGTGCAGGAGATGGCGGTGCGGCTGGGCACCTACACGGGCAAGGGCCTGGCGGCGCTGATCCGGGAGCAGTTCAGCCTGCGGTTCACCGCGCTTGCGCTCGGCTGCGTGCTGCTGGCCAACACCGGGCTTGTGGTCTCGGAGTTCGCCGGCATCGGCGCGGCGTTCGGGCTGCTCGGGGTCAGCCGGTACATCATCATCCCGATCGCCGCCGTCGCCATCTGGGCGCTCGTGCTCTTTGGCTCCTACCGTTACGCGGAACGAATCTTCCTGGTCATGTCGCTGGCCTTCCTCGCCTACCCGATCGCGGCGATCCTCGGCCACCCGGACTGGTCCCAGGTCGGGCAGAACCTGGTGATACCGCACTTCGAGTACACCAGGGCCTTCCTGCTGCTCGGGGTCGCGCTCATCGGGACCACGGTGAGCCCGTACATGCAGCTGTACGCCGCGGCGGGTGTGGTCGACAAGGGGGCCGACCCGGCGGACTACCCGCGGGCGCGGATCGACGCGATCTCGGGCGCGGTCTTCGCGTGCATCGTCTCCATCACGATCATCATCGCGACCGCCGCGGCCATCGGCGGGACTGGCCCGCTGACCTCGGCCTCCGAAGCAGCCCAGGCGCTGAAGCCGGTCGCCGGGGCCGGGGCCGAGGCGCTGTTTGCGATCGGCCTGATCGGCGCGTCCGCGCTTGCCGGGGCGGTGGTCCCGCTGTCGAGCTCCTACGCGATCAGCGAGGCGGTCGGCGTGGAACGCTCGGTGTCTCGCCGGTTCACCGAGGCGCGGCTGTTCCTGGGGCTGTTCACGGTGCAGGTCATCATCGGCGCGGCGCTGGCACTGACCCACATCAACCTGATTTCGCTGCTGATCGGGACCCAGGTACTGCAGGGCATCGTCACCCCAGTGATCCTGATCTACATCCTGATCCTGACCAACCGGCGCAGCGTGCTGGGCAAGGCCGCCAACAAGACGTGGTTCCGCATCGCCGCCGGGATATGCGTAGTAGGCATCTCCGCGATGAGCCTGACCCTGCTGATCTTCACCATTCTCGGCTTCTTCGGCATCGGATAATCCGAAATCGTAAGAATGGGGGGCCGGGGTTGCTCCCCATGGGTCAGCGCTAGGGGTCGAAGCGGTAGCCCATGCCGGACTCGGTGAGCAGGTACCGCGGGCGGGACGGCTCGGGCTCCAGCTTGCGGCGCAGCTGCGCGACGTAGACCCGCAGGTAGTTGCTCTCGGTCTCGTAGGCCGGCCCCCACACCTCCTGGAGCAGCTGCCGCTGGGAGACGAGGCGGCCACGGTTGCGCACCAGGATCTCCAGGAGCTGCCACTCCGTGGGGG
>Ga0075424_100006188_pt1 | contig 11510 bp, 6 predicted proteins | sample SoiMethybrSBSTD3_FD_75301 | JGI IMG/M metagenome (GOLD analysis project Ga0075424, IMG submission 75301) | Bulk soil microbial communities from a Populus tree surrounding site in Tennessee, USA - Soil MetaG P. TD hybrid SBSTD3 | ecosystem: Environmental > Terrestrial > Soil > Tree plantation...
CCATGTTCGCCCGCGCGAATATGGACGAGCAGCGTCATAGGCTGATGGAAACGCTCGGCACGGTCATCGCCGAGCTGCATGATCCGGAGCGGCTCGTGACGGACCTCGTGGCGTTGGGTCGCCGGCACATTCCCTATGGGGTCCGCGACAGCGACTACGATTCGGCGGGTGTTGCGCTCCTCTGGACGTTGGAAAAGGCGCTCGGACCCGAGTTCACGCCCGAGGCGCGGTCCGCGTGGACCGAGGCATATCATGCCATCGCCTCGGTCATGAGGCGGGTGACCACGGTGACGACAGGTCAGCACCGGACCGCGACCTAGAGCCGAGCGGTTTCGGCCACGAACCGCGCCGTTCGTGGCCGACCCCCTGTCACCTAGCCCCGGCCGGTCAACGCACGTGAACCGGAACCGTGATCGTCGCCGGAGGATAGAACGGCGGGGGCGGTGGCGCGCCTTGCTGCGGAGGCGGCGGGATGAGGAACGGCGGAATGCCGAACTTGAGCGCGAGCTCCCCCGCCGACGGCGTCAGCTCGAAGTCGTAGATCTCGCCCGGATCGAACACGAGCGCCGCTGGCCGCATCGTCGCCTGTGACGCTGGCAACGGGTATCCGTCCTTCGCGACTGCGCGCCATTGAGTCGGTGCGTCGCCGGCGTTGAGCGAGACCAGGAGCGGGAGATCGTTCGCGAGATTGAACAGCCGGAATCGATAGCGCGTCCCCGCCTTGAGGGTCATCGCATCCGGCTGTGCCTTCCCGTTCATGAGGAACGGTGAGAACGGGCCGGTGATCACGTTCTTCGTCATGCCTGCCCCTCCGAAGAACAGAACGCGGTCCGTCTCCGGATCGAACTTCTGTCCAGGCTCGAGCACGATGATCGGGCCATAGAGGCCGCTCGACATCTGTGGCCATTCGCGGAAATGCGAGTGGTACATGAACGAGCCGGCGCGCGGCGGCGTCCAGCGCACCGTCAACGAATCGTGCGGCGCGATGGACGGCAGGATGTTCTTGCCTGATCCACTCCACCCGGGCACGCCGTCTGGGAAGCTCTCGAGCTCGATGCCATGCCAGTGCACGGCGGCGTGGTCGTTGGACTGGTTGACGACGGTGATGGCCACTCGCTGCCCGCGCTCGAGCACGAGCGCCGGGCCCGGGATCGACAATGCGTCCGGATTGGACGCTTCGGGCGATCCGTCGACGACGAACGACATGCCGGGCTGCGAGCCGTAGACGTTAGGCCTCTCGCGCTGGAGAATGCGGATCTTCCGCTCCGGGCCGGTGTTGGCGATCGGGGCGCCCTTCGGCGCGACGCTGATGCCCATGACGAGTCCGAACATCTGGTGCGGCCGGTCCGACATGTGGTGGCCCATCATCGTGGAATCGACCGAGCCGCCCTCGGTATCGAGCGACACGAGCTCCGAGATGTGCGGCGCGAAGTGGCAATGGTAGATCCAATTCCCCGGCCGGTCCGGCTTCCACGCGAGCTCCATCGTCTGGAACGGATTCACGATCTCCGTGACGGCCATGCGACGCTGATCGGCCGTGTAGATCGAGTCCTTCACGCCGTCGCCTTTGCCGTCCACGCGGAAATAGAATCCGTGCAGGTGCATGGGGTGATCGAGCCCCGTGAAGTTGACGACGCGCCAATGGACCGAGTCGCCCTGTGTATAGCGAAGCCGCTCGGTGTGCGGCCAGGAAAGCCCGTTGATCGCCAGGACGGCGCGACCCAGCCCCGTCGGGCTTTTCGGGTCGAGTGTGAACCACCACGAGATGGCGAACGTTCGCTCGGCCGGGTCGGGACGCGCGTTAGGCGGGTCGACGATGATGATGCCGTTGAGCCCTTCGTCAGCGCTGAAGCGGGCACCGAGCGCGGGGTCGATCCCGGTGCGACCCATGTAGTAGTAGGTGCCGGGCGTCGTCGCGGTGAAGGACACCGGCGTCACGGCGTTGACTGGAACGGTCACGGTGTCGGACAGTCCGCGCGCTGGCCCAAGTCCCGCGACGGTGAGTGGCTTGTCGAGTCGGTTGCGGATCGTTAGGCGAACCGTCGTGCCGACCGGTACGCGAATCAGCGGACCCGGATTCGTGAGCGTCTTTCCCTCTTCTGCGAACGCTTCGATGTCGAGCCCTCGACCGCCCTCGCCTTCAGGGTGCCAGACGCCATTACGTGCCTCGATTGCCGCCGTGAGCGCGCCGTTCGCCAGCGTGCCGACACTCGCGCGATTGTCGTTGGGCGCGATGCGGTCAACAGCAAATGGTTTACCGGGGCCGGCGAGGAGAGCGACGGCCACGTAGGCGATCCATTTCGACATGGGTGCCTCGCAGAGCGCGGTGGGGCTACTGGCGGCGGCGCCTCATAAAATCGGTAACAACGTAATACCTCTCGGCGCCGGAGTCGAATCAAAAAGCCAACGGATCAAGGGTCAGATTCCTCGAACGGCTGCCGGTCGAAGCGTCGGCGGTCCGAATCTCGAGGATTCCGATCCCATGCTCGTTGGACGGACAAAACCCAGGAAATCCGAGCTGACGACGGGGATGAGGCCGAGCGGCAGAATCTCAGAATGGATACTGTTTTGAATTGGCCTTATCGATCGCGATCCAGCCGGAGCCGGCGAGGGCATGCGGAGTTCCGGCGATCCGTTTCAAGTTGCGGTAGCCGGGCAGGCCAAGATCGAGACCGGGGCCGATCTTCTTCCCCTGAATGAGCATCAGCGCCAGCTTGTCCTGCGCCTGCCCCGCGACCGCAGGGTCCCACAGGAAGATCTTGTCGACCGCGCCGTCGTCCAGGAACTCGCCCGCTACCGACGGCAGGCTCGTTCCCATGACGCAGGTCTTGCCCTGAGCCCCGGCCTCGCGGACCGCTCGTCCAATTCCCGCCACATCCACGACCGAGCTGCCCTCGAAGCCCTCGAGGTCAGGATATTTTGTCAGCAGCGCCTTGGCCGCGTTGTACGCGTTTTCCTGGTTCTCGGCGGTTTCAAGCGGCTCAGAAATGCGCTCGATCTTCGGATACTTCTCCTTCGCGCGCTCGTACGCGGCGGTTGCCCACCGCATATGGCTACGCGCGGTGGTGTGGCCGACGAACGCGACATACTTGCCGCTCCCGCCCATGCATTCTGCCAGCTGATCCATCAGGTGCGAGCCAAAGGCGACGTTGTCGAATGCCTCAATGTCGACGTCGGTGTTTACCTGATTGCCCGCTTCGTGCGTCACCACTTTGATTCCCGCCGCGCGGGCCTGCATCAGGACCTCTTCCAGCGCCTCCGGCGAATTGGGAACAACCGTGATCGCGTTAGGCTTCTCCGCAATCAGCTTGCGAATGATGTCGGCCTGCTTCTCGGGATCGGCATCGGCCGCGCCGGTCATGGTGGCATCAACCCCGTTCTGCACCGCGAACTGTTTGATCCCTTCCTCCATACGCTCGAACCACCCGATCCCGGTTCGCTTAACGACCGTGACGATCCTGATCTTCTCCGTGTTGGCGGCGATTTGGTCGCCTTGGCAGCCTGAAGCACTTGCCCCAAACGCAACCATAGCAATGGATGCCAGGCCGGCGATGACTACCCGCTTCGAATTCCGCATGACGTCCTCAGCGATTCATAAGGTCACTCGTCAAGCCGCGATGGCCCTTGGGCGTTAGTAGGGCTACTTCGGGCCTGGTCCTACCTTATGTAGTCGCGAAAACGAGTCGAATCAGCTCACTCGCACCTGCGCCCGTCGCGCCCTTGGCGTTCTCGGAAAGAGAACGCCAAGGATGCGAAGCATTTCCCCTAACGCGACCACGCCGGGGTGTCGTACGACCCCAGATCGAACGTGTCCTGGAGCTGAGTCAATCCCGTACCATCCGGCTTCACGGTGAACAGCCAACCCCACTTGTTCACGCCAAAGTCGACGAACACGATGCGGCTGCCATCCGGTGCCCAGCTCGGATGCTCCTGCGTACCGACGCGCTCGAGAATCACCGTCAAGCCGGTTCCGTCGGCGTTCACCGTCGCGAGCTCACGGTAATCCGGCATCCCGTTGTTGATGATGAAGGCGATCTTCGAGCCGTCCGGCGACCACGCACCCATCCCCTCGCCGAGGTCGGTGTTCGTGATCTGCGCCAGGCCGGTACCGTTCGTGTTGATCGTGAAGAGATGAGCATCTACAAAGGAATTGCCCGTCAGTCGCGTCACGAGGATCTTCTTCCCGTCGGGTGAGACGGTGGGGTCGTACAGATTCGCGTTCGCGAAGTTCGTCACCTTCGTTAGGCCGGTGCCGTTCGGCTTCACCGAATAAATCTCGGAGTGGTACTGGAGCGAGACAGGGTCCGTGGAAGTGTGGGCGAAGTAGATCCTCGTTCCATCCGGCGACCACGACGGGTGGTCATCCCGTTGGCCCGCCCCTTCTGTCGTCACCGGCGTTTGGCCGGAGCCATCGGCGTTCATGACGAAGACTTCCCAGGCACCACGGCGCTTCGAGATGAACGCGACCTTCTGGTAGTCGGGCGACCACGTGGGCTGGTAATCGTCCCCGTTGCCGAACGTCAACTGTGTCTGGCCGGTCTTGTCCGGGTTCATCACCCAGATGCGGCCGATCTTCAATGTGGTGTCGCCCTTCACATAAAGGATTCGGGCGACCGGGGCGCACTTCGGCCAGCAGTTCGGCTTGGGAGTTCCTATCACAGCCGACGCCTTGGTCGGGACGTTGGCGTTGGGTGCGGTTGGCTGATCTTCGACGCAGGCAGAGAGGGTCGCGGCAACGATCATCGCGGCGACTGCTCGGCCGCGATACTGACGGGAAAGCTGAGTGAAGTACATGTGAAGCTCCCGGACGCGGTAGCGCCCTGATTGTCGGTAGTCACGAGCGGCGCTCGGCGGCATGAGTGTGAGCGCGCCAGCTCGAATCGGTTTGCGGGAGGGAGCTTACGAGCGAGAATAGGCCACGAGTCACCCGCATCTCACCTGCATAACTCCATGGCTGTTGGCGATTTGACCCACTGTCGAAGCGAGAGCCGGTGAGAATGCCTGGTTTCGAGTGATGGTTCTATCACCGCCCACGCTTCGCTCGCCACGATGCGTGGTTGCACGAACCACGATCGGTTGCAATGTTTTTTGCCGGGCCTGTCGAGGAGCGGCCTTGAGTGGGATGTCGCCCGAAGAATGGCGCCGCATCGAGCGAGTCGTCGATCAGGCGCTCGACCTCGCGCCGGCCAAGCGCGCAGAGTACCTCGCCGATGCGTGCGGAGATGACTGCGCATTGCGCTCGGCGGTGGAGGAGGTGCTCGCTGGAGCGTCGGGTGTAGGGTTTCTCGACTCTCCAGCCGGTGCGTACGCTGCGCCGTTGATCTCAGGGCAGTCCGCGGATCGGGACGCCGACGATGAGCCCGGCACGCAGATCGCGTCCTGCGAGAGCTTGGCCGCGGGGGAATGGGCGCCGTCGTTCTCGCGGAACGCGCCGACGGGCAGTTCACCCAGCGCGTCGCACTCAAGCTCATCAAGCGCGGCATGGACTCCGATGAGATCCACGCGCGCTTTCTGGCCGAGCGTCAGATCCTCGCGCGGCTGCACCACCCGAACATCGCGCGGCTGCTGGACGGCGGCGTGGCTGCCGACGGGCGGCAGTACTTCGCGATGGAGTACGTGGAGGGGACGTCGATCACCGCGCACTGTGACGCGCTTCGCATGCCCGTCGACGAGCGCCTTCGACTGTTCGCACAGGCGTGCGAGGCCGTTCGCTACGCCCACAACGCTCTCGTGGTGCATCGCGACCTCAAGCCGTCGAACATTCTCGTCACGGCGGCCGGCGAGGCGAAACTGCTCGATTTCGGCATCGCCAAGCTGTTGCGCGACGACCCTGCTGGCCTCGACGCGCACGCCCTGACGCAAGCGGGCATGCTCCTTCTCACGCCCGACTACGCCGCGCCCGAACAGGTGCGCGGCACGCCCGTCACGACCGCGACCGACGTCTACGCGTTAGGCGCCATTCTGTACGAGCTGCTCACCGGCCGCCGCGCGCACCGGTTCGCAACTCGCACGCCCATGGAGGTCGCGCGCGTCGTGTGTGACGTGACCCCCGAGCGGCCGAGTGTCGCCGTCCTGCACGCGGTGGACGACAACGATTCGCCGGCGACGGCACCCTCGAACGATGAGATCGCCCGCCTTCGTGGCACCGAGCCGGCGCGTCTCGGACGGCGCCTGCGCGGCGACCTCGACACGATCGTCCTCACCGCGCTGCACAAGGACGCGACGCTCCGTTACGCCTCAACCGACGCACTCCTCGAGGACTTGCGTCGCTACGCTGCCAACGAGCCGATACGAGCGCGTGGCGAGTCTTTTCCGTATCGCGCGCAGAAGTTCCTGCGTCGCCACCGCGCGGGCATTGCCGCGGGCACGGCGCTCTTCGTAACGCTGATCGCGGGCGTCGCGAGCACCACCTGGCAAGCGCGCGTCGCACGGCGAGAGGCAGCGAAGGCGACCGCGGTGAAGGACTTCGTGATCAGCCTCTTCACCGCCTCGGATCCATCGGAGTCTCGCGGACGAGACATCACGGCGCGCGAGCTCCTGGCACGCGGCCGCCTGTCTGCCGACACCGGTCTGGCCCACGAACCGGCGCTCAAGGCGGAGATGTTGAACACGCTCGCCGGGATCTATCGCGAGCTTGGCTTCTATGCTGCGTCGGATACGCTTTTCGGCCGCGCAGCGACGCTTGCCGCGAGCACCTACGGTGCCGAGAGCGGTGAGGTTGCCACCATCCTGACTGGCTGGGGCCTGACGCTCTACCAATCAGGCGCGTACGAGCGTGCCGACTCGCTGCTGACAAAAGCCCTCGCCTATCGCAAGAAGGCGCTCAATACGCCCGGGCCCGATGCCGCGGAATCGATGGCGAATCTCGCCGCGGTGGTCGAGGCGAAGGGTGACCTCGATCGCGCCGAGCAGCTGTATAGGAACGCACTTGCCATCAGCAGGCGCTATTACGGCGAGCGCTCCCTCAAGGTCGCTGAGGATCTTTCAAACCTTGGCGTGACCCTCTGGCGAGGTGGAAAGCTGCAGGCGGCCGACTCGGCGACTCGCGCCGCGCTGGAGATTCGGCGCAAGCTGCAGGACGGCGAGCATCCGCAATTCATCATCTCGCAACACAACCTCGCCGGAGTCCTGCTCGCCCTCGGCAAGCTCGACGAGGCGGAGACCCTGGAGCGCGAAGTGGTCGCGAAGCGCCGGCATGTCTATCCGCAGGGGCATAATGACGTCGCGATCGCGTTGCAGCAGCTCGAGCTGATTCTCGAGGCGAGAGGGCGATACGAGGAAGCGGAGTCGACACTGGTCGAGGCACTGGCGGTGAGACGTAAGTGGCTTGGCGAGTCGCACCCGGAGACGATTACGCTGATTGCCAACATCGGCGTCCTCGACTATCGCATGGGCCACCTCGCTGAAGCGGCTGCCGCGACTCGTCAGGCAGTCGACGGCTTTCAGCGGACGCTCGGAGCAAGCCATCCGACCACCGTAACGACTCGTACCAATCTCGGCGTGATTCTCACGGAACAGGGGGCGTACGCCGAAGCGGAGCCAATGCTCCGTGACGCCCTGACATCGCGCCGCGCGATGTTCGGCGATTCGAGCGCGGTTGTCGCCCAGACGCTTCGCCACCTGGGCTTGTGGTACTATGCGCGTCACGACACCGGTCAGGCCGAGTCGAGCTTCCGTGACGCATTGCGGATCTACCGCCAGGCGCTGCCGGAGGGCCATTTCCGGACGGCCGAGGCGCTGACATCGTTAGGCGCGCTGCTGGCCGACCGTGGCTGTTCGACGGAGGGGGAACAGCTGCTGCGGGAGGCGCTCGCGATTCGCGTCAAAGCCCACGGAGCGGGAGACGCGCGCACCGCAGAGACGGAGCGCGCGCTCGGCGTCTGCCTCGAAGGCCTTCGGAGTCCCGAAGCGGAGCGCCACTTGGTCGCCAGCTACGACGCGCTACGTGACAACCGGTTCGCCGGCCGCCAGCGCGCCGAGACGGCGCGACGGCTGGCGGCGTACTACGATGGGCTCGGCCGCCATTCGGACGCGGCGCGGATCCGGCGAGACGGTGCGTCGTCGCAGTAGCATCTACAGTCGGGATAGCGCTCGCCTAACGAGTGCCTTCCAGTGCTCCGTTGCCTCCGCAGGCGATTGGGTGTAGAACATCATCAAGCGCAGGTCGAACTCCATCAGGACGTCGCCCTTGAGCACGGACGAGCCGTAGATCGCGTTGAAGTACGCCTCGTCACCGAGGTCGTCAATGGGCTCGAGCGCCATCATCCCCGCCGGATCGATGCCTCCACCCTTCATCATTTTCGGAGCGATGCGCGTCACGCGCTTGGTCAGCGCGAGCTCTTCCTTCCCGCCGGTCCAATGGACCTTGAGCGAGAACCCGTCGCCGGAGCCGGTCGGCATGTAGTCGCATGACGACGTCGCGCCATCGGCGGACGGTGTGACCGTCACCGACGTCTTCAGGATCGAATCGACTTCCGCCTTGGTAATCAACGCGCAGGCGTCACGCACGCCGCGAGCGGAGCCGGGCGCGCTGGCTGCGCTGGCAGTCGTGTCGTCACCGCCTGAAATAACAGCAGATTGTGCCGATCCCGCGGAACAGGCCGTGATGGTCACGAGCAGCGTTAGGTATGGAATGAACCGGGTACCGCGGAGAGTCAGTATGGATGACATGGTGGGGTCCTCAGGAAGTCATGGTGATTGCCGCAACCTTGAGTGGCGGCGAGTTCTATCTTCTGGTGAGCTCGACGCGCCGGTTTCTGGCCCGACCCTCGAGCGTGTTGTTGGATTCTTTCGGAGCGGCGGCGCCGTAGCCCGTCGCCTCGAGCCGGCCCCCGGCGATCCCGAGCGAAACGAGCGCCGACTTCACTGCTCCGGCGCGGCGCCTGGAGAGCTCGAGGTTCGCCGCCGCCGTGCCGACGCTGTCGGTGTGGCCGGCCAAGCGCAGCGTCCAATCCGGATGCGCTTTCATCACGCCGGCGATCTCGTCCAACACCGGGCGCGACTCGGGGCGGATGGTTGCGCTGGCCAGCTCGAAGTAGAGCCCGTAAACGACGGCCGTGTCGCGTTTCGCCAGCGCGCGTTCGATCGGCCTAACGCTGTCGGCTGCCGGGTAGTCGATGCGAACCACCTGCAGGCCCCCGGTGCCGAACGTCATGCGGAGCGTGAGCGGGTTGCGTGGGTCGTCCAGAAACCAGAGGTCGGCCTCCCGTGCGTTGGCGCCGTCACCAAAACGGCCGTGCGCGTGGATAGTCGGGAGCATCACGCGCTTGCCCCTGACCAATACCGGAAGTCGAACCGGCGTCGATTCCACTCGCGTGAGCGTTCCCTTGAAGTCAGCTACGAGCGAAGGCGCCTCGAAGACGCTGCCCGAGCTCATCCCCGCTTCGTCGATCACCCAGAACGCGATCTGGTGGCCTTGCGCGAGCTCCTCGAGCACGAGCGTCGAGGTTCCGATCGCCGTCGCCCCAGGCTCCACCTCCTCGTCGTTGTTCGCGAAGCTCACCTTGTAGCGATGGCCGCGCGCGAGATCCGCGGCGCGGACGCGGCGCATGACGTCGATCCGGCCATCGCGATCGCCGTGTTCGGGGCGGCGGCCGGAGTACCGAATCCTCACACCCGCCTCGTCGACGGCGACGACCTGCTTGATCGACTCGGCATCGCCGCGGGGTGTGTGCACGGCCGTCACTACTGTGAGTCCTGTTACGAGCGGAATCCCAGGAGCGCTCTGCGCGTCTGCTGTTCGAACGCTCGTCAGCGCCGCCGATGCGAAGAGCAGCACGAGAGCGTGCGTCGTTCTGCGATGGTACATGATCCCCCCTTACAGACAGCCCGGGTTGCAGGCCTTTACCTTGATCTCGAACTGCACGCGGATGTCTGCATCCGTCTTCTTCACGTCGCGCTGGAACACGTGCTCGATCACCGAGTGGCCAGCGGCCTCGTCGACGACGACGTCGAATTGCGGCGCTGCTTCCTGTATGCCCCTCGTTAGGATGAAGTGTCCGTTCTGGAACGGGACCGTGGCGACCTCCACATGCACGAACGGCGGCAGCGACATGAGCCAGATCAACACCAACTTTCCGGAGACAGAGAAGTCGGTCGCCGCGGGCTTGAGACGCAGTGTCAGCTTGGAGCCCTTGATCTCTCCCTCGACCGGAACGCGGAAGTACCCCGGTGTCGCGGAGCGCAGCACCATGCCGGCCCCTTCGACGTACGGCACCGACGCCAACGGGAGCACTTTGAGGCGAAGGGTCGGCGGCGTGCGGTATCGCGGTTCCATCAGCGCGAGCAGCAGATCCACGTGCTCCCACATCCAGTACTGTGACGCGTTACCCTCGAGGAACCCGGCGACGGGCGTGCTGCCTACTGAACCACCTTTCGCGTAATTCACCTGCAGCTTTCCGCGCAGCTGAAATCCGTACTTGAGCCACGGCTGCGCGCTCTGGTTGAAGTCGACATCGAACTTCGCGGTGAACGGACCCTCGAAGCGTTCGCAATACACGTCGAATACGGCCTTGCTCGTGTATTGGGCGATGTCGGTCATCACGCCGACGATCAACTTGCCCCACGCTACCGGACCGAGATTGAGCTTCGACTTCGACATCGTTCCGGTTCCTGCTTTCTGCGGCGTGGTACCGGCGGCCATGATCTTCGCGACGACCTTGAGCGCCGATGTGATCGCGGCGGTCGCCGCAGGTGGGAGCACCTTGCCTACGATCGCATTCACCGCCGCGGGCGTTCCTTTGCTGATCGCGACGCTCTGCAGGATCTTGAACGGCTTCGTCGAGAAGCTCATTGCCCACGAGAACGCGGTGAGGCCCTCCTGAAGCATCGTTAGGTCGTCACAGAGGGTGGTGAGCTTGGCCATCTTCGCGGCCTGGCTCTCGAGCCCACCCATTCCCTTCGCGAGCTCGATAATGACCTCGTTGGCGTCATGAAGGAGCGAGTCCACGACCGGGTCGGTGTCGGGATACTTTTTCGACGTGTCGACGGCTTGCTTGATGGCATCGCGATACGCGACGATGATCTGCGGTGCGAGCTGGATGTACTGCTCGAGCACTACGAGCGAATCGTGCAGCGCATTTTGCGGTGGAGATGGTGGGGCGGATGCCACGATCTTCGCCGCCGCGGCGCGGGCGTCCCCCGCGAGGTCGAACACGCGCTCAAGTGTCTGGGTGTGGAAGGCGACCATCGCCTCGCGCGACATGACAGTGAACGAATCGGTGTCGATGCCCTTGCCGTCGGGCGCGACCGCGCGGACGGCGTACTTGCCTGGCGCGTCCGTTGCGCTGAAGCGCTTCGTGAACTTTCCGTCGACGCCGAGCGTCGCCATGAGTGGCAGTGCAGGGCGCTGCGGTGGTGTGACCGTGATGGTCACCGTTCCGCCGCGATCGTAGCCTGCGATCCCACCGGCGATGGTGACGCTGGCGCCAGGCGCGACCAGTGACGGAGTTATGGACACGTCGATCGGAAGCGCGCCCGGCGTGAACGACTGAGCGCGAAGAACGGCCGGG
>Ga0075424_100006189_pt1 | contig 11509 bp, 16 predicted proteins | sample SoiMethybrSBSTD3_FD_75301 | JGI IMG/M metagenome (GOLD analysis project Ga0075424, IMG submission 75301) | Bulk soil microbial communities from a Populus tree surrounding site in Tennessee, USA - Soil MetaG P. TD hybrid SBSTD3 | ecosystem: Environmental > Terrestrial > Soil > Tree plantation...
AATGTCCGCTTTGGGTCAAAAGCGGACATGTGCGGTGCAACTAGCGATGTCCGCTTTGGGCTAAAAGCGGACATGTGCAGCGCAAAAAGTAATGTCTGCTTTGGGCCAGCGGACATGAGGAGTCTTATTCAATCACCTCGTCGGCGCGAGCGAGCAGCGTTGGCGGCACGGTTAGTCCGAGCGCGTGGGCGGTCTTGAGATTTATGATCATCTCGAACCGGGTGGGTTGCTCTACAGGAAGGTCAGCAGGCTTGGCGCCGTTTAAAATCTTGTCGATATAGCCTGCGGCATGCCGAAACGAGTCAAGGATGCTCGGGCCATAGCTCATAAGGGCACCCGCCTGCGCAAAATCCCCAAATTCGGAAGCCACGGGGATTCGTTGCCGCTTTGCGAGATCGACGACCCGTGCCCGATAGGTGATCTGGATTGCATCCTCCGTCGTCATGACGGCCTCGGCGCCGAATTTCGCCGCGGATTCGAAGCTTTTTTCAATATCGCTGGGGGCACGCAGCTCAAGAGATTGGAGTTGAACACCTAACACCGGAGCGGCCGTCTCTATTTGTTTGAATTTCTGGACCACGCTTGCATTGTTTGCACTCCACAGAACCGCCAGCCGGGTAAGGGCGGGAAGGATTTCTTTGAGCAGCCCCAGTCGTTTTGCAGTCAACTCGGTCGCAAAAAGGCTCGCTCCTGTGACGTTCCCCCCCGGCCGCGCGAGACTTGTAATAAAGCCGGCTGCTACAGGGTCACCGACGGTGGCCATGACGATAGGAATTTTCGTGGTAGCCTTCCGTGCGGCGTCAGTGGACTCGCTCCCTGCCGTCAAGATGACATCCACGTTTGTATGGACGAGATCAGCGGCGAGAGCGGGCAGTCGATCGAGTTGCCCCTCGGCATACCGAAACTCAAATGCAACATCCCGGCCGGATGCCCACCCTCGCTTCTGAAGCGCCGTCTGCAACGCGGTGACTCGAGCTTGCGCCTGCGAGTCACTCTCGATGTACGGCAGGAGTACGCCTATTCGCCGCACCGGGTCGAGCCGCTGTGCCCTTGCCGCAAGCGGCCACGTAACAACCGCTCCCCCGAGTGCCCTGATGAACCCGCGCCGCTGCATGTGCTCCCTGAGAAAACGCCTCGTCCAATACCAAAAGCCTAGCACTTTGCGACTGAGCGGCGAGTAGGCGAAATGGCGCACAACCGGACTCAGCTGCCGATCAGGCCCGATGTCCGCTTTGGGTCAGAAGCAGACATATGCGCCGCACAAGATCATGTCTGCTTTACCCCCGAAAGCGACTGAAATAGCGGACATGGCTGGGATGATAGAGGGGGCGACTTCGGCCATACTGTCCGACTTGAGTTAGCCGACTTGCGACCCTGTGCACTTATTGAGATCGAGGCAATCGCAGCCGTTCCAAAGGAGTCAGCGTTGCCGCAGCGGTATCTCGAAGATTTCAAACCGGGCGAGGTATTCATTTCAAAGCCCCAAACGCTCAGCGACACGCATTTTAGCGCCTTTGCGCAAATGACCGGCGATTCCCACCCCATTCATTACAACGCGGAATACGCACGTTCGAAGGGTTGGCAGGCCCCGCTTGCGCATGGCCTGCTTCTGCTCGGCATCTGCGCCATTGGTGCGGCACCAATCGCCGAGGAGCTGACTGACTCCATGGTTGCGATGCTAGGATTGAACAACAAGGCGGCTCGGTTGGTGTGCGGTGCAACTTCCTTGAGCAGCTCCAACCATTTACCCATAGTCGTCGGCTCCATAATGGTGAAGCCGGTGGCGTTACCGCCCGGTCGTGCCAAGTTTTGAACGAAGCCGCTGCCAACTGGATCAGCAACGACTGCAAACACGACGGGGATAGTCCGTGTTTGTTGCAGCATTGAAGCCGTCGGAGGAGTGTTTTGTGTAAGAATAATTTCGGGTTGCAGCTCAACTAGTTCTTTCGCAGATCGTTGCCTCGCCTCCGCGTCGTCGAGCGCACCCCAGCGAGAGTCGATTCGGATGTTGCGGCCTTCCGCCCACCCGAGTTTCTGGAGTCCCTCCCGGAACGCGGCCAAGTAAGCGTGAAATTCCGGGTCGCTCTCCGCGTGCGCCATCAGTACGCCGATGCGCCGTATTCGACCCGTCTGTTGAGCATGCGCGGCAAGTGGCCATGAGGCTGCGAAACAACTCGTAAGCTTGATGAAATCTCGCCTGCGCACGGGAACCATCCTCCAGGAAGGACGACATGGGTTCGGCTCAAAAGCCTAGCAGATGGGTCCGCAGGAGGAAGGTGTGTAGGGTCGGACCCAATGTCCGCTTTGGGCCAAAAGCGGACATTCGCACCCCGGTTCTTTTGAGGAAAATCAAAGCACCTTTTCGGGAAGTACCTATATCGGCGGATATGTTTCGAAAGCCGATACTCGCGTTCACCGCGATCGTTAGCGCCGCTGTTTTCTCAGCCGGACCCGGTCTCACACAAGAGAAATCGATTGTCGTCGCCTCGACTACCTCGACGAAAGACTCAGGTTTGTTCAGACGTCTGCTACCAATCTTTACCGAGAAGACCGGCATTGCCGTGAAAGTGCTGGCGGTGGGTACCGGTCAAGCGTTCGACGTTGCTCGGCGCGGTGACGCTGATGTTGTGTTTACACATGCCAAATCGCCAGGACAGACGTTCGTCGCCGAAGGACACGGCGTGAAACGATATCCGGTTATGTACAACGACTTTGTGCTGATCGGGCCATCGAGCGATCCCGCCGATATCAAAGGCATGACGGACGTTGCGAAGGCGCTTAAGGCCATCAAAGACAAGTCAGCAACCTTCATATCTCGCGGGGATAACTCGGGAACCCACATGTTTGAACTCATGCTCTGGAACAAGGACGTTGGCATCGACATCCCAGCAACTTGACGGCCCTTGGTATAGATCAGCCGGGAGAGGCATGGCAGCGACCATCCACAAGGCCCGCGTCCACGCCGGCTATGCACTGTCCGATCGCGGCACATGGATTTCTTTCGAGAACAAGGGCGATCTGCAAATCATGGTTGAGGGCGACAAACGCATGTTCAACCAGTATGCGGTCATTCTAGTGAACCCGGACAAGCATCCGAAGGTGCAAAAAGAGCTGGGCCAGACGTTCATCGACTGGCTGATATCGCCCGAGGGCCAACAGGCGATCGCCGACTACAAGATTGATGGCAAGCAGTTGTTTTTTCCGAACGCCACTGATCCTAACGCGTGAGAAGGCTGTCAAAGCGCGGCCGTCGCCGCGCAACACCGAATGTCCGCTTCGGGTCAAAAGCAGACATTTGCATTGCACCAGCCCATGTCCAAATGCCACACAACCCGCCTTAAATGCTGATCAGGTTCAATGTCCGCTTTGGGTCAAAAGGCGACATGTGCTGCCGCAAAAGGTCATGTCCACTTTGCCCCCGAAAGCGGACATTTGCAGCGCACTAGCCCATGTCTGCTATGGGCCAATAGCGGACACGCAACTCTCACGGGGCGGCGGGCAAGGTGAACTGAAATATTGCGCCGCGAGGTTCATTGGCCTCTGCCCACAGCCGGCCCCCATGGGCGTGGATGATAGACCGGCAAATCGACAGCCCCATCCCCATGCCGCTGGACTTCGTGGTGTAAAATGCATCGAACACGCGCTCGAGATGCGACGGATCGAGGCCCGGCCCAGAATCGCGTACTACCACAAGGACGCCTGTGCGATCTTGCTCGGTGCTGATCAATAGCTTCGGGGGTTTCAATGGACCTGCTGGCACCTACCTTCGGAAATTTTTGGAAACGGTTCCGTCGACGTCATCTGCGTCCCTGGCGCACCGTGAACTACGAAGGCATACGGGTTCACTACAAAAAGCACTTGGATGGCGGAGGCAGCGGAATCGGATTCGGTGCGTTTGGCCAAGATTATATCCCGTTCTTGCGCAGTCTCGACATGCCGAAACAGTCGCGCGTGTTTGAATGGTGTTCAGGCCCCGGATTTATTGGTTTTTCGATGCTTGCTCACGGCCTTTGTGAAACACTGTGCCTCGCAGACATCAATGATCAGGCTGTAGAGGCCTGCCAAAGAACGATAAGAGACAATCGGCTAGAGGATCGCGTTGCGGTCTACGAATCTGACAACCTCACAAACATTCCACGGGAAGAGCAATGGGACCTTGTAGTGGGTAATCCACCGTTCTATCCAGACAAACATGAGCAGGAGATACGAGCGTACGACAAAGACTGGCATACACATCTTCAGTTCTTTGCGACGGTGGGCAAGTTCTTAAAACCTGGCGGCGTGGTATTGTTACAAGAGGCCAATGACGGGTCCACAGTAGACACGTTCCGTCCCATGATCGAGGACGCGGGCTTTTCGCTCGTCCTCACCCGAGGAATGGATCCCGGCGCTCGCAGCATATACTATATTGGCTTTATCCGAGCTTTTGAGCTCGCACCCGAATGGCTCACCTAATATTCTAGCGCACACTTCATCGCTATATCCCAGCAGTGAGAGCAAATTCATCAGAAAGGACGCGTGGCACGCCCGCAATTTCTCAGCCACGCCGAATATCCGCGGCGCGACCCACACTAACCGAGCACGTAGCAAGACTGTTATAGGACGTTCAAAAGATCCGCCAATTTCGATTTAGTTTCGAACATTCTAAGCAAGCACATTTTAAATCGCCAAGGCGTAGGCTCGTGACATGTTGCGTATGAGGAGGCAAGTCATGCGCGAATTGATTGGGAAAATACCGACTAAAGATCCCAACGTCACCGAAGTGGTCTATCTCGCTGAGATGGTCCGTTGTCTTGATTGCGAGCAAACAGTGCCGGTGGGTATCGAGGTGGTCACGGTCAAAAAAAACGGAAAATCCAAGAATGCTGTGCGGCACGTGTGCTACTGCCGCGGACATGGTTTTGATTACGAAGCGAAGGCGCAAAGTCTGCCTATTCGCCCCCATCCTCGATCCGAAACTTTGTTCCGCTTCAGCAATCCAATCTGGGGCATGACTTGATATCGCTCAAAACTTGCTAGGCCCGGAAGCGATCGATCGGCATGTGCCCTGATGACGGCAAGTCGTCGATGCCGCGTCCGAGGAGACCTACGAACTTTATGGCGCTGAACTTGCCCTGGTCAGGCCCGACCAGATCATCGCGCGGCGCGGTGATGAACCTGCCGATCCAACGGGTATCTTGCGGCAAGCGACCGGCCATAACGAGGCTGTGCAATAGCCCGTTGTGTTGCGTCGTTTTGAGTGAAAAGCAGACATTTTTCAGCGCGTAAGGCTTATCCGCTATTGCCCAAAGCGGACACCGCCGGCTGTCCGCTTTTCGGGGATAAAGCGGACATATACGGTTGGGGTTGGGAAACATTGCGGAGACGATTGCCTCTTCCCCGGGTTTTGCTCCAAAATTAAGCGGAGGGTCTTGTTGAATGGTGGAGCGTCTTCCGTTCACCCGTTAACGGCATCGGATGGCCTGTGGTCTAAACACGCGGTCGTTCGATCTGGCGGGGGGCGCATTTCTTACCATCGACTCGCCGAACTCGAGCTTCTCGTCGGCCATACAGGCCAGGCCCCGGCCAGGCCACTACAGCCGCGGCCGGTATCGACCGTTCCCAGAACGGGGTCGCCGCCATGCACACTCACTTTCAAGCCCGAGCCATCCGGCAGCGGCTTCACCAATTTCACTTCGTGGAGGAAATGATGGCAAAACCAACCGGTCGCGGCGGCATGACAATCGACACGAGAGGCACTGAAAAAATTTTAAGCTATTGGCCCGATGACGCTTGAAACATTTTGGCGCGGACGGGCCTTTTTATATGCGCAACTGAAATAGACGGTCAGTGTGCGATGTTTATTTTACCGAGTGGTCGTGGGGTATGGACCCAGAAACGCGCAACATAGTGATTGTTTTGGCTGTTTTGATTTTCATTTTTGCCGTCAGCTACTGGGGTGTATTCCTGCCATAAGCCGACGCAATTGGACCTTCAGCACTTCGGAATGGTAAGGGCTGCTTCCCCCGCAGCCCTGCGTCTTTCCTTGAGATCCAGGGAACCATCCCCTCGCACTAAACGTTCGGCGGTGGGGCGGGTGTACATCAAAAGAGATTATCCGGGGTTCCCAAATGAGTATGAGGGATCACTACCTGACGAAAGCAGCCGAATTACACGCTAGGGCTCGGAATGAATCAGATGAAATGACTCGGCGTGAATACGAGAACTTAGCAAAGCAGTTTTTGCGTCTAGCAGAGGAAGCCAAAGGCGTTCCGTTGTTTGGCGAGCCGCCGCCACCCAAGATCAGGCGGCAATCATAGTTGAAGTAATCGGGCCACATCACCTATATCGGCTGCATGGTATTGCGTAGCTCTCGCGGCAGGCCATTAAACGCCGCCTGCTGCCTTTCAGCCTGGCAGCATCATCCAGCCGACGCTCTGCCGTGCTTCTTCTTGCTTGCTGTAGTCTGGTCTCAGATCAGCCCGTCGCCATCCGCAGACAGTGCAGCGGCAGCGGCGCTCGACAGTCGCTTACCGCGCTGGCCAACCATTTCGCAAAAACGGGGGTGGCCACGAAGCGGGTTACGCCCCAACACTAAGAAACCCATGTAAAATATTCATAATGTTACAATTGTGATACGTACAGCCAATTGCTGCCATCGTTAGTATTGGGGGTAAGGGCGATCCCGCCATCAAGGGGGGTCCGATGCCTCCAAGAACAGTGTTTGTCGCTGCGGTGTGGATTCTGATCGTCGCGTCTTTGGTGATAGTGCCAAAGTTCGTAGTTAGTCAGAGCGATAATACGCAAATGGAAACGTGCGATCCGATCTTCGCCGGTTCAACGCGCCATGTACCGCCGTGCTAAATCGCCGGATCGTTCCCATTAGAACGCTTTGCGAGGTGGTTTTGTTCGGGCAGCTAAAAAGGGGCAAATTCAGATGCCGACAAAGGTCAATCTTGAGCTGATTATCGTCTGGTTTTGCGTGGGATTTTTCGTTGGTGCCGGGTGGGCGGTTGCCGCCTGGCTTGTCAGCCGCATTCTTGGTCTCACCCATCTATAAAAGCTCTAGCTCCCGCAAATCCGGATGAACGCGCCAAACGGACCGACGCGGCGCGAATAATCGGCCATACTGTAAGGAGACGTTTTCCCCGTCTTGTTTGCTCTCAGCGACCGGTCTGAAGTGGTCTTCGACTTCGTGGTCGGGAACGGACTCATTGTCGAGATCGACCTGATTGGTGACGTCGAAACACCGACCCGTTCCACCAGCGTTGCGATTTTTCGTCCGGAGGCGACTCAACCGGCGACGATCGATGATGACATGGCACCGGTGTGAGGACTGCGACGACATTCACCTGGTGAAATCAGTACCCATTAGATACCGCAATTGTTGCAAGCAGCGCACACTATACCAAAGAAAGGAGAAACTCTTGATCGTTAACTATGACGGCCGCCCGGCACGCGTGTATTTTCACGTCATGTCACTACGATTCCTAGTCGCTGCAGCGATTCTTTTCTGGGCGGCCGCGTTTCTCTGTGCCTCTGATCGCAATTCGTCTGTCCTGTCACCACCGAAATTATCCCAGATGAGATAGATCGTTTCAGAACGTCTTATCCCAAGGCTTGACAGCACAACGCCTTGGCAAAAGATATCGAAAGCTCGGCAAATGGAGTTCCCATCACCGGCGATCGTGCCGGGGCCGTACAGCCGTTAGCGGTCGCGCCGACTTGTCGGCGAGCGGTCAACCACCTTCTGAGTTCACGATCCTGGCGGCCTCTGATCACCCCCGTCGGATGGCACTTTGCGTCCGGTGGCGCAAGGACTGACCCGGCGATATGCTCGGAACCACAAATACACCGGGGGATCTCATGCGAACACTCATGATGGCGCTGGCGCTGGCCACAATTGCCGTCAACGCGCAGGCACAGACTTTTCCATCACGGCAGATAACCCTCGTAGTCCCCTTCCCTCCTGGCGGCTCGACCGATGTGACCGCGCGCATCATGGCCGAGCACATGCGGGCGTCGCTAGGACAACCTGTCATCATCGAAAACGTCGGAGGCGCCGGAGGCAGCATTGCAGTGGGGCGCGTCGCACGCGCGGCACCGGACGGGTATACAATCGACATCGGGCAATGGGACACTCATGTCGGCAGCATCATCTACAAACTAGATTACGACCTGCAGAAGGATTTCGAACCGATCGGCCTGCTGTCTGTTAATCCGCAGCTCTTGGTCGCCCGGAAAGATCTCCCGGCCGACAGTTTGAAGGATTTGATCGCCTGGATGAAGGCAAATCCAGGCAAGATCAATTTCGTCAACCAGAATGCGGCAGCGAACGTAAGCGGCGTTCTCTTTGAGAAGTTGACCGGCCAGAAGCTACACTACATCCCCTATCGCGGAGCCGGACCTGCCATGACGGATCTCGTCTCCGGGCAAGTCGACCTTCTGGTCGTGCAAGGTGCCGCTGCGCTGCCCCAGATCAGGGCTGGAAAGATAAAAGCGATCGCTAATCTGTCCCCGCAACGCTCTGCCTCCATACCGGACATTCCGACCTCCGACGAGGGCGGTGTGCCGGGACTGTATATGTCGGGCTGGTTCGGGTTCTTCGCGCCGAAAGGCACGCCGAAAGATGTCATCGCGAAACTCAATAACGCGATGTTGCAGGCTTTAGCGGACCCCGCGGTGCGTGCGCGCTTTACCGAATTGGGACTGGACGTCGCCACACGCGAGCAGCAGTCGCCCGAAGGCCTCGCGGGTTTCCAAAAGGCCGAGATCGACAAATGGTGGCCGATCATCAAAGAGTCCGGCATCAGCGCACAGCCGCAATAAACGCCCTTTTACCGATCCAGTCCGATTCCCTTGGAACTTCTGACAGGCCCTAACGGCCCGCCGGATTAACCATTTCCGCAAGTGGTGCCTCGGTATGGTGTCGAGTTGAATCCTTCTGGCCTACACCCGAATTGGTGGGGGTGGGTCCATGCGTTGCTTTGCTGCGGTACCGAACGACGTCTTCGATTGTGGTGGTCGCGTTCAGTGTCACGAAGTGACGATTAGACTTGTTCTGCAACAACTTTTGGCAATGTAGGGTCCATCTTGTTACGGCCCGTAACATTGCGTTCCAGTGAGTTTGGGTCCCAAATTGGGTCCAACGTTTCCTTCAGCAACGCCACATGGAGACATTGGATCAGCCAAGCCGGGTGCCTCCCGCATATTGGCGTGTTCGTGCAAACGCCGCATGTGATCACAGTAATCCAAACCCGCTATCAAAGGTTCGTATCGCTTTCGGGGTGGCCATGACCCGCGAATGGCTAAACGAATTGATGAGAACGCTTCTCATTGCCGCTCTGTGTGCAACGTTGATCGGCTGCGCCTGCCCGGTGCCGCAGTCACGGGTGGTGGAAACGTGTACTTCACAGGGCTGCTTTTCCAGAATCGCAGCCACTACACCGATTGAGCTGATAGAGCGAGAGCCATTCAGGCCCGCGCCTAAAATAGCGACGGTGAAACCTAAAAAGGCAGCGATTGCGGCGAAACCAACAGCTGCCAAGCCACGAAACGAAACCGAGCTCGTGGAAGAAAAAGCAAACTCGCGGACCATCACGGAACCCGAGACCCCGCCGCCTACGCAACCTCCGGCGGCTGATTCTGGCCCGAAAAACGCAACAACCGCAATAGGAGGAGAAAAAGCGGAGGGTCCAGCATCTGATCAGCCCTCGGAGACCTCCGATCCTATTCTGAAAAAAGCAAAAATTGCAGTCGCAGCGAAAATGGAGGACCCAACATCTGCCGAATTCGTAGACATGAAGCGGGTGATGAGAAAAAATTCATTCGGCCAATCCTTCGAGGCCATTTGTGGTCGCGTCAAAGGCAAAAAAAAGTTGGATAACGTCACTGGTGAAAGACCGTTTATATATGTAGTGAATGGGGATGACGCGTACATCGTCGTCGATGGCAATCCAGATTCGTTAGCGGCGATCGTGTATCGCGCCCACTGCCTCAGCGCGAATTCGCGCTGACAGAATCTCCGACAAAAGGGACTCTGGATCTGAACAGAAGCCGCGCTCACCGCCGCCAGGGGAAGACCAGCGGTGGGAGTCCTACAAGGTACTGAAGAGGAGTTTCAGCGAGGCTGCATTGGCCGCCAGATCGCTGCGCGATGAGGTCGCCCGTTGCGCGTCTGCAACCGCCGAGCAAATTTGTGTAGGAAGCACACTCTTACCGCCACGTTTGATCGAGCGGGACTACTTTATCCGTGTCCTCTCTGCACAGGAGGACCATCCGGACCACGGGGCTCCCCTCCCATTGATGGTGGCACCGTTTATTTGGCCGGGCGCCTCGGGCAGACGTTGCGCAGCTACTATCAGTTTCGGCCCGCCTGTAACGGTTCTGAAAAGGCTTGGGAAATTACGCCTTTTTGTGATGGCCATCACAGCGCACAGAAGATGTTCGCCTAGACTGACATTAGGGAACACCCGCTTTCTGCCATCACCCTGCCAGGAGGCGACGATGAGCTTCAATTATCTAACTAACTCTACCGGTTTTACGCGGATAGCTGCCTATGTAGGCCAATTGGTCGACAGCGCGGTAGACGCACGGATCGAAACAATTTCCCAAAACTTTCGCCCAGATCCAGCCACTCGGTGTCTGAATCGCCCGTGTGAACTGAGCGAGTTGATGTCGCGAACAATCGCGCCTTGAGCATAATGAGCTGCGTCAACGCGGCAGCTCTATGATCTATTTCGCTTTCGGATCGTTAAGCCCGACCAGCCGGCATCATCCAGCCACCCTGCCGTGCCCGTCACGTTCGTAGACGTTTGCTGTGACGCCTAACCGGCGTGCCAAGCTTGTCTTGCTGGTGCTCAGTTTCGCTCATTTTAAGCTTGGCCATTTCTCCCCGCAGCAACGTAATTATCACTCGTCGTTCGGCTTCGCCTGTCGATGAATTGCGCAATCTTCGGTAGAGCACGACGTTTTGGTCCTGCAAGAACCTATCCATCTTCTCCTCCCGAATTTTCTTGATGGGTGAGCTAAAATCTCTATTTCCAAGCACCCTACTGTCGATCGAGATCATGTGATGCTATACGCAGGTATAAGTCCCAATATGAAGGGCAACCGGTACGCCTCCTGCGGCTCTGGTCGCTTCTGCTTAAAAACGGCCCGCGACGAGGTTCGTGTCAACGGGCCGTAGTTTGCGACCTTTCGCTCCCGTCGGATTGCAGATCTGCTGGGGGCAACCGCCGGACGGAAGCAGCCCAAAGCCTACACTCGCAAAAAGCTTCGGTCGGTGCCAGGAATAGTAAATTCTGGCAAACAGGCGCTAAGATTTATCTAAATCGTACCGGGTTGGCCCGCGTCTGCTGGCGCGCCGAGTGGTTTTGAGAAAGATCAATGTCCCCGCTCCTTTCGCGCATTGAATACAAGATGGCTGCGGAGTCTCCCAAGGGTTTCCCTGACACCGTGGCTGTTAGGGCCGGGCGGTCCATCGCCTGGCCCTTTCTTAGAACGTTCCGTCTATAGCGCGAGTTGCCGC
>Ga0075424_100006190_pt1 | contig 11509 bp, 9 predicted proteins | sample SoiMethybrSBSTD3_FD_75301 | JGI IMG/M metagenome (GOLD analysis project Ga0075424, IMG submission 75301) | Bulk soil microbial communities from a Populus tree surrounding site in Tennessee, USA - Soil MetaG P. TD hybrid SBSTD3 | ecosystem: Environmental > Terrestrial > Soil > Tree plantation...
CGCAAACGCCAGGGCCGCGGATTCGTCGGGCCCGTGGCCCTGTCGCACGTAGATGTCGTAAAGGTTCCGGGAGATGCCGCTCGATACGGTGAAGTGCGAAGCCTTGTCCGCGCCGCCGGCGTAGGTGCTGCGTCCGAACCAGTGCTCGTTGGTGGTGCGAAAGCTGATCCAGCCGTACTGTAGCGGAGCACTCAACGCGTCGAGCGCTCCGCCGAGAAGCGCCCCGGCGGTCACCAGCGTCGTCGGCGTCGTGAAGAGCTTGGGCGCGGGAGCGATGACGTGGGGACTCGCAGACGCCGATTCCTGGAAGTCCACCGCGGACCTCAGGGCAGCGTCGGCGGAGAGCTCCGGAACCGTCGCGCCAGCCCAGGGATACGCCTCCGCGAATTCGGCGATTCGGGGCGTCGGCTCGTCGCTCCAGTCGATCCTCCACGAGTCGGCCGGCAGGGCGGACGTCTCCGGAAAAAGATGGAACTCGTGGGCCGCGGCCGAGGATGCGAGCACGAGCAACACCGCGGCGAGAAACGAGGCGCGAAGGCGCCGCCTTTTGAGCAGTCGAGCCCAGACCTTCATCGCGCGTGAGTTCATGCTTCGGGTTCTGAGGGAGGCCGCATTATCTCCAAGCGCGGCGGCGTCGGCAAGGAATCCGTCGCGAACCGTAGCCGCGGCGTCTTAAACCGCGGGCTCGCCGCGATCGAGGGCGCGCTTCAAGCGCTGCGTGATGAGGAAGACCTCGGGACGCGAGACCTTGGAACCGGGTCCGTGCTTCTCGACGCGCTCGAGCGCGGCCCAGGCGAGCAGGACGGGCAGCGCGGTGAACTCGACGAGGCCGCGGGGAGCGCCGGTCTGCTGGAGCGCGCGAATGTAGTCGCCGGCGACTCCGAGGTCCCGCCGGGCGAGGGCGAAGACCTCGGCCTTCGGCACCTCCGCCGGAAGGTAGCGCCGTCCCTCTTCGGCGTCCACGGCCGAGTCCTTCAGGATGTTGACGAGCTGCAGGGCTTCTCCGAACGTCGCGGCGCGCTCGCGCAGGAACGGAGCGAGCGAGGCGATCCCCGGGCGGTCGAGCAGGAAGAGTTCGGTCAGCATCTCGCCCACGATGCCGGCCACGATGTAGCAGTAATCCTTGAGCTGCGGGATCGAGTGCAGCGTCAGATGGCCGTCGCGGGTGCGGGAAACGATCGAAGCCATGCCGTCGGCGGAACGGATTACGTGGATGCGAATCGGATCGACGGCCCCGGGTGAGAGCGCGAAGAAGGAGTCCAGGACGAACGGAACCTCGGCCATCAGCTCCTGGTAGCCGGGATGACGCGCGACCTCGCGGCGCACCCAGTCGCGCGACAGCGTCTCCGCCTTGTCGCGGGAATAGGAGCGCAGCAGCGCGTTGAAGTCGGCGAGGGCGGCGATGCGTGCGTCGGGCGGCCAGTGCGCCGCGTCCTCGAAAGTGTCCGCGATGCGGAAGAGCAGGTACGCGATCATCACCTCGCGGCGCGTGGGCTCGGGGAGGACCGGGATCGACAGCGCGAACGTGCGGCTGGTCTTTTCGAGGAGATCGTCGAGCGACGCGGTCTTCACGGCGCGAGCATTCTCGCCAGCAAGGCGCCCAGGGCGTCGGAGTAGTCGTGGAGGCGGCGGCGCATCCGCAGCAGCGTACCCCACGAGGACGGACGGACGAGTGCCCGCCGTGCGACTTCGGCCCTCCGGATGCTCCCGTCCGGCCCGACGCTGTCGGGCAGGAACTCCGGAAGCTCCTCGCCGGCGGCGTCGCTGACGGCCCGCAATATGAGGTAGGGAATGCCGCGGGCGGCGGCTTCCTTGGCCCAGGCCGCCGACTCCATGTCCGCGACGATCGGATCGGCGCTCGATCCGCCCGCCGTTGCCGCGAGCGCCGCCTTGTCGGCCGCCGAGACGATCGGGCGGTCGACGGTGATCAGGATGGCGGGCTTCGCTCCCGCCGCTTGTGCCCGTGCGAGAAGACGCGCGTCCGGAGTCGCGGCGTCGCCGACGGAGAAGCGCACGCGCCGCGACGCGACCAGGTCGCCGGCCTTCAGCCCCGGTGTGAGCGCGCCGCCGAGTCCGGCCCCGATTACCGCCGACGGACGGTGCCGCTCCAGAAACCTCGCGGCGCCCGAGGCCGCGCGTCTGGGCCCGTCGCCCGTCGCGGTCAGGACGATCCCGGGCGAGTCCGGCAGAGCGCGGCGAATCCCCGCGCGCTCCTCTTCGAGCGCCGTCAGGATGGCGACCGGACGGTCTTCAGCCACGGACGTAGCCGCTCTCGCGGAACCACGACACCGCGCGCCCGAGCGCGTCCTCGACCGGCGTCTGGGGAAGGCCCAGCTCGCGCACGGCCTTGGACGCATCGAAGTACATGCGGTGCGTGGACATCCGCACGCTGTCGAGGGAGACGTGCGGCGCGCGCCAGGACACGCGGGCGAAAGCCGTGTCGATGGCCGCCGCCGCGAACGGGATCCAGTGCGGAAGCTTCACCGTGGGCGAGGGGATCCCCGTCAGCGCGGAGAGCGCGTCGAGGATCTCCTTCAGCGTCATGTTGCGGTTCCCGAGGATGTAGCGCTCGCCGACCTTCCCCTTTTCCGCCGCGAGGAGGTGACCCTCCGCGACGTCGCGTACGTCGACGAGGTTCAATCCCGTGTCCACGTAGGCCGGCATCTTGCGATTGAGGAAGTCCACGATCATCTGCCCGGTCGGCGTGGGCTTGATGTCGCGCTCTCCAATCGGGGTGGAGGGGTTCACGATGACGACGGCCAGGCCTTTGCCGGCCCAGGCGTCCGCCACGCGCTCGGCGTCGTACTTGGACTTCTTGTATTCGCCGATGATGCGGTCCCGGACGACCGGAGTCGTCTCGTCGGCGGAGCCGCCGTCCACCAGACCCAAGGCCGCGACCGAGCTGGTGTAGACGACCTTCTCCACTCCCGCGTCGGCGGCGGCGCGAAGGACGTTCTCGGTGCCCTCGACGTTGGAACGGTGGAGATCGCCGCGATGCCGGGTCCAGAGCCGGTAGTCGGCGGCCACGTGGTAGAGCGTCGAGGCGCCCTTCGCGGCCCGCGAGAGCGAGGCGGAATCGGTCAGATCCCCTTCGACGACCTCGACGTCGAGCCCCGCGAGATTGTCCCGTCGGCTGCCACGCCGAGCCAGGCACCGCACGGCGCGCCCTCGCGCCAGAAGCGCGCGCACGACGTGCGTCCCGACGAACCCGGTGCCTCCGGTGACGAGGTCCACGTCTTTAGTCTGTCATCCCGAGCGCAGCGAGGGATCCCGGAATCGATTGCCTCTCCGTGAATTACGGAATCCCTTGGGCCTGCCGGCCCTCGGGATGACACGTGTCGGAGGGATGCGTCGAGAAGGGCTACGCCGCCAAATTCCACGCGATCATGCGGACCATGTCGCCGGGGTGCTTGGGCAGCTCCATGACGACCGACGCCTCGAAGCCCGAGTGCATCAGGCAGTTCTGGCACAGCGGGTCCTTGCGGGATTCCCAATAGGCCCAGTCGGTGCCGTTCCAGAACTCGTCGAACGTCGGGGACCAGGTCTTGCCGATCAGGTAGCAGGGTCCCTTCCATCCGTTGGGCGTGTAGGTCACGGTCGACCACGGCGAGCACTTGTAATCGCGCAGGCCCGCGGCGAACTCGAGGAACATCGGCGTGGAGGTCAGCTTGTACTTCTTGGAGATCTCGAGCACGCGCTTGAACTTTTTGTGGATCTCCGACTTCGTCAGGAAGATGTCGGCTCCGACGGACTCGTAGTGGTAGCCGGGGGAGACGAGCATCCCCTCGACGCCCATTTTCGTCAGCAGCTCGCAGAGCTCTTCGACTTCCTCGACGTTGGTTTCCTTGAAGACGGTCGTGTTCGCCATCATGTGGTGGCCCAGGCCGACGCCCTTCTCGATCATGGCGATGGCCTTGTCGAACACGCCCTCGCGCGCGCAGACGTAGTCGTGGGTGTCGCGCATGCCGTCGAGGTGCACGTTGATCATGAGGCGCTTGTGCGGTGGGATCGTGCCGTAGACGTTCTCGTCGAGGAGCAGCCCGTTGGTGCAGAGGTAGATGTGGCGCTTGCGCTTGATGATCTCCTCGACCAGCTCCGGCAGCTCGGGGTAGATCGTGGGCTCGCCGCCGCAGATCGAGACCACGGGCGCTCCCGAGCGCTCCACGGCGTCGATGCACTTACCGATCGGCAGCCGGTCCTTCAGCTTCCCGGTGTGGCGCTCGATCGCGCAGCCGATGCAGGCGAGGTTGCAGGTGTAGAGGGGCTCGAGCATCAGCACGAAGGGATACCGCTTGTTGCCGCGGATCGCGTTGCGGACCGAGTGCTGAATCGTATCGGTCATGATGTGAACGGGGAAACGCATCGTCAGTTCACTCCGTGATCCTGGCGCGGGGAAACGGGGACCACGCTCTCGCCGTCCCCGGCCCTGCGGGAAACTCCCGTCGTGCCCTCTCGCGCGTAGAGCGCCAGGGCGCGAAGGGGAAAGTACGTCGCATAGAGGTGATAACGCAAGTAGAAGACCTTGGGAAAGCCCGTCGCCGTCCAGTGATCGTCCTTCCAGGAACCGTCGTAGAGCTGATTGGCCAGCAGGTATTCCACGCCGCGGCGGACGGCCTCGGAGTCGCGGTCGCCGGTCGCAAAGAGCGCCACGAGCGCCCACGCCGTTTGCGAAGGCGTCGAAGGGCCCTGGCCCTTGGTCGTGGGGTCGTCGTAGGAGTGGGGCAGCTCGCCCCAGCCACCGTCGGCGTTCTGATGTGCGCGGATCCAATCCGCCGTCTTCTGGAACCGGTGCTCGCGCAGGTCGGCGCCGGCATGGAGCAAACCGCGCAGGGCGAGGAACGAGCCGTAGATGTAGTTGCAGCCCCAGCGTCCGTACCAGGTCCCGTCGGCGAGCTGCTTGGTCTCCACGAATTCCGCCGCGCGCTTGACCGCCGGATGGTTCGCCGCCACGCCGATCGCATGCAGAGCTTCGAGCGCGCGGCCCGTGATGTCCTCGCAGCTGGGATCGATCATCGCGTTGTGGTCCGCGAACGGGATGTACGTCAGGACTTCGTTGTCGCAGTCCTTGTCGAACGCGCCCCAGCCGCCGTCCTTGTTCTGCATCGCGAGGAGCCACGCCTGGCCACGCGCGATCGCGCCCTGCCGGGAGAGGTCATCGGCCTCGCCCGGGAACTTCGCGCGGGAGAGCGCCGTGAGCACCTCGGCGGTGTCGTCGGTGTCGGGATACCACTCGTTGGCGTACTCGAAATACCAGCCGCCCGGCTCGGCGCCAGGACACGCCTTCTCCCAGTCTCCGATCTTCTTGACCTCTTTATCCAGCAGCCAGCGGGCTGCCTTCAGCATCGCCGGATCGTCGGCCGGAGTCCCGCCGTCGGAGAGCGCCTCCATCGCGAGCGCCGTGTCCCAGACCGGCGAGAAGCAGGGCTGGAGGTGGAGCGTTTCCTCGTCTTCGAGCTCCAGTTTCTCGAGCTCGTGGACCTGAGCGAGGAGACGCGGATCGTCCAGCGCGTAGCCCAGGCACCGGAACGCGATGATCGTGTTGATGATCGGCGGGAAGATCGCGCCGAGGCCGTCGGAGAGCTGCAGCCGCTCGTGGATCCAGGTTTCGCACGCCGCCAGCGCCTTCTTGCGATAGGGCGTGAAGCCGCCGGACTCCATCCGCTTCAACAGATTGTCCACGCGGGTGAAGAACCGCCGCCAGTAGCGCTCCTTGCGCGTCCGCGGCACGTGCGGCGCCTTGGGGTGGCGGATGTGCAGCTCCCGGATCGCGGCGTATTCGGGCACCGGGCAGAACGGTTTGGACGCCCAGATCACCGAGAGGGGGACGACGATGCCGCGCGACCAGGACGACATCTTGTAGATGTTGAAGACGAACGAGTCCGGAAGAAGCACGATCTCCGGAGGCACGGCCGGGCAGTCGTCCCAGGAGCACTGCCCGAAGATCGCGAGGTAGATCCGCGTGAACGAGTTGCAGGCCTCGACGCCGCCGAGCTCCAGGATCTTGGTGCGCGCGCGGACCATGTGCGGCGCATTGGGGTGGTCCCCCATCAGCTTCAAGACGAAGTAGGCCTTGACCGAAGAGCTGACCTCGGCCGGGCCCCCTTCGTAGATCGCCCAGCCCCCGCCCGGGAGCTGCTTGCGCCGGAGATGTTCGGCCGCCTTGCGAATCTTCGGCTCATCCGCCCGGCCGAGGAAGTGCATGGTCAGGATGTACTCGGACTCCAGGATGGTGTCGCCCTCGAGCTCCCCGCACCAGTGCCCGTCGGGCGCCTGAATCGAAAGGAGATAGCGCTGCGCGGCCTCGACCGCATTGTGGACCGAGACGCGGCGCGTCTGGCCTGGGACGCTTTCAGGCCCCAGGCCCGAATCGTTTCGGACGGACATGCTCTTCCACCCTCGATGTCTTCAGGTTTTGCGAACTGGGCGGGATCCCCACCACCCCTGCCGGAACCGGCCCTGTTTCGCCCAGACTCATGAGTCTATACCATTAACGTTCCTGTACCCAAGAACAGGGGGTCCGATCGTGAAACGCATCTTTTTGTGTGTCCTGGCCGCCTCGGGGGTCGCCGTCGCCGCTCTTGCGGGCCCGGTGAAGTACTACGCACTCGAGGTTCGCGGGGGTTCGCGGATTTTTTCGATGGACCCGCCCGTCAAGAAGGGCCGCGTCCTCCTGTTCCATCGGTACCCGGACGGGACGTACATGAGCCTCTCGGCCGCGGAAGTCGATAAGGTCGTCTCTCTCGAGGCGGCTCCGCCTCCGGCCCCGGGGGAGCTCGCTCCGGGCCAGATGGTCTACGTCGGGCCCGCCCTCTCCGGTCCCGCATTCCAGGCGCCGCCTTCGACGGGTCCGGACGCGGTCGTCTCGGCCCCGAGCTATGACTACGGCTTCGGCTACGGCTACGACTACGGGTACGGCTACTGGGGCGGCGGATACGTGCCGCCGCAGCCGCCCGCACCGCAAGTTCCGTCGCGCATCGGTCCCAACGGGTTCCCGATCCTCGCTCCGCCGGGAACGCCGGGCTCCGTTCCGCCGCCGATCGGCGCGAACGGATTTCCGATCATCGCGCCGCTGCCTCCGATCGCCGCTCCGCACCGTCAGTGACCGCGTCGATCGGGGCGGCGCTCGAGGCCGCGGCCGTCCTGGTTTCCGCGCTCTCGGGAATGATCACGGCCTCGCGAAAGGGAATGGACATCGTGGGGACGTACTGTCTCGCGGTCGCGACAGCCTTCGGCGGCGGAACGCTGCGCGATCTGCTCATCGACCGGCGTCCGTTCTACTGGGTCGTTCACGAGGAGTACCTGCTCATCATCGGCGTGCTCGTCGTTCCCTTCGTCTACAGCCGTTCCTTTCACGCGCACATTTCCCGGTGGCACGGACAGGCGGTTCTGATCGACGCGATGGGTCTGGCGCTCTTCACGCTGACTGGAGTTTCCTTCGCGCTGCACAAGGGAATGCCGCCGTTCGTTGCCTCGCTCGTCGGGGTGATCACGGGAACCTTCGGCGGCGTGATGCGCGACGTCGTCTCCACCGAGATTCCGGTGGTCTTCCGGCCGGGCGAGCTCTACGCCGTCTCCTCATTCGCAGGGGCCTGGGTGTATCTCGGCTCGACGTATCTTTCGCTGCCGCCGGTGCTGGGGGCCACGCTCGGTTTCTTGACAGTCGTGGTTCTGCGCATGGTCTCCGTGCGCTACGGCGTGCGGGTGCCGGATCCTCTGTGGATCCGGAAACACGAGGAAGGTTCGAAGTTCTGACGAGACGTCATCACTCCGATCGCCTCTTGCGCGGAGATCTCCCGTACACCTCTCGCAGCTCGACCTTCGCTCTCTCGAGGCGGGCCCGCTGCCGGACCGGCAGCTTCCGGCCGGCCCGGTTGACGTAGAAATTCAGCATCGACATGGCGGACCGGAAAGAGCTGGACTTGCGGCGCCGGCTGCGATCGGCGGACCGTTTCAGGGAGAGTGCGATTCTGTTGGGATCCTTCTGCGCGAAGACTCGCTGCTCGAGCGTGAGCGCGTTGCTCGTCTCGGTCACGCGGCGGGACCAGCGTCTCTTCCTGGGTCTGGTATTTCGGCTGCGGCCCGCCACCGTGATCGCCTCTCGCGCGTAGACGTGCAAGCGAAGTGCCGCACCTCGCGTCTGGCATGGATGTTGCGGCCATCCTCGTCGGGTCGGTTCGCGCCATCTCGAGGCCTCTGCTCCGGGACGCGCGCGTGAAAGCCCCAGGAGGTAAAGATGCCTGAGAAATCGACGATCAAACGTGCGCGACGTGACAAACGGCGGGGGATGGCTCCGACGACACAGGCCGGGGAGTTCGTCCATGAAGAGATGAAGCACATCCGGCGCAGCAAGCATGGAGCACGTTCCGCGAAACAGGCCATCGCCATCGGCCTTTCCAAGGCGCGTCGATCCGGCGTTCGGCTTCGGCCGCCTCAGAAGGGAGCCGCTTCCGCGAAGACCCGTGCGAGCGCCCGGCGCGCCTACGCGAGAGGAGCGAAGAGAGGCCGCTCGACGTCTCGGACCAGATCGCGCGCGATCTCGAAGGCCTTGCGCCGAGAGCGGCGCCGTGCCGCGTCTCGGACCGCCCTCGCCCGTCAGGCCAGACGAGCGGCTCGCCGGGGCTCGCAAGCCGCACGATCCCGATCCTCACGCATGGGCGCCCGCAAACGCTCACACGCCGAACGGTCGCGGGCGGCGCAGAAGGCGGCGCGGACCCGCAAGCGGAAATAGGAGGTTCGGGCTCGTCAGCTGCCGGTCCGCGGTCGAATCAGCGCTTTCACCACACGGAGCCGCTCCATGTCTTCGAGGGCTTCCTGGGCCTTCTCGAGCGGGTACTCGCGCGTGACGAGGTCGCGCCAGTGAAAACGTGCGTCGTGCTTCGCCATCATCGCGAGGGCGCGATGGAGGTGCGAGAACTCGTAGCCCCAGCAGCCCAGGATCGTCGCGTGACGGCGGTTGATGTGGCGATGCGGGTTGAGCGTGGCATCCCCGGAGTCGGTGTACTGGCCTACGACGACGTAGCGGCCGGCATCGCGGAGCATCTCGAGCCCTTCGGGGACCGCGGCCGGATTGCCCGAGGCCTCGATGACGACGTCGGCCCCCCGACCCGACGTGCGCTGCCGGACCCATTCCGTCCGGTCCGCGGGATTCACGACGTCGGAAATGTCGAGAGTGTCTTCGGCGCCGAGCCTGCGCGCGGCGTCCAGGCGCGCTTTCGGGGCGCCGACGACCAGGACGCGTAACGCACCGGAGAGCTGCGCGAAGATCGCGGCGTTCAAGCCGACAGGCCCCGAGCCCTGCACGACGACCGTGTCGCCCATCGCGATGCCCGCGCGCTCGACCGCGTGGAACCCGGTCGGCAGTCCGCAGCCTCCTCCCAGGAAATCCTCGGCGGCGAGCGTCTCGGGCAGCGAGAGCAGGCGCACGCCTGGCAGAATCTCGATCCGCTCGGTCCAGCCTCCCAGCAGACCCTCGCTCGCCGGCGCGGTGATTCCGTAGACGCGGCGGTGCGGGCAGCGCGTCGCCGCACGCGCGACGAGGCAGTGCCAGCACTCGCCGCACGCCCCGTAGACGTCGTAAAACGTCACGAGCGCGCCTTGGTCGATCCGGCGTCCTTCGACGTCCACGAGCGTTCCGCCGGTTTCGAGGACGCGTCCGACGCTGACGTGGCCGGGAATGATCGGATACGGAACACCGGAGAGATGCCCGTGCCAGAGGTGGACGTCGGTCCCGCAGACTTCGCTCGCCACGGTTTCGAGAACCGCACCGCCGGGCTGCGGACGAGGACCGGGGACGCGCCGCCTCTCGAGCGGGCGCCCGGGTCCCGTCATGAATACGGCTTCGACGCTGTCGGACATCTGCGCCACGCGCCGGGATCATAGACGCACTACCGGATGCGGTTTTCCGGTGTAAGAATCCGCCCATGCGTCCCGGTCCGCTCGTCCTGGGACTCCTCGTGGCCGCGCGCGTGCACGCGCAGGCGCCGCCTGCCACACCGGCGCCTTATACGCCGGACGCGTCGGCTTCCCCCGCGGTGGCTCCGGCGTCCTACACCCCGAACGCGTCGGCGTCTCCGATGTCGGCTTTTCCGAGCTCGTCCGAGATGCTCGAGAACATCGGAAAGCTGGTGAAGGACGGCCGGCTCGCGATCGAGGCGGACCTGCTGCAGGCAAGCATGCCCGTCATTCCGAAATACACGCTCGAAGTGCAGGGCTCGCCGAAGACGTCGGTCGCCGTCGAGGCCGCCGACGGCAAGGTCACGCACATGAAGTTCGGAGTCGAGAACGGCCAGCTCGTCGTGCGGGGCAGCGGTCTTCGTCCCAAGGTCGCGATCGAGTCGCTCGAATTCCAGGACCCAAAGGGGATCACGGACCTGAAGTTCCACGGACTCGGGATCTGGAAGCCTATCGTCGCGATCTTCGGTGGCATCGCCCGATCGGCCGTGGCCAAGCTCGAGCTGCGCACCGACATCCCCTCGGTCCTGAAAGGCGAGATCCTCGGCGCGAAGAAAGCGACGCCCGCCGCGGGGGCACCGCCTCCCACGCCAACTCCGACTCCTCCGCCGGCCGCGGCCGCGCCGGGCGCGCCTCCGCCTGCGCCGACGCCATCCTTCATGGATCTCGTGCGCGAGGTCCGCTTGAACGACATGGTCGTGACGGCCTACGCGGGAAGGCGGATGGTCCTGCGGCCGTTCGTCGCCTTCGACACCGCCGCGCATCCGGCGGCGGGCGAAGCGATGAAGGTCTCCATCGAGAAGGCGATCTTCCGGCCGGGCCACGGCGGCGCGCCGAACTACGTCGAGCTCACCGGTCACCTCGACGGTGAGATCGAGAACGGCGAGATGGAGTTCCAGGCGAACCGGGTCACGATCGCAAAGGGCCAGATCCGCAAGGCCGAGTTCCAGGGCAAGACCGGGGAGGACGGGAAGATCGCCACCTCGCTCTCCGCCGCCACGCTCGCCTTCGAGCTGTCGTCGGGCAACTTCGTCGTCCCGGGCGGCATGGGCGTGGCACTGGATTCGGGCTCGAGGTTCGAGGTGGACAAGCTCAAGGTGACCTCGGCCGGCAAGTTCTCTGGGTTAGCGAAGCTCGACCTCGCGGGCCAGACCGGCGACCTGTCCCGAAAAGGCGCGACGATCTCGGCCTCCGAGATAAAGATGAAAACGCCGGGACTGACGGTTGTCGACGGAAAGGCGACCGGGCCTCTGGAGCTGTCCTTCGTCTACCAGCTCGAATATCCGTTCGTCGTGAAGTACCCCATCAAGGAGTTGCCCGAGAAGAAGCTGATGCTGGACTTCCACGGCCCCTTCGCGACGAAGCTCGACCTGAAGGACGCCGGGGGAGACGAGGGAGAAGTCACGGGCACCTACGTCTTCAAGGCGCCGTGGGATCCGATCGAGCAGGCTGCGCTCGCGGCCCTCGAAGCGAAGTGGCAGCAGGACCTGGCGATCAAGAACATCGACTTCGCCATCGTGCCGAAGATGTTCCGGCCGTGCGGCGAGTCTTGCTTCAC
>Ga0075424_100006191_pt1 | contig 11509 bp, 9 predicted proteins | sample SoiMethybrSBSTD3_FD_75301 | JGI IMG/M metagenome (GOLD analysis project Ga0075424, IMG submission 75301) | Bulk soil microbial communities from a Populus tree surrounding site in Tennessee, USA - Soil MetaG P. TD hybrid SBSTD3 | ecosystem: Environmental > Terrestrial > Soil > Tree plantation...
GATGCTCATTGGTGTCGCACGGACGTTATCGCTCGTGCTGACCGACGGCCACGTCACGGACACGATTCTCAATGGTCTGGCGACGCCCTTGTCGCGCGCGCCTGCGGCGTTCGCGTCGATCCTGATGATCCCGTTTCACGCGATCATCCACGTCGCGGTGCCGAGCGTCAGCGGTCAGGCTGTGCTGACGATGCCGATTCTCGTGCCGCTTTCGGACTTGCTCGGAATCCCACGTCAGGCGACGGTGCTGGCCTATCAGACCGGCGCCGGGCTGACGGAGCTCCTGACGCCGACCAATGGCGGATTGATGGCCGTGCTGCTCGCGGCGGGCGTGCCGTTCGGGCGATGGATTCGATTCGCGGCGGTGGGCGTGCTGTTAGCGCTGATCGTCGGTATCGCGGGAATTATCGCGATGCTGAATATTTAGATCGAGAGCACAAAGACGATTTAAACCACGAAGGTCACGAAGATCACGAAGGGGGAAGCGACAGCCCGCGATGTCACCAGCGACCGCTCTTTGTGATCTTTGTGGCCTTTGTGGTTCAAAACGTCTTCGCGGCCGTCCCTGATCAGCGCGGTGCTTTCGACAGGCTGATCAGGTTAGCGAACTGACGGTATGCGCCCGGTACGCCGGCGGGCAGCTGGCGGAACCACGAATACGCGGTGTAGACGTAACGCCCTTTGCCGACGTCGGCATAGACCTCGGCGCCACGGACCGGCGGCTCCCCGGGATCCGCACACTCCAGCAGCGGCACGTACCGCGAGTCGAACATGCTGAACGCATACGCGTTCCGCTCTTGCACCCAGCCGTTGAAATCCGCTTCGGTAATCCTGTTGGGGAAGTTGAAGGCCGGGTGCATTGGCGCCAGGATCTTCACCGGCGCATCCTCGACGGTTACGCGCGGATTTGCGTTGGTGGGCGGGCTTGCCGGAAACGGCGGCATCATCCGGTTCGCGTACTCCTGCTGCTGGTACTGGACGATCATCGTGCCGCCGTTGCGCATGTAGTCGAGGAGCCGGCCGTTGTTCGCGACGAAGTCGGGGTTCGCCTCCGACGCGCGGATGCCGACGACAATGGTGTCGAAGCGCGAGAGGTCGCCCGTCGTGAGCATATCGGCATCCAGCATCGTCACGTCGACGCCCATGCGCCGAATGGCGTCCGCCACCGCATCGCCGCTGCCCATGATGTAGCCGACCTTGACCGGCGCCACCTTCAGATCGAACACCTGCGCGCTTGCGGTTGCCGGCGAGTACAGCCGATGCGTCTGAATATGCGGATACGAGATCACCTCGACGTCGCGCGAGAACATGGCGCCGCCGACTGTCGCTTCGGCGGCGATGTCGAGCCGGCCCGCCACGCGACGCGGCGGCGCGGTCACGACAAACGGCGTCGACGTCTTGTCGCCGCTGGCGTTCAGCGTGAACGGCGCCTGCGCCGGCGTTGACGTCCATCCCTGCGGCAGACGGAGACGCAACATGCCATTCACCGGTCCTGGGGAAAAGCTTGTCGCACGCACGACCAGCTTCTGCTGATTGGCGCTGTTGCCGAGCGGCACCACGAGCAGTGGCGTGTCCAATCCAACTGCGACGCGCGGCACGACGTTGACATCACGGCGAAGCTCGCCCCGCACGGCATCGGCATAGCGGAACAGCACCGGACGCGTAATCGTGACGCTTGCGCCGCCAATCGTCGCGCCGACGGATGCGGTGATTGTCGGTGGATCGAACGGCAGCGCTTTCGGATCGCCGTCAACCCACTTGTAAACGTCGCCGGTGCGAGGCTGTTTCAGATAGTACGGTTCGGTGAGCGGCGCATCGGCAGGAACGGTCACGCGAAACGCCGCGACGCTGCTGGGCGTTTCACGGCGTCCCTGAAAACCTGCGGAGCTCGCCGCCGCTTCGGCCGGCAACGCCTCGACTCGCCAGCCGGCAGGCGCCTTCACGGTTGTGTGCTCGAGCGGGATTCTCGATCCTGGCGGGAGAAACGTTCGGACGAGCACGGTGACCGACTCGCCTTGTACAACCGTCTCCTGTCCAGCAAGCGGATCGACGTCCACCTCCGCCGCGCGCACGAGCGCGTCGGTGAACTCGGCTTCCTTGAGCGCCAGGAGGAAGTCCGCGTCGGCGCGCGCATCGGCGCTGCCGCCGGCGGACTTCAACGCCGACCGCGCGGCGCGTGTCGCGCGAACGCCCTCTGCCAGCGTCGGGACGATTGCCGCAGGGTCGAGCGGCTCGTAATCCGCCAGCGCTTTCTTTGCCGCCGCATCCATCGCACCGAGCTCTGCGCCGATCGTTCCATCAGGAAGGCCGGCGAGCTTTGCGAGACCGCGAACCGTCGTGTCTATTCCATCGAAGATCGATTTCTCGGGGCGCGGTGCCTGCCGGATGCTGTCGACCAGCGTCAAGGTCGATGCAATCGGCCCGCGCGGCTCGATACCGCCCTGCGCCTGTGTCTTGTGCTGACTTCGCCCCTCGAACGAAATCTCCGCGTAGCTACGTCCCACGGCGGCATCGATGATCCCTTCCTGCACCTGGACGTTCGGAGCCGACGGATCGGGTCGCGCGTTGAACCCGACGCCGCGATACAGCTTCTTTGCCTGCCACGGCCGCAGCCCTTCGCGCAATTGCTCGGGGAACTCGTTCGGATCCGCAGCCGCTTTGTATGCGAGCGGCGTCAGATACCCAGCCTCCTGATGATGACCGTGGCCGTCGGCGGGCGTGCCGCCCCACCGGGAATAGATGACGAGCGGCCTGAACATCCGGATGACGCGCACGAAGTCGCCCAGCGTGTCGCGCTCGCCCCATTTCATCGCCGCTTCCGCGCGTGACTTCGAGAAGCCGTAGTCGAACGTGTGCCCGAAGAACTGCTCGGCGCCGTCGAGCCGCCGTGCCTGCAGCAGCTCCTCCGTGCGGACCACCCCGAGCGCGTCGAACAGCTCGGGACCAATGATGTTCTGCCCACCCTCGCCGCGATTGAGGGAGACGTAGGCGACACGCGCGTGATCGCCGCGCGCCGTCGCCGCAATGAAGGCGGAATCCTCGTCGTCTGGATGAGCGCCCGTGTGGAGCACGCTGGCGGTCGTCTGGAGCCGCTGAAGAACCTGCGTCATTCCCGCCGCGCCCATGTCGTAGATGGGCCGGACCTGCGCGTCGCTCACCAGCACAAACGCGCACAGACCAATCGCGGCGGAGAGAAAACGTCGCATCCGGAGAGTATAGCTGTGGGGTCAGACGCTGGTGATGGCTCGTACGGGGGTCGGACGCTGGTGATGGCTCGTACGGGGGTCAGACCCCGGTGATCGACCGACTCAAGGCTGTGGGCCGCGCACCACCTGCACGAAATCCTGCGGCCGAATCCATTTGGCAAAGGCCGCGCGCACCTCGTCGGCGGTCATGTCGTAGTAGCGCTGCCCCATATGGCGCGATTCGTCCAGCGGCAGCCCGATCTGTGCGCGCGCGAGGAGCAGGCCCGCAATCGCATCCTCACTCGACTGCTGCAGCGCCATCTGCCGGAGCAGGAGCGCCTTGGCCTGATGCAATTCCGCCGGCGTGACGTTCTCCGTCTGCATCGCGCGCAGGTCGCGGACGATCAGATCGCGCGCCTTCGCTACGTTGGGCGGATCCGATCCATAGGTCACCGTATAGACGCTCCGCGTCTTGCCGGCCGTGAAATCATCGTCGACGTTGTACACGAGGCCTGCCACCTGACGCAGATCGTGATAGAGCCGCGTCGCATAGAAGCCGCCGCCGAGGACGTTGTTGCCGACCTGAATCGCATAGTAGTCGGGATCGAACCGCGTCAGGCCGACTTCCTCCGCCAGCGTTACCGATGCCTGGACGGATTCGGGATCCGCGACGGCGAACTCCTTCGGCATGTTCTTGGGCACCGGTGGTAGTGTCGGATCCGGCGTCGGCCCTGGGGCCCTCCACGCGCCGAAGTACTTTTCGATCACGCTGCGAGCCTGGGCCGGATCGATGTCGCCGATGATCGCGATCGTCGTGAGATCGGGGCGGAAGGTCGTTTCGTGGTGCTTCCGCACGTCGTCGAGCGTCAGCGACGACACTGTTTGCGGCATCGGCTCTCGCAATGCCGGATCACCGGACGGGAGCAAGCCGATTTTCAGCGCGTGGTCGGCCTGATACCCGGGACTCTTGAGCTGCCCTTCCAGGTACTGCGCCGTCTGCTGCTTGACCGTGTTGAATGCGTCGGCCGGGAGTGCCGGATGCAGCACGTTGTCCGCGAGCAGCTCGACGCCTCTTGCAAAGTCAGTCTTCGGCACGCGGAGCGAGAAGTCGTATCCGGCCGTCTCGCTGGCCGCGATATCGTCGAGCGCCTTCTGAAACGCGAGGCGATCCAGCGTCGTCGTGCCGTAGGAGAAGAGCTCGTCGAGTACGTCCGACACCCCGTCCTTGCCGGGCTGCTCCTGCAGCGTTGTTTCGTGTTTGACGTTGCCGAGCAGCGTCACGGTTGGACTCGTCTTGTCGTTCTTGACGATCAGCCGCAGCTTGTTGGGCAGCATGGTGTCGGTCCACGTCGGGTTGACCGTCGGCACACGAATCGCGGAGAGCGCTGCTTCAGCCCACTCGGGCAGCTTCACGGGCTTGCTGGGCGGCGCGGTCAACGATTCGCCGCCGCCGAATCCCTTTTCGGATGCCTCTTCGTTAGACGGCTTTGGCACAAGCGTCGCCGTAATCGAGTTGGCGTCCTTCAGGAACTGCGTCGCAACACGATTGACGTCGGCAACCGTGACGCGCCGGATTGCCTCGACGTTGTCGTCAGGTGAGTTTCGGCCTTCCGCGGCGAGCGCCTGCGACCAGACGGCAGCGAGATCCGAAATCGAATTGCGGCGGAACAGTGCCGACGCGATTTCCGATCGCTTCGCGGCCTCGACCAGCTCCTCCGGAAACCCCTGGCGCGCGTAGCTGGCGACAATCGATCGCATGTCGGCCACGACACCGGTCGGCGCCGTCGATGCCGGCAGCGCGGCGATGCTGAAGCCGACGCTTGCTTTCGGATAGGTCTCGGCCAGGTCGAATTGCGCGTACAGCGCCTTGCCGGCGGGCACCAGGGCGTACAGGTCGCCGCGCTGGCTTGCGAGCACATCGGCCATGACACGTGTCGCGGCGTAATCCGGACTATCGGTTCCGGGGAGTCGATAGGCGATGAACGCAAGCGTGTAGGGCAGATTGCTGTCGAGCGTGAAGCTTTCCTGCTTGACAGGCCGCAGAACGACGGCAGGTCTCTGGCCGATCGGGCGGCGTGGGATCGAGCCGTAGAGCCGTTTGACAGTGGCCAGCGTCGCCTCCGGATCGACATCGCCGGCAATCACGAGGATGGCGTTGTTCGGCGCGTACCACCGCCGGTAAAAGGCCTTCAGCATTGCGCCGGTCGTCTTCTCGAACGACTCGCGGGTGCCGAGCGCATCGTGCGCGTACGGCGTGCCGGCGAACATGTCCTGGTTCAGCCGCGTGATGAATTTGTAGGTCGGTTCGGAGAGGTCGCGCGCCACCTCCTGCTCGATGGCGCCCTTTTCCTGCTGCCACTCCGCATTCGAATCGATGACGTCGCGCATGCACGCCGCGTCGACACGCAGCGCGACCTCGAGGTCGGCGGCCGGCACCGTGGCGAAGTACTGCGTGATCGTCTGCTGCGTGTCGGCATTATCGGAACCGCCAAGCTGGGCGAAAATCGCGGCAATCTGGTCGGCCGTCAGGCCCGCGCACCCTCTGAATGCCATGTGCTCCTGCGCGTGCGCCATGCCCGGGAAGCCCGGAGGTGTTTCGTTGGCGCCGACAAGATAGTTCTCCTCAACCGTGACAACGGGCGCGAGCGGATCGCGGACGATCACCACGCGCAGGCCGTTGTCGAGTGTCACCCGTGTCACGTCGCCGGCGGCCGCGGGCGTCTGCGACTGCATGGGCGCCGTCAGGATGAAGAGTAGGAAGCAGAGCGCGAGCGTTCGGTACATGACAGATCTCGATCCCATTTTCACGCCAGTTGCAGGTGCGCGGAGCCGCGTTCGCAGACGAAACTCCCGCCCGCGACTTCCGCGCCAGAGTGCACGCGCACGTCGGGCGAGAAGTACCAGCTGGCGCTCATCAGCGCCGGCGTGAGATCGACGATCACATATCCGTGGCTGACGCCCTCGAGGTACTTCAAATGCGGAAACGCAACGCGGACGGCGGCAGCCGCGTCCGGGCCGTCCTTCCCCGAGAAGAGCAGCGGGGTTGGCGAGCTGATCGCCGGCGTGACAAGCTCGACAGCGAGCGACCCTTTACCCGTTGCGGCGACGTATCCAGCCCAGGGATTACGAGACACATCGAAACCCCACGAGCTGTGCGCATCGCCGGTCAGGATGACGAGGTTGCCCAACTTCTCGCGCTCGACGAAGTCGAGCACGCGAGTGCGCTGCGCCGGGTACCCATCCCAGACATCCGTGTTCGTCACGCGCGTTCCGGGCAGCGTGATGGGCGAGAAGATGACCTGCTGGCCGAGCAAGGTCCAGGGGGTGCCTGCGCGCTGCGACGCTCGAAGCTGATCGAACAGCCATGTTTCCTGGGCGGCGCCCATCAGCGTCCGTTTCGGATCGGCAAGGCCCGCGGCATCAGTGCTGGCCACCTGCCGGTCGCGCAGCCCGCGCGTGTCGAGCATCACGAGATCGACGAGTCCCCCGAACCGGAACGTGCGATAGAGGTGAATACCCGTGTCGGTGGATTCACGAATCGGCATCCACTCCAGATACGCCTTATAGGCAGCCGCCTTCCGCGTCGCCCAGTCGCCTTCGCCTTTCTCAGGGTTGTGATTGATGGCGCCGCCAGCCCACGCGTCGTTGCAGATTTCGTGGTCATCCCAGACGGCGATGAACGGAAACAGCCGGTGCGCCTCCTGCAGATCGGCATCGGTGCGGTATGTCGCGTAACGCAGGCGATAGTCCATCAGAGTGATCGCCTCGCGCGGCGGCTCTGGCACCCGATTAATCGCCGCGCCAGCGCCGTACTCGCCCTCGGCAAACTCATAGATGTAGTCGCCGACGTGGACGATGGCGTCGAGGTCGAGCCGCCTGGCGATCGACGCGTATACGTTGAAGAAACCGGCGGGGTAGTTCGAGCACGACACGAGCGCGAAGCGCATCCGACCCGTTCCTGTCGTGGGAAATGTCTTCGTGCGGCCAACGGGTGACTGCTCGCCATCGACGTCGAAGGCGTAGTAGTAGGTCGCGCCCGGCGTCAACCCGCCGACGTCCACCTTGACCGTGTAATCGCGCGCGGCAGCCGTCTCCGACGTGCCGTTCGCGATGATGCGCTGAAGCTCAGGATCGGCGGCGATGCGCCAGCGAACCGTGATTGGTTGGTTCGTCGAAGGGTCGCGCGGCGTAATTCGCGTCCACAGAACAATGCGATCGCCGAGCGGATCGCCGCTGGCGACGCCGTGCTGAAAGCGCTCGCCGGGCGATTCGTGCTCGCGCTGGGCGGCGAGCGGCCACGACAGACTTGCGGCCGCCGTCGTCCAGAGAAATTGCCGGCGTGTCAGCGACACGCCAGCATTCTATTTCGTGGTGACGATGCTCGTCGCGAGAACCGCGGGCTGCTTGGCCGGCGGCGCCGGTTTGAATGCGTAGACGTAATTGCGCAGCACCGGATGATCGGGAAAGCCTTCAAAGCGGTACTGTTTCATTTCGCTGTACGCCTGCTGGGGAGTCCAGCCGTCAAACGTCATCCGATAGAGCGCGGTCATCGTGCCCGTGCGATGCCGTCCGCCCGCGCAGTGCACATAAACGGGCTGGTTCGCCGGATTGTTCACGATTTCGAAGAACTGGGCGATTTGCGCTTCGGTGGGTGCCTTGGTCGTCGTCATGCCGATTCGGACGAAGTTCATGCCGGCCGCCTTCACATAGCCGGCTTCGTTCGACGGACCGTCCGCCTGCAGATCGATCACGGTCTTCACGCCGATCGCAGCGAGGTCGGAGTAATCAGGTCCCTTCGGCTGTGAGCCGCGGAAATAGTTGTCGTTCACCTTGCCGAAATTCCCGATGTGAATCCGATTGAGCGCGGCGGTTGAGCCGGTAACGACAGGCGCGACGGTCGTCTGCGCAATTGCAGGCGCCGAGAGCGCAGCGGCAGCGACGAACGCGGCCAGGACACGTATCCGAATGTTCTGTGCACCCATGATGTTTGACCCTTATTGCTGGAATTGCCCGCTTGCGCGGGTAAGCCATTTTACGGGTACCCCTCGATGAAAAGCGACCTCAGCCGATGCGACAAATCGGTGACAGCTCAGTCAGGTTTTCGGACGAATTGCCGCATATCCGCCGGTAGTGGCGCCTCCACCTCGAGCGGAGTGCGTGTCGCAGGTTGCAGAAATGTGATCCTCCATGCGTGAAGCGCCTGTCGAGCGATGAGGGGGTCAGGCGAACCGTAAATGGCGTCACCCACGATTGGCCAGCCGCTCGCCGCAAGGTGCACCCGGATTTGATGGGTACGGCCTGTCGGCAGCTCGCATTCGAGCAGCGAATAGCTGTCCACGCTCGAGACGACGCGATAACGCGTCTTGCTGGGCACTCCTGCGGGATCGGTGACGATGCGGCGGCGATCCGCGGGGTCATGACGCAGCGGTAGCGTGATGACGCCGGCCCGAGGTGTCGGCACTCCGCGTACTGCTGCCAGGTAGACCTTCGTGACGAGCCGTGCACGCGCATCGCGTTGAATCTGGGCGTGCGCGCCGGCTGATAACGCGACGATGACAACGCCGGACGTATCTTTGTCGAGGCGACTCACAAGCCCGGGCCGGACGTCTGCGCGATCGCGCAATCGCCAGAGAATTCCATTCAGCAGGGTGCCCGTCGGATTTCGAAATGACGGGTGCACCACGATGCCCGCCGGTTTGTTGATGGCCATCAGATCGTCGTCTTCGTACAAAACGTCCAACGGAACTGGTTCTGGCAGCGGCGTCTCGCGCAATTTCGTGGTCGCGGGCACCGTCACTTGTATAGCGGCGCCCTCGCGGACGTGAATCGAGGCGCGGGCGGCCGGCGTCTCATCCACCGAAACCAGGCCGTCTGCAATCCAGCGCTGGGCCCGCGCCCTCGACAACCCCGACACTTCGGTCACGCGCCGAACCAGCACCTGGTCCAGACGCAATCGCGCATCACCCCGATCGGCAGTAAAGTGAATAGTCACCTATGAAGCTCAGAATGCCACAGCCGGAACAGGCCCTTCCCGGGCGTGAAGAGGCGATGCCCGTCCCCGACGCCCATTACGTCAACAGTCATCGGATCTCGCCGCCGTTTCCCGCCGGGCTCGAGCAGGCCGTTTTCGGCATGGGCTGCTTCTGGGGAGCGGAACGGAAGTTCTGGGAAGCGCCAGGCGTCTATTCGACGGCGGTCGGCTACGCCGGCGGCTACACACCAAACCCGACCTATCGTGAAGTCTGCAGCGGCATGACGGGGCACGCCGAGGTCGTGCTCGTGGTCTTCGATCCGAAGGTGACGTCGTACGACGCGATGCTGAAAATTTTCTGGGAAAGCCACGACCCGACACAGGGCATGCGGCAGGGAAACGACATCGGTACGCAGTATCGATCGACGATCTACACGTTCTCGCCCGACCAGAAGCGCGCCGCGGAAGCGTCGCGCCAGGCATTTCAGGATCGGTTGAACGATGCCGGTTTTGGACGCATCACCACGGAGATCCTCGACGCGCCGACCTTCTACTACGCCGAGGATTATCATCAGCAGTACCTCGCGAAAAATCCTGGAGGTTACTGCGGTCTGGGTGGAACCGGGGTCAGCTGTCCCGTTGGCGTGAACGCCTGACGATATAATCGCGTCCGATGAGCCGGGTTACTTACGCCAACACCCCGTCCACACTCGATCAGCAGTCGCTGCGGACGACGCACGCGGTGCGTCTCGTGACTCCGGCGGAGGAAGGTACCGGCGTGAACGCGTTGCCCGCGGGCGTCTACGGCTTCACCTACTCGCCGGCGCTGCCGAACGCCCCGCTGTTTGCGGAGCGACGCTTTCGCAGCTACGAGACGCACAAGCTGGCGGACGGCGCGATAGTCGTCATTGGTTTCGCCGACGTCGAAGCGGCCGCGACGCTCGAGTCGCAAGCGGGCGAGCACACGATTCAAATCCATCCCGAGCCGGAAGGAAACGCCACAGTTCTCGTACAGGTGCCGTACTCGCGCATCCGTCAGAATCGGCAGCACGCGGCGCCGAACCAGCAGGGCGTCACCGTCACGATCACCGGGTAGGCCCCTTCTCGACGGGCCTGCTCGAATCCGCTTCCCACTCGGACCACGACCCTGCAAACAGCTTCGCGCCCGGCAGCCCTGCGTGCTCCATGGCGAGCAGGTTATGGCACGCCGTGATGCCGGAGCCGCAATACATCACAACCTCGTGCGCCGGCCGCCCTCGAAGCACCTGCTCGAACTCTGCCTTCAGCTCGCCGGCGGGACGCAGAGTTCCTTCCTGGCTGATGTTGTGGCGGTAGAAGCGATTGCGCGCCCCGGGAATGTGCCCTGAGACGTTGTCCAGCGGATCCGGCTGACCCGCGAAGCGCTCCGGCGACCGCGCATCCACGAGAAGCGCTGATGGATTTCCAAGGCGCGCCGTCACGTCTTCCACCGTCAGGCGCATCTCGCGGCGGAGCGCCGGCGTAAAAGTGGCGGCCGCGCGCGTCTCTTCACCACCCAGGACAGGCCGCCCTTCGCGCGTCCATTTGGCGAAGCCGCCGTCAAGCACGGCCACGGCATCGTGGCCCATGTACCGCAGCATCCACCAAAGCCGACTCGCGAACGGGCCGGCATCCTGGTCATAGGCCACGACCTGGATGTCGTCTCCGATGCCCAGGCGGCCAAAGGTCGCCGCCATCACATCGGGAGAGGGAAGCGGGTGACGTCCGTTGGTTCCGGTCCGCGGGCCCGCAAGATCATGCGCAAGGTTGACGAACACTGCTCCGGGAATGTGGCTCACGAGGTAGTGGGCACCGCCCCACTGCTCATCCGTGAGGTTGTAGCGGCAGTCGGCTATGAGCCATGACGAGTCGCCGAGATGAGAGGCGAGAGCATCTGTTGAGATGAGCGTCGTATGCATGGCTTTTCCATTGCACGGATCAGCGCGGAGATCTTATATGAGCCTACGAGCTGCAGCGGCAATGGTTGTGCTGTTGATGCTGAGCGGCGGGTGCGGTGCTCGTCATGGACGCCCGCTCATCGGCGGCAGCACCATCCCTAATCCCACGGGCACGCTCTCGGGCACCGTGACGTCTTCGACGGGAACGCCCCTCGAGGGACGACGGGTGAGCGCCATCAATATGGCCACCGAGCAGCATTACGACGTGACGACAGCCACAAACGGCGGATACACGATCAAGGTGCCGCCGGGCCGTTATCGGCTCGAGGTAGAGCTGCGCGGCGGCGATCAGCTGGGGACACAGCCCGAGCAGAGACAGGTGAACGTCGGAGATCTCGACGAGAAGCTTGATTTCGTGATTGGCCGGTGATGACGGG
>Ga0075424_100006193_pt1 | contig 11507 bp, 6 predicted proteins | sample SoiMethybrSBSTD3_FD_75301 | JGI IMG/M metagenome (GOLD analysis project Ga0075424, IMG submission 75301) | Bulk soil microbial communities from a Populus tree surrounding site in Tennessee, USA - Soil MetaG P. TD hybrid SBSTD3 | ecosystem: Environmental > Terrestrial > Soil > Tree plantation...
TCATCCGCTCGGCACGCGCTACGGATGGGCGGTCATTCCGGGACGGGGCAGGACAAAGACGAGTTACATTGCTGTCCGCGACGTCGCGGAGATGGCACGTCGGGTTCTCACCAAGCCTCCGTTGAACCATTCGGTGATTGAGTTTGGTGGAGAGGATTTGTCGCTCCTTGACTGTGGTGATGCAAGAGATGCTGGGAGGGAGAATTCTCGTTTTTCACCTGCCTTTGGGTGCCTTGCGATTTGCCGGCGGGCGCTCCGGCCGTTCAATAGAGCGCTGGAAGCTCTGCTTGAGATTGTGGAGTACGTTGAGCTGAAGGGCTTGCGGGCGGATAGGAACTTCCTGGGAGAACATCCGATTTCACTGACCTCCTTTCGGTATTTTCTACGGGAGCAGCTGCGGGAGCCAGCATGGCCTGAGGTGTGGGTCACGGATTTTGCGATGTTCGATCACCTAGACTTGGCTTACAATGCGCGCGAAAGTGAGTAGGTTTCCGCTTTTGCCATCCTGCCCAAAGGAGGCAGGGCGCCATGTCAAAACCACCCTATGGTGTGTTGCAGATAGCCTTACGCATTTTCTCTGTGCTTTTCGCTATTGGCGGGCTGTTCATGATTTTCGGCAGCCGAGGACTGGTCATCCGGGTCTTTCTTCACCCTCCCGAGGTGGAGGTGTCGACATTGCTCCTTTTCCTTTTGAAGGAGATGGGTGGAGTGGTGCTTATGGTCAGCGCGATACTGTTTCGTGCCGCCCGAGATCCGGAACGCAATATCGCTGTTGTGGATGGATTGATTGTGGGCCTGCTTGTCCTCACGATAACGCCTCTGCTTTCGCTCAACACCTTGGATGTCCGGCGAATCTATCCTGGACACCTTGTGTGGGGACGTTCCGTGATCCGGCTGGTACTTGCGGCGCTCTTCTTCTACTTGCGACCACGAGGAGCACGATGGCGGCCTGCCGGACATTTCTGAAAACCGAAGGTTCTACATCACGCCAAGGGAAGCGTGGATACGCAATGCACGAACATCCCCTTCCGCTCTGAGACTCCGACGGAGCGGGCATTCGGTGTTGCCCTATCCCAGTGGAAATAGTTCACTGCTTGTCGTATACGGCAGTGCTCTTGAACTTTTTGCCATCGGGATCGGTTCCGCTCACGATGACCGTGCGGTTCTTGCCGTCCGCAGAAACGACGATGCGACCGCTAGTGGTGACCTTGCCGCCTTTCTTGACGTTGAATCCCAGCGTATGATCGTCGATCTTTGTGTAAGACCGCATGTCTTGATTCGGATCGCCGGTCACGGGATAGTCTTTTCCGTCGAACTTGCCCGTCCACTCGTTGTGTGTCGCCTTACCGTCGCGGTCGACGCCATCCACTATGACCTTCACGTTGTCGCCTGCGGCCTCGTAGGCGACCGTGGTGTTTTTCGGAGCTGTGGGACTTAACTTTGACTTGGATTCGTTTAGCTTCCAGGTCCCCATATTGGGGTCGTCGGCGAAGCACAGTGTCAGGCCGACAAAGCACGCTACGAGCGCTATCACGATCGTTCTTGCATTCATATTCCCTCTCTGATTGGAAATAGGTTTGGGCCTGAGATGTTTCTGGTGGTGGCACGTATTCTAGTGTCGTACCTGTACTTTCCACAACTCGCTCCACGCAGAGCGGCTTTAGAGCGTCCACCTCGCCATCGTCTCCAAGGCGAGATCAATCACGGAGCGTTCTTTCGAGGTGAGAGGTTCGGATTCCCGATACCGGCAGACGATTGCGTGAATCACACAGCTTGTACCCGTTCACCGATTTGAGAACGGTCAGGGTCGAGCAGGAGCTCCATGAACAATTCCTGCCATGTGGGCGGCACGGGAATGCACCTTGGGGCGAATTTCCAAAAATCAAGGTGGGTTGCAAATGAGAATGTACATCTTTTCGATGACGGTGGGGTTTTTGGCCAGACTCTCCGGGTATTAATAATAAGGACCAGGGTGGGGTGGTCGCTACCCTGGGAAGAAGGCGAGGAGAAAAAGTGTTTTGACGAGTTTGGAACTATGGTTTGTCGTGGGTCACTAATTCGGCGTTATTAGGTCTCAAATTTTTCAGGTGGTCTGGGTCGCGGATTTTGCGACGTTCGATCATCTAAATTTGGCTTACAACGCGGGCAAAACTGGTCATCGGCACATTGGGGCTCCACAGCTGGAAAAGGGGGCCTACGCCAGCATATCCTCCTCAGCGGCTTCCCAGCCATTCTCAATGAACGTCTTCTTAGCAACTTGGCCGTTATCCACAGCCAAGTGGAGTGTCTCCTGTCCTCTGTGAAGCTCCGCGGAAAATGCTTGTATGTGCACCCCGTTTTGCCAGAGAGCCGAAGCTATTTCACTGGGCAGTCCAGGGCGCTTGGCGATCCGAAGAGCAAATTGTGATACCTGCGGCACGACTCGAACTGCATTATGATGCCAGGGCGGCGCAAAAAGGTTTCCGTTCGCTTTTCGGCGCACTTTAGATAATCGGGCGGGCAAATTGTAACCCATATAGATTCCAGCCATCTTCATACGTGGTCCGAATCACTCGCGCCCGCAGCCTTTGTATCGTTCGTTGCAATTTCGCATTCCTTAAGATCGGTGCAGAAGGTATTTCTAGCGATACCCGCGACCAGCGTCGCAAATGTTTGCGACGTATCGCCAGTAGCGCTCCTCCAGCACTCTCGTTGAGCAAGGTACAGAACTCTAGGAATTCTCTTCCTTGGCCGTTGACGCCACGCACGAACACCGGTATGGCAAGGGAGAGTCGCGGCCAGCGGCGGCGTTCTGGAGCTTGTTGGGTAGCCACGGACGTGTTCACCCCCAGCGCATGGCCAATCATATGCCCGACTGACATGATCCGAGAGGAGGGTTACCACAGACGACATCATCACTCTTGAACTTAATTCAATTTAGGTCACGAATTCTGCGTGACTGGGTCTCTGGTCTTTCAGGAGGCTTGGGTCGCGGATTTTGGGATGGGGCTTGGGAGCAAATAGGCCGGTTTGATCGGGCTTTTTCTGCCTTGGAAGGAGCTCGTACCGATGCCTACCAATATGGGTTAAGGTGCGGCGATAAATGTAGGATTCGTTCCGGTGTGGACGGGCGAACCCGGCACTCCGGTAAGGAGCCTCGTGCCGTCGTCGATGCTGTAACCGGATATGGTGCCGTCGCCGGAATTTGCCACATAAAGAAATTTGCCTAGGAATATGCGGGCTGAGGTTGCACCGGCTCCGGTGCGGATGCTGGTTAGGAATGTAAGCTCGCCGCTGATGGTGCAGGTATTGCCGCTGCAGGAACCTGGATCGATGGAGTAGATCGAGCTGTCTCCTGAGGTCGTGTGCGTGACGTATGCAAAGTTGCCTTGCACTGCAATCGACGATGCTCCCTGTGGAGTTACTACAGGGACTTGATTCTCCTCCCAGCTGGTCAGAATAGCAGGTTCTCTGCGTCGTAATCTAATGAGTGGAAATTCTGGTAGTGATGTATTTTGAAGCTGTTAGCTTGAGTAGTAGTAGCATCACGCCGCCGCCTGATTAGTATTTTCGATTTCCAATAATCCCACTAACTCCTCCAAACTCCAAACGTGGTTGCTGATTCCGGCTTCCATCGCAGGTGTCACTCTCAGCGATCATCGGATCAAAACGGCAATCACAACGAGCGCGCACGCGAGCATCCACTTAATTACGCTGTCGAGTGTGATCCTTTCCCACCGGCTCGGTGGCTTTTGATTCTCTAACAGTCTACGGAATTCGTCGTACGGCACCATGTCCTCCAAGCGAAGTTCGAAACGGCGTTGAAAAGGATTTTGCCGCGCAGTCCTCATCACGTCAAGCGACAAACGAAATCCGCTCTGCGCGAGATCCCCCGTACAGTGAGGCTGGCGCAACTTGGCGCACTTCTCGCACCACAAGCGGCGCTAGAGCTTGTTCATTCATAATCTGCTCTCACGTCGCGTTGGGCGGACGGCCTCTTAAGGTTTTTCTCGACAACGGGGGCGCTCTCTGGATCATTCCGAGCTGGCTCGGTGGCTCCGGCCTAGACCGCCGAAAATGGCTCCGTCTTACGCCGGCGTCGACAAGCGGTCGGGGTCGGGCTCGCTCTGCTGGCAGCATTCAGCGGAATTCAGCCTTCCTTTCCCAACGAGGCGCGATTGTCAAAACCCCAGAAGCTTCCGGGGAGGCCCGAAACTGCTGATTCGTCCTCCCATGTCTATGTCGAGATGATGGCGCCCGAGGCGCCGTTGTTTCAATTCGCTGTTGCATTTCTGGTGCAAGTGGGCATAATAAGCGCTCACTCTTCTTCCCCCGAAGGAGATTTCGATGTCGCTCTTGCGCGCCATGGGGCTGTCCGCATTTGTCTGCCTAGGCTTAACTCTTCCCAATGCAGCTGTTGAATCCACGAGCCAAGGCCCGAATTCCGATCCCACGTATCAGCAGCTTCGCAACTTGACCCTGAGCGGCGAGGCCGTCTCGGTGAACAACTTTACCTTGAAGCGCGATGCCGCTACCTTTCACTTGCGTTCTGGTACCGTGTGCTTCGTACCACCGGTTCAAGGCAAGGTCACAGGAGCGGTGTTCGTGGGCGATGGCAACATGATTCTGGATCCGCCCACTGCCGACGAACGAGCGAGCTTGAAGCTGCTCACCAAGGAAGACGAATTCAGCGAGAATTTTGCCCAGCTTGTGCTTCGCTTTACAGATTCCAGCTATGACGAAATAAAGAAAGGCGGATCGCCGAGTTCGGGTTCTTGCGACCCCGGTCTGCTGCGCGATAGCCAAAATGCAATGCGCCACGATCGCATGCTGAAGTACAACCTGGAGGGCCGACTTCTCGAAGATATTCTTGGGAACGGGCCAGCTGGTTTTTTTGTCGCCTTTGTTCACGGCAAGCGCTACAACGGCAAGGAACTCTTCTTTATTGACCCGAACGGCGCTCCCGAAGTTTCACCCGAAGAAGTGGAACTCATGACTTACGACGAGAATAAACGCGGATTATGGGCATCGTTCCATTTGAAAGATGAAGGTGATGATCCGGCGAATCATCGCGGCCTGGTGGGTATCGCACACCAGCAGCTCGATGTCAGCATCGAAAAGAGTGCGAATTTGCAGGGCAAATCGGTAACCACCATCGTGGCCAATCGAGATGGCGTTAGAGTCGCTCCATTCCGGCTGTTTTCCAGTCTTCGCGTTCAGAGCGTTACCGGACCAGATGGTCAAGGGATGGGATTCATTCAAGAAGATAAGAACGATGATGCCGATTTTTGCGTAATCCTTCCGAAGGCTCTTTCAGCTGGGCAGAAGTATTCAGTAACCATCACCTATGGCGGCAAAGACGCCGTGGTGAACACCGGGGGTGGCAATTACTTCCCCATCGCGCGTGACGACTGGTATCCAAACAGTTCGCATTTCACTCTGGGCGAATACGCAGCCTACGACATGACATTCCGCATTCCCAAAGGAATGAAGATCGCTGCCACTGGAGACCTGGTAAGCGAGCAGAACGAGGGCGGTCAAAACGTCACCGTTTGGAAGAGCCGACCACAGGCGGTTGCGGGATTCAACTTTGGTAGATTCAAAATGCAGGAAAGCAAGATCGAAAAACCGGAGTACCTGGTACAGTCCTATGCCAATGAAGAGCCACCGGACGAAGTCCGTTCGCTCCTTCACTATGCCGAGCATGACCTGCCCACCCAGGGACCACACATGGCGGGAAGTGTGGCTCTAGGTAACATGAGCACCGTTCCGCTTATTAAGAAAGCATTGGCGGAAGGAACTCTTTCCGTCCAGCTTTACAATGACTACTTTGGACCGTCGGCCTACAAGCGGCTCGCCATCACCCAGCAGACCGCATGCAATTATGGTCAGGCCTGGCCAGAGCTCGTCTGGATTCCCATGTGCTACTTCTACGACACAACCATCCGACACCAGCTGGGTATGGATTTCGGCGATCGTGGCTACTGGAAAATCGTTACTCCTCACGAAGTCGCGCATCAATGGTGGGGGCATACCGTCGGGTTTAGCTCGTATCGCGACCAGTGGATGAGCGAGGGTTTTGCCGAAATGTCGGCTTCGCTTTATCTACAGATGATCGAAAAGAATCCGCAGAAGTTCATCAGCTTCTGGAATGATGAGCGCGATCTGCTTCTGGAGCGCGACAAAGAGGGATGGCGGGCGGTTGATGCCGGTCCAGTCACCATGGGTTACCGCATGAGCAATTCACGTACCGGCGCCGGGGTCACGCGCCGGCTCATTTATCCCAAAGGCGGCTACATCTTACACATGATTCGCATGATGATGTGGGACCGCCGTACCGGAGACGAAAGCTTTAAGGCAATGATGCACGATTTCGTCAAAACTTATACCAACCAGGCTGCCAGCACCGAGCAATTTAAAGCGATGGTGGAAAAACACATGACGCCTGAAATGGACTTAGCCGGGAATCACAAGCTGGACTGGTTTTTTGATGAGTACGTGTATGGCACAGCTCTGCCAGCTTATAAGTGTGCGTACACGTTCGACAAAGATTCCAGTGGAGACGTCGTGTTCGGGTTGAAAGTTACTCAGTCAAATGTTGACGACAACTTCCGCATGCTGGTGCCGATCTATCTGGAATTGGCAGATGGCCACGTGGTGAATTTAGGTCGCGCCCGAGTGTCAGGAAATTCGAGCGTTGAACAGAAGGTCCCACTGAAAGGGTTGAAGGAAACTCCCAAACGCGCCATGCTCAACTACTACGACGACGTGTTAGCTTCGCCGTAATCAACTTTGCCGAGAAAAATCCCCACTCAACGCAATCATATTGGGTGGGGATATCTATTTGGATCTCTTACTTCGTTGAAGCACCGGAATCGGCAGATTCGGATCCAATCGCAGGAGCTTGTTTCTTGCGTAGAAGCAATTTCTGATAGCGACCTGTTGCCATCGAGATTGGTCTTGAAAACCGCAGCATCGTTTACTTCGCTGAACTGCTCAGGTCAACCAGTCGCGCTGGAGAACTCGCGCGGGATGTGGATGGGTTCAACTACTCGCCGGGGCTGTTCTGATGGTTGAATCGACTGGAGCTCGCAGGCTTGGTCCGCGCGCGAGCGCAGGGGGGTGCACTTTTAGCGGGCTCTAGCTCCCATCCCCTTTTTCGTTTGACTGGCCTTTTCGAGTGTGCCTAGTATGCTCATCTCAGAGCGTAACTTAAAGGCCCGCTTCAGTGATCTGCCAGAACAACTCACTCATATACAAATCAGCGTTTTCTATGACATATACGCTGAGTAGACCCCAAAAACCCCATAAAAAGCACATCGGCGGCACACTTTGGGCAACAAACAAGCAACACCTGGGCGACAGTTTTCTTGGGATATTGTTTACTGACTTCGTGCGGGCTGTGCAGAATCTTGTGCAGTGTGTTCGAGACCCGTCGATGGTCCCAAGGTGGTCGCCAATCACGTCGTTTTCTCGGTTTTGGGATTAGAGGGGCAAGGCGCTTCCACTGTTCGTCCATTAGGTCATGGCGCATTGGTGTGTCGATGCAGTGTGGCACTCCGGCGTAGCGCCTGGTCGGCGAAGCTCGCCAGAATTACTTCCGTTTTGCCGACTATCCTCCCCGAGTGCGCTGCTACCGGGCGGAGCGGGAATTTGCCCTAGTGAACTGGGATCTCAAATCCGCATGCTGCCGGTCTGCGCAGTCATCTAAACAGGCGGCCTGCCAGAACTTCAACCAGACATAACCTCGCCGAACCCCGAGCAATCTACTCCGAAAATTACGTCAGCCGCCTCTTTGTTTATCGGGCACGTCTATGTACTCTGCAGCAGTATTGGTCGCGGTTGTACCCAACCACTCTTGTCGAACCACCGACTTGGCAGCCCTGGTTTCTGCATCGTCTTCCTCGCAACCGTCTCCGCACGGAACCAGCACAAAAACGTGGCCTAGTGTATCCACCTTGATCACGGATACGCCGTGACCGTCACACCAGCCAAGGACAGACTGCGCAACGAGTGCTAATCCACATGCGCAATAGATTGAATCAGCTCTTGTTCATCACGGAGCATGTTGCCCTATCGCGTCTCAGGTCCGATCTTTGCCCGCCACGCCGTGAATCGTGCATGCCATTTGCGCACGGCATCTCGCGCGGCTGTATGTTGCCCCACACGCGTTTGAGTGGACGGGAGGACCGCAGCTGTTGGCGCCAGAACGTTCACACAGCCGCCGCGGCCCTCGTCGCACGGAACCAGTAGAGCGAGGTGGCCCAGGTCTGCGTCATCATTCGGCGTGAAACCCACTGGTGCGGCTTTGGCCAGGATTTCGCCGCGATCATTAATGTTGAACGCGTTTGTCAATACCCACCCGGAGCCTGGAGGAGTGAGCTTGTTCAAGTCGAGCATAGGCCCGCCTTTTTCCCAGAGAAATGCATGTAAGAAGTTGTGACAATCCCCTGATCCGCCCACAACCTGTCCGCGAGCATTCAACCCATATGCCCGGCTGCAAGCATCGCCGTCCACCGCTCCCAGGTCCTTGATCTTTCCGTTCTTCCAAATGACCGCATCGTGAAGATTCACTCCCGGCAAAGGTCGAGGAAAGTCTGCAGAGCCCGCGATCAGTCCCAACTCATTGATCCATTGGGCCTCGGAATTGGGACCGCCGAGAGTTCCAAGATCCTGCATTTGTCCGTCCGTCCATAAGAACGCGTGGCAGCCGGTTAATCGTCCGTCAGTGCACGCTATTGGAGATTCGGCGAGGCTCGATAGGCCAATTACCTGACGCCGGTTATTTGCGCATTGGGCAAACCCAATGGTACCGCCGAGTGTCCCGAGATCGGTCATCTTGCCGTGATCCCAGAGGAACGGATCGAGGGTAGGAAGCCCGGTATCTGAATTCACTGTTGTATTCGTGGTCGAGTTTCCCCAGACGAGCCCTTCAGGCGGGTGGCTGCAACTCGCGCCAGGAAAAGTGTCATCTCCGCCTAAGGTTCCGATGTCGACTTTCTCACCGTTCTGCCAGATAAACGTGTGTGTCGGGAAGCCCAAGAACCCGACAGGATCCGGGTCCGTATTTACCGTGGAAAATCCGATGACTTGACCGGCATCATTCACGAAGACGCCTAGGCTCTCGGTCCCGGAGTCGAGTGTTCCGAGGTCGATGATCTGTCCGTGCTTCCAGAGCACAGCCCGGAATTCAGGAAAACCGAGAACGGGGTCAATCGTGGAGCTCTGGGATTGACCGGTCGCCCAGCCACGAGAATTGATGGATCCAGCAGCGCTGTTGTTGTTCTCGGGAAGTGCTCCCAAATCCCTTATCGCCCCGTGTTTCCAAAGTGAAGCGTGTGCCTGATAACAGTCCGCATAGCAGAAGAATGACGCGTTCGGATCGGGAACTGCCAGATCGGCATACGATGCTACAGTGCCAGAGTCGTTCAGCAGACGAAAGCCGACACCGTTCACGGAACCATAGCTGATTGGACCTCCGAGGGTCCCGAGATCAAACAACCTATAGCGCTGGTGATTCTGCGCTGAGGATTGCAGAGGAAAGCTTATTGCAAGTAGCGTCACGAGAATATAGACGAGTCGTTCGGGCAGCGCTCTCATACAAATCTCCTCTTCACCTGCGGGCGATCATGGATTCGCGCTCAAGCAGTGGCGTAAGGGACTGCTGGCGTCAGAGGATTGATCAGCAGCGAAACGTTCGTCAAACCAACTTCTGCTGAACTTTGCGTGAACCGGAAAGCGGATTAGATCGTTCGGGTTACGAGAAACGGTGAACTCACCTCCGGCAGCTCAAAGCCGTGCTAGACTTGGCGGAACGCGCGTGAGGGCGTGGGGCGTGGCAGTTGCAGGTCAGCGGCAAGGCAGACTTTCCTTCGGCACTTTCGAACTGGACCGGGAGTCCGGCGAGCTCTTAAAGCGCGGTTTGCCACTTCGATTGCAAGAGAAGCCCCTTCAACTTCTTCTTCTCCTTCTGGAACATCCTGGAGAGATCGTGTCACGTGAGGACTTCCAGACGCGACTGTGGCCTAACGGTACTTACGTTGACTTTGACAAGGGCCTGAACACGGCCGTCAAGAAGTTGCGCTATGCACTTGGAGATTCACCCGATAAGCCTGTTTTCATTGAAACTATTCCCCGCCGGGGCTACCGCTTCATCGCTCCGATCTCGGGCAACGGCTTTCTACCCGAGGAACCGCCAGCCGGCGAACCGATTTTCCCGACCGCAACGGGCAAGAAAGAATCCAGCGACAGTCTCTCTGGATCTGGTTTCCACACTATCGTTCCACCGGTCGGCATCCGGAAATACCGGTACTTATTGATTGCTGTTCTCTTTGGAACTGCCGCAGTAGTTCTTGTCAGATACGGTGGATTCGCTCGCCCGCCTGCCCTCGAAATCCAAAACACGGAAATCACCGAGCTGACGGACAATGGGAAGATCCGCGAGATGGCAATAGCTCCCGATGGACTAAGGTTGGCCTACGCGAGAAGTGAAGGATTAGAGCAGAGCTTATGGCTCAAGCGGATAGATACCGGAAACGAAACGCAACTTCTCAGGGCAGACACCGTGAACTTCAGTGGCATGGAATTCTCTCCTGACGAGCATTTTCTCTATTTCGTCCGCTCTGAGAAGAGCAATCCGGTCTTCAGCTACTTGTGCAGAATTCCCGCGGAGGGAGGCGGTGTCGAACAATTGATTCGGGATGCAGACACTCCGATCAGTTTCTCGCCCGATGCCACGGAGCTTGTTTACACTCGCGGATACCCGCGTCGCAAAATCTTCGAAGTACGCGTCGCAAATGTGGATGGAACTGGCGATCACCTGCTGGCCACAGTCGCAGGAAACGAGGTTTTTGACAGCGGACCCACGTGGTCGCCCAAGAACGACAGCATAGCCGTGTCCGCGCATCTGACCGGACAAAGACGTCGTTTCGCGCTGTATCTCATTTCCCTATCGAAGGCAACCCAGACTGAACTGTACAGTTCTGAGGGCGCGATTGGACGCCCGTTGTGGATTGAGGGCGGGCGGAAACTTATTGTCACCTTACAAGATCTCAACTCGCATCGGGGACAGCTTTGGACAGTTGCCACTTCGTCAGGAGAAGCACACCGCTTCACGAACGACCTGACTGATTACGGCTCCGCCGTCGATCTGACCTCAGACGGCAAGCGGCTGGCAGTAATCGCAAATAGCGCGGTATCCAATCTATGGATTGCCGAAGCCAGGGATCATCTCTCTCACCCTTCCCAGGTCACGTCCGGGGAGCCGACGTTGTACCAGGTGCGCGAGCTTTCGGATGGACGTTTGATAGCCTTGGGCTCGGGCGCTTGGATCATGAAGAAGGATGGCACTAACAGAGTACCTGTCAGGTCCTTAAATAATCCGGAATGGATTGAGCCATGCGGGCGTTTCCTGCTGGCTGTGAGGAGTACAAATGGCGAGAAAGTCTTGACCAGAGTGGCGCAAGACGGTTCGAACGAAACGGCATTAACGAGTGGAGACGTCTTGTTTCCTGCCTGCTCGCCGGACG
>Ga0075424_100006194_pt1 | contig 11507 bp, 11 predicted proteins | sample SoiMethybrSBSTD3_FD_75301 | JGI IMG/M metagenome (GOLD analysis project Ga0075424, IMG submission 75301) | Bulk soil microbial communities from a Populus tree surrounding site in Tennessee, USA - Soil MetaG P. TD hybrid SBSTD3 | ecosystem: Environmental > Terrestrial > Soil > Tree plantation...
GACGTCGAGCTCGTGCAGGACGTCGTCGTCGAAGCGACTGTCGCTCGTGCCCGTGATGTACCAGGGCGATCCGTTGTCGGCGAGGATCATCCCGTAGCGCTGGAGCGCCACCGCGATCGCGCGGGCGACCGGCGAAAAATGGCTCGTGTCGTAGCTGCCCTTGAGCCGGACGCGGAGACCCATCGGCGGCAGCGAGGCTGAGGCGGACTCGCCCGCCTGATGGCGTGCTGGATAGATGTAGCTCGTGCGGGTGTGATCCGTGGTGAAGCGGAGGGCGTGGGCGATGGTCCCGGCGATCGCCTCGTCGTAGCGGACCAGCCCGGGGAGGATCGGCAGACCGGCGGCATCCGCGCTGGTCCAGCCGGCGGGTCGCAGGGCATTCGACACGAGGTCCCAGGTCGCGCCGCTGCCGGCCGCCCAGGCCGTCCCGGACTTGCGGGCGTTGAAGAGCTCGTACAGCCGGCAGGCGTCCTTGTCGACCATGAGGATGTGGCGGTCCGACCCGCCCTCGACGAGCGGATTCGAGGGGATCGGGTAGCCGACGCGGTCCGATTCGCTCGCGTAGTCGAACTTGACGCTCGAGCGCGGGGTCGTCGAGCCGACCACCTGGTAGGGGATCCCGTAGCCGGCGTACGACCCGAAGTCCATGTGCAGGCCACGGGTGAGACCGATCGAGTTGATCAGCGTGGCGGAGTCGCTGGCCACCGGCCGACCGTCGATGCGCACGTTCCAGACGTTGTCGGCGGGGAAGACCGGGCAGCCCGGGGCGCCTGGAAGGTGAGGCGCCCCGGCACTGCCCCCCGGCGGAGTCGGCGTCGGCTGGCGGTTCGAGTGTTGGCCTGGGCTCGTCGGGCCGAAAGTGACACCGGAAAGGAGCGAGCCCGGGCCGGCGGACAGCGGGTTCGCCCCCAGCGCCGCGGCAGACGGCAGGAGGCCCGCCGCAAGGGCGAGCGCGGCTGCGGCCAGCGCGAGGCGCTGACGGGGGCGATCCATGTCCGCATCGTCGCCCCGCCCCACTCGAGAGGGAATGCCGAACTCGTCCCGTCGCCGGCCGCTCTTGGTCCGGTTCCGACAGGCAACGCCTCGACCGTCCGGGTGCACGCGCGACGGAGGAAACGTCGCGACCGAGTGAACCTTTCGGCCGGTGCGACCATCTGTGTGGGGTGAAGCGCCCTGGGTCGGGCGCCAAGGGAGTGCCGCAGATGCGGGCGAGGCTGGTCGAACGGGCACAGCAGGGCGACGACGTCGCCTTCGGTGAGCTCGTCGACCTCGAGGGCGACCTCTGCTATGCGATCGCGTATCGGATCCTTCGCGACGCGGAGCAGGCGCAGGACGCCGTTCAGCAGGCGTTCCTCTTCGCGTGGCGAGAGCTTCCGCGGTTGCGCGACCCCGAGCGGTTCGGGCCGTGGCTCCATCGACTCCTCGTGAACGCCTGTTACGAGGAGCTCCGGCGCCACCGCCGTTGGAGCGGGCGCCTCCGGGCCCTGCCGGTCGACGGACCGAGCAGTCCGGACAGCACCGTCTCCGTCGATGACCGAGATGCCCTGGACCGCGCGTTCGTCCGGCTGTCGCCGGAGCACAGGGCGGTCTTCGTCCTGCACCACCACGCGGGACTTCCGCTCGCCGAGATCGCCGACGCTGTCGGCGTCCCGGTCGGGACCGTGAAGTCCCGCCTCCATCACGCCACCCGAACCCTGCGCGCGGCGATCGTCGCTGACAGCCAGGTCGAACCCACGGAGGCCCGACTGGCATGAGCGTCAAACGCGATCCCGACGCGATCCTCGCCGCATGGCTGGAGGAGGGGCCCGCCCGGCTCCCCGACGCCACGCGGCGCGCGATCGGTGTGGCGTCCCGATCCACCGATCAGCGACGGCGCCCGGTGCGGGCGCCGTGGAGGTTGCCCCTCATGAACACGTACGCCAAGTTGGCGGCGACGGCGGTCCTCGTCGTCGTTGTCGGAGCGGCGGGACTCGCTGTGCTCGGCCCCGGCCTGCCTGGGATCGGCGGATCAGTGAGCCCCGGCGCCTCCCCGTCGACCGTACCGACGCCTGCGAATGGGCCGAGCGCCAGCCCATCTATTGCGGTCACCGATACGTCGGGTTGGGTGCCGTTCACCTCGACCCGATACGGCTACACGATGAGCCACCCTGCTTCGTGGACGGCCACGCCGGCGGACCACAACGCGGCGATCACCGAGTCGCCCGGCACCATCCCCGATTCGTCCGCCGACGCGTTCATCGACTCGTCTGCGTCGTACCAGATCCTGGTGACGGCGTTCGCGGAGAGCGCCAGAGGCGCCGTTTCCGTCGACGACTGGTTGGATCGGTACTACAAAGCGTCGACACCCGAACAGCAGCAGTGCTACAAGACCATCGAGATGCAGCCGATCACGATCGACGGCCACGTCGGTCGGATCGCCACCAATGACGCGTGCGATGCAGCCGAGGCATTCGTGCTCTTCGATGGGCGGATCCATGCATTCGGCGTGTGGCGCGGCAACCAGGAACCGCTGTTCCAGGCGTTCCTCGGCACCGTCCGATTCACGCCCGCGGCATCAGCTTCACCCCTCCCCACCGCTGTGCCGTTCAGCTCCGACCTCTACGGATACACGCTGACCCTCCCAGGCGGCTGGTCGGCGGCGCCCGCGCGCATCAAATGGGATGGGAAGGGGGCGCCACCGTACGACGATCCGCAGGTCGATCGATTCACGGGGTCGCTCACCCTGTCGACGTTCGCGTTCGCTGGGCCGACCCGTCTCGATCTGAACCGGTTCACGGAAGACGTCGTCGCCAGGAACGTGCAATTCCATGGCGACACCTGCCCTCCGCAACCCGAATCCATCAAGTCCACGACGGTCGGGAAGACAGCAGCGAAGTTCATCGCGTGGAACTGCGGCATCCTCATCAACATCGTGGTCGTGGTCGACCGCGGAACCGGGTATGAGTTCGTGATGCGGGATACGGCCGTGCAGGCCGCTACCGATGCCGCCGACCGGACGAGCTTCGACGCGATCCTCGCGACCGTCACCTTCACCAGGTAGCGGCCGGAAGGGTTGAACGGTCACCGACTGACGCCCGTCATGTAGTGTCGAAGCGCGGTCACGGTGGCCGCGCCGGCAGGTTGAGCGATCGGTGCAGCGCGATCTCGTCGAAGCGGCACGGCGCGGCGACCACGAGGCCTTCGAGGTCCTCGCGGCCGCTGCGCGACCGCCGGTGGTCGATCAGCTCATAGCCGGCCTGCGATTGAGCTGATCCGCGTCTCAGTCCGGGAATGCCTCCGGGCCTCGGTCGCGCAGCTCGCTGGCCTCGCCGTGGACGTCCTCCGGCGGGAGCCACGAGTACGGGTAGCGGGCGTCCTCGAGCTCCGCGGCCTGGCGCGTGATCCTGAGCGGGTGGAAGGTGTCGACCATCACCGCCAGCTCCTCGGTGGCCTCCTTGCCGATGGACGCCTCGGCGGTCCCGGGATGGGGTCCGTGCGGGATGCCGGCCGGGTGGAGCGTGAACGACGAGATGCCGACCCCACGCCGGCTCATGAAGTTGCCCGCGACGTAGTAGATGACCTCGTCGCTGTTGATGTTCGAGTGGTTGTACGGGGCCGGGATCGCGAGCGGGTGGTAGTCGAACTTGCGGGGCACGAACGAGCACACGACGAAGTTCCGCGCGGCGAAGGTCTGGTGGACCGGCGGCGGCTGGTGGATGCGCCCGGTGATCGGCTCGAAGTCGCCGATGTTGAAGGCGTACGGATAGAGGTAGCCATCCCACCCAACGACATCGAGTGGGCTGTGGGCGTAGTGGTAGGCGGTCAGCCGGCTGCGCATCTTGACCCAGACCGTGAAGTCGCCGTGCACGAGCCGGCCGGGTGCCTCGTCCGGCGGGCGGATGTCCCGCTGCGAGTACGGCGAATGCTCGAGCAGCTGGCCGTAGTCGTTGCGGTATCGCTTCGGTGGCTCGAGCTCCGACGGGCATTCGAGGTACAGCATCCGCTGTGCGCTGCCGGCGTCGGGCTCGAGGCGCCAGGTCGTGCCGATGGGCAGGACGAGGTAATCGCCCGGGCCGTATGGAATCGGGCCGAACACCGTGTTGAGTCGCCCGCTGCCCTCGTGGACGAACAGAAGCTCGTCGGCCTCGCCGTTCCGGTAGAAGACGCCCGTGGGCATCGCGTCGGCCGGCCGGGCGACGCCCATCACGACGTCGTTGTTGTAGAAGAGCGGGATCCGGCTCGTGATCGCGTCGCCGTGGGGCTCGACCCCGGCCGCGTCGATCAGCCGGTGGTGGTGGACGCCGTCGTCGGCTTCCTCGAGCCGGATCTCACCGGCGGCCTCGATGTGGTCGGTCTGGGTCGGCGGGACGGCGTGATAGAGCAGCGACGCGCGTCCGGTGAAGCCCTCCACGCCGAACAGCTCCTCGGCGTAGAGCGAGCCATCGGGCGCGCGGTGCTGGGTGTGGCGCTTGTGCGGGACGTTGCCGCGCGAGACGTAGAACACGATGGCTGGCCTCCGCGTCGAGAGGACGCCAGTCTAGGTGAGCCGCCCTGGTGCGATGCCCCGCCGGGGCTCAGGACGGAAGCTGCGCCGGCATCTGGACCGGATTGTTCGCTCCGGTCGGATCGAACGGCACCCAGCCGTAACCCGGGAAGTAGACCTCGACCCACGCGTGGGCATTGTTGTTGCGGATCACCTCCGTCCCGCCCGTCCGCTGGCCCGGGAGGAAGCCTTCGACGATCCGGGTCGGGACGCCGAGGTCGCGAAGGATCACGGCCATCGTCGCCGCGTAGTGCTGGCAGAAACCCCGCTTGTAGGTCGCGAAGCATTCGACGGTGGAGAGCGACGCGCACGGAAGGTCGCGCACGTCCGTGTCGTACGTGAATTCGTTCGATCGGAGCAAGGTCATCGCTGCTTCGACGACGTCGACCGGTTCATTCGACCCGGCAGCTGCTGCGATCCGCTGTTCCAACGCGCGTGTGTTCGGGCCGATCGATCCCTCTGCGACCCACGTATATCGCTGCATGTCGCCGCTCGTGTCGGTTCTCGCGGCCGTTCGAAGCGCCGAGAGGCTCCACTCGCCCAGGGCGTTTCCGGGCCGACTCACGAGTGACGTGATGCGATATCGGGACGTCCCTTGACGAGACATGCTCGAAACGTAGTTGCCGGGCCCCGTCACCAGCACCACGGGCTGGTCGACCTGCATCGGCACGCCGGGCGATAGCACGATCGGTGACGTGAGGGAGCCCGGCTGGACCGAGATCGTGACCTCCGAGGAGCCAGCGGCGCTGACGCCGTCGGCGATCCCGTCGAACAGTCGCGCGTTGGCCGCATGATCGGTCTGGGTCTCCGGGCCGATCGACCAGCCCTTCGTGTCGATCACGTCGTACGCGACCGCACGCCAGTAGTAGTCGGTCTGGTCGGATGGGTCGCGAGTGATCGTGACGGCGATGTCGCCGTTCGTTTCCCAGCTCTCCAGCACCTGCGACGTGCCCGGCAGGTTCAGGGTTTGACCGGAACCTCCGACCGCTCCCGGCCAGGGCTTCAGGAGGGCGGCCAGGGTCGCGGCCAGGGCGACGACGGCGATGACAGCGAGCGCGCCGAGGACCGCCAGCCGCTGCCGGTTCGACCACGATGGGGTCATCGACCGGCGCCGTTGCTGCACTGAGGGAAACGCCGTCAGCACGCCTTCGAGCACGGCGCCTGGAGCTCGGTGCGCGTCGGCCTCCAGCCAGGCAGCGATCCGTGGATCGAAGTCGTCCGACGGGTGCATCCGGTTCATGCGGGTCGCTCCTCGGACACGGCGAGCGCGTGCTCGTCCTGGTCGAGCGCGGCTCGGAGTCGCGTCACCGCGCGGTGCAGACGCGAGCGCGCGGTGCCCTCGGAGATCCCGAGCATCGTGGCGATCTCCGTGAGGGGATAGCCAAGGTAGTGGTGGAGCACGACGACGGCGCGTTGATCGGGTGAGAGTCGACGGAACGCGGAGTCAAGCTCATCCCTGGCAACGACGAAGCGTGCGACGTCCGGCTCGGCGAGGGAGTCCGCGGGCGCGGTCCGAACGCGAGCGACCCACCGACGCTCGGCCCGTAGCTCGACATAGCACGCGTTCACGACGAGGCGGTGCAGCCAGGCGTCAAATCGGGTCGGATCTCGAAGGGTCGGAAGGTCGCGCCAGGCGCCGACCATCGCGCGCTGCGCAGCGTCCTGGGCACGGTGCGGATCGCGGAGGATCCGATACGCGAGGGCGTAGCAGCCGTCTGCCGACTCGGCGGCCAGCGAGGCGAAGGCCTCCTTGTCGCCGTGCATCGCGCGTTCCACCAGCGCGGGCTGCATCTCGTCCCTCGATCCGCACGGCTCGGTGGCCGCGTCACTGAGTATGGAGCCGGGTAGCGCCGATTCGTTCCCGCCGTCGGCCGGGGCGGGCGAGCTCCTGGTCACGATCGATGTCGCGACCGCCGCGGAGGCGCCGACGGCCGGCGTGGAGCATCGCATCCTCGACGTTCGCGGCCGCGAGGCCACGATCGAGACGCGGGTGCTCCGGCCGGCCGCCTGACGCGACATGTGAGGCGGCGCGGTCTGTCCGCGTCAGCTGGTCGGCGCCAGTCTCCACGTCCGGGCCAACGTCGTGATGCGGTCGGCGCACTGGTCGTCGACCGCGGTCAAGGTGAGCGACGTCCCATCGGCCGATCGTGACCAGCGATAGGTCCCGACCTGACCCTCAGTGCAACTTGCCGTCACGCCCTGGTCGTTGCTGGGCGACGGTGTCACGAGCTTGATCTCGCCCGCGGACATCGCATGCACTGCTGACCTGAAACCGGCGCCCCCGTGAGCGGTCTCGATCCATAGATGCCGACCATCGTTCGGATCGACGGTCAGCTGGATGGACTCATTCGCGTCATAGAGCCCTGCGATCGAGTGATCGGCCAGGGCCTGCCAGTTGCCCCGGATCTCCGGCGGCAGGCCATCGGACACGATGGCGCGCGACGCTTCGGGGGACGGTGGCGCCGTCGGCGTCGAAGCCGCTGAGGGTGATGGCCCGGGCCCGCCGACACTCGATCGGTTTCCCGGCGCGAAGAGGTATGCGGCGCCGCCGACGAGCAGCACGCCGACGAGGGCGGCTGCCGCGACGCGGGCTGGCAAAGGCATGACGATCCTCCACGGGATCCGAAGATCCCGTTCCTGTGGTGTCGATTCGATGCGGAGGAGCGCGGCGTCGACCGCGTGCGATGGCGCCCTGGTCGGCCCCACCTCGATCCACGACCGAGCGGCGCGTTCGAGCGAGCGGTCGTCGGTCATGCCGGTCGTCCTCCCTGGACCACGGCCTCGATCGCCGCATCCGCCTCGAAGGCGTCACGGAGGCCGCGTGTTGCGTAGTGCAGACGCGATCGGGCCGTGCCCGCGGGGATCTCGAGCATCTCGGCGATCTCCACGAGCGGCAGCCCGAGGTAGTGGTGCAGGACGAAGACCGCCCGCTGGTCGACCGGGAGCCGGCGGAACGCCCGCTCCAGTTCGTCGCGGTCGGCGATGACGATGCTGGCATCCGGTGTCGTCGGCCCGTCGACGGGCAGCACGCGGATGTTGGCCGTCCACTGGCGCGCACGCTGCGACTCGTCGTAGCAGGCGTGGACGAGGATCCGATGGATCCAGGCCTCGAAGCGGTCCGGCTCCCGCAGGTGCGGGATCCGGCGCCAGGCGAGGACGAGGGCGTTCTGCAGAGCGTCCTCAGCGAGGGCCGGGTCGCGCAGGATCCGCTGGGCCACCGCGTAGAGCGAATCGCTGACCTGGTGCACCAGGACCGCGAACGCCTCGCGATCGCCCCGACGGGCCTGCTCGACGAGGTCTCGATCCACCTCGACCTCCGGTGGCCCGGACCTGGACGGTCCGGTTCGCCCACTATGACGGGAGGCCTGGGGCCAAACGTTCAGATGGCCCGGCGGATCGGGGTGCGGCCTTCCTCAGATGCCGACGGTCGTGCTGCGACGTTCCAGGAGCACGACGTCGCGCCAGCGTCCCGCGGCGTCCTGGCCCATCCCGCGTTGCACGCCGACCTGGCGAAATCCGACGCGCTCATGCAGGGCGAGGCTGGCCGTGTTGTCGGCGAGGACGCCGGCGAGAAGTGTCCAGACGCCGGCCGCTTCGGATGCTGGGACGAGGGCCTCCAGGAGGGCCCGGCCGACGCCCTGGCCGCGTGCCTCCGACCCGACGTAGACGCTCTCCCAGGCGACGCCGCGGTAGACGGCCCGCGGCGAGTAGTTGCCGAGCGCCGTCCAGCCGAGGACATCACCGCCTTGGTCGGCCCGCGCGACGAACCGGCAATCGGGCCGATGCGTGCGATCGAAGTGCTCCCAGTCGGGCGCCTCGCGCTCGAGGGAGGCGTTCGTGGTCGCGATCCCTTCCGCGTAGATCCGGATCACGGCGGACGAGTCGCTCGTCCTCATCGGCTCGATGCGGAAGGCCATGCCCGCATGATGCCTGCCCGGACGTGCGACGACCCCGCCGGGAGGACGGGGTCGTCAGGATCGGTTCGAAGGTGATCGTCAGGTCCCGGCCTTCGCGGGGTCGAACGTGACACCGAGTAGCACGGTCTTCCAGGAGTCGATCGAGAATCTCGCCCCAGATCCGGTCGTCGGGTTGCCGAACTCGAACAGGTAGACACGATCGCCCGCCTGGACGAGGGCTTCGTCCGAGCCGCACTGGATCTCGAGCTTGCCGGTCTTGTCGCCGATCTGGACGTCCGCCCATTTCGAGGGATCGCCACCGACACAACCCGTCCCGATCGCGGCCAGCTGGCCTTGGTAGAAGCTGTTCACGAATGCATCGAACGTCCGGCCGTTGAGTGCCTGGGACATCATGCCGAAGCCCTGGTCTGCGGTGACGTCGACGGTGTCCATGAAGTCGTTCGAGTTGCTGTAATCGCGCCAGGGCTTCGGGGCCGCGTGGCCCGTCCAGGTCGGATCGATCTTGACCGAATACCCGTAGGTCGGCGACGTGAACGTCTTCGTCCGATTCGCGGTGATCGGATCGAACGAGATGCTCTGGAGCAGCACCTTCCATGCCGCGAACGTGAGGTGCTGATCCGTGTTGAAGGTCGAGTTGCCCCAATCGAACACGTACACGTACTTGTCAACGTGGACCAGGGCCTCGGCCGCGTTGCAAAGCATCTCGAGGCTGCCCGTCTGGTCGCCGACCTGGATCGGCGGCCAGCTCGAAGGCGCGCCGCCGTCGCATCCGGCCGGGACGCCGCTGACCGTATTCGCGTGGAAGGCCGCGAGGAACTGGTCGTAGGTCTGGTTCCCGAGCAACTGGGACGCTCCGTAGAAGGTCGTGTCCGTGCCGGCGATCGCGATCTTGTCGGTCACCGTATCGCCGTTATCGAGGCCGACCCACCGTTGCTGTGCAGCAGTCGTGGTCCACGCTGAGCTTGACGCCACGGAGAAGCCATACGAAGGCGATTGGAAGGTCTCGTCGAGTGTCGGCAGGTCGACCGCGTTACCCGGGTCCAGCACGACCGTGGCGAGGAGCGCTTCGAAATACGGCCGGTCCACGTGGCCGTCAAGGGTGAACGCATACGCACGACCAGCAACGACGACGACGGCGTCATAGACCAGGCTTTCGCCGACCCTCCCGATGGTTCCCGGAAGGGCCTTTTCGCCATCGAGGTCGACCTTGCCGTTGAACCCTCCGATCTTGACGACTGGCCAGGCGGCCACCTGCGCATCGCAGTCGGCCTTCGACATACCGAGCGCCGTGTCCGCGCGGCAATAGGAGCTCATCCAGTCGGCGTCGCTCATCGGTGAGGAACCGGGTCCGTCCGGGACCGGTTGGGATGCGACGGACAGGCGCGCCGTCGCGCCCGTGAGCTCGTCCATGGCGCCATCGCCCCAGGCGATGGTGTTTCCGGGCGCCCATACGACCCTGGCCGGCGTCGTCGTCCAGGGGTCGGGGTACTTCACGGAGTAGCCAAGCCGTGGCGAGGTGAACGATTTCGTCAATGGCGGGATCGAGATGGTCGCGCCCGTCGGCGGCGCGGATGGTTGGGTCGTCTGGCTCGGGGAGAATCTGCCCCCGATCCCGGCGATCACGACCGCTCCCGCGATCGCGAGCGCGCCGACGGCGATCAACGCCACGACGCGTGCAGGCATGGACATGGTTCGGAACCTCCACGGCACGCGCGGGGCGCGCCGCTGTCGAGTCAGGTGGATCTGATCGACGACGACATCGATGACCCGGTCGGACAGCTCCGTCGGACCGTCGGCCAGCCAGGCCGAGGCGATCCGCTCGAAATCGCGGTCGAGGGTCATGCGAGACGCTCCGTCGATGGTGCCGTCCGGGCATCGGCGTCGAGCGCCGAGCGGAGGGCCTGGGTCGCGTAGTGCAGCCGCGACTTGACGGTGCCCAGGGGGATGCCGAGCTCCTCGGCGATCTCGGGCAACGTCAAGCCGACGTAGTGGTGGAGCACGAAGATCGCGGCCTGTTGCGGCGGCAAGCGCCGGAACCCCCGATCGAGCCGGTCCCGATCGAGGACGCTCGCGATGTCATCCGGGGCCGCAGGCCCGTCGGCCGGCAGGACGCGGATGTTGTTCGTCCAGCGGCGCCGACGCCTCGCCTCCGCGTAGCACGCGTGGACGAGGATGCGGCGCAGCCAGGCATCGAACCGATCGTCGTCGCGCAGCGTCGGCAGCTCGCGCCAGGCCGTGACGAGGGTCTGCTGGACGGCGTCCTCGGCTCGATCGACGTCGCGCAGGATCCGGTACGCGATCGCCATCAGCCGGTCACCGACCGCACGTGCGAGGTCGGCGAACGCCTCTTCATCCCCTCGTCGGGCCAGGTCCACGAGTGCTCGCTGCACCCGCCGGTCCTCCTAGCGGCGTCCGATCTGGACGCTCTGCCCCCGTTGAGTCGCGCGCTCGCCGAATGGTTCGATCTTCGGGTTCTTTGGCCTCACGATGACCGCTCAGCGTCTCGGTTCGTCGGGTCGGGCGACGATGGGGGTCCGGAGCTCGCCGAGCCGCTCGATGCGGAGGACGACCTCGTCGCCGGGCTCCAGGTATCGGCCGGTCGTCGTCTCGCGGATCTCGAGCAGGCAGCCCGTGCCGACGGTTCCGCTACCGACGAGGTCACCGGGCCGGAGGCGCGCGTCCGCGGAGGCGCGCGCCAGCATCTGGCCGAACGAGAACTGCGCGTCCGACCACCCGCCCCGACTCGTCTCCTCGCCGTTGACCGTCGCGGTCATCGCCAGGTCGTACCCGGTGGCGGTGCGCGCATCTGCCACCTCATCCGGGGTCACGAGCCACGGTCCGAACGTGCTGGCGAAGTCCTTGCCCTTGGCCGGCCCGAGGCGGACGGCCGTCTCCTCGCGTTGCAAATCGCGCGCCGACCAGTCGTTGAAGATCGTGAACCCGCCGATCGCCTCCTCGGCGCGGTGCTCGGGAAGATCGCCCACCGGCGTGTCGACGAGGGCCGCCACCTCGAGCTCGTAATCGAGCTCGTGCGACGCCGCCGGACACCAGACCGGCTCGCCCGGTCC
>Ga0075424_100006195_pt1 | contig 11506 bp, 10 predicted proteins | sample SoiMethybrSBSTD3_FD_75301 | JGI IMG/M metagenome (GOLD analysis project Ga0075424, IMG submission 75301) | Bulk soil microbial communities from a Populus tree surrounding site in Tennessee, USA - Soil MetaG P. TD hybrid SBSTD3 | ecosystem: Environmental > Terrestrial > Soil > Tree plantation...
GCGGCGGATGAGCTCCTCGCTCTTTCCGCTGAACATCACACCGCAAACGACCTCGATCCACCCGCCGGTGCGGGGGCTGTACATGTCCGAGATCACTCGCGTTCCCACCTCGGTTCGCGGCGTGGACCGCTTTCATCGCTGCCGCGTGGACCGCGGCGCTCTGTGCGACGTCCTTCGTTGCGATCGCCACGCGTCGCCGGCCGATCGCCCCGGTCGCGACGACCTTCACGGAATCCGCCGCGCGGTCCTCCGCCGCGATCGTCTCGACGTGGCGGGCGGCCTTCGCGCTCACCGCGCTCGGGTCGCGCACCGCGCGACTCGCGACGCGCCGGACGCAACGAGCGATCCTGATCCACGCGCGCCTGCACGCGACGCCCGCGGCTCATCTTTCCTGTGAGCTTTGTGGCGACGTCGTCGGCAACCGCGGTCTCGAGCTCGACTAACGAGTGCGTGTCGCGGATCTCGACACGGCCGATCTTTTCCCGGTCGACGCCCGCCTCGTTCACGATCGCTCCCACGAGGTCGGCGGGTCGGGCGTTGTCCTTACCGCCGACACTCACGAACAAGCGAACCGTGTCGCCGCCGCCGGCCGCTGGTTTCGCACGGCCCGGTGCCTCCACCGTCTTGGAAGCCGCGGTCTGGCGTGGCGCTGCGCGCCCACGCTCGAGCAGCTGCAGCGCCGCGGCCGCGATTTCGATGCCGTCGAACTCGTCGAGCAGTGGCTCGAGCGTGAGCAGCTCGCGCGCGAACGTGCCTGACGACAACGTCTGTCGCAGCTCGGCTCGCAGTGCGGCTTCGCGACCGCGCGCTCGCGCGCCGGCCTCGCTCAGCGTCACCGGTGTCACGGCGCCACCTCCGGACAACGCCGTCAGGCTGGCGAGCTGTCGCGGCAACGTCATGGCGATCACGCGTCGGGGCTGCGCCCCCACCGCTTCCCGCAACTCCTCACGAGTTGCCGGCAGGTCGAACAACACGACGAGATCCGTCTCCTCAGCGCCGCCGCTCCGCGACACCCGCACGGCGTCATCGGCGTAGCCGAGTGCTCGCAGCGTCTCGCGTACCTCGCTTGCCGTCTCGTCCGACCGAACGAACACGCTCGCGCTCGACGGGTCGAGCTCGTCCAGAATGCGACGCAGCGTGTTCAATCGAACCCCCGCCGCGACGCTGATGTATCCGAGCGGAATTGCACCGGCTTCGCCGCCCCCCCCTGCCGTCACCCCCACTCGACGTGCACGACGCGCGTAGCGCTCGACGAGCCTCTCCACGGTCGGCGTCACGCTGCTCGCCACGATGACGCGCGCCGTGTCCTTGGGAGCGTCCGCGAGCAACGTCTCGAGCGCCGATTCACCAGACGAGGCCACGAGCTCGTCTACCCAGGCGAGCACGATCGTCTTCACGTGCTCCAGCTTGAGCGACGACTCCTGCACGAGCGCGAGCAGCTCCTCGGCCGTTCCAGCCACGAGGTGCGCCGGATGAGAGCGCAGCAATCTCCCGGCGCGTCGGGCGGACGTCGCGGCGAGCGGAAAAACCGAGCGGCTGCCGGCAAGACGCACACACGACGCCGCCACGAAAGCGGCAGCTTCCGCGTCGGCCGTGACGACGACCACCTGCACGTCCCGGCTGCTCGCGTCCACGCGATCGAGCACCGGCCCGAGAAAGTGCGCGATCGAGGCCCAGTCGTGCGGCAGCTGATAGAGCGCGTTCTGTCCCCGAGTCACCGTGGGCGACTCTTTGGCGTCATGTTCCACTCGTGGCCTCCTGCTCGTCCCGGTCGCCGCCCAACCCCGGCCCAATCGTGCGTGGCGACCATCGCGCAGCGCCGATAGGTTAGCAACCGGGCTTCCAAGTATACCCGCGCGTCGACCAGCAACAAACCCGCACAGGTCCCGCATGTCTCGAGCGCTTTTCGCGCCATCGATGAATGTCGCCGAGCTTCGCGAGTCGGCAACGATTGCCGTGTCGGCGCGGGCGAAGGCGCTGGCGGCGGAAGGGCGGCGCATCGTCGACCTTGGTGCGGGGGAGCCCGATTTTCCGACGCCGAAGTTCATCTGTGACGCCGCACATGCCGCCATCGACGCCGGAAGAACGCGCTACACACAGGTGGAAGGCATTCTCCCGCTTCGACAGGCAATCGCGGCGCGCGCGAACGCGAGACCACGACGATCGGGAACCGAGGTGACCCCGTCGAACGTCGTGGTGACCACAGGAAGCAAGCAGGCGCTGTTCGACGCCTGCTTCACGCTCTTCGGTGCTGGTGACGAGGTGCTCGTTCCGACGCCCGCGTGGACGAGCTATTACGAAATGATCGGGCTCGCGCGCGCGGTCCCGGTCGTAGTGCGCGGCGCACGCGATCGAGAGCTGAAGGTCACGGCCGACGATCTCCGTCGCGCCGCGACGTCGCGAACGCGGGGGCTCCTGCTCAACTCCCCGTGCAATCCGACGGGAGCCGTGTACGACCTCGCCGAGCTCACGGAGATTCTCGAACTGGCCTCGAGTGAAGGATGGTGGGTGATCAGCGACGAGATCTACCGTCGGATCGTATACGACGGCGAGGCGCCATCGCTGCTGGACGTCCCCAGCGCCGGCGAACGGGTCGTCATCGTCGACGGCGTCGCGAAGGCCTACAGCATGACGGGCTGGAGGATCGGCTGGGCCATCGCACCGCCGACGGTCGCGCGCGCGATGACGGCGCTTCAATCACACACGACGTCGAACGCGTCGACACCGGCACAGTACGCCGCGGTCGCCGCGCTCACGTCCGCGGAAGCCGAGCCCGCGATTCGTGCGATGGTGTCGGAGTTTCGCCGCCGCCGCGACGCCGCGCTACGAATTCTCCACAGTGCTGACGCCGACGTCATCGAGCCGCGAGGCGCCTTCTACTTGTTCATACGCGTCGGCGATGGATCACAATCGCCGGAGGCCGGGACGATTTGTGCGCAGAGGATGCTCGAAGAGCACGGCATCGCGATCGTTCCAGGAGCGGCGTTCCGCGCACCGGAGTGGGTGCGCATTTCGTACGCGGCGCCCGAGGAACATGTGTTGACGGGTGTGAGCGCACTCACTTCTGTGCTCGAGTCGGCTTCGCGCTGAATGCGCTGACTGTCACAGTGGCCGGACGGGTGCTATTATAGCGCCGCTTCGTTCGCCTGTTTCGTGCGGCGATAGCCTGTTCCGCCGCGCGCGTTTTTGTGGTCGCGACACGCCAACGCTCCGACGAAATTGACTTCTCCAAACGGGGGTCGACGTGAACATCGCCGTCCAGCTCGAACCGTCCTCGGGAGCGCCACCCGAGGTTGATTATACGTGGGACAAGGACACGGATATCCTGTCCGCGCAGGTGCGTCCGAAGGCCAACGGCGATGGTATGTCCGGATCGGTGGAAGTGGAGGGGCGCGACGGCTCCTGGCTCATCCTCGATGTCGCGGCGGGACGTATCAACGGAATTGAAGTCGCCGTGTGGCCCGACGTGCAGAAGCGCTCGTCGCTGACACCCCCCGCGGACATCGAGGACGCGCGCGTCGTCGTTCCGCCACCGGAGCGTCGTTCCGCACCGCGCGGCATCTCGAGTCTCGAGGTCGACACCGCGATCGTCGCCGAATCCGACAGCCACGAACGCGTCATTCACTTCCGGCTTGGCAAGCCTCGCGCGTCGCGAACAGTTCGTGTCGCGACAGATCTCCTTCTCGAGGTCGATCGCAAGAGCCAGATCGCCGGCGTGTGGCTCCTCAACGTTCCGCCATTCCCCGGCGAGTGATCACTACCATCGTTCTCATCAAGGTCGAGCCGCCGCTCATTCCCAAAGCGGCCCACATGCTCGCTGGCGTTGACGGCGTGAGCGAGGTGTATTCCGTCTCCGGTGATTGGGATCTCGTCGCAATCGTTCGCGTCCCGGAATACGATCAGATCGCGCACGTGGTGACCGAGGTCTTTCCCACGGTTCCGGGGATTCAACGGACGCAGACCCTGACCGCATTCCGAGCGTACTCCCGTAAGGACATGCAGCAGGCATGGGACATCGGCGTCGAGTAGGAGCGCACGCGTGAGCGATCGCACCGGAGAGTACATCTCGGGACTCTTCGCCCGGGAAGACGAGCTGCTCGCGTCGCTTCGCGAGGAAGCCGACCGCACGGGACTTCCACCGATCGCGATCTCGTCGGACGAAGGACGCTTGTTGCAGGTCCTTCTCGCCACCATCAATGCCCGTACGGTCCTCGAGGTCGGCACGCTCGGCGGCTATTCCGCGATCTGGATGGCTCGGGCGCTGCCGCCGGACGGACGCCTCACCTCGATCGAGATCGAAGAAGCGCACGCGCGATTCGCCGAGCGGTACATCGAGCGCGCTGGGTTGTCGAGCAAGGTCGAGATTCGCGTCGGTCGCGCGCTGGACGTGCTGCCATCGCTGGACGGGCAGAAGTTCGACGCGATGTTCATCGACGCCGACAAGGAGCCGCTCGTGACGTACTTCGAGTGGGGCCTGCGCCTGGTGCGTCCGGGCGGTCTGGTCATCGCCGACAATGCGCTCTGGGGCGGCCGCGTGTACGACGACACCGTCGATGACGACAAGACCCGAGCGGTGCGCGAGTTCAACCGTCGTATGGCGAGTGACCCGCGCGTGCTCGGCATCATCGTGCCAACGCACGACGGCGTGGCGGTTGGTGTAGTCAGGTAGCGAGCGAGGAGGTACTGGCGATGACTCGCCGCAACTGGATGGCGACGTGCGGCGTTGCGCTGAGCGACGAGTTCTCCGCGTGTACCGGCACGCCAGTCCTCGTCAAACCGCCGACGGAGTAGTCCGCTGCCTTGTCGCCCCCTGGCGCGGGCGTTAGCCTCCGGCGATGCAGGTCGTCGAGGAACTTGTTGCTGCTCAGGACACGAGCTTTCGCGCGGTCCAGCGCCAGCTCGCGCTGCACCTGTTTGGCACCGCGACGTCAGCAGGCAGCGATGCCGCCCTCGACGCGTTCATCTCAGCCAGCGAACCGCCGCGGCTCAGTGAAGCCACACTGATCGAATCCGGCCCAATGCGCTCCCGGAAGGTTCCCGGTGAGCCCGAGGTACGCTTCGCGGCGTTTCTCGATGGCACGCAGTCGAGCCGGATCGCACGCTACTCCGGCGGGATCGCGCTCATTCACGGAACCGTTGCGGCGGTGGTGCGCGCACGTCGCGATCGACGCATGGTAACCTGGGAGAGTCCGATCATCCGCCACGGCCTGTACGCGCCACGCAAGCACCTCGATCGGGCAACGAACGAGGCACTCGATCGCACCGGGATTCACGTCGTCGACACGAGCATCGACGACGCGGGTCCGGGCCTGGCCGTGCACCCATTCGCGCTCCGCGACGCCGCCATCAACCGTGTGCGGAGGGCTCGCGAAGCGGTGGAGCAAAAGCTCGCCGAGCAGTGGTGCGAGAACGAGCACGATCCGTTGTTCATCGACGGTGGCCTGAGCGGTAGCGAGCGGGTGGCCGTCTCGGCATCGAGCGTCGGTGTCGTGAAGAGCCATCGCACGCTGTACGCCGAGGGCACCGCGCTGCAAACTGTGCTCGCGCTCGAGGCGGGCGAGCGCTCGAGCGTGTTCCGCATTGCGCCGGCCAAGCGAGTGCCAGTCGCAAGCTGGTATCTCCGGCTGCGCGACGCGCATGCGCGCGATCCAATGTGGGGACTCGTGCGCGTAGAGATCGCGCACCCCGTTCGCGCAGATGAACCTCGGATAGGTGAACGGGCCGACGAAGTATCGCGGTGGATCCTTGCCGAAGCCTCACCGCTCTCGATCCCTGATGCGCGGTGGGACAAGATGGTGTACGGGGTACGAGACTGCGAAGAGTTCCTCGAGGCAATCACGTAAGCGTTCGCATTTTTCTGTCCCCCCCTTGCTGGCGCAGCATGACCAACGACTTGCAAAACGATCGGCAACAGCCACGCGTGCTCGGTCGCGTCGTCGCGACCGAGCGGCGGCCGAATACTCCTCACGAGTTCCATTTCTGGACCGCGCTCGACTCGCCGGTCGGCATCGGCACGATCGTTAGGGTCGACGGCGGTACGCCGGTCAACGGTGTGATCCCGCACATCTACGGCATCGTCGTCGAGGGCTTCAGCTACACCGACCTTCAGACGCCGCTCCATGACGTGCTCGGGCACGACGGAAGCCCCTCCGCTGCCGCGCACGCGCCGACGCAGCGAACCGAGATTCGCCTCTACACGGCCGCTGTGCTCCGACAGATGCCCGAAGAGCCGCTTCAGCCGGTACCGATGGGTGAAGTCTCGCTCGCCAATGACGACGACGTCTCCGTGGCGCTGCGCATGGACGGCTACCTCAAGGAGGGCTCGCGTACCGGCATTCCGATCGGCGTGTATCGCGCAGGCGGCACCGACGCCCCCATCTACCTCGACGCGGACTTTCTGCTCGGCCCCGAGGCGGCGCACCTCAACATCTCGGGCGTGTCGGGTCTGGCGACGAAAACCAGTGCCGTGGAGTGGATTCTGTCATCGGTCTTCGCGCACTTCCCGGCGCAGAAGGGATCCGTCGCGTCGGTGTGCTTCAACGTGAAGGGACCGGATCTCTGCTTCCTCGACCAGGCAGGCGACATCGACGACGCCGATCGAGCGCTGTACGAGAAATGCGGCGTCGAGCCCGAGCCGTTCGAGAACGTGCGCTACTATGCGCCATTCAAGGCTGACGGCTTCACGCTGAACACACTTCGCTCCAACGAGGCGCTGTCGGAGAACGTGCTGCCGCTCACTTGGGGCCTCCGCGAGGTGCTCCAGTACGCGGAAGTCCTGCTCAACAAGGACGACGTCGACGCCAAGGCCGACGCGCTCATCGACTTCATTCGTGAACGCGTGGTGGATCGAGAGTTCTCCGATCCCGACTTGCTCGGCGCCAAGCGACATCTCGTGCGCAGCTTCGCCGACCTCGAGGTCTGGTTCCGCGACGTGCTCTCCGCGGTGGAGCGCACCAACAAGGAGAGCTGGCGCACGCACCACGTCGCGACCATTCGCAAGGTGCGGAACCGCCTCTCGAACATCTCCACTCGCTGCGCCGGGCTGGTGACCGACGCCGGGACGGTGAGCGACCTTCCGTTCGGGAGCTTCGAGGACCGCACGGTGTACGTAATCGACGTCGCCTCCCTCGAGGAGGACGCGCAGGATCTCATCTTCGCGCGCGTCGTCACGAAGCTCCGCGAGCACCTCGAGAAGCGCGACCTCGGCGTCAATCACGTGGTCGTGTTCGTGGACGAGCTGAACAAGTACGCGCCGGGCGACGGTCAGGACACGTACGTGCGGAAGATGCTGCTCGATCTCGCTGAGCGTGGGCGGTATCTCGGGCTCGTGCTGTTCAGCGCGCAGCAGTTTCGCTCTCAGGTTCACCGCCGTGTCGTTGGGAACTCGGGAACAGCACTCTACGGACGCATGGACGCCGACGAGCTCGCCACTCCTGGTTACGCGGTACTCAGTCCCGCGGTAAAGACCAAGCTCGCGACACTCGAGAAGGGACAGTTGATGGTGCGGCACCCTCATTTCACACAACCGATCTTCGTGCGCTTTCCGCGTCCCGCCGTCATGCGTGGGCGCGACGGCGTCGAGCGGTTTCCGCAGGCGTCCGATCTCTCGCTCGATGCCGCGATTCTTCGATCGCTTCGAACGCTCGATCCCTCGATCACCATCAACGCCGTTCAGGAACTGCTCATGTTGCACGACGAGCAGGACGTCATTCGCGCGCGCAACGCGACGATGCGGGAGCAGCCGAAGGACGTGCTGAAGTTCTTCCGATCGCAGCTTCGCCCGTTGATCGCGGCGCAGCCCGTCATCAGGCAGGTCGCCGCGCCGATCAAATCGGCGCCCGGCGACGATCCGTACGGCTTTTGATGACGATGCTGCTGCTGCGCCGTGCGAGACGCTTGGTGACTCGACCCATTCCAGCCGTGTGCATGGGCGTCCTCGCCGCGAACGTCGCGTTCGCGCAGGGTGTTCACCTCCAGATCAAGCCGCGCGTCGGCGACACGCTTCGCATGCGTCTCGATCAATCGACGGAGATGACGGGAACGCGAAAAGGCGCAATGTCGGAGTCGAGCTCCTCGATGATGACGAGCATGCGCGTCTACACTCGCGCCGTCGTCGAAGGCAGCTCCAACACGTCGACGACGCTGTTGACGTTCTCGGATTCGGCGTTCGTTGCGGCTGGTGACAGACGCCAGCCCACGAATGAAACACCGCTCGGCGTGGCGGGCATGAAGGTGCGCGTGCGGGTCATGCCTGACGGCACAGTCGAGATGGCGGACGCCAACGCGCCCGTTGATGCCGCGGAGACGCTCGCGCTCATTCCAGCCGCATTGCCCAAGGAACCGGTCGAAGTTGGCTCCACATGGAAGCGCGAGATGACGCTGCCCACGACGACCAGCATCGGACGAACGCCGGGCGGCCGCCTCACGGCGACGTTTCGACTCGATTCGCTCGGACGGGGCGGGGATCTCGCCTACATCTCTCTGCATGGTGAGATGCTCCCCGACGAGCACGCGGAGCGGTCGGCGTTGGCGCCGCGATTGGATAGAGGTGTGGTGACCGGAACGCTGTTATTGGACCGCAAACGTGGTTGGCTCACCGATTCGCGATTCGATATCTCGGTGCAATCCACGCTCGCGCCGCCTACTGCCGGCGACAGCACGGTGATGCATTTCACGATGCGCGTCACGCAGCGCATGCGAACGCTGGACAGGAAGTAGGGCGCGCGTGCTAGGTTTAGTCGATTGCGCCTCATCCATTTTTCGGACCTTCACCTCGGCTTTCGCCAGTACCAGCGGCTGACTCCCGGCGGGATCAACCAGCGGGAGGCGGACGTCGCTCGCTCGTTCGAGTATGTCGTCGGGCAAGTAATCGAGCTCGCGCCCGACGTGGTGATGATCGCCGGCGACGTCTTTCATAACGTTCGCCCCACCAATCCGGCGATCCTGCACGCGTTTCAGCAACTGGTACGGCTGACGCGCGCGCTCCCCGATACGCCCGTCATCGCGATCGGCGGCAATCACGATACGCCACGTTCTACCGAAACCGGCGGCATCCTTCGGCTGTTTCAACAGGCCGGGGTCACCGTGGTCGATCAGGAGGCGAAGCGTCTCTCGTTTCCGGAGCTGGGGCTCTCTGTTCTCGCGGTCCCTGACGTGCCGGGTGGGTTGCCGGCGCTCACAACGGATCCGAGCGCACGCTACAACGTGCTTCTGCTGCACGGCGCGATCCCCGGCATCACCCCCGAGTTCGTCTCCATTACGGATCGCGCGGCGATCGAAGTGTCGCCGGAGGAGCTTGGCGCGTCGCGCTGGAACTACGTCGCGCTCGGCCACCATCACGTATTCACGGAAGTCGCGCCTAACGCCTTCTACTCCGGCTCCATCGACTACACGAGCGTGAACCCGTGGGGCGATCGATGGGAGGAGGAAAAGCGGGCCATCGGCAAGGGGTTTGTCGAGTTCGATCTCGAGACTGGCACGCATCGCTTCCACCGTATTCCGCCGTCGCGTCCACTCATCGAGCTGGAATCGATCTGGGCCCGCGGACTCACCGTCGGCGAAGTCGACGCCCGCATCCAATCCGCCGTGGAGAAGTGTCCTGGCGGGATCGACGACAAGATCGTCCGTCTGGTGGTGCGCGACCTCCCGCGCCACATCGCTCGTGATCTCGATCATCGGGCGCTGCGCGAGTACAAGCGGCGCGCGCTGCACTTCCACCTCGATACGCGGCGCCCTGAGGTGGTTCGAAGTGTCGGCGTCAGTGGACCAGGTCGACGCCCGTCGCTGGCCGAGCTGGTGCGCGACAAGCTTCAGAGCCGCATCATCGAGGCGGACATCGATCGCGCGACGCTCGTGGAGCTCGGCCTCCAATATTTGCGCGACGCCGAGTCGGTTGCTCCCGCGGCAACCGTGGACGTCGAGGGGTAGCGCCGGTGCGGCTCAACGCGCTTCGCCTCTCGAACTTCCGCCAGCATGTCGATACCGCCCTCGAGTTCGACACCGGGCTCACGGGAATCATAGGGCCTAACGGCTCGGGGAAGTCGACGATCCTCGAGGCGATCGCGTGGGCGCTCTACGGTATGCCCGCCGCGCGCGGCAACCGGGAGACGATTCGGTCCAATCGCGCCGGGGCGCGAGCCCAGGTTCGCGTGGAGCTCGACTTCGAGCTCGGTGGCCACGCGTACCGCGTGGTGCGCGGCCTAACGAGCGCCGAGCTGTTCCTCGACGGCGCCTCGGTGCCGATCGCGAACTCCATCACCGGCGTCAGCGATCTGCTCCGTCGACGGCTCGGCATGAGCCTCGAAGAGTTCTTCAACACCTACTTCACGGGCCAGAAGGAGCTGAGCGTGATGGCGGCCATGGGGCCGTCCGAGCGCGCGCAGTTTCTCTCGCGCGTGTTGGGCTACGAGCGTCTGCGCACTGCCCAGGGGCTCGTGCGCGAGCGCAGGAAGGTCATCGCCGCGGAAGTCTCGGGCCTTCGGGCCGGCATGCCCGACCCGGACCACGTGGCGCGCATGCTCGCCGAAGCCGAATCCCGACTCTCGAAGGCCCAGGAGCGCGCGAAGGCGGCCGCCGAGCGACGCATGCGGGGCCGCGCCGAGCTGGACGACGTGACGCCGCGCTGGGAGACGATGCAGCGCCAGCGCGATCTGCTCCAGAAGCTGCTCGCCGACATTCGCGTCGCGGAAGGCGAGGAATCCGGCTTCGCGCGTGAAGGCCTGCGTCTCGATCGCGAGCTCGAAGACGTCGCTCTGGCGCGAACGGATCTCGAGCGCATCGCCGCCGAGCTTCGCCCGTTGGCTGACGTGGTGGCGGCGCTCCAGCACATGGAAATGCTCTTCCGCGAAGAGGGCAAGCGACAGACGCTGGTCGAGAGCGAGCACGCCCTCGCCGACGAGTTGGCGCGTCTGCGCGAGCGACGCACCCGCGTCGAAAGCGCGCCGGCGCTCGAGGGGGACGCCACCACTGAACTAGTGCAGAAGCGGCAAGAGCTGGAGCAGATTCAGACGCAACTCGAAACCGCACGCACCGACTGGGTGCGCGATCGTCAGGAAGCCGAGACCAAGCACACCGCCTTGCAGCAGCAGTGGACCGATGTCAAGCGCCAGCGCGATCACATCGTCGAGCTGGGGGAAGACGGTACGTGTCCCACCTGCGCGCGTCCGCTCGAGGACCACTATCGCAACGTGCTCGAGCTGCTCGACGGACAGCTCGAGACCATCGAAGTGGACGGCAAATACTTCAAGTCGCGGCTCGACCAGTTGCAGCAGATGCCGGACGACGTGCGTGACCTCGACGAACGCCGAAAGCAGACGCTCGAGGCCGTCGGCAAGCACGAGCGGCGGCTGTTCAAGGTGCAAGCCGCGGTGCAAGAGCTGTCGCAGCTGGGCCGCGAGATCGAATCGAAGGAGCAACGCCACGGAATGATTCACGGTGAGCTCGTCGCCATTCCGTCGGGCTACGATTCGCTCAAACACCGTGAGCTGCGCCTCGAGCTCGATCGCCT
>Ga0075424_100006196_pt1 | contig 11505 bp, 10 predicted proteins | sample SoiMethybrSBSTD3_FD_75301 | JGI IMG/M metagenome (GOLD analysis project Ga0075424, IMG submission 75301) | Bulk soil microbial communities from a Populus tree surrounding site in Tennessee, USA - Soil MetaG P. TD hybrid SBSTD3 | ecosystem: Environmental > Terrestrial > Soil > Tree plantation...
TCGCTTCAAGACCAGCCTCGAGGAAAGTATGGCGGTGTTCCGCGACCTGCACGAGCAGCACCACAACAAGCGTCGCGTGAGGATCCAGCTCGCTCCCGCCAATCTACACTGGTGTTCTGATAAAGCGCTCACGATGCTTTCCGAGGCATCCAAGAAATACAATGCGCCTATGCACATGCATTTGCTTGAGACGGCGTACCAAAAGGAATACGCGTGGCGGCGGGGAAAGTGCACGGCGCTTGAGTATCTCGAGCGTTTCGACATGGTGAACGAGCGGTTGACGCTGGGCCATGGCGTCTGGCTGTCGGAGAAAGACATCGACCGTTTGGCACACGCCGGTGGCTGCGTATGCCACAACTGCTCTTCGAACTTCCGTCTCAGGTCCGGTGTAGCCGCTCTCAACTATTTCGAGAAGAAGGGCATCAACACCGCGATTGGTTTGGACGAGGCGGGGATCAACGACGATCGCGACATGCTCCAGGAGCTCAAGCTCGTCCTGCGCGCCCATCGCGTGCCAGGAATCGTCGACGAGGACGTCCCAACCATGGCGCAGGTTCTGCGCATGGCGACGGTGGGCGGCGCCAAGACGACGTCCTTCGAAACCACGATCGGCTCGCTCGAAGTTGGAAAGGCTGCCGATTTGGTACTGCTCGACTGGAAGCAGATCTCGTATCCCTATCTCGACGAGGAGACGCCGCTGCTCGACGCCGTAATCCAACGCGCTAAGGCCGAGGGCGTGAAGCTCACGATGTGCGACGGCGCGGTGATCTACGAGAATGGGCGGTTCACCAGGATCGACAAGGACAAGGTCCTCGCCGATCTGCACCAGGACCTACAGAAGGCGCTAACCAACGATGAAGTCGAGCGGCGGAAACTCTCCAAGGCGTTGCTGCCGCATGTGCGCAGGTTCTATGCAAACTACATTGATCCCGCCAAGCACGAGCCGTTCTATCGGCCGAGCTCGCGCGTCTGACCAGATGGATCACAACGACGGCTCCGCGCACGAATGAAGCTGCTCCTGATCAATCCCAACACGACCTACGCCATCACCGAACGGATGTTGAGATTAGCGCTTCCGATGTTGCCGGTCGGCAGTAGCGTTATCGGTGCGACGGCACGCTTCGGTGCGAGCTACATCGCTTCCAGAGCTGCTTGCGCCATTGCCGGCCATGCGGCTCTCGATGCCTATGCCGAGCACGGACATGACGCGGATGTGGTCCTGCTCGCCTGCTTCGGGGATCCGGGTCTCGGTGGGCTAAAGGAGCTCGCTCACCAGCCGGTGGTCGGGATGGCCGAAGCGTCTTGTCTCCTCGCCGCCAGCCTTGGCGGCAAGTTCGCGATTGTTACCGGCGGCCATAGGTGGGAGCCGATGTTGGAGGAGTTCACCTGCTCCCTTGGCTTGCGCAGCCGCCTGGCGGGGATAGCGACGGTGGCCCCGACAGGGGCAGAGATTGCCGAAAATCCCGAGGGATCACTGACGCTTCTCGCCGACGCGTGCCGGTCCATTGCGCAGCGAACCGACGCCTCGAGCGTGATCCTCGGCGGCGCTGGCTTGGCCGGGCTCGCCGCCAAACTTGCAGACACTGTCCCTGTGCCCGTGATCGACAGCCTAGCGGCCGGCGTTGAGGCCGCAGTGGCGATCGCTCGCCTGGGTACGACCAAAGCCCGCTCCGGCGAATTCGCGCCGTTCCCACCAGTGCCAACGATAGGGCTCTCTGAGAGCCTAGCGAAGGCCTTACGTCGGGCAGGGTAAGCGCTTGGGCCTCTCAGCAGTGTAGGGCGAGCGACCGCGAGGCAGTCTTGACCTCAGGGACGAGGAGGGTCGTCGCGCCGATCGCACGCCAGCGTGGATCGCCGTAAAGGTGGCGCACGCGCCGCTGAAGCTCGCAGCTCGGGGGCGGTGAAGCAAGGACGAGGAGAAAAGCGCGGGCCGATTGGCCCGGCCCGCCGGCCTCAGACCCGACCGAGCGCGGCATGGGAAGTATGGCTGCCCCTGGTCCGCCGGCTCTCGGTGTGAGCGGACACGCTCACGAGCGATGCGTCGTGAAGACACGGGCCTGAGTTGCTCACGCCTCAAATGAGCGATGTGCGTTCAAGACATCGCTTTACCAACATCCGATCCACGCCGAGCCTGTCGCCGCCGCAGGAGCAGGATTGTTCCCAGCGCCACCGCAATAACCGCAAACGAGACGGCCGTCGTTAGCGTACCCAAGGCGTAGATGACCGGCGTCGTCACCGTCGTGGTTTGGCCCTGCAGCTCCAGCGGCAGCGTGTTGAGGTAGCCCACGGCCTGACTCGAGCGGGCGATCTCATCCCACGACAGGGTGAACCCGAACAGTCCTATGCCCACCACGCTTGGACCGATGATGGGCAGCACCACGTGGCGCAAGGCCTGCCAACGCGAGGCCCCGAGGTCACGCGCCGCCTCCTCGTAGCGCGCGTCAAACCGATTGAATATGGCGAGCATGATGAGGAGACCGAAGGGCAGCGTCCAGGTCAGGTGCGCACCGAGCGCAGAGGTAAAGAGCCCCATGCCGGTGTCGTAGCCATCGGCCAGGAATGCGGGAGCATGCTTCTTGATCGCCTCGTCGAGCATGCGGAATTCCAGCCCGATACCGAGCGAAACCACGATCGAAGGCATGATCAGGCTGGCGATCACCGTATAGAAAAGTGCGTTCGAGCCGGTGAAGCCCCGGCGGTAGGCGAGCCCGGCCATCAGCGACAGCACAACCGTGAGCAACATGACCACGACGCCCAAGCGGGCCGAACGGGCGAAAGAGGACCATATGTCAACATTGGGCAGGCCGTCGTTCCACAGTTTGGCGAACCAGTGAAACGATACGCCGTTCATCGGGAATGTCAGGCCCCCCTCAGGGCCCTGGAACGACAGCACAACGATCGTCACCATAGGCCCATAGAGAAACAACACGAACAGCGCAAACAACGCGCTCAGCCAATAGAACGACGCGAAGCGGCGCCCGCCCATTGGCTTTAGAGCTCCTTGCGGATGTCGACGAGACGGGTAAGCCCCCAGACGATCGTGAGAACGGTGGCGAGGAGAATGACGGCGTGCGCCGCAGCAGGCGGAAACTGCAGCGCCCCCATCTGCGTGTTGATCATCTTGCCCACGGATGCAATTTGCTGTCCACCCATCACGCCGACGGTGACGAAGTCGCCCATCACGATGGTGAGCACAAAGATGGAGCCAATGACAATGCCGGGCTTGGATAGTGGGATCACCACGTTGGTGAGCGTCTGCCACCCCGTTGCACCTGCGTCATATGCCGCCTCAAGGAGGGAGCGGTCAATGCGCATCATCGAGTTGCAGATCGGCACGATCATGAAGAGTGTGTAGAGGTGCACGAACGCCAAGATCACTGCGAAGTCGGAAAACAACAGCCACTCAACCGGTTCGTTCACAGCATGCATCTTGATCAGCGCCTGATTGATGAGGCCGTTACGGCCAAGCAGCGGAATCCACGAAATCATGCGAATGACGTTCGACGTCCAGAACGGAATAGTGCAGATCAGGAACAGCACAATTTGCACCGTCAGCGATCGCACGTGGAAGGCAAGGAAATAGGCGATGGCAAAGCCGAGCACGAGCGTGATCAGCCATACCGTGAGCGAAATACGCAGGGTCGTGAGGTAGGTCTTGAGCGTCGTGCACAGCTCGGGCGAGGCAGCAAGCAACCTCCTCGCGCAACCCTCGAAGGCCTCGATGTAGTTGCGTGCCGTCAAGTCGGGGAGGATTTCATACTCAGTATAGTTCCAGAAGCTCACGACAACGGTCAGCAACAACGGCACGAGAAAGAAGAGAGCGAAGACGAGGGCCAACGGTGCGGCCTGCGCCCACGCCGGCAGCCCCTTCTCCGCGATCACCTTGGAAATCATTGCCGCGTCCGCGCCAGCATAGGCAGATGTTCCGATCCCGGGCACGGAGCGCGGAATGACAACGTCACGCCGCGATGAACTCGTTCCACTTCTTCACCATATAGTCGTTCTCATCCATCACGGCATTCCAGCACGCCACGGCGCCCATGCGATCGTCGTAGGAACCTCCATCTCGCTTGGCGCCGGCCTTCTCGAGCAGCGTCCCGTCCGGAGCCTGGATGTCTTTCTCGGCGGGCTTGCCCTCCATCCAGAACGCCCACTCGTAGGGCTCCATTTTGGCCTTGGCCGTCTCGAGCACCGCCGAGTAGTAGCCCTGGCGATTGAGGTAGGCGCCTGCCCAACCGTCGAGGAACCAGTTGACGAACTCGTACGCGAGGTCGGCCTTGGCAGTTCCCTTGATCCCCTTCGACAGGGCGAACCCTGCGGCCCAGGCGCGATAGCCCTCTACCAGTGGCTGATACACGCAAGGGATACCCTTCGACTTTACCGCGGTGACGGCTGGTGACCACATGGATTGGATCACGGTCTCCCCCGAAGCCATCAGATTGACGCTCTCGTTGAAGTCCTTCCAGAAGGCGCGGAACTGACCGACTTTCTTGGCCTCGGTCAGGATTTTGATGGTGCGGTCTAGCTCCTCTTTCGTCATGTTGCCCTTGTCGGGGTATTTATACTCGCCCATGGACTCAACCACCATCGCCGCGTCCATGATGCCGATTGACGGGATATTCAGGATCGCCGCCTTGCCTTTGAACTCCGGATTCAGCAATTCCTTCCATTGGCTGATCGGGCGCTTGATGAGATCGGGACGGATGCCGAGCGTATCGGCGTTGTAGACGGTGGGGATCAGCGTAGCCCATTGTGTCGGGCTATTCGCGAACTTGGTCGAGTTCTCCCCTTCGAGAAACATCACCTTCCTTGGTGCTGTGCCCTGATCGCCAATCTTCTTCCCGCTGGGGAGCTCGCCTTTGGTGAATACCGGCGTGATCTTGTCGAAGTTTTTGATCTTTTTGCCATCCATGGCCAGCATGTTACCGGAGGGGATGAGCTTCTTGAGGGAAAAGTATTCGGTGTCGACGACATCGTAGGAATTGGGCTGCGTAATGACACGTCGCGTCACGTCGTCTGTCGTGACGGGGATGTACTCGATAATGATGCCCGTATCTTCCTTCACCTTCTTGGCGATGTCGGCAGATTGATTGACCGCGGTGCCGAGGTAGCGCAGGACCTTCGGCGCCTGGGAATGCACAGCCGGAAAGCCGGTGATGGCGTCGGGACCCAGCACCGCCGCAGCCACGGCGCCCGCGCCCTTGATTACACCACGGCGGGAGAGGGATTTCCTTACCAGGTCCTTCATCATCAAGCACTCCTTAGATTGAGCCAACCAACTATCGCAACAGCTTGTAGGCGTCGTCTTCGCTCCAGCTGACGACGACCTGATCACCGGGGTTCAGCTGATCGGCGAAGAAAATGCGCTCAGGCACGGTGGCGACCAACTCCGGCGCAATGTCACTCGTCAACCCGATCTGTACGTGCGTGCCCTGGTATTCGACGTCGCGCACGGTTGCGACGGTGCATCCCTCAGGTGTGCCTTGCCCGTTCAGCCGTCCGAGCCTCAGCCGATCGGTCCGCACAGCCATGAGGCCACCGGAACCCCTAATAATGTTGTGGCCGCCAATGAAGCGGGCAACGAATTCGGTCGCGGGTCGGATGAAGATCTCGTGAGGGGTGCCCTTCTGCTCGACCCGCCCGGAAGTCATGACGATGATGAGATCGGCGAGCGCCATGGCCTCATCTTGACTATGGGTCACGTGGACAAAGGAGATGCCGAGCTCCTTCTGCAAGCGCTTCAGCTCCGCGCGGACTTTGACGCGCAGAAACGGATCGAGCGAGGAAAGGGGCTCGTCAAGCAGCAAGACCTGCGGCTCGGTGATCAAGGCGCGGGCGAGCGCCACGCGCTGCTGCTGACCACCGGAGAGCTGTGCTGGCAGACGACCGGCATAGTCGTCCATAGCGACGAGGCGCAGCATCTGGCGCGCCTTCGCGTGGCGGGTCGCCTTGTCCATGCCCGCCATCTTCAGGCTGAATGCAACATTGTCGAGCGCCGAGAGGTGCGGGAACAGGGCATAGCTCTGGAACATCATGGCCGTACCCCGCTTGGCGGGGGGCATGTCGGTGACGTTGACACCGCCAAGGATGATCTCCCCTGACGATGCGGTCTCATGGCCGGCAATCATGCGCAGGGTGGAGGTCTTGCCACAGCCCGATGGACCAAGGACACAGCAGTAGGTGCCGGGCTCGATGCGGAGAGATACGCTGTCGACAGCCAGCGTAGCCCCGAACACCTTGCTGACAGCGATGAGTTCGAGCGCAGCGCCGCGCATGCTCTGGCTAACCCAGCTTGTAAAGCCCTCCGCCAACAAATATCACATTGGATTCCGACGCCGAAGTCCACAAGTTGGGCATTTCTGCAGCGCTTTGCCAATTATGTGGGCTTGGCTTTGGGTCGACGGGCCAAGTGACGGGCCAAGTGACGGGCCAGTCAATGGCCAGTGAATGGCCAGTGAATGGAGAGTTGGGCACGCTTGTGATGGGGGTCGAGGAATTGGCCTTATGCGACGCTGAGCCAGAAATCCTCCCCAAGCCTTAGCCGGCAAAATCTGTCTCCCAGGAGTCGATGGCGGATGGGATATTCGTGCTCGGCCACAACCCTGCCGGGTCTGCCGCGTAAGTGGCAATTGATTTTGCGCACCCGGTTGGCGATGGCAGTGCCATCGCCGATTGCGGTGTCGCGGTTCGTCTTGCGACTTGGGGTGCGGCCCGGGCATTTGCTGTCAGTATTGCGATCAATTGCTCAATTCCTGGGCAGACCTACCGCCGATCCTAGCTGAACCGGCGACGATTTCTCCGGCTAACCGGTTTGGCACAGCGGTTGCTCTTCGTTTGGCTCGCTCAGTCCTTCACGTGCGGCGGTCGCCGCGCGCCGATCGGGCTTTTTGGAGGGTGGCAAACAGTGAGCTTCCACAATCCGCTCGATGCAAATTGCGCCTTCGGCCAGGGCTGCAGCTGCGGCTCGCATAGCTCGCAGGCAGAACACGACGACGCCGTGAGCGCAGGCTCGACCGACGCGCGTCTGTCGCGCGTGGTCGAAGCGGCCGTGGTGCGCGCCCTGTTCCCGCAGGATCAAGCTCGCCGGACATTCCTCCGTGCGGTCGGGGCCTCGACTGCAGCTAGTGCCATCGCACATGTCTTTCCACTGGCCTTTGCCACCGAGGTCTTCGCCCAGGCCGCCCCCGAGAAGAAGGACCTGAAAGTCGGGTTCATTCCCATCACGTGTGCCACACCGATCATCATGGCACACCCGATGGGCTTTTATACCAGGCACGGGTTGAACGTGGAGGTGGTGAAAACCGCGGGCTGGGCCGTGATCCGCGACAAGACGCTCAACAAAGAATACGACGCGGCGCACATGCTGTCGCCAATGCCGCTTGCCATCACGCTGGGCGCTGGCTCCAACCCGATCCCCTACACCATGCCGGCGGTGGAGAATATCAACGGCCAGGCCATCACGCTTGCCATCAAGCATAAGGATAAGCGCGATCCAAAAACCTGGAAGGGCTTCAAATTCGCGGTGCCGTTTGACTATTCGATGCACAACTATCTGCTGCGCTATTACGTGGCCGAACATGGGCTCGATCCCGACATGGATATCCAGATCCGCGCGGTGCCGCCGCCGGAGATGGTGGCGAACCTACGCGCCGATAACATCGACGGCTTCCTCGGCCCGGATCCATTCAACCAGCGTGCTGTCTACGACGGCGTCGGCTTCATCCACCTTCTTTCCAAGGAGTTGTGGGAAGGGCATCCTTGCTGCGCGTTCGCCGCCTCCAAGGAGTTCGTGACAACGATGCCCAACACGTATGCGGCGTTGCTGAAAGCGATCATCGATGCGACCGCCTTCGCCGCTAAGCCCGAGAACCGCAAGCAGATCGCGGCTGCCATCGCACCGGCCAACTATCTCAACCAACCGGAGACCGTCCTCGAGCAGATTCTGACCGGCACGTATGCGGATGGACTTGGCTCTGTGAAGACTGACGCCAAGAGGATCGATTTCGATCCATTCCCCTGGGAGTCGTTTGCCGTGTGGATCATGACGCAGATGAAGCGCTGGGGACAGATCAAGGGCGATGTGGAATACGCTGGCATCGCCCGCCAGGTTTATCTTGCCACCGACACCGCCAGGCTGATGAAGGAGGTGGGCATGACCCCACCCACCACTGCGAGCAAGAACTTCAAGGTGATGGGCAAAGAGTTCGACCCTGCCAAACCCGACGATTACGTGAAGAGCTTCGCGATCAAACGTGCGGCCTGAAGGCGCCAGCAGATGACGCAGAAATGGCTAGGCCTGCGCGCAGCCCTCCTCTCGCTCGCCCTGTGCGGCTTGGTGCTCGGCACCTGGTCCCTGGCAACGTCGGGCTCCGGTGCTCCTGTCAAGATGGACCCAGAATATGCCAAGCTGATGGGGGCGACGGCGACGCACGGCAAGTCGGCCATGCCGGGCCCCGCCGAGGTTGGCGCCAAGCTTTGGCAGCACGTGAAAGACCCCTTCTACGATAAGGGCACCAATGACAAGGGAATCGGCATCCAATTGGCCTATTCGATCGCTCGCGTCGGCCTCGGCTATCTGCTGGCGGTGGCGGTTGCCATCCCTATCGGCTTCCTGATCGGCATGTCGCCGCTCATAGGCCGGGCACTCGACCCGTTCATCCAGGTGATGAAGCCGATCTCGCCGCTCGCTTGGATGCCCCTTGCTCTTTACACCATCAAGGACTCCAGCATCTCGGCGATCTTCGTCATCTTCATCTGCTCGCTTTGGCCGATGCTGATCAACACTGCCTTCGGCGTGGCGAACGTGCGCCGCGACTGGCTCAACGTCGCCAAGACGCTGGAGATGGGGCCGGGACGCACGGCCTGGCGCGTCATTCTGCCTGCAGCCGCGCCGACCATCCTCACGGGCATGCGCATCTCGATCGGCATCGCCTGGCTCGTCATCGTCGCAGCTGAGATGCTGGTCGGCGGCACCGGCATTGGATACTTCGTCTGGAACGAATGGAATAATCTCTCGATCACCAACGTCATCGCAGCGATCCTGTTCATCGGGGTCGTCGGCATGGCACTCGACCAGCTGATGGCTTGGTTGCAGCGGCTGGTGGCCTATGCCGACTAGGGGGCGCCGATGACTACGGCCTTCATAAGCGTGCAGGGGTTGACGCGGCGATTCCCGGATGTGTCTGGGCGCGGCGAACTCACAGTGTTCGAGGATCTGTGGTTCAATGTTGCGGAAGGCGAGTTCGCCTGCATCATCGGCCACTCCGGCTGCGGCAAGTCCACCATCCTCAACATTCTGGCGGGGCTCGATACACCAACCGATGGCCACATTATTACCGCCGGCAAGCACGTGGAGGGGCCTAGTCTCGACCGCGCCGTGATCTTTCAGGGTCATGCGCTAATGCCCTGGCTCTCTGCACTCGGCAACGTCGAGCTTGCCGTCGCCTCCCGACATCCCGATTGGACGCGCCGCCGAGTGCGCGAACACGCGATGAAGTACCTAGCGCTGGTGCATCTCGACGGCTCAGAAGCCAAGAAGCCGGCGCAGCTGTCGGGAGGTATGAAGCAGCGCGTGGGCATCGCCCGTGCGCTTGCCATCGAGCCCCGCATGCTGCTGATGGATGAGCCGTTCTCGGCGCTCGATGCGCTCACGCGTGGGGCCCTGCAGGATGAGGTGATTGCCATCCGTAAGGCCACCCGCAAGACGGTGTTCATGATCACGCACGACGTCGACGAGGCACTGCTCCTGGCCGACAAGATCCTGCTGATGACCAACGGGCCGAAAGCGTGGATCGCCGAGATCGTCGAGAACACGCTGCCCCGGGAGCGCAGCCGCGCCGAGCTGCACAAGCTGCCCAACTACTATCCCCTGCGCAACCACTTGATCGAGTTCTTGGTCACGCGATCGCGCGAGATGGCGGCGTCGAGTGCGCCGGCCCCTGCCGAGCTGCGCTCTCCACCCCTCGTGCGCCCCATCGCCACGTTCGCCCCTTATGGCGCCGCCGCCTCCGCACCGGGGCCTGAGGCTCCGGTCGTCGCCACTCGCCTATCGGCTGCCCATGCCACCGCTGCATGAAAAAAGGCCATGCCAAGTCGCCCGGCACCCTGACGCGCATTGGCGCTTGGGTCCACCGTCTGGTGGGCGGCAGCATAGCCCTGACCTCGGTGGAACAGCCCAAGCCCAGTGTTCATCCCTTTGAACATTTGCAAGGAGAGACGCCGATGAAGCGCGAGCAGCTGACCGAAAAGATCCTTGACATCAAGCGGGACAAGGGCTGGAGCTGGAAGGAGATTTGCCATGAGATCGGCGGTGTGTCGCCCGTGCTGGTGGTCGGCGCACTGTTGGGCCAGATGAAGCTCGTCAAGCCGTTGGCCAAGAAGGCTGCTGGCCTCTTCGGCTTGTCCCCGGCCGAGGAGCGTATGCTCAACGAGGTGCCTTACCGTGGCGGAGGCACGCCGATGCCTCCTACCGACCCACTAATCTATCGCTTCTACGAGCTGGTGATGGTCAATGGCCCGGCGTGGAAGGCGCTGATCGAGGAGGAGTTCGGCGACGGCATCATGTCGGCGATCGACTTCGACATGGAGATCGAGCGCCTGCCCAACCCCAAGGGCGACCGCGTCAAGATCATCATGTCCGGCAAGTTCCTGCCCTATAAATACTACGGCAATGAGCAGGGTATTTTGGAGTACGGTGTGAAGGAGAGCTGAGGTTGAAGGCGCACGCCACGCGCTCTGTGGACGCTCTTGCTGCCAATTCTCCAGTCCCGAAGTGGCGCTTGGCGTCTGCCCAAACACGCGCGAAGCCGTGCCGAAGAGCTTAAGTGCATAGACGGGATCGGCGGGCATGAGGTTAGTGTCCGGGCAGAGCCCTAAGGCCTGTTGCCCGTAGGAGTGATCCCAAATTCTCTGGACTGATGATCTGGTGGGGGGCCGCCGTCCCGCTTCGCGCACCCACGAGCAGCGGCAAGCGGATTGGGCGGGTGCTCGTTGAGCCGCCTCAGCTCTTGCCGAGGGGAATGGAGGCGTTGCCGGTAAGGATCAGCACCGCCAGCAGGACGATGCCCACGATCAGGCTCCAGGCGATCAGCTTCTTCTCGATGGGCAACAAAGGCTCGGCGTGCATCTTTCTGAGCTCTTCGGCGATGCGCGGCTTGTCGTTATTCGCCCTCATTGCAACCTCCGGTACTCAACCCGCCAAGGGCGGCTTGATGCCGCTGAAGAACACCCACGATATGAGAAGCCCAACCCAGATCACGAAGCCGAACAGTGAGACCGCATAGACGGCCGCCAGCTTGGCGATGCCCTCCTGCCAGAGCAATCTCAGGTCCGCCAGCAGGCCGATGGAGAAGAACGTCAGAACAAAGAACAACTGGCGGAACACGTTGGCCTGGTCCATGGCCGCATTAACTGTGCGGAGCGAATCCGGGCTGGAGCCGAGCCCAATCGCCAGCACGATCAGGAAGGTTGCCGCAAAACCCAGCACGAACTTGGGGAAGCGCTCCC
>Ga0075424_100006198_pt1 | contig 11505 bp, 10 predicted proteins | sample SoiMethybrSBSTD3_FD_75301 | JGI IMG/M metagenome (GOLD analysis project Ga0075424, IMG submission 75301) | Bulk soil microbial communities from a Populus tree surrounding site in Tennessee, USA - Soil MetaG P. TD hybrid SBSTD3 | ecosystem: Environmental > Terrestrial > Soil > Tree plantation...
ATGGCGCCAAGATTGAGAATGGTCTATGATCAAATGCCAGAGCCCAAGTACGTGATTGCAATGGGTGCGTGCGCGATTACAGGAGGCTTGTATGTCGATTCATATAACGTGCTTCCAGGAGTTGATGGAATCATACCGGTAGACGTGTATGTTCCAGGATGCCCACCCCGACCTGAGACATTGATCCAAGGCACAATACTACTGCAAGAAAAGATCAAAAGGTCAAAGATCAAATAAAGATGAGCCAAGATCCAAAAAATAAGCCTGTAGATTCAACAACCCCTTCACAACCACCACCATCTCCGCCAGCAAAAGCTGCCGCTCCACCGGCAAAAAAAGAAACTGAAGCTCCGGCCTTTGAAAAGGGACTTGTTTCCCAAATAATTTCTCGATTTGGAGATGACAAAATCAAAGTGGCTTATATTCGACCGCTACGAATGAAAGTTAACGTGGATCCGTTAGATATGGTTGAAGTTGCAACTTTTATTCGTGATAATTTGGGGTTTGATCATGCCGAGTCTGTTACGGGTACTGATTATCCAAAGGACAATCAAATCGAAGTTATCTATCAGCTGGGCTCATATTCAAAGGATGACATTGCCGCGCATATCCTTTCTCTGACAACGCGAACCAGTCGCGATGATGCACGACTGCCAACGTTAATCAATGTTTACAAGAGTGCTGAATATCATGAGAGGGAGACTTTTGAAATGTTAGGAGTATACTTTGAGGGTCATCCTAGAAATGAACGATTCTTGCTACCGGAAGACTGGGCTGACTTACCACCATTAAGAAAGGAATTTAGGATCAGAGGAAGATGACATAGGCGGCCTAAGAAAACATGGAAAAAAACCTTGAACATCAAATTGACGAGTCGGAGAAGTTGGGAATGCAAATTGTAAAGGAGTCTGAAGATGACCGTTTAATGACACTTAGCGTTGGACCACAACATCCCGGCTCCGGACATTTTAGATTCACCATCAAAGTTGATGGTGACTATGTTGTTCATTGCGATCCAGATCCAGGTTATGTACACCGTGGGGAGGAGAAAATGTGTGAGTACCGTAATTTTATTCAAAATATTCCCCACCTTGAACGCCCTGTTATTCATGACTCTGCCAACATCACATATTCATACAGCCTAGCTGTCGAGGAACTGGTAGGAATTCAAGTGCCCAGAAGAGGGCAGTTCATCCGGGCTATTGCATCGGAACTTGATCGTCAGATTTATACTTTATACTGGCTTGCAATTTATGGAATCTTCCTGGGCCATTCGACAATGTTCATGTGGCCTACGGGAGACAGAGAATTATTTATCGATCTCATGGATGCTTTGAGCGGTGCAAGAGTAACCCACGCATTTAACATACCTGGCGGCGTACGGAATGACATACCAGACGGCTTTAAGGATAAGTGTCTAAGACATATCTCATATTTCGAAAAGCGATTAAAGGAATACGAGGATATTTTCTACACTAACCCTCTTTTCATACAAAGGACCGAGGGTGTGGGTATTCTTACAAAGGAAGATGCAATAGGACTGGGTGTCACAGGATCCGTGTTGCGAGCATCCGGAGTTCCATATGATATACGAAAGGCTGAACCGTATGATGTTTACAATGAAATCGATTTCAAGGTTCAATACATGAAAAGCGGTGATTCTCTTGCAAGGGCATATGTTCCACTATTGGATATGAAAGAATCATGCCATATTATGAGGCAGCTGCTTGACAAAATGCCTGAATCAGGAGAAGTTCGAGCGAAACTTCAGCCAACTCCCAAAGGACCGCCAGGAGAAGCCTATAGAAGGGTGGAATCGGGTAGAGGCGCTCTTGGTTATTACATAGTTAGTGACGGTAGCCCAAAGCCTTATAGGGTAAAGATATCTGTCGGTTCCTTTAGAAATATGATAGCGTTACCGCATCTGCTTGTCGGCTCAAAATTGGCCGATATGCCGTCTGTTTATTGGTCACTGAATTATTGGCCTGTGGAGGCTGACAGATAATAACATGGCAACATATCCACAACGATTCCGTTTCGGAAACTTTGTGGCCAGTATTATTTGGCTGATTCTTTGGATCTTAATTATAGTTTCACTTGTGGGATTGCCTTTGATTTTTATAATCCTGTTCTATCTACCGCTTCCGCCTGTAAACGGAGAGGTTCTTACACCCTATCTATTCTTGTCTATGATGGTGGATCCTACACGTACTCTGCCAATTCTCCACTTTATAATTCATACCGATCTATTCAAGGTGGCAGTATTCCCTGGCTTCTCATTTGCAGCATTACTCGCAGCAGTTACAATTTTTGTTGAACGAAAATTCCTGGCTAAAATGCAGCTAAGGATCGGTCCGCTCTATTGTGGTAAAATTGAGGGAATTTTACAGCTGCTTGCAGACGGTTTGAAACTAATCGCCAAAGAGATCATTATTCCGTCAGGAGCTGACAAACCAATCTTCTGGGCTGCTCCTATTGCGTTTGTTGCAACAGCTGCTGCAGTAGTTGCATTGATACCAGTAGCTCCCGGATGGGTAGCTGCAGATGTTAACGTTGGCATTATTGCAGTATTTGCAATTCTTGGATTCTTCCCGTTGATTGCATTACTGTTTTCATGGGCAAGCAATAGCAAGTATCCATTCATTGGAGGATTACGTGCATTACATCAGATGATCGCTTTTGAAATCCCTTTCTTCCTTTCCGCACTTTCTGTTGTAATTTTATCTGGTTCCCTTAATCTAACAGACATTGCAAAGGCACAACATCCATACTGGTATATTTTCTTCCTTCCGATTAGCGCCTTTGTATTCTTTATTTCTTCATTGGCGGAACTTGAAAGAATTCCGTTCGACTTACCTGAAGCAGAAAGTGAAATTGTTGCAGGATGGCTCACAGAAACATCAGGTATGATTTTCGGTCTAATACAGCTAGGATCATATGTAAAAGTATATGCCTTATCTGCTCTGTTTGTAGTCTTATTCCTTGGCGGATGGGCAGGACCTCAGATCTTCCCTAAAGAATTAGCCCATGGTCCAACTGCCGGGCTGATGGGATTGTTAACACTCCAAGGCGTCTATAACGGCGTTACCGTTAACGCAATATTTTGGTTTACGGTAAAGACACTTGGAATAATTATGCTCATGTTACTTCCAAGAGGTATCAGCCCTAGGATTAGAATAGATATTCTACTTCATACAGGATGGTATAAACTTATAGTCTTGACTTTCATAAACATGTTTATAGCATTAGCTTTAATTTATGGTGGCATATTAGGTCCAGGAGGACTGTTAACGGCACATTGACAATAGCAACAAAAATCTCGTCATCATCAGCAGCTGGAATGATCAAGGCTATAGAATCAGGCTCCAAACACCTTGTAATCAAAAGATTTACTCTAAGATATCCTGAGCAAAAGCTCAAATTCATCGGAGATGGCTACCAGTTTGATCCTAAGCGTGGGGTGGGTATTGCCGGAAGTCGTGGAAGACATATTCTATTCCACGATAAATGTACAGGATGTCAGCTGTGCGCAATTGCATGTGAAGGTATTGCAGAAGCAATTGGGATGGTAAAAGTGGATGAACAATGGAAGCATAACAAGAAAAGTATCATGCCGCAAATTGATTTTGGCAAATGTGTATTTTGTGGTTTATGTGTTGATGCATGCCCATTCTATGCCTTATACATGACAAATGATTATGAACTCTCATCATTTACCAAAGAACACTTGATTTATACTCCTGCACAACTGGCTATAAAGCCAAAATACGATGGCAATGTAGAGTTGAAAATTGATAATATGGGTGCAACGCATGGTTGATCCAGTGTTTATTGGCGTGGCAGTACTGACAGTAGGTTCGGCAATAATTTCACTAGAAAGTCGTGAATTGATCTATGGCGCAATTGCTCTTGCAATATCTATGATGGGGATTGCAGGATTTTTTATTTTGTTGGATTCGCCATTTGTTGCAATGTTTCAGATTGCAGTTTATGTTGGCGCGGTTGCAGTGTTAGTTATCTTTACGGTTATGCTTGTCAGAACTCAGGCTCTCTTTACTACAAGAGAAGACAAAGGACGGAAATCTGCAGGTATTGTTCTTATGCTAATTTTCATGGCTAGCATAGGAGCAATATTCATAGTATCGGGTCTCAATAGCCAAACATTTGGAAATCCCAAAGCCCCAGCCGTTGACTTTACTACAATAGGCCAACAGATGTTGACCTATTATTCTCCAGCCTTGATTGCATTGGCTTTGACTTTAGCCGGTGCTGTAATAGGAGCGCTAGCATTAGCTAGAAGGGAAGGGGAGGAAATAGAACAGAAAAATGACTGAACTAATTTATTATGTCTTAATATCAGTGGTTCTTGTTGCTATTGGTATTTACGGTCTGGTTGTCAAACGTAACGCTGTACGAATGCTCTTCGCGCTTGAGATAATTGCTAACGCGGCAAATCTGAACTTGATTGCCTTTTCAAGAAACCTATCTAATACTCAGGGACAAGTATTTGCGCTATTTTCTATCGCTATTGCAGCTGCAGAAGTGGCAGTGGGGCTTGGTATCATCATCATCGCATATAGGCTATACAAGGAAATCGATGTCGAAGAATTTAAAAGTATGCGGGGCTAGGAGAGATATTAAAAATGTCAGGATTCTTGTTGGTAGCCACCTTTCTACCGCTTCTTCTCTCACCAGTAGTATACATTTTAGGTAGACGAGCCATTGGCGTTAATACTATAACATGGCTTTCTTTTGGTGTTTTAGCTATTTCTACAGGACTGCTTTTTATTCCTGCCTTGATGCTTCATGGTGGGCAGTCGGCTTATGTTGAAAGTTATCCGTGGAGTCAATTTGGAAAATTTGGTCTTAGGTTAGATGGACTAAGCCTTCCATTTGCTCTGATAATCTACATATTATGTACCGTTCTTGCGCTTTATTCAAAACCTTACATGGTACATAAAATCTCGGAGGACGTACACGAACGCCTTGGCGCTGGCCGCGGTGGCTTTTCACATGGCAGTCGCGACCATATCAATGATAGTCATCCTTCGTCTTCTTCAATCACCACAAATATTGAAGATGGCGCTTCTCAGACGACAACAACATCAATTGTTGATACAGAGCAACAACAATATGTAAACACTCAGATAGGATTGTATTTTGCACTCTATATGACGTTTTCAATGGGTATGCTTGGTACTGTCCTTGCAACTAACCTGATTGAATTTTTCGTATTCTTTGAATTGATGCTTGTTCCGTCGTTCTTTCTGATAGCATTCTACGGTTATGGTGCCAGGATGAGGATTGCCCTTATGTTCTTCTTTTGGACTCATGTGGGTGCTGTTGTGCTGTTGCTTGGTTTACTAGCAATGGGATTCTTTGCAGGAGGTTTTGATTACACTACGGTTAAAGCTAATGCAGCAAAAATCCCTGCACAGTGGCTGTCGATTATAGTGTTTGCTCTGGTAGTTGGACTAGGAGTAAAATTAGCAGCGTTTCTCTTACATATTTGGCTACCATATGCTCATGCGGAGGCTCCTACACCTGTTTCAGCCCTGCTATCACCAGCGATGATCGGTATTGGAGCATACGGTTTGCTGCGTTTATGGTTGGAACTACTAACAGGAAGTTATGCGCAATATAGTCTTTATATCAATATGTGGGGTCTTGCCACTATGATTTATGGTGGAGCAATGGCATTAATGCAAGACGATATCAAACGGGTTCTTGCCTATTCTAGCATTAGTCAGATGGGTTACATTTTATTTGGTCTTGGTTCTGCAAGCGACCTTGGTATTACTGGCGGAACTTTGATGTATGTTACACATGGTCTTGGCAAAGCAATACTCTTTATGATGGCTGGCTCAATTATTCTTCAGACCGGCACCAGGAGTATGTCAAAGCTAGGTGGACTAGGTGGAAAAATGCCCTATACTGCAGTCATAGCAATGATTGGAGCTTTGACAATTATTGGTATCCCTCCAACTAGTGGTTTTATGGCAGAATGGATTCTCTTCAATGGAGTTTTGCAAACTGGTGTTCATGACGCAAACTCTTTTAGAGTTGTGTTGTTTGGGTTTGGTATTTTAACAACGGTATTGTCATCTGCATATATTCTGTGGATGTACAAACGTATATTCTTTGGCAAGATTCCAGAAGAACTGGTTCATGTCAAAGATTCAAATAAGTATGTTACTGTAACAATGGCTGCGCTCGCCGCACTTACGCTTATTATCGGAGTATATCCTAATCCATTACTCAATCCCATTACAGGATATATTCAAGGAATATTCGCACATACACCTGGCGTATTAAAAATACCAACAACGTCAACAGCAGCAGGACAAAACGGAAGTAATAATGGTGGTGGAGTGCAAAATTACAAAAATATGATTCCAAGCTCCCATGAATTTAGCAATAATAATATAGATGGTTATAATGATATAGGTGTCATTAAAGTAGCAAGCACTTCAAAAGGAGTACTAAAGTAAAAAATATTTTGGATGGAAGGTTGGTGATAAGTAAAAATGGCCGGAACAGTGGGATTTGAAGGAATCGCGGTAAATGCTTGGTTAGTATGGATTCTTCCATTTGCTGGCGGGGCCATTATTCCTGCAGTTGCTAAATGGGGGAATAGACTAAGAGATTATACTGCAGTTGGCTTTGCACTTGCAAGCGCAATTTCAGCTGCAACTTTAATTCCATTAGCACTCTCTGGTAGTGAAATACACAGTCAAGTAAATTGGATCTCGGTAGTTAATGTGAAAGCCGGCGTCCTGCCTGATCCATTGGCTATCGTAATGACTAATTTGGTTGCTTGGATTTCGTTTCTAATTATTGTATACTCAACAGGATACATGCACGGAGATAGAGACCTAACGAGATATTGGTTTTTCATGTTGTTCTTCATCGGATCTATGCAGCTGATTGTGTTATCAGATAACCTTCTTATGGTCTTCTTTGGATGGGAAGGAGTAGGTCTTGCGTCCTATGCACTGATCGGTTTCTGGTATTATGACAAGAAGAAGGACTTTGTAGGAAAGGTAGGTGATAGGGCAGGGGGGATTGCAATGTGGGCTTCTCCAAGTCATGCTGGAATGAAGGCGTTCCTAATGACGAGGGCAGGAGATACGATGATGTTAGCTGGCATGTTTATGATCTTTATTTACTCTGGAACTTTTGGTTTCAAAGAATTGCTTCAAAACCAGACATGGGCAGTACAGATGGCTCATCAGAACTTGCTTGTTCCAGCTGCAATATTGTTGTTTGGTGGCGCAGTTGGAAAGTCTGCTCAGTTTCCTCTAAACGAATGGCTTTTGGAAGCTATGACTGGCCCAACTCCAGTTTCAGCGCTTATCCATGCTGCAACTATGGTTAAGGCCGGTGTATTTCTTGTTTTGCGTATTGGTCCGTTATTCTTTGCGCTAGCTGCATTTGGAATGACCCAGTTCTTTGAAGTAGTCGCATGGGTCGGCGCTATTACTGCATTTTTGCTTGCAACACAAGCTATAGTTAATCCTGAGATTAAAAAAGTCCTTGCATATTCTACTGGTTCTCAGATCGGTTATATGATGATGGCTCTTGGTATAGCAGGACTATCGGTGAATTTTGTTGATGGTTATGCAGCAGGATTCTTCCAACTCATGAGTCATGCAATGTTTAAGGCCTCGCTCTTCATGGGTGCAGGAGCGCTATTACATGCTGTTGGATCTAGGTTCATGACTGATATGGGTGGTCTTCGCAAACATATGAGAAAGACCTATATTTTTATGCTACTTGCAAGTCTCTCGCTAGCCGCAGTACCTCTCATTACCGCCGGTTTCTGGAGCAAGGATGCAATTTTTGGTGCCGTATTGGAATCAGGTTATGTTCATGCATTGCCATTATTTGGAATAGCTGTCGTTGTTGCAGTGATGACTGCCTTCTATACCTTTAGAATGATTGGCATGGCATTCTTTGGCAAGAAAAGCAAATATCTGGAGGAAATGGAGCAAAGAGGTCACCATATACATGAAGTGGGTCCTAATATGTGGATACCATTTGCAATCCTGGCAGTGGCTACTATAGCAATAGGAGTTGTTGGCTTTATCATTGGACCCCAGATTACCAATTATCTTGGCGCATATCTTGTACATTATTTTGGAATTGGAAAAGAAGTGCCTTCTACAGTAGTTAACATTGCTCCCGAAGGAGGTAAAACATTCTTTGGCCTTAATCCAATAGCCGCTGCAGCATCGTTCGGAGCCTTTGCAATAGGTGCTATTCTTGGGTATGTGGTCTACATTGCAAGAAAGATTGACCCTGAGGTTATCTCAAGAAACATTGTAACAAGAGCAATTTGGAAGTTCCTTTATAATAGATGGTATCTCAATACTATACTTTATTGGGGTGCTGTAATTGGACCTATGGCAATATATCGTATAATTTGGAGGTATTTTGAGAGTACTATAATCGATGGAATTAGTCCTGGATTTCAATATGCCATGGCATATTTCTCCAGAGTCGTGAGAGCTGGACAAACGGGAATAACTCAAACTTATTTATTTGTATTTGGTGTAGGCATTATGATAATTGTAATGCTCATGTTATTATAGGAGAGAGATGGTGTAAGAAAAAAATGGTAGATCTAATTTCGACTCCACTTCTTGTGACTTTAATACTGGGAGTCGTAGGACTTGCAATTCCTGTACTGGATGCTTTCAAAAAGGAAAGAGGTTCTAATAACAGGCTTTATAGTGGGATTGCATCTGGTGCATTAATTGTTACAATAGGAATCGTGATCTTCCGTGTACTGTCTGGTGAGGTGATGCCTGCTGTTCTATTTAGCAAAGGTGTCATAACAGATGATCTTTTCGGTTCGTTCTTTGCAATTGCCCTGCTGATAGTCTCAATTATGGTAACTGTTTCTTCATGGAATTACATGAAAGGTAGGATAAATCCTGCCGCATATTATTCGCTTATTCTACTATCGAGTATAGGAATGGTACTTATCGCTTATTCAACCGATCTTGTGATGCTGCTCGTTGCATGGGAATTAATGTCCATTCCCACCTATGCTTTAGCAGCATTTTCAAAACGGGATCCGATTTCAAATGAGGCAGCTATTAAATACTTTATGTTCGGCGCATTATCTTCTGCTATTCTAGTTTTTGCTATTGGTCTTGTCTATGGCATTACTGGAACAACCAACATCGGTGCATCAATCCAGGCAATGGCTAGTCTTCAGAAAGGGCTTGTACCAGTAGGTCTTGTGGCAATTGCGTTATTTATCGCTGGTTTTGGGTTTAAAATGGGGCTTGTACCGTTCCATATGTGGCTGCCAGATGCATATGAGGGTGCTCCTACCACAATTGGTGCTCTACTAGCGGCCGGTACTAAGAAGGCTGGATTTGCAGCAGCCTTGCGTGTAATTGTGCTTGGAATGTTTGCATTGAACCTCGATTGGACAGTGACTCTCGCCATAGTTGCTGTCTTTACAATGACACTCGGAAACTTGGGTGCATTGATACAAAAAAGTGTTCCAAGAATTCTTGCATATTCAAGTATTGCACAAGCCGGTTACATTATGATAGGCATCGCAATTGCGCCATACTCTAACCAAGCATTAACTGGCTCTCTATTTCATATACTAAATCATGCGGTGATGAAATCTGCTGGCTTCATAGCTGCAGCAGCGGTTGCAACTGCTCTTGCTGGTTATAGTCTAGAAAAATATAGAGGTCTTGGTCGCCGAATGCCTATTACCGCTATTGCCTTCTCAATATCCTTGCTTGCTCTTGCGGGTGTTCCACCTCTTAATGGTTTCTGGAGTAAATTGGTTTTATTTGGTGCTGCAATTAACAGTGGTCCAATGGTGGCGTGGGGGCCGTATCTTGCAATCGCCGGCGTTCTCAATAGTGCTCTTTCGTTGGGGTATTATGCATGGATTATTAGAAAGATGTACATGGAAGAAGGACCAGATATGAGCAAGGTTAAAGAACCAAGGGCTATGGTTGCCGTATTAGTATTTGCGATGGTGTTTATGGTAGGTTTTGGTGTATGGCATGCACCAATACTGGAGTTTGCCTCAAAAGCAGTACCTCATCTAGGCAATCCGGTCCCTACAGCATCAAGTCATCTAGGCAATCCGGTCCCTACAGCATCAAGTCATCTAGGCAATCCGGTCCCTACAGCATCAAGTCATCTAGGCAATCCGGTCCCTACAGCATTATACACTCCATAATTTTATTTAGGTAATAACCAATTATAGGGGTTTATTAAATAATAATTATAATATAAAGAACACCTTGGTAACACTGGAACTGACCACTACCCGATGAAATCTGCTGGCGTTTGCAAATATTCTATTCTATTCTAAAACTGAACTGAAGCCAAATCTGTCAAATGTTGTAAATGTTTCTTCGGGCCACAGTCGGATATCTTACGTAGCTCATTCTTAGCCTTAGTAGAGTAAGATAGATAAAGCTTCTCCATCCTGTCGACAAATTCTTTTGACTGATCATTTTTCTTTACCAGTACATTGAAGAGCCTGTCCTCATCATTCCAATCTATCAAGTCATCATGAATTTGGTATGCAATTCCAAGCAAATTACCAAATGTTGCCATGGCATGGATTTCATCCTCTTCGCCTTCTCCTAGTATCGCACCTACTTTTGCGGATGTCTCAAAAAGTGAGGCTGTTTTATATTCAAGGACTTTGATATAATCGTCCTCTGTAACATTAAGGTCTTTGGCAAGTTTAATTTCCATCATTTCGCCTTCACTCATTTTTATTGCAGCATTAGAAATTTCACCTGAAACGCGTTGGTTATTCAACTTAGAACCAATATTGAGAATGATGCCTAGAACAAAATCGGCAGTAAGAATGCTATTATTATATCCATACTTTACATGAAAAGAAGGTTTACCCCGTCGGAGGTTTTCTTCATCTATAATATCATCGTGAATAACAGATTCTGTATGAAGAAGTTCTATAGCAGAGGCAGCCATAAACGTATCTTCTTCGCCCACTTTCGAAGAATTTACTCTTCCTAGTTTTATGCTTTCAGCAGCGAGTACTAAAATAAGTGGTCTAATACGTTTGCCTCCATCACATGCATATCTTAGTGGTGCGTAAAATTCCGACCATGAATAAAGATCGAGTTCGTGCTTGAGTGCATCGTCAATTTTTGATAGATATTCACTAAATTGCTCCGTTAAAGGATTGGCTTCCAGGTTTCTTCTATTCAAAGATTCTGCTCTTGCCTACGATATCTTCAAATGATGATCATATTAATGCTTTACCGAAAAAAGATATTCTAAAGTATGCAAACACAAAAAATTGCATCTATGGATTGATTGATTGAATGCTCCGGCCGGGATTTGAACCCGGGATCTGCGACTCGAAAGGCCACAATGCTTGACCGGACTGTGCAGCTGTTTTGATGTTATCAGCTACTACACCACCGGAGCACTTTATGAAAGTTTGAAATTCATTTCACATAAAATCTTTTCTTGTAGCAAAAG
>Ga0075424_100006199_pt1 | contig 11504 bp, 13 predicted proteins | sample SoiMethybrSBSTD3_FD_75301 | JGI IMG/M metagenome (GOLD analysis project Ga0075424, IMG submission 75301) | Bulk soil microbial communities from a Populus tree surrounding site in Tennessee, USA - Soil MetaG P. TD hybrid SBSTD3 | ecosystem: Environmental > Terrestrial > Soil > Tree plantation...
CGTGCTCGGCGACTGGACAGCTGCTGCTGAAGTCCGGCGCCGAGCACCTGGCCGGGCTCGAGCGCTTCGAGTTCCTGCTTGCCGCCGCCCGGGACGTGCGTGTCCTGTCAGGGCTCGCAGCCTGGATCGCGTGGACGCTCTGCTGGCTGTACGTACTTCGAGTCGCGCCCTTGTCGAGAGCCTACGGGCTGACGAGCCTCACCTACGTGCTCATTCCCCTCGCGAGCGTCTACGTCTTCGGCGAACAGGTTCGTCGCATGCACGTCGCCGGCATCATTCTGATCACCGTGGGTATCGCCTGCGTCCTCGCCAGTGATTGAGGGGGCGCGGACGCTCGCGTCGCGGGCCTACTTCGCACTGTGCCTCGCATCCGGGCGGATGCTTCGGTCCGCGCGGTACTCGATGGTTAGGATCGTTCACGAGGACGGCCAGCGTCTGGTTCGAAAGCACCGCCGCTTCTACGCGCCAGTCCTGATCTGGATGAGTCGTCTGCTGCTCAGGATCCTGGATGGTGGCGTGCGGGTCCTCCCGCAGCAGGACTGGCAGCAGCGGGAGCGCGTGATCTATCAGCGCCTCTACGGTGCTTCGATTCGGGTGGATGCCGATGGCGTGCTCGTCCTGCCACTGCTCGCTGGACACACGCTGGCAACGTTGCTGGAGGATCCGAAGCTCGAGGAGTCGATCCGAAAGAGGGCCATGGAACACGCGGCGATCGCGCTCGCCGACTTCCATCGCCTGGGATTCACCCACGGCGACGCGATGGCGGAGAACGTCCTGGTCGATCTCGCCCCTCGGCCGCGCTCGGGGCGCCCTGAGCCCTCGCCGAAGGACGAGGCGGGCGCCGCCCGCTGGTTCGACTTCGAAACGATTCACGAGGCGAGCCGGCCGCTGGCGTGGCGGCGCGCAGACGACCTGCGAGCATTGCTGGCCACCTGTCTGCTCAGAACCGCGCCGGAGAGGCGCGTCGAGACGCTCGAGTTGATCCTGGATGTCTACGCGGACGACAACGTCATCCGCGTGATGGCCACGAGCTTCTCGTCGGTCTGGCAGCGCCCGCTCACTCTCCACCTCCTGCAGGCGCCATTGTCATTTGAGTGTTTTTGCGAAATCGGCCAGTTGCTACGAGAGCGCTCATGGGAGTCAGGACGCCGAGACGTTCGCAACGCCAAGTAGACAAGCGCAAGCGCATCGGTCAGGGCGCCGGTGTGCCGGAACCAGGCCGCCCGGCGTCGCGGCGGTCGGTCGAACGCGCTTCGCGTGGTATACCACGATCGAACGCGTCGAGTGTCGACACGTCGAACTCCGCGACCATCCGCCCGACTCTCTCTCATGAACGACGAAACGGTCAGGACTGTCCGCGAGCTGAAGCGGTGGCGGTCGCAAGCGGCGAGCCAGCTGCGAGCGGTTGGGGTCTGCGCGAGAGGCGCGGCGAAGGCTAGCCTTCGCGCTTCATGCGTTCCTGGCGCGCGCGTTCAGCGTCGCTCGGTGAATCGAGCGCAGCATCACCGGATCTTGACCTCAGGTGCGATATTCACACGCGCGTGCCGGCCGCCGAGACATCAGCTCAGCCGGACTGGACGACATCGATCGGATCGAGCACGTCCCGAACACGACGCCGCGAGATCGAGGCGTAGGAATGGCGGGACTACTTGAAGAAGTCCGCGAACGGGTCGTGGTCGAACAGGTCTTCCGGGTTAACGGCCCGGACATCGACAGAAACCGGTTGAGCACGACGACGAGACACGGAGCGATGGCGTCGCCACCCAAAGTACCCAACGCGCTCTACGTGACGATCGATCCACAGCTCGTGCATGATCTCACGCAGACGTTCCACGCCGGCGTCGGGAAGAAACGCGCGAAGATCCTGTGGTTCGTACAGGCGAGCCGGTTCCATGCGTTCGAGGATGAAAGTGGCGTGTTCGCTCAACCGACCCATGGGGGCTTCTCGATCATCACCGCGGCTCCGGGCACGAACGTGCCGGCCCGGTGAGCCGTCTCCTTCTGTATGGACTGCCCTCGGATCGTTTTGGTTGGCATATTCTGCGGGCTGCGGGGAGTCACAGAATGAAAGCCATCGTCCGAGAGACGTACGGATCGCCCGACGTGCTGCATCTGGAAGAAGTACCACTACCGACCGTTCGTGATGACGACGTGTTGGTGAGAGTTCGCGCAGCGTCCGCGAATGCAGGCGATTGGCATCTGCTGCGCGGGACGCCATTTCCATTTCGTCTCGTCGCCGGGCTTCGCACACCCAAGTTCAGGATCATCGGCTCCGACGTCGCCGGCCACGTCGAAGCAGTCGGCCGGAACGTCACCCGGTTCCGTCCCGGTGACGAAGTATTCGGGGAGCTCTCCCGATGCGGCTTCGGTGCGTATGCGGAATTCGTGCGACCGGTGATTGACTGCCGATTTGCGCTGAGCGAGGTTCCCTCCGCAGTGCGATACGTCGAGGACGGACATGCACGAGGGAAGGTCGTCGTCACGGTTTGACCTTGTGCCCATGATCTGGAGGGTGTGCGTGCATGGAGATGGCGTATCGCGACCGGTGGGAAGCGGAGATCGCGGAGATGCGGCGGGTGCTCGCCGGCTTTGCGATGAAGGAGGAGTGTAAGTGGGGCAAGCCCACCTACACAGTGGATGGAAAGAACATCGTCATCATGCAGGGCTTCAAAGAGTACTTCGCATTGGGCTTCTTTCAAGGCGCCCTGCTGAAGGACCCCAAGAAGGTGCTCGTGCAGCTCGGCCAGGTGCACGCCGGGCGCGTGATGAAGTTCACGAGCGCGAAGGAGATCTCGGCGAAGGCGGCGACCATCAAGGCGTATGTGCGCGAAGCGATCGCAGTCGAAAAGGCCGGGCTGCGGATGAAGCCGAGGAAGACCTCAGATTTTCCGGTCCCCGAGGAGCTGAAGGAGCGGTTCCGAAGGGACCCGCGTTTCAAGCGCGCCTTCGAGACGCTGACCCCGGGGCGGCAGAGGAGTTACCTGTACCACTTTGCTGCGGCCAAACAGTCGGCGACGAGGGTGGCACGAATCGAAAAGGCGATGCCGGCGATATTCGAAGGCAGAGGGTTCCTGGAGAGACGCTGAATAGACATCAGTCCGTCGTCGCATAGACCTGGTCCATCAGCCGCTGGTCCTCGAGCGCGCGTTCGAGGCTCATCTCCGGCTGACGGCCCGCGCGAATCGACGCGGCGAAATCCGCATACATCGCGCGGTACCCGCGGATGTCCCTGAAGCCGGGCAGGATCACTCGCGGCAGACCCTGCCCGCGCACGAGGACCACCACACCGTTGGACTCGAAGGAGATGATGCCGCGGCGGCCCATCAGCTTCGACACGCGGAGGCCGCGGAAGAGCGATGGCACTTCGCGCGAATAGTAGAGCGAGCCGACCGCGCCGTTGTCGTACGCGAACGAGACCAGCATGCTCTTCACGCGCAGATCGGGGCCCTCACGCGAAGGCGCCGGCCGAAAGCCGCGGACCGTCGTAATGTGCGGACCGAGACTCCCCGCGATGTGGAGCCAATGGATGCCTTCCTCGAAGAACGCATCACCTCCAGCCATCGTCTCGTCATTGCGCCAGTCCTCGCCGCTTTTCAACCGGAGGGCGACGGTCATGAAGTGCCCGAACACCATCTCGCCGATCGCACCCTCCGCCAGGAGGCGCCGCAGGCAGACGGCCAGTGGCTTGTAGTGATCGTTCTCCCCGACGAGCACGGTCCGCGCGGCCTGATCGCGCTGCACGATGATCGAGATGTAGTCTTCGGCGCGGAGAAACGCCGGCTTCTCCACCAGCACGTGCTTGCCGGCGGTCAGCGCCCGCTGCGTCAACTCGAAGTGGAACCGCGGCGGGATGGCTATGACGACGGCGTCCACGCTGCGATCCGCGAGCGCGTCGTCATAGCTGCCAAAGGCCGTCCGGCCGCCGAACTGGCGGCGGAAGTCTTCAGCCTTTCCGCGATCGCGGCTCGCGTAGCTGGGTACGATCGTGCCGGACAGCGCCGCTTTCAGGTGCCGGCTGTGCACTCGCGTGATGAATCCGCACCCGAGGAAGGCGACGTGCAACGGCTCCGACATGAGGCCGCTCAGGCCTTCTTCTTGGCCGTGCCGCCGATCTGAAAGCCCGCGTCGTTGAAATCGAACCACGCCGCGAGGTCCGGTCCCTTGGGCGTCAGTGTCATCACCATCTTCACTGGACCGGAGAACGCCGTCAGCGGGCCCGAGTAGTTTGTCGACGCCTTGAGCGTCAGGACCTGGCCGGTCTTCGTAATGTCGGTAATTTTGTGTTCAGGGAATTGCGGGGCGCTGATGCCGGCCACGACTTTGCCCGCCTCAGTACGGAAGACAAGACTCGCGACGAGCCGTCCTGTCGGCGTCTCGAGAGGAATCTGCCACGTCCCCATCAGCGGCGCAATATCGGCCGGTGTCACCGGCACTGCAGCGGGCTTTGTTCCCGCGGCCGCTTTGGCGGGCGCCGCAGGTTTACCGGCCGCTGGCTTGGTGGCTTGGCCGGCGCCCTCGTTGTCGGTCCGCGCCAAGAGAGCAGGACTGCTCGTCACGAACGCGGCCAGCAACAAAGACGTCGGGATTGTACGAAGCATGAATGACCTCCTGGGAACAGGAAAAATACGCCTCAATATTGTACGTGCTCCCTGGTTCGGCGAGGCTCCGACTCAGACCGCCGCGGGACGCCGCGCACCGACGAGAAAAACCATGAGCGCAGTCACCAGCATAATGCCGCCGGTGACGACGAGGGGCATGGGATCTGCCGGCGCGACCGTGAGGTTCGTGAGAAACGACTCGATGACGCGCGCGATTCGCATCCAACCGATCCATCCCGCGGCCGTTCCGATGACGACCGACGTCACGACAAACAGGCCGGGCGCGATTGCCGGTTGACGATGGGCGGCGCCGTAGGCGGTCAGGGCGTCGACGGCCACCGCCGCCGCCACCAGCGCGACGAGCGCGAAGATGCCGAGAAGCGTCTCGCCATACTGCAGCAATGCCGTTTGACCCGCATCGAGAAACGACTCGACCGTGCGAATCGAGGCCACCGGCGTCGTGGGATCGACCGTGCCGACCTGCGCTCGGACCGCATCGCCAAGCGAAAGCGGATCGCCCTGCGTACGAACGATGAACGACATCACCGTGCGCCGACCTTCGAGCGATGCGCGCTGCTCGGTCGCCTGTTGCCGGTGGAGCACGTAGATGAGCGGTGGCACTTCTGACGCTCCGCGGAATGGGAGCGTGTCCGACGCCACACCGACGACCTCGCGCGCAGGTTCCTCGTCATTCGGGGAGAAGGTCAGCGTCAGCCGCTGGCCAATCGGATCCGCGTCCGGCCACTGCTGCTTCGCCAGCGTTTCGTTCACGATGACGACCCACGGCGACCCAGGCTGATCGGCGGCAGAGAAATCCCGGCCACGTTCGAGACGAATTCCCATCGTGTCGAAATAGTTTTCCGTGACCGTCAGGTACTGCGCGGCGACACGGTTCTCGGGCGTGTGTTCCGCGTTCCCGACCCAGAACTGCACGAACGGGTTCGCTGCGAACGGGTGAGTGCCTGCGCCGGCCACTTGCACGACGCCAGGCAGCGTCCGCAACGCCGCACGAATGCGATCGTAGAGGGCCGCGCCCGCCGGGTTGAACTCGGCGATCTCGGGGCCGCCGGCGTCGGAAACGTGGCGAGAGACGTACGGGTCGCGAGGCAGGTACACATCGGCGCTGAGCAGCCCCGCCGCGTTGATGCCGACGTCGCGGCCTCGCAGCTCGCCAACCGCTCGCATCGCAAGAGCGCTCGCGACGATCAGCACGAATGCCAGGGCCACCTGGACCGCTACGAGCGCCGCGAGCGCCGTCGCGCCGGGCCACCCTTTTGTCGCGGTGTCGGTGCGCGACGCTCGCGATGCCGGGAGGATCCCGACCGCCAGCGTCGCACAGACGATGAGGACGACAGTAAACGCGATCGCGCCGGCGCCGAATCCGACCTCACCGAGACGCGGAAGCACGGCCGGGGTGATGTCACGGAGCGCCGGGAGAACGAGCGCCGCGAGTGCGGCGCCGACCGCACCGCCGCCGAGCGCGAGCAGCAGGCTTTCGGCGAATACGATGCTCGGACCGATTTGCCGCGATGCGAGAGCAGCGGAGCGCTCGCCGAGGACCGTGCGCGCGCGCATCAGCACCGCCACGCTCACACACACAAGGAGCAACAACATTCCGACCGCGAGCTGCGCCATCGTGAACGGCCGGCGCATCGCGCCCAATCGTGCCTCGCGCCATGGCGTGAGCTCGACAGTCCAGCCCTCGTCGCGGTTCGGGAACTTCTCCCCGTACTCGGTGAGCGCGATCTTCACCGCCGCCTGGGCCTGTGCCATCGAGACGCCGGGCTTCAGGCGGGCAAGTGCGCGAAGGTTGTGTTGTGTCTCCTGTCCGGGTGCGGGTTCGAAGCCGAACGTAAACCAGGCGTCGGAAGAATTGTCGAGGAGCCCGAACCCCTCCCGCATGACGCCAAGAATCTGTGTCGACTGCCCATCGATCTTTACCGTCTGCCCCACCACGTCCGGACGGCCCGCAAAGCGCCGCTTCCACACCGGATAACTGAGCACGATCGTGGGCGCGGCGCTCGCCTGCTCGTCGGCAGCCGACGGGAACCGGCCAACCAGAGGTCTGACGCCGAATGCGGCGAGGCCCGCCGCAGAAATCCGGTGGCCGTCCAGTCGTGTTGCAGGGCCCGTGGCGTCACCCGCGAGGTTGGCCGACCGCCCGGCGTCGAATGCGCCGACCGCTTCGAAGGCCGCACTCGTCTTGTCGCGCAGAAGGAAATACAGCCCGGCGCTCACCGCGCCTTTCGCTTCCGGGTTGTCAGGAGGCGCCATGCTGATGTCGAGAAGCCGGTCGGCCTCGGGATATGGCAGGGCCTTGAACAACACCGGGCTGGTGAAGCTGAAGATCAGGATGTTGAGGCCCATGGCGACGGCCAGCGACCCCGCGGCGACAGCCGTGAACCCTGGTGTCGCTCGCAGACGCCGCAACGCCAATGCCATCTGATCTGTCTACAGCGCCTTCGACTTCCTCGCGACCGGATCCCAGCCCAGCACCTTGTTGCCCTTCATCGCTTCGAGCGCGAGCAGGGCAGGCAGTGCCGAGTTGTATCCGACTTCCATCGGCGCATTGGTCTTGCGGTTCTTCGCCTTCAATTTGTCCAGGAAGTCACGCGTGTGCACGTGCAGCGGGTAATCCTCTTCGACGCCGCCGCGGGGGTTGATGTACACGTTCATCGCGACAGCCTGCCCGCCGCCGCGGCCGCCGCCGAATCCTCCCGCACGTCCGCCACCTGGCGCATCGCCGGCGCGTCCACCACCTGCCGCGGATGCGCCGGGTGCGGGTTCGGGCGGGACGCGGTTGCGCGTCTGGCCGACTGGCGGCCGGAGCGCCCAACCCATCCGGTTTACCTGCAGCGTCGCGTTGTTGCCGTAGAAGTAGACGCCCCATCCTTCGATGTCGGGCGCCTTCGGGTCGGCAAAGTTCGGTCGCGGAAAGACGTCGTTGGCGAACGACATGATGTAGTTGTCGAACTGCCAGGCGATCGAGAACTGGCTGAACACGCACTCCGGATCGGTCTCCGGGTTCGAGTAGAAGCCGACCGCCGTCGTCTTGAGCGGCTGCTTGGCGTCGGCGTCCATGAACCAGTTCGCGACGTCGATGTGGTGGGCGCCCCAGTCGCCGACGAGGCCGCTGCCGTACTCCCACCAGGCGCGGAACGAGGTGTAGCCCCGCTTGAACGGCTTCTTCGGCGCGTCGACCTGCCAGGCGTCCCAGTCGAGTCCGGGGGGCACGTCAGCGACGTCCTGCTTGGTCTGCGAATAGCCGCCGCCGTGCTGGATGAGCACGTGCGTGACGGCGCCGAGCGACGCCATCTGCTTTTTCGCTTCGATGAAATGATCCCAGCTGCGCTGCTGCGTGCCGACCTGCACGACGAGATTCGGATACTTGTTGTAGGCGTCGAGCATCGTGTTGATGCGCGTGATGTTGTTCGAGATCGGCTTTTCGACGTAGACGTGCTTCCCCGCCGCGAGCGCGTCAGCCGTGATCCGGGCATGCGAGAAGTCGGGCGTGGCGATCAGCACCGCGTCGATGTCATTGCGGTCGAGCACACGGCGATAGTCGCCGACCACGTTGAGCGTCTGCGCGAGCGGACGATTGGCGCTCTGAAAGCTCTGCTGCTTGTTCTGCGCCACCTCGCATCCCATCGTGAACTGCACGTCGTCGTTTCGCGTGAGCGAGTCGAACACGCGACCTGCGCGGCCGCCCATGCCGATGACCGCCATGCGCACGCGGTTGTTGGCGCCCTGCCAGGCGAACAAGGGCTTGGTAGCAGCCGCGGCCAGTGCCGCCGCGCCGTTCTTCAAGAGCTCTCGTCGATGCATCGTTTCTCCTCGGACGCCACACCCGTCGACGAACTTTTTCCGGAGTCTAACACCCGATGCTGGGAGCACACAACACGACTTCCTGTTGCATTCCGCCGATCGTGCGCATATACTGAACCTAATGGTTCAGTATTCGAGAGCCCGCCTCGATGCCTCGTTCGCCGCGCTCTCGGATGCCACCCGACGCGGCGTTCTGCAGCAGCTCGGGCGTGCAGACGCGTCGATCACGGACCTTGCCGTGAAGTTCCACATGACCCTCACGGGCATGAAAAAGCACGTTGGTGTCCTGGAGCAGGCGGGGCTCGTCACCACGGAAAAGATCGGTCGCGTGCGGACCTGCAAGCTCGGCACCCGGCGATTGGAGGAAGAGACGGCCTGGCTCGAGAATTACCGCCAGCTCTGGGAGTCACGCTTCAACGAGCTGGACACGGTTGTCGAAGAACTGCAACGGAAGGAGAAAGTCGATGGACGCAAAAAGAGAGAGTGAGCGCACACCAATGAAGAATCCCACGACGGTGGAACGCAAGTCCGAGCGTGAGCTCGTCGTGACGCGAACCGTCAAGGGCCCGGCGCGCGTCGTGTTCGAGGCGTTCACCAAGCCCGAGGTGTTCCAGCGGTGGTGGGTACCGAAGTCGTTCGGCCTGTCCCTGCTTTCCTGCGAGCTGGATGTTCGTGTCGGGGGCACGTACCGGTTGGTGTTCAGCCACAACGGCTCAGAGCCGATGGCGTTCTTCGGCAGGTACATCGAAGTGACACCACACTCCCGCCTCGTTTGGACCAATGACGAAGGCGGCGAAGAGGGGGCCGTCACCACGGCGACGTTCGAGGAAAAAGCTGGCAAGACGCTGCTCGTCCTGCACGACCTCTATCCCACTAAGGAAGCTCTCGACGCGGCCATCGCCTCCGGGAGCACGAGTGGGTTCAGCGAGACGTTCGACCAACTGGACGAGCTTCTCCTCACCCTGGGCGCGAGCGCTGGACGGTCATGAAACCACGCGGCGCGCGATGGTGACAATCAGACCTTGCGGCGCAGCCGACTTCGCTGACGTGTACGCGGTCTGCAATGACGGAGCATCGGCATACCGGGGCGTCATTGCAGCTGACCAATGGAAGACTCCTTACATGCCAGAGTCCGAGCTCCGGGACGAGCTGCGCGCCGGAGTTGAGTTCTTCGGCGCGTTCGATGCGCAACACGGGCTCGTTGGCGTAATGGGTCTGCAACCTGTGGGCGACGTCGTGCTCATTCGACACGCATACACACGCACTAACCGGCAGAGGGCCGGCGTCGGCAGCGCGCTGCTGAAGCACCTTCAATCGCTCACGGAACGCCCAATCCTCGTCGGCACCTGGAGAGCCGCAACGTGGGCCATCCAATTCTATGAACAGCATGGCTTCAGAATGATCGAGGGCCCGCAGCGAGAGTTGTTGCTGCGCCAGTACTGGACGATCCCGCAGCGGCAAGTCGAGGAGTCCGTCGTGCTCGGGAGCACTCGGTGGTTCGGTCGTCGCTGAACAAGCGAGAGAGCTTGGAGCGACAAGCGAGATGAGAGGTGGGCGGCGACTGCTGGCGTGCCTCGCGTGCGCGACTATCGCGGGGGTCGTTGCGCAAGCGCACCGCGACACCCGCCGTCAGCTTCGCTGATGTTTACCGCTGCGAGACACGCCGAACTCCTCCTTCACAAACGCCTTGATCGCAGCGGTGCCTCCGATTTCGATCCACATTGTGTTGTCACTCCTCAACGAGACGTTGATGTCGAGAAACGCACAGCAGCGACGTTCCATCTCCACCCATTCAGCGACATCCGCCATCGGGACGGAGCTGCCGATTCGAAGACTGAAGCGAGTCGGCATTTCCTGAATCTGCTTCACCGCCGATAGCACCCGCGGTCGGAGCACGTCATAGCGTTCACGCTCCGCTGTGGACAGCGCCCGCATGTCACACGCGATCGGCCGGCCGCTGCCGGTTCCCGGCGCGGCTGCTGTGTGCTGTGACCATCGGCGTACTGCGACGGCGGTCCATATCGCTTCGATGGCGCCGAATGGCCATGTCCCGGCGAGGAAGCCGTAGACAGACGACGCCGCACACGCAGCGGCGAACAGGAGCACGAACGACGGCGATCGCCGCTCCAGCGCGTACGCGATCAGCATCGTCGAGACAGCAATCAACCCGAAGACATTGAGGATGTTCACCGGCTCAGTGCGCGGCAGCCTGTTGCCTGCGTGTATCCGTTCTCGCGTCGGCATCGCGAGATGATACCGAGGATGCCGGTTCGACCGCCTCGCTTCACCCCTCGTTGATCACTCTCCCGCGAGTCGCGGCGAGCGCTCGCGAAGCTCGTCGATTCGCTTCGACGCGTCCGCCTTCGACAGCGTCTCGTCGAATTCTTCGCCTGTCTCCCGGCACAACGTTTCCAGGTACGAACGCTGTGCGTCGGTCATCGGCTCGTCGCCGGTCTTCCATTCGTCGGGATCGCGCTGTAATGCCGGCTGATCCGTATGAGGTGTGGTTGGGTTCTTCATGAGCGAATAAAAAGCAAAACATACGCCAAAGCCGCGGCGCCGCCTCGCCTGTCGGCGAGGGGCCGCTTCCCCGTGAGCGCGGCGCCTGGTTGCTGGGCGGCCGGCGCCTCGACTACCTGCAGCAGGCCGTCGATCGCGTGGCCGGCACCAACGATGACGACAACGGATCCGATCTGGCTTTCGGGGACGTGATCGGTAAGACGGTGATCGATCTGTCGGCCAGGCACCAGATCACCGCGTCGTGGCTCGCGGGCGCGTTCACGAACGACGACCGCGACGGCTCGGGCGCAAAGTCGTCGAACCGGCCCGGTTCGGTCGCGTGGCGGGCGCTCATGAATGGCCGGCTGCTCACCCGCGTTCAAGGATTCTTCCTGTCGACGGCGTATCGGGAGCACGACGCTGTTCGTCCGGTGACGTTGGAAGACGGACAACAGGGCGCCGGAGTACGCGCCGACGTCACCTTCCAGGCCACATCCGCCCACCAGCTGCAGGCGGGCATCTACGCGCAGCGCGTCCACGCGCATGCCGGCGGCGTCGAGTCTCTCGGCGCCTTCGACGCGA
>Ga0075424_100006200_pt1 | contig 11504 bp, 11 predicted proteins | sample SoiMethybrSBSTD3_FD_75301 | JGI IMG/M metagenome (GOLD analysis project Ga0075424, IMG submission 75301) | Bulk soil microbial communities from a Populus tree surrounding site in Tennessee, USA - Soil MetaG P. TD hybrid SBSTD3 | ecosystem: Environmental > Terrestrial > Soil > Tree plantation...
ATGATTCTCTCCGGCGTGCATTCGTACGCGATGCTGATCGTCGTCTACATGGGCCTCGTTTCACTTTCGTTTCACGCGGGCTTCATGGATGCGCCGATGGTGATCGCCAACACATGGTTTATCCGTAAACGCACCATGGCGATGGCGATCATCTCCGGCTCGGTCGGCTTGGGCGGATTTCTACTGACGCCGCTTTTGTCGCAGGCGATCCACGCCTGGGGCTGGCGCCGCGCCGCTGTTCTCAACGGCATTGCCTTTCTTTTGCTGGGCTTACCGCTGGCGCTTTTCGTGCGGCGCTCGCCGGAAAGTATGGGGCTGCGTCCCGACGGCGATCCGCCCCATCCGGCGGGCGACCGCGGCGCGCATGCTAAAGCAGAAGTCGCCGAAGCGAACACGACGCTAAGGGGCGCGATGCACACGAGCGCGTTCTGGTTCCTGACGATCGGCACGCTCCTGCGCATTGTGGCGCTGAGCGCGGTGAACGTGCATTACGTGCCGATCATGGTGTGGAAAGGCATGAGCGAGCAGACAGCCGCCTTCATGCTCGGCGCGCAGGCGTTTCTCGGCCTATTGTCGCACATGTTCATCGGCTGGATCGCCGACCGTGTCGACAAGGCGCGGCTCATGGCGATCTGTATGGTCATCTCGGCGACCGCGCTGTTGTTTCTGATCTATGGCCAAACCGAGTGGCAGATCTGGCTCTTTCTGCCGCTGTTCACGGTCGTCGAGTCGACTTTTCCGGTCAACTGGTCCGCCGTCGGCGATTTCTTCGGACGCAAGAATTTCGCCAAGATCCGCGGCACGATGAGCTTCGTGCAGACGTGGGGCGCCGTCGCCGGGCCGGTCATCGCCGGCGCGCTCTACGACCGCACGCACAGCTACAACCAGTTGCTATGGGGCCTTATCGGCGTTTTACTGGTGACAGCGGTCCTTTACGCGCTGGTCGTCCATCCCGCCGTGAGAGCCGAGAGGGTTCGCGCCCAATCATGATCGTCCGGCTTCGCTCCATCTCGAAGAAATTCGGCAGCCGCGTCGCTGTGAACGCTCTCGACCTCGACGTGCCGCCGGGAGTCTGCTTCGGCCTGCTGGGCCCGAACGGCGCCGGAAAGACGACGACGCTCCGAATGGTCTACGGCGTGACCCGCCCGACAGCGGGATCCATCGAAGTCTTCGGCCTCGATCTCAAGCAACATCTCCGCGCGGTTCGCGCGCGCCTCGGCGTTACTTTGCAGCAGAATGTCTTCATCGAGGCGCTGACGCCGATCGAGAATCTGCGCGTCTTCGGCCGCTATCATCTGCTGCGCGAGCCGGAGCTTTCGCAGCGCATCGACGAGGTGATCCAGTTTCTCGAGCTGGGCTCGCACGCCGGCATGCCGGTGCGCCAGCTCTCCGGCGGCTTTCAGCGACGCCTCGCAATCGCCCTTTCGTTGATGAACCGCCCCGAATTATTGATCATGGACGAGCCCACGACGGGCCTTGATCCCGCCGTCAGGCTCGCGCTCTGGTCGCGCATCCGCGAGCTGCGCGCGCAGGGCGCGACCGTGCTGCTGACGACGCATTACATGGACGAGGCGCAGCGCCTCTGCGACCGCGTCGCGATCGTCTGCGACGGAAAAGTAGTCGACGAAGGCGCGCCGGGCGATTTGATCGCCGCGCATCTCGCGCCCGAGGCCGTCGAGCTCGACTGCACGCCCGAGGAAGAATCGGCGCTGCTCGACGGGACCATACGCGCGGCGCGCCGGCTCCGCGTCGGCCGGCGCGTGACGTTTTACTTGAGCGACGCCGCGCCGCTCGTCGAGCGCGTGCGCGATGCGGATCATCGCAGGCCGCTCGTCGTGCGGCCGACGAATCTCGAAGACGTCTTCCTCGCACTCACCGGAACGAGCCTGGAGGCCGCGCCATGAGCCTCTCGCCGCCGCACGCGCTGGCCGTCTGGCGGCGCGACGCCGCTATGTACCGCCGCACGTGGAAGCTGAACATCCTGCCCAACTTCTTCGAGCCGGTCTTCTATCTTCTCTCGATCGGGCTCGGGGTCGGCGCCTATATCAACGAAATGGGCGGTATACCGTATCTCGCCTTCCTCGCGCCCGGCCTCGTCTGCGTCGCGGCCATGAACGGCGCAAGCTACGAGGTCACGTACAATATTTATGTGCGTCTCAATTTCGAGAAGGCCTACGACGCGATGCTGACGACGCCGATCGAGCCCGACGACGTTCTCGCCGGCGAAGTCCTATGGGCGCTGACGCGCGCGCTTATCTACGGCGGCTGTTTTTTCGCCGTCGTCGCCGCGGCCGGCCTCGCGCCGCTGCCGCAGGGATTATGGATATTACCGCTGCTGCCTCTGACGGGTCTGCTCTTCGCCGCGATCGGCCTCGTCTTCTCGCTCAGGATTCCGAACATCGATCTATTCAGTTTTTATTACACCCTCTTCCTCACGCCGCTGTTCCTCTTCTCCGACGTTTTCTTTCCTCTGAATGAGCGCGTCCCGGCGCATTGGCTGTGGGTCGCTGAGATCCTCCCCTTGCTGCATCCCGTGCGTCTCGCGCGCGCGGCCTTCCACGGCGAGCTCTCGCTCGTCGTGCTGTGGGATCTGACGTATATCCTGGCGGTCTCGGCGGTCTTGCTCGTCTGGGCGCGGCGCGACATCGACCGGCGGCTCACGAGTTGACGGCTACGACAGCCGTTTCTGGGGCTTTGTCGATGTAGCAGATGTTATAGGAAAGGCGGCGGTTATCTACTGGTCGTGGGATGGTGATGCCCGGCTAATCCGGCTGGAGCGTATTAGAAAGATCATCGAGTAATCACATTCATACCCGATAATGAGCGGCGCACGCCCGGTAAGTGCGGACCTTAGGGTTGCTTAAAATCTCAGTCCGGCTAGCCGCGCCGGTGGCGCAGCCGGCGAAGCCCGGCGCCGTAACCGACCAGACTCAGGATGAGGGTCATAATCGTGACCAACGCGACTAAACAAGTGAGCTCGGTTTCCATCTCTCGTCTCCTCTCGGCCGGCGCGCTTCCGTTGTTTCGCGTGCGGCAATTAATGCCAGCGAGCAACATTCATACCACGCGCGAATAATACTTTAAGGGCCGATTCGGCTCGATTGGCGCCTGGCGGAGTGAGCGAAAAGGACAAAATTGGCGCATATGTGCGCGCGTTTGCACAATTTTGCGACCCGACAGGGCGCTCTACTCGTACCCGATCGCCGATACGATCGGAATCTCCGCTGCGCGCTTGGCCGGCAGGTAGCCAGCCAAGAGACATAGCGTTAAAGACGCCATGAGGGAGAGAACCGCTACTTCGGTGGGGTAGTAATATTGGAAACTCCAGCCGGTGAGAAAGCGCGTGTTATAGACCACATGGTGGTACGACATGATCGCGCCGGCGAATAGACCCAGCAGGCCGCCTAGAATACCGATCCAGCCCGCCTCCGCCATGATCGTGCCGCGGAGCTGACGGCGGGTCGCGCCGATGGCGCGCAGCACGCCGATCTCGCGCGTGCGATCGAGCACGGATGCGAGGAGCGTGTTGACGACGCTGAAGATCGCCACTACCACGGCGATGATCTCGACGGCGTAGTTGACCCTGAACGACTGCTCCATCAAGCGGACAACATTGTCCTTGAGCTCGCGGTGCGTGCTGACGAAGAGCTGATATGCGTCGCCGTAGCGCTCGTTGACCGCGGCGGTGACGTTTCCCGGCGCGGCGCCGCGTGCAAGCCACAAATCGAACGCGTCGACGAGATCCTCCTTCCAAAAGCGCTTGTACAAGCTCCGCTCGATCAGGACGCTGCCGGAATCCGAGGAGTAGTCGACGTAAACGCCTACGATCTTGAAGTGCGCCGGACCGCTCGGCGTCGCCAGGCGAATCGTGTCGCCCGTGTTCTTGCCGAATTTCCTCTGAAAGCTCTCGCTGACGAGCACGCCTTTTTCCGCCGCCAGATTTTCCAGCGCGGTTCGCCCGTCGCCGGAGAGCATCGGCAGCGTGCGCACAGCGGCCGAGCGCTGAGCCGAGAAAGACTCGATCATTATGGGACGGCCTTCGTAGGTGGAACGAATCAGGCGGTAATAATCGACCACGGCCACGCCGGGAACGCTCTCCAGCTTCGCGCCGAACTCTTCCCGCAGCGGCACGTTCAGCGGGCCGGCGGTCTTCGCTCCCGAATGCACGACGAGATCGGCGGTGACCATGCGGTCGACCCAGTTGAGCAGCGACTCGCGCACGCTCGCGACGAAGGCGGCGACGGTGAAGATCGCGGCGAGGCTGATCATGAGCGTCGCGATCGTCATCCCCGAGCGCCCCGGCGCGCGTCTCAGGCTGTCGCTGGCGAGCCGCGCCTCGTTGCGCAGGAATCCCGCGCGCGCCGGCAGACGGCCGGTCGCGCGCCAGAAAAACCCCGCCCACCACGAGACGAAAAGCGGCGCGAGAAACGATAGACCGAGCAGGAACAGCATCATCGCGATCACGCCCAGCGTAAATTTCCCCACGCCGCTGAAGCCCGCCGGGCTGACGATGGCCAGAGCGGGCGCGAGCAATATCAGCGCAATTCCGATCAGCGACGCGCTCGATACGCCGGCACGGCGGGGCCGCCACACCGCCTGGCGCGCGCTTTCGAGCGGCGTAACGCGCGCCGCCTGCCATGCGGGATACAGCGCCGCCAGCAGCGCGATGCCCACGCCGCCGGAGAGGCCGACAGCGATTTGAGTCCAATCCGCTCCGCCGCCGGCGGTGTCGAATTGAAAAAACAGGCTGTTGACGGTCTGACCGACGGAATATAGCGCCGCCCGCGCGAGCAAAAATCCGGCGGCGATGCCGGCGGCCGAGCCTGCCAGAGCGAGCGCCAGCGCTTCCAGGACGAAAAGCGACAAGATTTGGCGCCGCAAGATGCCGAGACAGCGAAGCGTGCCGATCTCGCGCTTGCGCTGGATGACGGATACGGAAACCGTGTTGAAGATCAAAAAGAAGCCGACGAAGAGCGCGATGAGGCTGACGAAGAAAAGACCGACGCGGAAAGAAGTCATGAGCGACTCGACCTGCTCGCCGCGCTCGCGCGGCCGCACGGCCTGCGCGGCCCCGGCGACGCGCGCCTCAAGCCGCTGCCGGACGGCCTCGATCGATTCTCGGGGCTCGGTGGTGAGATCGACGATGTCGAGCTTCCCTTCTTTCCCCAAGGCGATCTGCGCGGCCGGCAGGTCCATGAGCGCAAAGTGGCCGCCGAAAACCGTGGCCGCGCCCTCTTCCTTCAACAGCGCGCGCACGGTGTATTCGCGGACGCCGCGGCTCGTCGCGAGGCGAAGCTTCGCGCCGACAGGTAGATTCAGACGGCGCGAGAAACTCTCGGTGAGAGCGACGGAATCCGAGTTGGCGATGAAATCGAGCGCTTCTTCCATCGCCGATCCGCCGCCCACGAACTTTTGCTCGCGGATGGAGGAATCGGCGAGAAAATCGACGCCGTAGATATACAGCTTCTCGCCTTTCGCACCGACGAGCGGCAGAAAGCCTTCGACCGCCGGCGCGGCGTCGGCCACGCCCGGCGTATCGCGGACGATCGGATAGAGCGTCTCGGCCAAGCCGCTCTCGCCGTTCTCGACCTGGAGCACCGCCTTGCCCGCGATGAGATCGATCGTGCGCTGGAACGAGCCGGTGAGCGTGCGGTTGACGAGCGCGATCGCGACGATCACCGCGACGCCGAGCACGATGCCGAGAAACGTGAGCAGCGTGCGCAGCCGGTGGCGCTTCACATGGGGCCAGCTCACGAGACGCAGGAGCCTGAGCATCAGCGACGCGCCTCTTCGAGCCGGCCGTCGCGCAAATGAATCACACGGTCCGTCCGCCCAGCCGCGTCGCGGTCGTGTGTCACCATCACGACGGTGCAGCCGGCTTCCCGGTTGATAGTGCGGATCGTCTCCAGAATCGCGGCGCCGTTTTTCGTGTCCAGATTGCCGGTCGGCTCATCGGCGAGCAGAATCGGCGGATCGAACACGAGCGCGCGGGCGATCGCAATGCGCTGGATCTCGCCGCCCGAGAGCTGCTCCGGCAGGTGGTCGCGGCGCGCCGCGAGGCCGAGGCGCGCGAGCAGCGCCTCCGCGCGTGCTTCCGCCTCACGCTCGCTCTTGCCGTCGAGAATGAGCGGCAGCGCGACATTTTCGATCCCCGTCAGCGTCGGGAGGAGATTGAAGAATTGAAAAATGAAGCCGACATTCTCGCGGCGAAACAGCGTGACCGCGTCGTCGTCCATCTGCGAGATGACTTTGCCGTCGACGACGACGTCGCCGGCGGTCGGCCGATCGAGCCCCCCGATCAGATGGAGCAGTGTGCTCTTCCCGGAGCCGGAAGGCCCCATGACGGCCGCGAACTCGCCGCGCGCGATTTGCAGCGACACACCGGCGAGCGCGGTCACCTCGCTGCCGCCCTGCGTGTAGCTTTTCCGCACGTCGATCAACCGGATCATGCGCCGGCCCGCAGAATTTGCGGCGCGCATAATTCAGCCGCGACGCCCTGCCCCTCCGCGGCCTCGGCGCGGGCGAGATTTTCTTTTGTCGGCTCGACGAGCGACGCCAGATCGACGCCGAGATGCGCCGAGCCGTACGGCTCGAGCTTTTCCAAGCCGGTGCGCCAGAGCTTGATCGCGCCGATGAGCACGCCCTGCTGCAATTTATAATAGCCTGCGGCGATCTGGATGATGCCCTGATAGAAAAGCCGGTCTTCGCCGTGATCTTCGAGCCAGACCTCTTCGAGCGTCTCGTGACATTCGAAGAAAAGCCCGCGGTTGAACTCTTCGATGCCTTTATCGAGGCGCGGGTCGGGGTTCATGTTTGGGGCGATTTCCGATAGGATTCCCATCTCGCTTTATAACACGCGCTACATGAATGACGCCATCGAGAGGCTGCGGCTCAGGATCGACGCGCTCGCCTATGGGCCGTACGGCATCGGACGGCATAACGGCCGCGTCGTTATGGTCCCGCTCACAGTTCCCGGCGACGAGATCGAAGCGACCATCGTCGAGGACAAGGGCAATTACGCCGTCGGCGCGCTCACGCGAATCGTCGTCCCCTCGCCCGCGCGCCAGGAACCGCCCTGCCCCTACGTGGGCGATTGCGGCGGCTGCCCTTGGCAGATGGTGCGCTACGAGGCGCAGCTCGAGGCGAAGCAAAAGAGCGTCGCCGATGCGCTCCGCCGCATCGGCAAACTGGAAAATTACGAGCTGCTCCCAATAATCCCGTCGCCGGAAGAATACCGCTACCGACGCCGCATCCGACTGCACGTCGCGCCGGGGCGACGGCTCGGTTATCACAGGCTGTTCAGCCATCAGCTCATCGAGATCGCATCGTGCCTGATCGCCGCCGAAGGCGCCGACCGCCGCCTCGACGCCGCGCGCGCTTGGATCGACAGGCTTGTCTCCCGTGTCGTAGAAGTTGAGATCGTCGAGGGCGACAGCGGCGGCAACGTCGTGCTCGCGGGAAAAGTAGACGGCGATATCGCGGCCGACGACGACGCGGCGGCGAAAGCTTTTCTCAACGAACACACCGATGTTGCGGGCGTCGTATTGTTCGGCAAGAACTGCCGCCGCTCGTGGGGCCGCGATAAAATCACCGTCGTGCCGGAAGACGGGCTTGAGATGGAGGTCGAAGCCGAAGTCTTCACGCAGGTGAACCGCGAAGGCAACCGGCGGCTCGTCCGGGAGCTAATCGACTGGGGCGCTTTCACGCCGTCAGACCGCGTGCTCGAGCTTTATTCGGGCGCGGGCAACTTCACACTCCCCCTCGCCCGGCGTGCGGGCGCAGTCGTAGCGGTCGAAGGCGACGCGGGCGCGGTCGAGAACGGAAAGAAGAACGGCGACAAGCACAATTTGAAAAATATCCGCTGGATGCAGTCGCATGCGCCGAAAGCGTCGCGCCGGCTGCGCGAGACAGGCGAAAAGTTCACGAAAATCGTTCTCGATCCGCCGCGCTCGGGGGCCAAAGGACTGGAAAACGACCTGGCGGCGCTCGGCGCCGAGAGGATTTTTTACGTATCGTGCAATCCCGCGACCCTCGCCCGCGACCTCGCCGGACTCGCACAAAAGGGGTATGCTCTGAAGCGCATCCGCCCCGTCGACCTTTTCCCTCACGCCTTCCACGTGGAGGCTCTGGCGGAACTCGCTCTAAAGTGAGAAAATAGCCGATAAGTCGCCGATTCTGTTGCGCTAATAGTTCCCGGAAATTACTACGTTGTAATCCCCGACGCGCCTCTGATATAGTTCACAGCGCAGAGGAGGACTCGATGTCACAGGCGAAGAAAAACCCTGCTCCCAAAGTCACCATCATCGGCAGCAAGGGCGCCGACCAAGCGATCAATTACCTTTTGGAGGACCGGCACGAACTCGATTGGCTCGTCGCCGTCGGCCGCACGCGCGACGGCGATATCATCTTCTATGACAGCGGCGGCGACATCATTCAGGATCTCGGCGCGCTCGAATACGTCAAGGAAAGAATCTTAAGGGACTACTTCGGGGACACCGAAGACTGAGATAATCCTTACCTGCCGCTCCACGGCGGCAAAGCGCCTGGCTCTTCCAGCGCATGGTCCGGCTCGGACGCCCGGCTGATCGTCGAGGACCAGAGGCTCGCGCCTACCAGAACCAGGGAGCGAGAGAGCCGAATCTAAAAAAGTCGCGGTCCCGAAAATCCCGCCGGAAAAAGAAGTCTCGGTCGAAATCCCGTCGGAAAAAGAGGTCTCGGTCAAAATCGCGCAAGTCGCGCCTCAAATCCCTGCGGTCGCTTCGGATGTCCGCCCGGTCGTCGAAAATATCCTGACGGTCTCTGGCGATGTCCCCAGGGTCGGCTCCCCTGCGGAGATCTCTCCGGAGATCCAAGCGATCCGCTCTCAGATCGCGAAAATCGCTGTGGATATCTCTCCGATCCCTGAAGATGTCCCGGCGGTCGAAAAAGATATCGCCGCGGTCGCCTCGGAAACCGAACTCGTCGCCCCGGAAACCGAACCCGCCGCCCCGGAAATCACGCCCGGGAGCGAAGCCAAAAGGCGCGCCACCGCCCCGCCATCCAGGACCCGGCCCGAAACCTCCCGGAACTCCCCCCGGACCACCGGGACCCCACGCCAAAGCAGGCGAGCTGGAAAGAAGGACCGCTGAGGCGAACAGGCTTCCGAGAACAATGGTTCTCAAACCGTTCATAAAGACCTCCTCTAATTTTGTCTTTACTTCTTTTGACGCAAGTCGGGAGCGCGAGAGCTACAGATATCCCTCGGGCTTTTCCCGCTTTCTCGGATAAAAAAACCTCAGGGATGTTTCGGCGGTAAAAAACGACGGGCCTAATGTAGAAGACTGGTGGGAGAAACCGTAACCGCAGTGCCGAGAGCTTGCGGCGATCCAAGATGGCCGACACCGGGATCGGCGTTCCCGAAGAAGCCCGCGCGGCGATTTACGCAAAATTCTACCAGGTCGAGAGCTCTGAGCGCCGGCTCTACGGCGGCGTCGGACTCGGGCTTTATATCGTGAAGAAATTCACCGACCTTCTCGGCGGGACGATCGTCCTCGAAAGCGAGCCCGGTAAAGGCACCACCTTCATCGTTCGGCTACCGTGCGAAGGATAGGTGAAAGGCGTGGCGCCGTCCTTCGCCCGTAAATCGCTACTTCGCTACCCGGCTCTTCCCTACGAATGGACTTTCGTGAAGGTTGTCTTTTTGCCGCCGGCGGTCGTACACGGCAGCTCGTCTTTTTTGGGGAGCTCGCAGCGGTAAACGACCGTGTTGCCGCGGCCAGAGAACTTGGTTTCCAGTGTTACCTGTTTGCCCTTCACGGCGCCGCTCAGCATCGGAATCTCTCCCTTGCTCCTGCTCGGAATCTTCGCGGTGCCGGCGATCTTGCCGCCCTCGACGCTCGTTATATTGATCTCGAGGTTTCCGCCCATCGGCGGCTCGCCGCTCCACCTACCGATGAGATCGTCCGCGTTGGGAGCATCGGCCGCCTGCGCCAACGCAGGCGCGGCAAGCAGCATAAGCGCCCAAAATAATAGGCCGGATTTTTTCATAACATCCTCTCTTCACTATTCTTCGACTTCCACGAAATAGTCCTCCCCCTCCCATCTGCCGTCTGCTGTCCAGTACAAAGTAAAGCGCAGCGGTGCGCGCTGCGCCGGCGGCACGGCGATGTCGATGTAGTAGAGCCCGATGCCGACGCCGCGTGCGGCGTCCTCGGCAATCGTCCGCCATTCGTCGCGCGTCCAGCGGAGACGAAACGGCGCGGGCGCCTGTATGCGGAGCGTTGCCCCCGCGGCCACGCGCGGCGGCCGGCGGTTCGGCTTCCATATCTCCAGATCGCTGCCGCGCGCGCCGTTCGAGTAGCGCCGTTCGACGACCGCGATGCGGTCGAAGACCTCCTCTTCCCACGTCGAGCGCAGGAGCTTCATGTACTCCGAGTGCGCCCACATGAGCGGCATCGCCGCGCCGGTGGCCTTGCCGAAATAGAGGTCGCGTTCCGGCAGATCGGGCCGGTCCCAGATCTGCTCCGGCAGCATGCCGCCCTTGGTGGCGAAGCCCTCGATCGCGCGGATGAGCTGCGCCGCCGGCCTGCCCGCGGCGAGCTCGTAGTGCGCGCGCTCGCCGGTGAGAAGCGGCCACGCGCGCCCCACGCCCCAGCCGGTGAAGCCGCGCCCGTCGTCGCGCTGCCCGTAGCCGTCGTAATTGTAGCGACGCCAGCACGGGCCGAACGGCGTTTCGACTTTCAGCACCGCGTCGACGACGCGGAGCGAATCTTCGATCAGCGGGTCGCGCGGGCGGCGGATGCCGTAGCGCACGAGCTCCAGGAATCCCGCGTCGACGATCTCGCGCGCGGGAAAGTCCGCCGTCGCGGACGGCGGGCGGTTGCGGATCGTGACGATGCCTACGTTCGGATCCTCGACCGGGCGCGGGTTTTTCGGATCAACCGGATTGATGCGGATGTAATGGCGCCGGATATCCGGGACGAGAGCGCCCTCGGTCGTGACCGTCCAGCGCTCGACGCGGGCCTCGAGAAAATCGGCGTACTCCTCGATGAACCGTGCGCTCTCTTCGTCGCCGCTCCGCCGCGCGAAGTCCGCCGCGCATACGAGTCCCGCGATGTGCGCCGCGAGCGTCGACGGCGAGTAGCCGCTGTTTTCCTCCCAGCGCTCCTGCTGCGTCGCCGGCGGGTGGTCGATGAGAAAGCGCGCGGCTTTCAGCACCATCGGCGTCGGGTCGAACTCCTGCAGCGCGTCGAGCTCTTTCAGACGCCAAGCGAGAATGATGGGAAACGCGACCTCGTCGAGCTGGATGCCGGTCCAGTGCGGCCTGCCGTCGAGCCAGAAATTCTGGTTGAAGCCCCCGTCGGGGCGCTGCGCGGCGGCGAGATAGATGAGCGCGCGAAGCGGCGTCTCCGTGTCGCCGGTCGAGAGCAGCGCGGACGCGCTCTGGCACAGATCGCGCGTCCAGACGAGATGATAGCCGCCGAGACCGTCCTCGTCGCCCCGCTCCTCGCCCCACGGAATGCTCA
>Ga0075424_100006203_pt1 | contig 11504 bp, 7 predicted proteins | sample SoiMethybrSBSTD3_FD_75301 | JGI IMG/M metagenome (GOLD analysis project Ga0075424, IMG submission 75301) | Bulk soil microbial communities from a Populus tree surrounding site in Tennessee, USA - Soil MetaG P. TD hybrid SBSTD3 | ecosystem: Environmental > Terrestrial > Soil > Tree plantation...
GAGGAGCGAGCCTCCCTCTGGCACCACCATCATCTGCAGCTCGCGGGCCGCCTTGATGATCATCTGCCGCGCGTCGCGCCGCTGCTGGTTGTAGCTCTTCACGGAAAACGCGCCGGCCGCCTTCTGCCGCCGAACATGCGACAGCGCATCGTCGTAGGTATCGACGACCGCCTTGATGGGGATCTCCGCGCCATACAGGATCGTGCCCGTCGAAAAGAGCCGCGGCCCGAGCTTCGCGCCCGAACGAATCAACTCCGCGTTCGTGAAGACGGTTTCCGTATCGTTCGACGGGTCGTGCGAGGTCGTGACGCCATACGCGAGGTTCGCCATCAGCGGCCAGTTCGCCTGCGCGACGATCCCGTCTCCCTCGCCGCCGACGTGGGCGTGCACGTCGATGATGCCCGGCATGATCGTCTTTCCTCGCACATCGATGCGTTTCGCGCCAGCAGGAATAGTCACTCCGCGTCCGAGGGCTGCGATGTGATTTCCATCGATCACAATGGTGCCGTCTTCGATAACGTCCGGGACGGAAGCGGATCCGGGATCCCGCATCCCGGATCCCGGCGGCGCGGCCGCCGTGACAATCCGCGCGCCCACCAGCGCGATCGATCCATCCGGCGCATCCGACTTCGCGTTGAACCCGATCGCAGTACCGCGTGTCTCCGGCTCGTCCGGCGTTGCGAGGTTGCGGTCGAGGAACGTGAACGTGCGCGTCAGATCGCGAGAGAACAGCTCCGGACCCAGCGACCAGTACACGCGGCGGCTGTCGCCGGACCAATGCAGGTACATGCCGGCGTCGCGCGAAATGCGGGCTGTCGGATACGCGGCGCTCGTCGGGCTCAGATCGATCGTGCGTCCGGTGTGCGGAAACCCAGCTATGTAGGCGTGCCATCGCTCTGCGAACGCGACCCATTTGCCATCGGGGGATGGAACGATCTGCGTGGCGTTGTCGGACTGGAAATGGACGATCTCGTCGCGCGCGCCGAGGGGCGATGCGGGATCCGCGGCCGAGACGCTGAGCAGAACCTGCTTCTCGCCGCGCTGATCGCGCACGTAGATGCGCGTGCCCGTGTGGTCGAACAGCGGCTCCGATCCCCCTTCACGCACGAGTCTCGGCGCAGAGGAGCCGTCGGCCGCTGCGACGTAGATCCCGGGTTCGTCGCCGTACAGCTGGCCGCGGATGAGATCGCTGCCGGCGTCGCGATAGACGATCGATCGTCCATCGGGCGAGAACGACGGCTCGGTGTAGTGGCCGGGTCTCGTGACGACGATGCGGGCCGCGCTGCCGTCGGGACGGACGACCCGGACACGTCCGTAGTCCGCGTCGTTCCAGGTGGTGTAAACGAGCCACTGCCCGTCGCGCGACCATGACGGATGGAGCTCGAACCCCTCGTCGCGCGTCACGCGACGGGGCTCGCCGCCAGGGAGCGACTTCACATACAAATGGCCGAGCGCGCTGTAGGCGACCTGCTTTCCGTCCGGCGACGTGGCCACGTCGCGGAGCATCCTGACGGGGAACTCCGGGGTGTAGATCTTTTGCGGAAATCTGACAGCGTCGTTGACGGTCTGCTCGACGTGCGCGGTGAACGGGATCTCCTGTCCCTTCCCCGATGCGGTGTCGACGCGCCAGATCTTCCCTTCACCCCAGATCACGATCGCTTTGCCGTCCGGAAGCCACGCGTACTGTGGATACACGCCATGGACGGCCCAGGTCTCCTGCATGTCGCGGTCGAGGCGATCGAAGACCTCGCGATCCCGTCCTGACTCGACGTCGCGGATGAACAGAGCGGTCTTCAGACGCACACGCCGCACGTACGCGAGCGACTTGCCGTCCGGCGACGGACGGGGCGCGACCGATCCGCCCTGCACGCGCACGAACGTGCGCTCACGACCCGTCGTCAGGTCGCGACGGATGATCGCGTAAATCGTTCCGTTCGGATCCTTGTTGTATTCGAACGTCTGGCCCGGCGTGACGTCCTTGCTGTAGTAGAGGTACTGCCCGTCCGCCGAGAGCGTCGGCTCGCCGGCGTCCTTCTGAAAGCCGTTGCGTTCGGTGACCTGCAACCCGTCGGATCCGCCCGCGTGATACATCCAGATCTCGCCGGCGCCGAGCGATCGCTCCTTGACGAAGTGGTGCCGGGCAAAGACGTACGCGCCATCAGCCGACCACGACGGGCTGTTGATGAACCAGCGCCGCTCGCGCGAAACCTGCTTCGCGTCCTTTCCGTTGACATCGGTCGTCCAGATGTTCCAGAGCCCGTCGCGGTCGGACGAAAAGGCGATGCGCGTTCCGTCGGGGCTGAATCGCGGCTGCATGTCGAAGGCGGGACCGCTGGTGATGCGCTCGGCCGCCCCGCCGCCAATCGGCATCACGTAAAGGTCCCCGAGCATGTCGAACACGATTCGCCGCCCGTCCGGACTGACGTCGACGTTCATCCACGTTCCCTCCGACGTGTCGAACGCGATCTTCGTGGTCGGTCCGAGATCGGCGGCGACGTCCCATTTCGCGTCGGCCGGCTTCTGCTGTGCGGAAGGCGAGGAGATGAGAAAGGCGATGACCGCGAACAAGAACAGCAGGCGTCTCATCATTCGTTATCCAGGCTGCGCCACAGGTACCAGCACGCGACCGACCGGTAGGGCCGCCACGGCTCCCCGATCGTGCGGATGCGATCCGCGGTCGGCCGTTTTCTCAGGCGATAGACGTTCTTGACCGCGTTGACAATGCCGAGGTCGTCGACGGGCAGCACGTCGGGGCGGTGCAGGCGGAACATCAGGAACATCTCGGCGGACCACCGGCCGATTCCCTTGACCTGCGTCAGGGCGGCAATGACACCGTCGTCGCTCATCTCGTCGAGCGAATTGATCGGCAGCGCGCCGTTCAGGACTTTTCCCGCGAGGTCGCGGAAGTACGCGGTTTTCTGGCGGCTCATGCCAACCGCGCGCATCTGCTCGTCGCTCAGCGATGCGAGCGCCTCCGGGGTGACGCCTCCGGGCATCAGCGCGACGAGCCGCGCGTAGATCGTGGCGGCCGCTTTCGTCGAGAGCTGCTGGCCCGTGATCGCACGCACCAGGGCGGAAAAGTGATCGGATCGCTGGGCCGCGGCCAGACCGCAGGCGCCATGTTTCCGGATGAGCGCGGCAAGCACCGGGTCGCGCCGCAGCAGCAGTCGGCGCGCCCTGGCGTAGTCCTCTGGAGTCACGGAACGTCAATGATATTTCGGGGGCGCGTACAAAAGAAAACACGGTGGAGGAATCCACCGTGTTGAACAATCCGCCGCCGTGTAGTCCGCGTAAAGGCGGACGCTACGGGCGGAGGCCGACCTACTCGTCGCGGGACCAGCCGTCTCGCCGTGAGTAGTCGTCGCGCGCCATGTCCATGGACGATGACGACGATCCGCGCATCGACTCGCTCGACGATCCACGCATCGATTCGCTCGAACCGGAGGCCTTCGCGTCGTCGGAGGACGTGTCGCTCCCGGTCTCCGTGTTCATGCCGCCCATCTGTTCGCGGCGACGCTGATGGCTGGCAATGCCGCCCTTGCGTCCCGCGTCGCGCGCTTCTTCGCTCGTCCACTCATGCGCGGTGCCTTTCTGGTGGGCAGCCTTGCCTCCCTTGCTGGCGATCTCGCGCTGTTTGGCTCGATCCATCGAAGCAAAACCGCGATCTTCTTTTGCCACGTGTCCTCCTCCCCCTCCCCGAGTCTTCGTGCGTCCTCGCGCGGGGTTCTCCCCCACGAGCCCAGCCAGTGCAACGCAGGTGCCACGACACAGAGCCGAAGTTGTTGATTGCGAGTGAGTTAAGCCGCCTTTGCAGCTGGCATCCGGAGAGGAATAAGAGGGAGTTCTTTGCCGTACACCGGCGCGCTACGGCCGTGCTGGCCCCCCGGATTCACCGGCCGTGACCGTACTCTTCCGCGGCGCCACTCTTTTTGGGCAATGCGTTGCTCAGGCGCGAAGAGCGGGCGTAAGCGACTCGAAAGATGACAGGTGAGAACGTACTTACTCCGTCAGCCACTTTTGCGCATCGCGCAGGCGCGGGATCACCTTCTCGCGTCCGAGCAGCGAGAGCACGTCGAACAGTCCCGGACTGACCGATCGGCCGGTCACGGCAACGCGCGTCGCGTGAATCAGTCCGGCAGCTTTGACGCCGTGCGACTCCGCGACCGCACGCAGCGCCGCCTCGAGGGTGGGATTGTCGAACGGTTCGAGCGATTCGAGCGTTGCCGGCAGCGCCATGAACGCCGGGAGGATGTCGGGCTTTGCGAGGTGTTTCGCGATCGCGTCCTCATCGAATTCGACGCTATCCGCGAGGAACGGGCGCAATTCGTTCGCGAACTGATCGAGCCGCTTGACCCGCGGGCGAACGAGCTCGAGCAGCCGGTTCATCCACTCATGTCTCGAGGCGAGAGCGTCGCTCCACAGGCCGGCCTCGCGCAGCCAGGGTTCCACGCGGCGCGAGAGCTCGTCGATCGGAAGCCGCATGATGTACTGCTGATTGAACCAGTCGAGCTTCTCGGGATTGAACACGGCGTTGCCGCCGCTGATTCCCTCGAGCGCGAACGCCGCTATCAGCTCGTCGCGCGTCATCAGCTCGCGATCGTCGCCGGGCGACCATCCGAGCAGCGACAGGAAATTCACCATCGCTTCCGAGAGATAGCCCAGCCGCTGATACTCCGTCACCGAGGTCGCCCCGTGCCGTTTGCTCAGACGCTTCTTGTCCGGGCCGAGAATGAGCGGAACGTGGGCGAACCGCGGGATCGGCGCCGCGAACGCTTCAAACAGCAGGACGTGCTTCGGCGTGTTCGAGATGTGATCGTCGCCCCTGACCACGTGCGAGATCTCCATGTCGATGTCGTCGGCGACCACCGAGAGGTGATACGTCGGCTGCCGATCGGACCGGAGCACGACGAAGTCTTCGATGTTCGAGTTGTCGAACGCGATGGAGCCGTGCACGAGATCGTCGAAAGAGGTCTGGCCGTCCGGGACCTTGAACCGGATCGCGCGCGGAACGCCTGCCGCTTCGCGCCGCGCGATCTCGGCCGACGCCAGCGCACAGCAGGTCCTGTCGTATATCCACCCGCCTCCCGCGGCTTCGGCAGCCTGCCGTTTCTGCTGCAGCGTCTCGGTCGTGCAGTAGCAGTAGTACGCGCGGCCCTCGGCGACGAGCCGCTCCGCCATCGCGCGATACGTTTCGACGCGCTGCGACTGAAAGTACGGCGCGTGCGGGCCGCCGGTATCGGGGCCCTCGTCCCAATCGAGGCCGAGCCACCGCAGTCCGGCGACGATGCCGCTGACCATTTCCCATGAGGAGCGTTCGGTGTCCGTGTCCTCGATGCGAAGCACGAACGTACCGCCGTGGCGCCGGGCGTAGAGCCAGTTGAACAGCGCCGTCCGCGCCCCGCCGATGTGGAGGTAGCCGGTGGGCGACGGCGCAAACCGGACTCTGACGGACATCGGACCATTGTAAATTGCTGATTGTCGATTGCTGATTGTTGATTGAGGAAAGCCGCAATCTACAATCCACAATCAATCAGCAGTCATCAATCAGCAATCAGCAATTGAGCGAAGGCTCAGAACACTTCGGCGAAGTAGCTCCAGAAGTGTTCGCGGATTTTCTCGAGCGCGGCGCGGTGCCGCCACTCCGCGAGATCGAGCTTCTTCGCGCGCCGGAGGTCCTGCTCGAAGTCCTCGAGCAGCCGCGCGGCGAGGCCGGGATCGCTCACCGCGACGTTCATCTCGTCGTTCAACTCCAGCGATCGATTGTCGAAATTCGCGGAGCCGAACATGCTCCACACGCCGTCGACGATCATCGCCTTCGTATGCATCATCGTCGGCTGGTATTCGTGGATCTCGACTCCCTGTTCCATCAGCTCCTGGTACGCGTCGCGGCTCGAATACTTCACGGGTTTCGCGTCGGTGATGTCTCCCTCGACGAGGATGCGAATCTTCACGCCCCGTGCGATCGCTTGCGTGATCTCCCAGCGGCTCGATTCGTCGGTCAGGAAGTACGGCGAGCAGATGTCCAGCGTGCGGCGCGCGGCGGCGATGCTGAGCATGTAGAGGCGCTTCAGATCGTTTGCTCCGCCGGTCGGGGAGCTGCGCAGCACCATTGCGCTGTCCTTCGGCTCTGGTGGGATCTCCTGGGGCGGATCCACGAGCGGCGCGATCGGCCCGAGCGTCTCGACCTCGTTCTCCGTGAAGGCCCCTTCCATGAGCCGCGCGACGGGGCCTTCGATTCGAACCATCGTGTCGCGCCAGTGTTCCTTGCTGTCTGCGCTTCCAAGCCAGTGGTCCGCGACGCCGACGCCGCCGGTGAATCCGATCGCGCCGTCGACGACGAGGATCTTGCGGTGGGTGCGGTAATTCAGCTCCTCGAGCGAATACCAGTTCGGCTGTCCGAACTCTCCGAGGCGCGCCCCCGCGCCAAGCAGCCGCTCGCGCCACTCCTTCGGGATCTTCTTGGAGCCCATGGCGTCGGTAATCAGCGTGACGAGGACGCCCCGACGCGCTGCCGCTTCGAGCGCATCGGTGAACTGTTCCCCGACACGCCCCTTCTCGTAAATGTAAGTCTCGAAACTGATGCGTCGGCGAGCGCCTGCGATTGCTGCCAGCATCGAGGGAAAGATCTGATCGCCGTTTGTGAGAACCGTGTACGTGTTGCCGCCGGTCGCCGGCACGTTCAGCAACGCCGCAATGTACGCCGGAAACACGGGATCGTTGGCCGCATGGGCGCTCTCGATCTGCAGCGTTTCCTGATCCTGTGCGATCGCGAGCAGAACAGCGACGATCCCGATGACGATCAGGATCGAAAAGACGAGCTTGTGATGGTACCGAATCTTGAATCTCACAGCGCCCAGCTGTGCAATTTCAATTCCGCCGAAGCCTCTGCTTCGTCGGTACTCTCGTCACATTAGTTTCATCCCCGTTCATAACTTTCGCCACAAGTCATCCGTATGAACTCATGAAAGGAGTTCATATGAAGGCTTACCGTCGACTCGTCACAGCGTTAGCCGCCGTCGCGGCCTGCGCGACCGTGGCGCCGGCACAGGCGCAGGAGGTGCATCTGATCGCGCGGGTGCCGTTCGAGTTCGCCGTGGGGAATGCCAACCTTCCGCGCGACACCTATCGCCTGTCCCGTCTGAACGCACACCCGGAGATGGTGCTGATGCGAGGCGATCGAAAGAGCGCGTTCATGCGCACCGACGAAGTGCGTCTGCCTCGAGACGGCGCCGCGCCCTCGCTGGTGTTCCACCGGTACGGCGATCAGTACTTCCTGCGGGAGATCCGGTGGGAAGGGAGCGCGCGTCTCGACCTGCCGGAGACGACCGCGGAACGCAATGCCGCGGAGCGCCGATCGGATCGTGCGGCCGCACAACTCGAGACCGTGATCATCGTCGCCGAGCAGCGCTAGCCGCTGCCCGGCCGGATGTCGATCGAAGGAATCCGGCAATGATGAGCTCGCATGCCGGATTCTCTTGATCGGCTCCCTCCTGTTGTTCACGTCAGCCGGTTTGCACCCTGAAGCGTCGAACCGGACGTGCACGCTGAGGTTCAGGAGGGTTTATGAGACGTAATCAGTTCCTGGTCATTGCACTCGCTTGTTCGCTGATCGGCGCGTGCAATCGGGACCATGGCAACCAGGCCGCGAACGCACCAAATCCCGACACGGGTGCGGTCGGCACGGCAGGTAACGCGGACAAGAACAAGCCGGGATTCGGCGATAAGGACTTCGTCCAGGACGTCGCCAAGGCGAACACTGCCGAGATTGAGCTCGGCAGGATGGCGTCAGAACGCGCCGCCGACCCGGAGGTGAAGAAGTTTGGACAAATGATGGTCGACGATCACACTCAGGCTGGCGACAAGCTGAAGGCGATCGCGACCGACACCGGCATCGAGTGGCCGGCGGAACTGGACGGGAAATTCAAAGATCAGCGCGACGACCTCGCTAAGAAGCAGGCGGGCGATTTCGATCACGACTACATGACGGCGATGGTCAACGCCCATCAGGATCTGGTCGACAAGCTGGAATCGCGAATCGACAAGAAGAACCTGACGGAGTGGAAGGCGGACAAGAAGAATCGTGAGCCCGGGAAGACCGTGCAAGAGGGAGCGAAGACCGTCGAGATCGTTCCCGAAAAAAGCGACAACCCCGTGACGACGCGGATCAACGAGTGGGCGGCGACCGTCTACCCGACGGCGTACGCGCATCTCGAATCGGCAAAAACACTCGACAGCGCCGTCAAACGGCGTCACACGAATCCGTAGCGCTTCGAGAAGCTCCAGAGCCTGCCGGCTTCAGTCGGCAGGCTCCTCCTACCCCCAACCAAGAGATAATCTCCGCGGAGCCGGTTTCTCCGATCCTCAACACGAAGGAGAGTCTCGATGTCTGGCCGACGAACGCGCCTCGCGGCGTCCGGTGTGCTGCTTCTCGCGCTTTCGGTGGTGACGCTGCACCGTGATATCACGGCGCAGTCCGGCCCCGCGCCGGCCGACATCGCGACGTACCGGACCCCATCGCCGCAGATCGTCGCGACCTTCGATGCGCCGCCGCTTCCGCAAGTCATCGTGAGCCCCACACGCCAGATGCTGGCGCTGACAACGAGAAAGGGCAGTCCATCGCTGGCGGAGCTCGCCCGTCCGACGCTTCGACTTGCAGGTGAGCGCGTCGATCCGAAGAACAACGGGCCGCATCGGACCGCAACCAACGGCGGCAGCTACGCCATTACCCTCAAGCGGATCGCGGACGGACGCGAAATCACCGTCACCATGCCGCCGCAGGCGAGCGTCTCGAACGTTCATTTCTCGCCCGACGGCTCGCGGCTGTCGTTCACGAATACCAGGGACGCCGCGATCGAGCTCTGGGTTGCGGACGCGTCGACCGGTCAGGCCAGGATGATGATCGGCGGCGATCGGTTGAACGCCGCGGGCGGGGACCCGTGCGACTGGCTGCACGATAACGTGACGATGATCTGCCAGCTCGTGCCGCCCGATCGCGGTGCGGCTCCGGCCGAGCCGGTCATTCCCCTGGGACCGAACGTCCTCGAGAATTACGGCAAGGCGGCGCCGGCGCCCACCTACGAAGACATGATTCGCACGGCGCACGACGAAGCGCTTTTCGACTACTACTTCAGCAGCCAGCTCGCCGCCATCGACACAACGACGGGTCGGCGCATTTCGATCGGCCGTCCGGCAATCTTTGCGAATGTCACGGCGTCTCCCGACGATCGGTTCATCCTCGTCTCGCGCGTGAAACGGCCCTATTCGCATCTGATTCCGATGGACGGCTTTCCGCAGCAGGTCGAAATCTGGAATCGACGGGGCGACCTCGCGCGTACGGTCGCGGACATTCCCTCGCGCGAAGGCGTCACGCTGACAGGCGTGCGCACCGGGCCGCGGGAGTATCGATGGCGCCCGGACCAGCCGGCAACGCTGGTCTGGGTCGAAGCGCTGGACGGCGGCGATCTCAAGAACACGGTCCCGTTCCGCGACAAGATCGTGGCCGTCGAAGCGCCGTTCACGGCGCCTCCGGTGGAATTCGCCAGGACCGAGTACCGTTTCCAGAGCCTGTCGTTCACTGAACAAGGCCTCGCGCTCGTCGGTGAATCCGACCGCGCGACGCGCCGGGTCCGCACGTGGATTGTCGAGGCAGGCGCGGCGCCGCGCAAATTGTGGGAGCGCCGCGGCGAGGATCGTTATGCCGATCCCGGCACGCCGCTCATCCGCCGCGATCAGCGGTCCACCATCGGCGGCGGCCGCGGGGGTGGCCCCTCGGACGCGGTCCTGCAGAACGGCGACGACATCTACCTCGTCGGCGACGGCGCCTCTCCCGAGGGCGACCGTCCGTTTCTCGATCGCCTGAATCTGAAGACGCTCGCCACCGAACGGCTGTTTCGAAGCGACTCGAACTCGTTCGAGACTCCCGTCACGACGCTGGGCGACGACGGGACGTCCGTGTTGACGCGCGCGGAGTCCTACACGGATCCGCCGAACTACTACGTGCGCACCATTGGAAGCGGCGGATCACGCAAGGCGGTTACGGCGTTTCCCGATCCGCAGGAATTCTTCCGAGGCGTCGAACGGCAGTTCATCACCTACGCGCGCAAAGACGGCGTGAAACTGTCCGCAACGTTGTACCTGCCCCCGGGCTACACAAAGGGCGAACGCCTGCCGCTGATCATGTGGGCCTATCCCCGAGAGTTCTCCGACGCGGATACGGCAAGCCAGGTCGTCGGATCGCCCAATCGCTTCACGCTGGTCACGCCGGGAAGCTCGCATATGTATCTGCTGTTTGCCGGCTACGCGATTCTCGACGGCCCGACCATGCCGATCGTCGGACCGGGCGAGACCGCCAACGATCACTACGTCGAGCAGCTCGTCGCGAGCGCCGAGGCCGCGATCGACAAGGTCGTCGAGATGGGCGTCGCGGACCGGGATCGCATCGGCGTGGGCGGCCACAGCTACGGCGCGTTCATGACGGCGAATCTCCTCGCGCACTCACGGCTGTTCCGCGCCGGCTTCGCCGAAAGCGGCGCGTACAACCGATCGCTGACGCCTTTCGGGTTCCAGAGCGAGCGGCGGACGTTCTGGGAGGTGCCGGATCTCTACGGCCGGATGTCGCCGTTCTTCTACGCGCACCAGGTCAAGGATCCGATTTACCTGACGCACGGCGAAATGGACGACAACTCAGGAACCTTTCCGATTCAGTCCGAGCGCTTCTACATGGCGCTCAAGGGGCACGGCGCAACAGTCCGCTACGCCACACTGCCGTACGAAGCGCACGGCTATGCGGCGCGCGAGACCCATTTGCATCTCATCGCCGAAAAGATCGCGTGGTTCGACAAGTACGTGAAGAACGCAACACCGAGAACGACGAATTATCCCGGCGCCTTGCGGTAGACAGCGCGGATTGCTGACTGGGTCTGCTGCGCATCGGCGGCAAAGTCGCCGTGCTTCGACAGATCGATCTCCTTGACGAGGTCGTCGACCGTCTTGCCCGCCTTCTTGCCGGCAGAGACCTGCTTCCACAGATCGTCGATGAACGCGCTCTGAGCCTTGAGCGTCGCAACTGTACCGACGCCTCCGTGGCCTGGCACGACCGTCTTCACGCTCCAGCCCGCCATGTCGTTCAGCACCTGCACCCAGTGCTGATGATCGGCATCGCGATCGCCGACGTTGTTGCCGAATCGCCAGTTCACGCAGAGGTCGCCGGTAAACAGGATCCCTTCCTTCGGCAGATAGGCCACCGCGTCACCGATGGTATGGGCGGGCCCCACCCGCCGCAGCTCCAGGCGGCGTTCTCCATCGTCGATCGCCATGAAGTCGCCGAACATCACTGACGGCTGCTGCAGGCGATAGGGTGCGAGGCTGTACTCTCCCGTTCGCTTCGACATTTGCTCCCACTCGGTCTTGCCTTTCGTGCCGAGCTCGCTTGCGCAATCCTGGGAACAGACGACGGTGACGCCCTCGTCGTACAGGACGCTGTTGCCCTGCGTGTGATCCCAGTG
>Ga0075424_100006204_pt1 | contig 11503 bp, 9 predicted proteins | sample SoiMethybrSBSTD3_FD_75301 | JGI IMG/M metagenome (GOLD analysis project Ga0075424, IMG submission 75301) | Bulk soil microbial communities from a Populus tree surrounding site in Tennessee, USA - Soil MetaG P. TD hybrid SBSTD3 | ecosystem: Environmental > Terrestrial > Soil > Tree plantation...
CGCGGCAATCTGATCGGCGTTGATCTTCCGCAGCTCGCCGTTGATCCGGAGAAACGCCGGCATCATGTCGCCGCCTTCCGGCGGCGGTGTCATCTTCAGCTCCGGCGCGTGCTCGAGGATGTCCGGCACGACGCGATTGAGGAACTTGTCGTCGAGCTCGATGCGGCTCTTGCGCTGCGGCTTCTCGAACACGTTGTCGATGAACGTCGCCTTCGCCTCGTTGCCGGCTTCGTCACGCGCGAATGCCTGGATGCGGGTGTTGAGATCCTGGTCGTAGAGGAGGGCGAAGAACGCCGCCTTGAGATCACCCGACAGGGGATAGCCGGGATACTCGACGTCGCCGACCCGCACGCCCGACGCGACGTCCGCCGGTGTCGCGCGGTAGACGACCATCTCGGCTCCGCCATGGTTGATGTGATGATGCGTGGACAGGACCGCGATGCGCGGCGGTTCGAGGCGCACCTGGAAATCCTTTGACGCCGTGCTCGTCAGGGTGCGCAGATTCAGAAACGACGGCCGTGTCGCGGTAACGACGATACGGGCGGCGCCGGCTTGCAGGTCGGGGACGCTCCGTTTGCCGAGCTCTCGCGAAATGCGAATCTGGTTGCGATCGATTGCGGTGACGATCGCATCCTTGCTGGCCGTCGCGCTGGCGGCGCCGGCCGAGGCGTCGAGAGCGAAGAGCGGCACGCTCTTGCCGTTCTGTTCGAGTGCGATCGTCAGCGTCGTGAATCTGGCGTTCGGCGCCTGTGCGGTGACATCCAACACCCCCGCCTGTCCGACGAGGCGATCCGGTTTGTTGATGGTGAGACGCGGCGGCGCCCCGCGGCCGGCCACAACATAGGTGATGCCGGCCGCAAGCGCGAGGATCAGCAACAGACCGACGAGCCATCGGAACATGGACTCAATAATACAAGTTTGTTAGAATTTGAGGTTCGTAACAGTCGGGGCGGTATCGTCTAACGGTTAGGACGGATGGTTCTCAACCATCAAATCGGGGTTCGATTCCCCGTACCGCTACCATCCTTCGCTCCCTCCGTTGAGCGATCCGGCCGAAACCACCGACTGAGCGAGATCGCCTATAGCCGGTCCTGTGAAAGCCTCGCTCCGACCAGTTGAGCAACCACGACCGCGATGTAGAACTGGCCGAACAACGCTTCGAGGGAAACCAGGATGGTGGCCGGTGGCTTGACTGCCACCGCTCCGCTCGAGCCAATGCTCGTCAGCGAGGCGAGACTGACGTTGTTCAGTATGGCGACCCGCCCGTACCAGGTGTCGAGCCCGACGCTGAGCCCCGGACTCACGCTGAACGATCCTGGCAAGCAACTCTCGATCAACAGGAACAGATGCGCCCATGCTCCGGCTGCGAGTAGATAACCGCACACCGCGCCGAGCACATCGTCGGCACGGACGACGCGTTGCGCGAAGATATTTCGCAGGATCACCAAAGCCGCAAATCCGATCATCAAGAGTTTTGCGCTGTGATTGATCAGACGCACGAGGAGCTGGGGATAGCCGTCAGATAGCACGTAGTAGGCAGCAAGGGTGGTGGCGGTGATGATTAAGATCATGAGTGCCACCAGGCGGTCCGCCCGCTTTTCGAAGACGATCAGGAACACGAGCAGCATCGTCGTCATGATGGCGAGGTCGGAGAGGAGCGGATGCAGCAGCCGTTCACCGAACGACTGGATGAGAATCACGCACAGCAGGGCTGCAAGGAGAATGGCGTACTTGTTCCTGCGGAGCATATTCAGGGGCTCGCTTGTCGCGACTAGTGTGCTTTGGGCAGCAGGATGATGATGGCCGCCCGAATCTTCCATGAAGGTCCGTCTTCGGGATGGGCGGGAAAGCCGCCCACGCCGAATTGATAGCTGCACGGAAAGTGTCCAAACGTCGACAACTTCGCGACTTCGAAGTTGATCGGAATGGTCCACGTGTGGGTGTCGGCTTCCCAGTCGGCGGTCGACTCCGACTGGAGGTCAACGTCCAGGTTTTCGTTGCCTGATACGCCAAGAACGGCTCGAGAAACATTTGGTTGACGTCGGAGCGCCTGTCATCGCCGGCCACCGACCACACCTGGTTCACCAACACCCCATACGTCCACTTGTCATGTTGTTTCAACGCGACGGCCGTCGGCCCGATGCTCCATCGTCCGCTTCCGATTGTTGGCTAATAGCTGGCACTCGATACGACGAACGGTCTCATTTGCGTGCTCTTCAAGAACGGGACGTCGTGCCGCATGCTGCGCGATCCGGCCGATCACACGGATACTGTGTGCGACGCTCACGAGCGGCCCTCGATTGCACGATAGAGGCCCAACGCTGGCAGGCATAAGGAACGAGCGAGTGCGTTGGTTTTCGGCCGTCGAAGGGATGCTTCAGAGATTGGAGGTCGGCGTAGATGTGCGCCCGCTCACGAGGTACCGTCGTCGGCTCCCGACCCGTCGTGAGTTCGTTCTAGCAGAGATGACTCAGGCACTCTGATTGACTGTGAACGTCTGGCCTCCGATATTCAGGGACGCGGTTCGCGCCTGCCCGGTGGTATTAGCGGCGACCTGGAACACGACAACGCCAGTAGTAGTTCCGGAGGCCCCGGTGACTACGGTGAGCCAGCTCGCGCTGCTGGTCGCGCGCCACGCGCAACCGCTCGATGTGTTCACGCTCACGTTGCCAGTACCACCAATTGCGCCAAACGACTGATCAGACGCTGAAAGCGAGAAGGTGCATGCCTGCTGCGAACCGGTTGCCGCGCCGGGAACCGAGCCGGTCGTCGTGCTTGAAACCGAGACACAAGGCGGCGATTCCCCGGCAATTAGGACGCACGGAGCGACATCAACATAGCTTGTGACGCCCTTGACCAGTGTGGCGGACACTCCAGCGGACAAAGCGCCCGTCGTCATGTCTTGAACGGAAAAGGTCACTTGAGCAACCGGGATCGGAGAGGTTGGGCCTCCCGTGGAATCGATCGTCGTGTGCCCGGTCGGGGACTCTTCTAGAGTAAAGGTCGTGCTCAGATTCGAACCGACCTCTCCGATCTTCGCACCGTTCGCAAGGACCGACACGGTGTTGGCGGTCCGGTTGCCGACGGCAATGTCGAAATCCGAGTGGAAAATGCCGCACGCAGCAAGCGGCACGGCGAGCGCCAGCCCGGCTGCCAGCAGACACGCACTGAACCGCAGTCGCTGCAGGACGGAAGCGGCGCTTGATGGCATGGCCGGCGTCATCTGGGTCCGGTCGCACTGCAAACGGTAGACCCGTCGACGCGCGACTCAGGCTATTCGATGAATCCCGGAAGTCTTCGGCCGGTGGGCTCTTTTCGGTCATGAGGACGGCTGTGCTTGCGGCGAGCGTGATACTGAGATCACAAGCATTTGTCACCGACGATCGATCGGTGGGCCTTGAATTCCCCGTCAGAACGAGAGGAGCAGCATGCCGAGCATCACGGCGTAGCTGGCGGCGGCATAGGTGAAGACGATGAATAGCCGTCCCGCGGTCGAGTGCGTGCGCCATGCGGCGTATGGGTGGGCGCACATCGCCAACGACCGTCCGAGGAGAACTTCGAATCGATTGCCAGGGGAAATTACAGTTGACGCCACGTGACGACAAGTCGCAAGAACGGGACCAGTAGCGCAGCCTCAGATTCGTGCGCGATCGCGCGTGACCGCGCGGGAGAATCATGCGCCAGGGCGACCTTTGTCCGCCCGGGCAGCCCGCCGCGGTGGAATGATCCGGCAGCCCTAAAGGGCTGCGCTACGCCTTGTACAACGGCCGCACCTGGAACAGCACGTACAGCGAAATCAGGGCGACCAGCAGCGCCGAGACAACCGCACCCGAAAGCACGTTGGCCACGAGGCTCACGAGCCGCGCGTAGAAGAGGAGCGTCCAGCCGGACAGCTTGCGCGCGAACAATCCGGTCAGCGCCATCACCGTCAGCCCGATCTCGATGATCAGGCCGATCGCGACGAAGCCGAACCCGGTCGCGTAGCCGACGCCGGCAAAAGGTATCAGCACCGTGCCGATTCCGAGCACCGCGAGCAGCAGCGGGAGCGTGAGAACGAGGATGACAATCGTGATCCACGGGCCGTACTGGACGATCCATTCCTTCGCGTTGTCGGGGAGTTGAATCGGCGCCTTCTTCACCAGGTAGAAATCGAGAAACCCGATGAGATCTTTCGGCGGCTGTTCGCCGGCTGGTTGTCCCACTTCGACCATGTGCGCCTCCGTTTCGAGTTTCGAGACGGCCGATCCTACTGTGAAGGGGCCAATGTTGTTCACACCTTTCGAGATCGTCTGGAACGCTACTTGAGACGCCCCAGCGCGTTCTTCGCCAGGGTGGTGAGCGCCTCCATGGCGTTGCCGCTGCGGTTGATCTCAAAGGTGAGGATCGTCGTGCCTTTGAGCACCTGCAGCTCGCGATGGTCCTTGTTGTACCAGCAGGCGAGATCGCCAAGGCCAGGGACTTGTTCTTTCTTCAGGCATTCGCTCTTGTAGATCTGCACGGACATGGCGGCCGATTCGCCAGAGAAGCCCCAGACGGTCAGATTGATCGAATGCCGCGCCGCCGACGTGTACTCACAGTGGACCACGCTCATACCGGGCCCGGCTGACCGGCCTGCGTCTTTCTTCTTCGGCTCGCCGACAGCTTCCCCAACCGCCGTTGCCGCGTCCTGCCTGGTCATCAGCGCACACGGGTCGAGGGTGGCGGGCGCAGTTTGTGTCGAGGTGGGCGTCACGCCATTTCCGGCGGCCGCGATGGCGCTGGCCGCTACGATCAGAATCGCCGCCGTCATCGTCGTTCGCATACTGTTGCTCCTCACGGCTGGCAGTCGCAGTCATTTGATTCTCGGCACGATGCGTCGTGCGAAGGCGATCGTCTGTTCCCGTGCGGCCGAGCTGCCCAGCGTGATCAGGGTTGAGCCCTTTCGCACGTAGAAGATCGCTCCTATCGCACCGGTGAACGCGCGATCGCCCAGACCTTCGATCGGTTCGAGCCCTCCACCCGGAGCGCCGCCGCCGGTGATCGCGACGGTCGCCTTCAACGTGGCTTCCGCCGCGTCGGCGTTCTCCCGCTGCACCAGCACGGCGAAGAGCGGCTTGTCGGGGCTGGCGGTGCTGGCCGCGCCCTTCAGCAGGTTCTGCATGCTGCCGACGAGCTCTTGAGCCGATTTGGGCTCCTGCTTGTTCAGCTTTGTGAAAGTGTCGCGTACCGTGTCAGCCCCTTTCTGTTGCTGCGCGGCGGCGTTCGCGTACCAGTCGCAGCCGTTCGGCTTTTTCTCCGCGCGCTCGATCGGAACGCCCGCAATCTCTTCGATCTCCTTCGCCGAGAGTAGCGCGCACAGGTCCTGTGCCTCGGCGGCGCCGGCGCGGGGCTGGTCGCGGCCTACGGGCTTGCGGTCACGGGCCGCTGGCGAATCTGCCAGCTCTCCGGGCTTTGCAGACCGTTTGACGGAAGCGTCCTTGTCCTTGTCCTGGCCGGTCGCCGCGTCTTTGACGCAGCCGGCCACCACGAGTGCGGCAGACAACGCCATGGCGAAGCTGAGACGCGTCATGAGATTCCTCTGGTGATCGGAAACGAAAACGGAGGGAAAAAGCGGACAGGTCGATCGACTTACGGTTTTGAGGCGTCGAGCGCGCGCCGCGCTTCGATCGTCCGGGGATCGCTCGGCCCGAAGTGTGTCTGACGCCAGGTCAAGGCGCTCTGAAGAAGCGGACGCGCTTCGGCGCGGCGGCCGGCTTTCTCGAGGGCCTCGCCGAGAAGGAACCGGGCGGCGGCGAGATCGTGATGGCCGTTCGGAAACTGCCGTTCGAGGTGAGTGACGCCCGCGCGCAGGAGGACTTCCCCCGCGGCCGTGTCGCCGGTCGCCGATTCCGCCGCGCCAGCGTGCACTCGCGCAACCGCGGTTGCCTCATGGTCCTCGCCCAGGCCGCGCTCCACGAGCGGCAGCGCCTCGCGCGCAAGATCCCTGGCGCCTGCCGGTTGTCCCAGCCGTCGTGCGATGTCGCCGAGCGCGTCGAGCGCCAGCGCGATGAATGGACCTTCAGCTGCTGACGAGCGCAGATCTGAAACCGCCTGCGCGATCACCTCCTGTGCCCGATCGAGCTCCCCGGCTTCGGCGAAGGCGATCCCAATCCACATACGCAGGTAGGGGAGGTCCGCGCGAGATGGGCCTTTTTGCGCGTCGAAGATGCGCTGCGCCTCGCGACAGTCGCGCTCCGCTTCGGCAAGATGACCGATGTGCGCCTCGATGAGCGCCTGCCAGAGGCGATCGTGAGCGACCTGCTGGTGGTCGGCTCCAAATCTCTCGATGTGAATCGCCAGCGCCTCGGTCGCGAGCGGAAGCGCCTCATCGGATCGACCGGAGGCATCGAGCGCTCGAGCCAGCAGCCGCAGCGAGACGGCGAGCGCATCGTGCCGCTCTCCAAGCACGACGCGCTGTCGCCTGACTACGTCTTCGGTGATAGACACCGCGTCGTCAAAGCGGCCAAGAGCCTGGAGGTAGAACGCCAGGTTGTATCGCGCAGTCAGCGTGTGAGGATGGTCGGCGCCGAGGTGGCGCTCGCGCCAGAGTACGACGGGCTGTTGCAGCGCTGCGGCTTCGGAAAACCGCGCGAGCTGGCTGTAGACAATCCCCAGGCTTTCCCGCACGGCGGCGGCATCTGCGGAATCATCGCCCTTCACCGCGACGTAGATGGCCAGCGCCTGCTTGTCGAAGGCCTCGGCACCGGCGAGGTCGCCGCGATTGCGCCTTTCACCCGCGATGTCCCAGAGGAGCTCGGCGACCTGCGGGCTGCGCTCGCCCCGCCTTTCCCGCTGGATTGCGAGAGCCTGCTCGTGCAGCGGGGCGGCCTCGTCGTATCGGCCCTGTTCGTAGAGCGCATCGGCGATTTGCGTCAGCGCCTCGGCGGCCGCAATGCTGTGCGGTCCGTCGCGGCGCGTCCGGCGTTCGAGGTCCGCCCGCAGCAAGGGCATGGCCCGATCGTATTCGCCGAGCGAGTGGTACACGCTGGCGACGAGACTTGCCACCTCGGACTGGACGTCCGGCTGGTCACTCAACTCCGTCTCGATGCGCCCGGCGCCGGCATCCAGCAGCTGCCGGACGGAGGGTTCGCGGCCTTTTGCCAGCGTCGGATCGGCCGCGGAGAGGAGCGTCTTCAGGAATTCCTTCACCGCCTCGGCCTTGCGCGCCTCGCGTGCCGCGCGGCGGGCTTGCCAGGTGGTCGCGACCAGTCCGGCGACGAGCGTGAGGAGCAGGAGCGCGGCAGTGCCGGCGCCGACGCGGTGGCGCCCGAGAAACTTCCTCGCACGATACGAGAGCGCGTCGCCGCGTGCAGAGACCGGCAGCCCATCCAAGTGGCGCCGGACGTCCCTGGCGAATGCCTCGGCTGACTGGTACCGGCGCTCGGGAGACTTCTGGAGCGCTTTGAGCACGATCCTGTCGAGGTCGCCTTTCAGTCTGCGTCGAACTTCGCCGGCCTTGACGCGCGCGCTCGGCGGCGCGGGCTCGTGCTCGAGGATCGCGCGCTCGAGCTCGCCAACGCCCCCGTCCGTTCGGTTCGGCCGGTCTCCAGTCAGTAGCTCGTAGAGCAGCACACCGAGGGCGTACACATCCGTTGATGTACTCACGGACTCGCCGCGCAACTGCTCCGGCGCCGCGTAGTCGAGCGTCAGCGCCCACACGACGGTGTGAGCTGCACCTGATGACTCGCCGTCGCCGAGCAGCTTGGCGATTCCAAAGTCGAGCAGCTTGACCCGCCCTCCATCGTCCACGAGGATGTTCGACGGCTTCAGATCGCGGTGCACGATCAGGTTGCGGTGCGCGTACTGCACCGCCTCGCAGATCTCGAGGAAGATACGCAACCGCTCCTCGCTCGTCAGCGCGTGCGCGTCGCAGTACGCCGTGACCGGTCGTCCCTCGACGCGCTCCATGACGAAGAACGGCGTCCCGTCGGCCGAGACGCCGCCGTCGAGAAGGCGCGCGATTGCCGGGTGCTGGAGATGAGCGAGGATCTGGCGCTCCTGCAGGAAGCGGCGGCGCGCGCCTTCGCCGAGCACTCCCTGTCTGACGAGCTTGATGGCCACCTGCTGATCGAACTGACCGTCGATCCGATCGGCGAGGTAGACAACCCCCATGCCGCCTTCGCCGAGCTCGGTCAGAAGGCGGTACGGGCCGACGACCCGGCCGTGCAGACTGCTCGCGGACGCGCGCGCGATGTCGTGTTCGATATCCGCGACGAGCGGCGCAGCGTGCTCGGCGGCAGGAGTGCCGAGAAAGGTGGCCGACGCGGCGGTTGCGGCCAGGAGCTCTTCAACCTCCCGCGCGAGTGCGGAGTCGCCGTCGCAGGCCCGATCCAGGTACGGCGCGCGCTCGTCGAACGGAAGCTCCAGGGCGGTATCGAGAATCGTCGCGATGCGCTGCCACCGGTCCCGATCGGCGACCTGATCCATGGGATCTCACCGCCTCCCCGAGTGCAGCTCCCGATAGAGGAACGCGCGCGCTTTCTGCCAGTCGCGCCGTACGGTGCGGCTCGTGATCTGTTCCGCGCTGGCGATCTCCTCTTCCGTCATCCCGCCGAAGAATCGCCACTCGACGAGCCGGGCGAGCCACTCGTCAACTTTTTCGAGACGGCTGAGCGCGCGATCGAGGGCAATCATCTCGTCGGCGATCGCTTCCACCGACAGCGCCGCGTCGTCCAGCGTCGTCTGTCGCCGATCGCCGCCGCGTTTCTTCGCGTGGCGCTCGCGGGCGTAGTCGACCAGAATCTGTCGCATCGCGCGCGCCGCGAGCGCGAAGAAGTGCGTCTTGTCCTGATAGTCGACTGGCCGCCGCACCAGCTTGAGGTATGCCTCGTTGACCAGGGCCGTCGTCGCCAGCGTCTCGCCGGGACGCAAGGCTCGCAGCTGACGGCGGGCCAGGCGCCGCAGCTCTTCGTACGTGGCTTCGAAGGCCTCCGAGAATGCGGCGTCATCGCCGGCCCGCGCCGCGGCAAGCCGCGCGGACCATCCGGTGGTCATGCCGTGGCTACGATAAACGCTCGCACGGACGTGCGCAAGGCTCGAGGCGCCGCAAGCCACTGTCCGTTGTGGAAATGCCGTATCCTGTGCGGTGAGCGCGATCTGCAACCGAGCGCGCATCCTCATGCGTCGATCGCGGCTCAGAAAAAGGTCGTTCGAGTCGATCTTCGGTGGCACGATGCCGAAACACGACGTGTTGATCAGTTATTCGACGCAGGATCAGGCTCTCGCGCAGAGAGTCGTGCGGACGCTCACCGCGCGCGGCATTCGATGTTGGGCGGCCTTCCAGGACCTGGAAACGGGCCAATTCTGGCCAGGTGCCATCACTGAAGCCATCAACGATTGCAGCATTTTCGTCCTGCTTCTCACGAAGCATTCCAACGCCTCGCGGCAGGTCACCCGAGAACTTACGCAGGCGGACACACTCAACAAGCTGCTGTATTGCGTCCAGACCGAAGACCTGTCGATTTCACCGAACGTTCAATACTTCTTTTCTGCAGTGCAGCGGTACGAGGCGTTTCAGGTGGATCTGGACACGTCGTTGGCGAGAATGGCCGACGACATCCTCAGACAGCTGCAACGACTCGATCCCGTTGAGAGGCCCGCCGCGCCGACCGATCCAATATCGTCGTCGAAGCGCCGCAGCAGCACTGTCGCTCGCACGATCCGGATGTCGGCCGCTGTGGTCGGAAGCCTCGTGCTGGGCATCATGGTCACGCTGGTCGTCAACCAGAGCCGGAGCGATCGTCCCGATCATCCTCTTCCGTCGTCCACTGGCACTGGCAAGGCCGCCGATCCGCCACGCCCCACTGACATCTCCGGCTCGAAGATTCCCGATCCGGGGGGGAGCGGAAAGACCGCCGGCGGTTCCAAGGCTCCCGATTCGACGGTCACCTCAAGCGCGCCCGTCGCGCCGAACCGCGTCGACTCAACCGCGCCCGTCGCGTCGAAGCGCGTCGACGCGCCGGCCGGCCGTGCAATGAGCGCAAGGGAACGCGAGTCGTCGAAAGCGGCGCCGAGCAGTCGCAGCATCGACGTGATTACCGACTTCACGCTGAGTATCGACCGCGTAGGTTATTTCAGCTCGAAGCCGTTCGAGGTGGCCGATCTGGATCTGCGCCGGGACTTCCTGATCGCATTCGACGTCAAGTCGACGAGGCCCGGCGGGTCCACCCGTTACGGGGTCGCATGGAACCTTCAGGAGGACGACTTCTTGCTATTCACCATCCATTCCATCGGTCCTGGCGGCTACAGCATCGGTGCGGGACGAAGCCGGACCTACACGCCATTCTCACGGTTTTCGCAGGGTGGTGTTGCTATCAACGCCGAGAGCCAATTCGATCGGCTGCAGATGGAAAAACAAGGCGACGCCTTGGTGTTTCGGATCAACGGGCGCGAGGTATGGAGGACGAGCACTTACAAGCTGGAGTCGAACCGATTCGCATTCTGGGCAGCCGATTCTTCAGATGCCGTGATGAAGAGCTACACGGTACGGCAAGAGTAGCCCGAGCCGCCGCGAGCTGCGCGACCATCCGGTGGTCATGCCAGGGCTACGATAAACGCTCGCCCAGGGTCGCACAAGGTCGCTGCGCGCCCGGTGTTTGACAATCACGGCGCGTGGTCGCCATCATGATCCACCCCGCGAAACGTGCCAATTCCCGGAGAGATCCTGCGTCGTTCGACCTTCTGCCTGCCGCGGTTTGTCCTGTGTGCCGCGATATGTGCGCTCGCGGCTGGCACGGCCGCCGCCGCGGATCCGCGGATCGTCACGGCTGTCGAGACGCGAACGCCGATCACGCTCGACGGCGTCCTCGACGACGAGGCGTGGATTTCCGCGGAGCCCGCGACCGATTTCGTTCAGGCCGAGCCGCACGAAGGGCAGGCCGCGACCGAGCGCACGACGGTGCGCCTCCTGTTCGACCGCGACGCGCTGTATGTGGGCGTCCGCTGCGACGACGCGATGGCCGCGGCGCTGATCGTCAACGACATCCGCAAGGACTTCACGCCCGGCGAGCAGGATACGTTCGAACTGCTCCTCGACACGTTCGCGGATCGCCGCAACGGGTTCGTCTTTGCCACGAACCCGGCCGGGGCGCGGTCCGATACGCAGATTGCCAACGAAGGACGCGACGTCAACACCAGCTGGGATGCCGTGTGGTCGGTGGCGACGAAGGTGGATGCCAACGGCTGGTCCGCGGAGATGCGGATTCCGTTCAAGACGCTCCGCTTCGAGCGCGGCGAAGGGCGCATCTGGGGCGTGAATTTCAGCCGCCGCATCCGCCGCACGAACGAGGTCGATTACTGGTCGCCGGTGCCGCGCGTCTACAACCTCTATCGCGCCGGTCTGGCCGGCACGTTGACGGGGCTCGGCGATGTCAGCCAGGGACACAACCTCCGAATCAAGCCGTGGGTTGCGGGAAACTCGACGCGCGCTGTAGGCGGCGGCGAGTTCGACCCCGCGTCGCATGTCGGCCTCGACGTGAAGTACGGC